>Ga0172363_10001424_pt1 | contig 19257 bp, 15 predicted proteins | sample LakKivs2_kivu2a2_FD_114541 | JGI IMG/M metagenome (GOLD analysis project Ga0172363, IMG submission 114541) | Sediment microbial communities from Lake Kivu, Rwanda - Sediment s2_kivu2a2 | ecosystem: Environmental > Aquatic > Freshwater > Lake > Sediment | place: Rwanda: Western Province, Lake... | reverse complement strand
TCAGAACCAAATAAGGGTTTCCTCGGGCTATCGGGGTCACGAGAGACTCGCTGGTCAAGCGATCGAAGGAATCACGAAAGAGTAACCGTAGGCCTACGACCTCACCCTCCAGATCACAGAAGGGGCTGCCTATGCCATACAAAGACTGCGGCGGGTGCTGTCCCCACGGTCACCAACCGAGGGTTACCCTAGGGTTCGAAGAACATGACTTGTCAGAAAAAGGGGATGGCGTTGGTCCTGTCTAGGTCTTCTTCCTAAGCAAGATCAACGCTAGTGCTGCTATCGCGATTGCCTCTATTACGACAGCGATTTCTACTATGCCAACCGATCCTGACAGCGCTGTAATGTTTGTCTTGATGGATGCCAAGTCCGTACTCATAGTCACAAGTTCAGGGAAGGCAGGAGGCGAATATGAGGCGTAGCCTTTGCCTATGTAGAACTCCGCATCATCCGCGGGTATCCTCTCGGAATCGCCAGCCTCGAAGGGACCGTACCAAGTCAAGTCAACTCCTCTGAACTTCGGTGTGGCGTTCGTGAAGTAGACGGTTGCGTAGTCTACGGTTCTCAGCCTTATCCCGCCGACCCACGTTCCGGTCTTGCTTGAGTTGAATCCGTTTATCATTAGGCTGAATTGTGCCCACCAGGGAACCGGCATGATCCACGGGTTGTCGGCTGTCGGCCAGCCTATCCACTGAAATGTGTTCACCGGCACGAAGGCAGGCGCCTGCACCACTGGTATGGTCGGTAGTTGCGCGTAGTATATTGCCATGGCTTGCTGGAAGAGAGTTAGGCACTGGGTCTTGTTGGTCAGCGGTGAGGTGGTCGCCAATTGATTGACTATCGCGTCATAGCTTGAGTTGATGAATCTCCAGCCGTTATACTCCCAACTCCCTACTGCCTGTCCAAGTGGCAGAGTGTACTTGCTGTTGTACAAGTTGAGGTTGAAGAAGGGATCAGTGTCGCCCGGACATTGCCAGCCATAGAAGATATCGTAGTCTCCCTTGCGGAGAGCGTCTGTCAATACTACGTCCGCTAGGGGCTTCACAGTGACGTCTATTCCTCCTGTTCTGAGTTGTTCCGACAGGACTTCAGAGGCTCTCCTCTGCTCCACCGTGTTTGTCTGCGTGCTGACTAGGTAAAGCATCGTAACCCTAGTGCCGTTCTCAGTCACCCAGACGCCGTCAGCTCCTTTCGCCCAACCGAGAGACTGGAGTATCTGTGTTGCCTTTGTTGGGTTGTACGCTGTTGGCTCATACTGTGTGATCAGGCTCTGTATCGAATCGAAATACTCTTGGAACCCTCCGTATGCTGGAAAGATGTAAGGGGTGGGTACGGTGGTCTTGTCGTATGCCAAGCTTGCAATTGCTGTTCTGTTGATCAAGTATGAGACCGCTCTCCTAACCTGCGGGTTATTCCAAGGATATTTCGCATCCTGAATGAACAGCACTCTCGGGCATGGATCGTTCCACGCATAGGGAGCTGCCTTGTACCAAGATGTCACATACGGGTTTCTTTGCTGGAGTGTCAGGAAGCTGCCGAAGGACAGCAACCCTATGCCCACTGCATCAACATCGTTGGATGCCAAAGCCGCAGCCAGGGTTTCCTCGGTGCCCAAGGTCTCAAAGACGACATACTTGGGTGCTGGCCTTATCCCGTACTTTGCCGTCGCCCACCAATCATCTCTGCGCTCGTAGACAGCCGCAGTCTGGGTCGCGCTTACCAGCCTGTAAGGTCCAGTTCCCACCGGGTCAGGGTAGTTTGTGAACGTCAGCGGGTCCTTGCCCTCCCAGATGTGCTTTGGCACTATCGTCAGCCCGCCCCAGACTCTGACGGCGGGGAACGTGTCCCTGTTGAGGTGGAACCTCGGGTTCGCTGCCTTCAGGTTGATTCGGACAGTGTAGTCGTCTATCTTAGTGACTGAATCAACATCCGCTGCGACAGCGGCCGAACCCGACAGTCTAGGCGCATTCTGCAGGAGCATGTTGTACGTGAACACTACATCGTCTGCTGTGAATGGATATCCATCGTTCCATTCGACGCCATGTGTCAGATATACAGTGATGCTCTTGTAATCTGAGGAATACTCATATCTCTGTGCCAGCCACATTACATCCTCGCCCGTCTGGTAGTCCCAGTAGGAGAAGTACTCCCAAACGTTCTGTTGCATGCCCGTGCCCGATCTGGAAGGCGCACCCGGGGCGTAGAGATTCAGATTGGCGAAATTTGCATATCCGCTGCCCAAGCCGCGCACATAGTACAGGGTCTCCTCGCGGGGAAGGGCGGGAACAGCCTGTCCTACCTGTGGAATCTGCATGGGCAAATAGAAGAGTGTAAGAACAAGTGCAAAGGCTATTGGAACGAAGATACGTTTGTTCGTTGTTTATCACCGGTATATAGGCACGTACAGCTGATTTAAGCCTTAGTCTCAGGTCGCGCGCGAGGACTCCGAGTGTATCAGAGTCTGGACAATCTGGATTGCCTGATGGATTTCGGTCACGAAGTCTGATACAAGTGACAGGCGACGAACCTTGTCTTTTCCTGCTTGAGCACAGGCCGCTGCGTCTTGCACACTTCGAGCCTGAACTCGCATCTATCATAGAACTTGCATCCGTCCAAGGTCTGGGTCTGGGACTCCTTGGAGGGCAATTCTATGTGTTCTTGCCATCTTTGTCCGGGGTCAGGTATGGGAATCGAGTCTATGAGCAGCCTAGAGTAGGGGTGGAGTGGATCTGCAATCACGTCGTCTATCGGCCCCGTTTCTACCATGCTTCCTTGATACATTATTGCGATGGCATCGCTGACGTAGTGGGCTGTCGAAAGGTCATGAGTGATGTAGAGAAAGGATACATTCTGTTTTTTCTTCAAGTCTAGCATTAGATGCAAGATGCCCGCTCTCATCGAGGCATCCAGCATTGACACTGGCTCGTCTGCCACTACTATCCTTGGCCTTAGGATGAATGCTCTTGCGAGCATTATCCTCTGCCTCTGTCCTCCGCTCAGCTGATGGGGGTACTTCCCCAGTATCTCCCCTGATCTCAGTCCTACTGCCTCCAGCGCCGTTGATATCAATTGACCAGTCTCTTCGTCCGTTTTGGCCATCTTGAACTTCTGTATGGGCACTCTCAACACGTGGTCCACAGTGTACATCGAATTGAATGCCCCGAACGGATCTTGGAATATGGCTTGGACTTCCCGTCTGTACGTTTTCCACTCATCCCTGTTCATGTTCAGCACGTTCTTGCCTCGGTAGATGACCCCGCCATGAGTTGGTCTTATGAAACCCAAGATCATTCGGGCAGTGGTTGTCTTGCCGCTCCCGCTCTCGCCCGCGATGGTTAGCGTAGTAGGCCTCTCGGCGGGCATGTTGAATGAGACATCGTCCACAGCTACCAGTTCCCTTCTCCGGATGAGTCCCCCGATCCCAAAGATCTTTGTCAGGTGGCTTACTTCCAACAGCTTCCCCGAGTCGTTCATGATCAATCACCATACAGATGGCAGGCTACAAACCTGTCAGGTTCAACCTCGGCAGGTCGAGGCTCTTTCACGTCACACGTTCCTGCTATGAGGCGCGGGCATCTGGGGTTGAATCGACACCCCTTCGGGGGGTTCCTGAGGTCGGGTGGCAGTCCGCCGATCCATGCAAGTTTCGCCCTTGCCCTCAGTTGTGGTATGGACTGTATGAGCAGTTGGGTGTACGGATGCAACGGATCCTTGAACACGCTTTCCGTCTTTCCGATCTCCGCTATTCTCCCCGCGTACATTATGGCCACCCTGTCTGAGACTTCTGCCTGAGCCGCCATGTCGTGAGTTATTAGCAGGACAGTGCGCATTCTGTCTCGGATCTCCTTAAGCAGTTGAAGTATGCCTCTTTGGACAATGACGTCCAAAGCTGTCGTGGGCTCGTCCGCTATCAGGACTTCGGGATCCAATATGGTGGCCATGGCGATAGCGACTCTCTGTTTCATGCCTCCACTGAGCTCGTGTGGGTACATCCTGATGACCTCGTAGGACAGGCCCACATTGCGCAACGATTCTCCTATCCGATTGTCCAGTTCTTCGTTTGATTGCCTGCCCTCATGCGCTTCTATGCAGTCGGACATTTGATCTCTCACTCTCATCACTGGATTCAGGGCATTCATCGAACTCTGGGGAACGTATGAGATCTTCTTCCATCTGATCAATCTCATTTCTTCTTCTCCGAGTTCGAGCAAATTGGTGCCGTCGAATCTGACCTCCCCTCCTCTTATGTGCCCGGGAGGCTTGAGGAGCCTTAGGATGGACAGCGCGAGGGTCGTCTTGCCGCAGGCAGATTCTCCTGCGATCCCGAATACCTCTCCCCTTCTTATGATGCCGAGACTTGCCTTCTCTACAGCCCTCGTTGGATTCGACCCCGTTCCATAGTAGGCGGTCAGGTCTTTGACTTCAAGAACACCGTCGTGCATCTTACCTGCCTCTCAACTTGGGATTGATCACTTCGTCAAGGCCTGCGTGCATCAGGTACAAGGAAAAGAAGGAGAATATCAGGACAAAAACCGGTGGGGCCCACCACCACCATAGCCCCCTGTACATGGCTGCGCTGTTAAGGGCCCACCAGAGCATCATTCCGAGGGTTCTTTCGGTCTGGGGCCCGAGGCCGAGTATGGACAGGCCTGTCTCCGTCAAGATAGCTGAGAGAAAAGCATTAACGAAATTGGCAATCATCCATTGGAGCATGTGAGGCATGAGTTCTCTTACTATCAATTCAAAACTGCCCATCCCTGAGAGTCTTGCCATATACACGAACTCGTGTTCTTTCAGGCTCAATGCCTGGGCCCTAATCTGTCTCGCGGGCCAAGCCCAAGCGAATATCGCAATTATCATGGCCATCGCTTCAACTGTCACAGCTCTGACTAGCGCAGATATCAGTACCAAGAACATCAGCGATGGAATCGAAAGGAAAACATCTGTGAGTACTCTGAGCGTATCATCCACAATGCCACCATAGTATGCGCTGACGAACCCTATGATAGCACCGGCGGCTGTTCCTATGGCAGCAGCTATCAGACCGATTTCGAGAGAGTTCAGGGTACCGACAAAAAGCTGAGCTAGGATATCCCTGCCGAGGACATCCGTCCCCAGCAGGTGATCCGGGCTCGGAGGCAATGCAGGCGAGGAGTTGCCGACGCGAAGAAGGTCGGGCGAGGACAGGAGCACTCCAAGCAAAGGTATGACAACCAGAATCGCAAACATGGCAAAACCTGTGTCAAAGTTGCGGTTGCTGAAGGGTCCTCTCAAGAAACTCGTCAGCCTGCCCGCGAGTCTCCCGGGTAGCGCGCTCTTCAGTGTCATTCGCCTCCATGTCTGATTCGGGGGTCTATCAAGGGATAGATCATCTCAATTGCGAAGTTGGCGGTGGCAACCGCCATGACTATTATCAATACAGTTCCCTGTATCAGAGGATAATCGAGAGTTGTGATGGCCTCGGTTGTTAGAGATCCAATGCCCGGGTAGGCAAATACGACCTCCGTTATGAGTGCCCCACCAACTATGCGACTTAGAGAAATGGCTAGGCCAGTGACCTGAGGCAGAATGGCGTTTCTGAAGGCGTATCTCCACAGAATCTGACCCTCTGGCAGACCCTTGGCTTCTGCCATCAACAGGAAGTCTTCTCCCTTTGTCGTCGTTATCATTGACCTCATGCTTAGGAACCACCATCCGAGGGATGACAGTATGATCGTTGATGCTGGGAGAATCGAGTGTTGAACAACATCCATGGCGAAATCCAAGGTGAACGCAGGGACCAATCCGGCAGTGTAGCCTCCTGAAGCCGGCAACAATCTCAACGCATAGGCAAACAGAAAGACTAGCATTACAGCGAATATGTAGTAGGGAACGATGTACAGAAAGAGAGCTGCTGAGGAGAAGATGCTTTGGAGCTTCGATTCTCCCGACCACCCGGCGAGCGCGCCCAGAAGAGTGCCGATGATCCAACTGAGGACAGTTGTGGTTCCCAACAAGCCGATGGTCCAGGGAATAGCTTGAAGGATCAGATCAGAAACCGTTGCGGGAAAATGCACTATGGAATAACCCAAGTCGCCACGCATGACTTCACGCACATAGGAGACATATTGGTCTAGCAGACCTTTGTCCAATCCGAACATTCGTTTGTACTCCTCCACCATGGGTTCTGCCCCTCTAAGCCCTCCCATCTCCGAGAGCCTCGCGATGACTACGCTCATGGGATCTCCGGGAGTGAGGCGGGGGACCAGAAATATCACCGTTACCGAGACGAGAATTGTCAGAGCGAAAATCGCTAACCTCTCGATTAGGTACTTCGCTGGAATGGCCATTAGCGCCACAGGTCCGGAATTCGCTTATATCCTTTCTTTCCTGGGCTTCAGTACACTCAAGAAGGCTCTGACGCAGATTCCAGTTGACGCGAAATGCTGAGGGGAAGCTCCAAGGCAACAGAAGCAGACGTGAAGTAGATGAGCATTCTCTTCGTTGGTCGAATCCTGCCTGAGCAAAGCCAGAAGATCAACGATGGGAGAATTCCTGCCGCGACTTCATCGTCTCGGAGACGGTGCCAGTCGTCAATTCGCTTCTTGTCCAACAAGCCGCTTCTCTAGCGTGGGTTGATTCTGTTCAGCAGGTCGAGGAGGTCTTCCAAGTCCCCGATGGAGTAGTCACCAATCCGCGCCTCGCCATGCTGTATGATGACTGAAGTCATCCCTGCCTTCCGCGCCCCAGTGGAATCACTTGGAGAATCGCCCACCATGATCGCTTCAGATGGCTTGCATCCAATTGTCTCACATGCATGAGAGAAGATTGAGGGGTCGGGCTTCGTTGTCGGGTGATTCTCTCCCCCCAGTATGATCACGTCGAATAGGCTGCCGACGGGGCTTCTCTCGATTATGCTTCTCTTGTCGCGAATGCAGTCGTCATAGTCTGCGATGATGCCCAGTTTGTACCCTTCTCTCTTCAATTCCCCCACGACGTGGGTCGCGCCTTCCACTAGGTGACTATACGCTTCAATGGTCCTCCAGTACTTCTCAACAGCATTCCTGATGGTCTTGTCATTGAGTTCCAGCCCTAGTGTTCTGATGGCGGCCCTCCAAATGCGGATCCTGTCAAACTCCCTCCTTGAGAACATTGCGGTCTCTGCGCTCTTGTATGCCTTGTGGACGCGTTTGGTATCTATCTTGATCCCGCGTCCTGCCAAGTCAGCCTCGATGACACCCACGGCTGCTTCTTCTCCATACCCCTTGAACCTATCATGAACGTTAAGGGTGTCGTCCCAGTCCAGAAAAACAGCCCTTATCATCGGCTAGTCTCGGAGGAGGCACACGATGCTAAGGCGGATATCCCAATGTATACAGGTGCTTCCACCCCTTCTGCAGAGGCCGTCTCGTCACATCTTCGATCTCTTCCTTTGACCTCTGGCTCAGCTCTTCAGTTGGGGGCAGTACTCCCGGCGGGAACTTGCTCATGATGTCGTTATGCAGTTCGACTAGATAGTCAAGTAGGGCACTCACCCCCGCTTGTGCTTTTTCAGCTCTGGCCAATGTCGCCTTCCCAACGCAACCCTCGGGGTACGCGAACACTTCAACTGGGCCGCACCCCACCTGACCGTACCAGTTGATCGGTCTCTGATAGACGTTGCCAGCCTTGTCGATGTGTTTCGGGGGTAGGTATCCCTTCGGCACCGTGTCGACCGCTTCCTTCATGTCGATGAATTCGGGGAACAACGCCAACGCGAACGAGGTCTCAACCTCATCGGCGTGCACAAAGGCTGTCTCGAATGGACCTCCGTGTTCTTTGTCCTTGACAAAGTCGGGTATCGCGTGGTACCAGTTCACGTTCACGAACACGCCTGGAACTTGGAATCTCTTCGCAAACTGGTGCATCGCGGACGGTATGACATACTCCTGACCATGTCCATTGAGAAGAATCTGCTTCCGGAACCCCGTGTTCCAGAAACCAGCCATAACACCTCTCACTACTGCCTTGAACGCGTCATCGTCGACCATCACTGTACCCGGCATTCCCATATGGTGGAAGGGATGGGAACCGTACCAGACCGGCATGGCTACTGTGCATCCGGTTTTCTCGGCAACGAGTTCGGCCATCCGAGTGACGAGGTATGTATCCTCGCCTGGGCATGCGCCGGGCCCGTGCGCCTCAGTGCTGCCGAGCGGGATGATTATCAGATCGTTCTTCTTCACCCGTTCTTGGATCTGAGCGCCCGTCATGTTCTGAAAATAGATCTGCGACGCGGCCTCCATCTGTCCTTTCTTTGGGAACTCCCACTTGACCATAGTGAACTTGCGGCAGATAGAGTATATAACTTCGTGGTAGTGTAATTCCCTGTCACACGAAATGCCGCTAGAGTGCCTTGAGAAAATCCATCGTCCTGCGCAGCGCCACCTCTGAGGTAGGTTCCTGCAGCGTTTCGGCGGAGACATACCCGCCGTATTCGATGTCCTTCAGTGCGTGGAAAAACCCGCGGAAGTCAATGTGGCCGTCGCCCGGCGCCCTCCTGTTGCTGTCGGCTATGTGTACGTGGACCAGCCTCTTCCCCACGTTTCTCACCACTTCCTCTATTGACTTCTCCTCGATGTTCATGTGGAACGTGTCCAACAGGATTCCCAACCTCTGCAAGTCGTTGTTACGCGCGAATTCCAACGTCTGATATGCAGTGTTGAGTATCGCAGATTCATACCTGTTCAGGGGTTCAACGATCAACCTAGCCTCTCCCAATTCCTTCATAGATCTCGCGAAGCTGGGCAAGGATGGCTGCGGCGACACGCCACCCTTGATAGAGCCGATCACCACCCCGCAGTCAAGCCGCTCCCCCAGCTTGCAGAACCCTTTCACCCGCTCTACGGCCTTCCTTCTCGTGCTCTCGTCCTGAGAGCCCAGATAGAGCCCGTCCAGTGTCGCCAGACCCGTGCCGACGGCAGACACCTCTAGTTCGTATTTCGACACAAGCCGTCCAAGTTCGAGGGGTTCGACATCGTCTGCACTCCTGAGGAGGAGCTCTATTCCGTCGAATCCAATTCGCCGGAGGGTCGGGACAGCGATCTCCAGCTTCTGGCAGAATGAATAAGGCACGCTCGCCACAGGGCACACTGACACTGACGACTTCAAGCTGATTCGGGCACTGACCTGTCACCCGCTGCGCTCTTAAACTTCTACTCCGTCGGACTGGCCCGTAAGACAGAAAAGCTTGGCGTGCGCACGCTAGGACAAGATGAGGGCGGCAGTTCTTGAGGCAGATTGGCAACCCAGGAAAGGTTACAAGACATCGGATGTCGAGGAGAAGACTCACAGGACCTACTTTGGGTCCCAGGTCTGGAGGCAGCCCAGGCTCGTCGTGAAGGGCATAGACAAGCCAAAGATCGGGCCGAGGCAGGTGATGCTCAAGCTCAGGGCGACCGGGATATGCGGCAGCGACGTGCACATGGTTCAGCAGGACAAGGAGGGGTACATGCTCTATCCGGGGTTAACGAAGTTACCGATGGTGCCCGGTCACGAGATTTCGGGAGAAGTGGTCGAGGTCGGGCCTGAAGTCACTATGCTGAAGGTCGGAGACATGGTGACCTGTGAGGAGATGTGGTGGTGCGGTGAGTGCGATGCGTGCAGGACCGACAATCTGAACCAGTGCCACAACTTGGAGGAGATGGGCTTCACAACCAATGGTGGGTTCGCTGAATTCCTGGCCGTCCACCAGAAGTACTGTTGGAAGGTCGGCGAGTTGTTGGACGTCTACAAGACTGAGGACGCCGCCTATGAGGCAGCAGCTACCTCTGAGCCCACATCCGTCGCCTACAACGCCATGTTCATCAGGGCTGGAGGCTTCAAGCCGGGGGCAAACGTGGCGGTCTGGGGTGCCGGTCCAATAGGGTTGGCCTCAGTGGCCCTTGCCAAGGCGGCCGGAGCGGGAAAGATCGTTGTGTTCGAGGTCAGCGAGGTCAGAAGGCAGCTGGCCAAGTCGATGGGCGCTGGTGTCATCGCCAGTCCGGAGGAGCTGTCAGACAAGGGCGTCCGACCCTACGAGAAACTGCTCGATGCCACTGGAGGTGAGGGAGCGGACTTCCTCGTTGAAGCGGCCGGAGCGCCTCAGCTCACGCTTCCTGAGATGAACAGAGCTCTTGCCATCGGGGCGAAGGTGGCTTGGATAGGCAGGGCCGACGCCGAGGCGCCCATCTATCTCGAGCTATTCCAGACGCACGCATCGCAGCTGTTCGGAGCTCAGGGACACTCTGGCTACGGGACCTTCAAGAACGTGATACGACTCATGGCGGCTGGAGCCATAGACACCAGGAAGATGGTGACGGCAAGAACATCCATAGAGGGGATCTCAGATTACATCAAGAGACTCATCAGCAAGGAGGAAGTGAAGGTTCTCGTCAAACCGTAGCAGAACCTCCGTGTCGTCCGGTCAAAGGGAGCACCTGAGCCTAGTGCAACTCTCCTAGGGACACAGGTTTCTTTCGGGCTACCGAGAGTCGACATGCCTCCGCTATCTCGACCGCCCGAATTCCATCTGAGGCAGATATCTCAGGATTGCTGCGAGTGATGATGGCCTTCGCGAAGCTGTTGTCCTCAGCCTCAAATGCCGCGTCGAATCTGTCGGCGAACCACTTGACGCCAGATTGCCTCAACCCCTTCCGATCTGCGAAAGTGAGACTCGGGTCGTTCATGGCACCGACGACAGCACTTCCCCCGCTACCCACGACCTCTGTCCTGAGGTCGTATCCGTAGGAGCTCTTCCTGAACCCCTCGACGTACCCGAACGCGCCGGACTTGAACTTCATGAGCACGGCAACGGTGTCCAAGTCTCCCTTCTTGGCAATGTCCTCGCACACCTTCGAAGATCCAGTGGCGTAGACAGACGAGACCTCTGACGCCATCAAGTTCCTCCCCATATCAAAGTCGTGAGAAAGCATGTCGTAGAAGATGCCTCCGCTCAACTTGGGGTCAGCGGCCCACCCAGGAGGCGGCGCTGGGTCGTGAGCGATTGCCCTGTATATGAGGAGAAGACCTAGCGATCCGTTCGCTATGCTGTCCTTCACCTCTCGGTACGCCCTGTCGTATCTTCTCATGTAGCCGACCTGAAAGACACGACCGGAGGACAGGGCCCTGCGGGCGAGCTGTTCTGCGTCTTTCGGGGTATGGGCCAAGGGTTTCTCAATGAACACATGTTTGCCGGCGTCCAAGGCGGCTGACGCGACTCGGGCGTGCAAGTAGGTGGGGACTGCGACGACCACAGCATCTACGCCGTCGTCTTGGACGGCTTCGCTGGTGTCCGTGGTCCAATTCACTCCGAGGCGCGTGCCAGCATCCTTGGCGACTTTCTCCGCTTCATCCACAACGCACGCGAGAGTGGCTTCGGGGACCTTGTCCCTGAAAATGCCGGCGTGGATCTGTCCGGCCCTACCCATCCCGACGACGCAGATTCGAACTCTCGTCAATCTGCTAAGCTTTGTGCGGTATCTAAATAAGAGTTCCAGATCGCCCCTTGGACGCCAGACCCCTGAATCCCGCAGGGCACGAGCGTACTTAATAGACCAACGCGGAGCTGTTCCTCCGATGAGCGCAAGTAACCCAACTGTGGTCTTTCCCAAGCCGAGGGAGATAGTGATTGAAGATCGGCCCGTCCCAGATCCCAGAGAAGGCGAGGTGCTGGTCAAGACACAGGTGACGCTGGTCAGCGCTGGGACTGAACTCACCATTCTCAGCGGTGACTTCCCTCGCGATTCCGAATGGTCCAAGTATGGCCAGTTTCCGTTCGTGCCTGGGTACAGCAATGTGGGAGAGGTGGTCCGACTGGGCAAGGGTTCGGATGAGGGACTGATGGGCAAGAGGATCGTCAATCGCGGTCCTCATGCAATGTACGTGGCCGCTCAAGCGGACTCGCCTAGGATTGTCCCCGATTCCGTGTCCGATGAGCAGGCTGCGTTCTTCACGGTCGCGGAGGTTTCTTTGAACGGCGTGAGGCGGAGCAAGGTCTCGCTCGGAGAGTCGGTCGTGATATTTGGCGCTGGCCTGATTGGCCAGTTCGCGGCGAGGTTCTGCAGGCTGAGTGGAGCAATTCCGGTATTCGTGGTCGATGTTTCCGACGATAGGCTCTCGAAGTTGCCTCAAGATCCGGACGTGGTCCGGCTCAATCCTCTCAGGGGCGACGTCGCGTCAGCCGTCGAATCTGGGACAAGCGGAAGGATGGCAGACTTGGTCTTCGAAGTGACAGGCGATCCCGGGCTCATCCCCGGCGAGTTCAAATGCCTCAGGAGGCAAGGCAGGTTCGTGCTTCTCAGTAGTCCGAGGGGGCCGACCTTGTTCGACTTTCACGACCTCTGCAACAAACCAAGTCATACCATAATAGGAGCACATCTCACATCCCAACTGAAGCGTGGGACACCTGACAACCCTTGGACCAGCAAGCGCGAGAGTGAGTTGTTCTTCCACATGGTAGGCGCACACGAGCTGGCCCCAGAACAGTTGGTGACGCACCGCGTCAGCTATCAACAGGCACCGGAGATGTATCGGGCTCTTCTGCGCGATAGGTCGGAAGCAATGGGAGTGCTGATAGGCTGGACCTGAAACAGAGGAATCGTGCCACCGAGCTGACGCGAGCTTGGCCGGCTTGGGACGCCTGTCTTCTTGGACCGTTAGACCTCATGTCTGCTGAAGAAGATGTGCTTGGACACCTCCACGAGCGAGAAATACGCGGCCAGGATCAAGAAGACAGCCCCCAAGGACCACGGCGATAGTCTCACGAACTCGAACAGCCGCCCGACCGGAGAGTAGATAATCGCGAAGGTCAGTATGACCGCTGCGGTGCTGGCTATGAGCATGAGCTTACTAGGCTTCGACTTGTAGAACCTCCTTCTGGTCCTTATCGAGAACGTCACAGTGATCTCAGATAGAACCGATTCGATGAACCACCCCGTCCGGAACAACTCAGGTCCGGCGTGGAGGAAGTAGATGAGAAAGGCTATCGTGACCATGTCGAATATCGAACTTATCAGGCCAAAGAACACCATAAATCGAGAGACTTCTGATATTCTCCACTTGCGAGGCTTGCCCAGACTCTCCTCGTCAAGGTTGTCGGTGGATACCGTCAGCATCGGGGCATCTGACAGGAGGTTCGTGAGCAGTATCTGAGAAGGTAGCAACGGGATGAACGGGAGGAAGACCGACCCCAATGCTACCGTGAACATGTTGCCGAAATTGGCGCTGATCGTGTTCATGATGTACTTGATCATATTGCCGAAAGCCTTTCGGCCCTCCACCACCCCGTCCGCAATCACGTTGAGGCTCTTCTCAAGCAGTATTATCGAGGAGGCCTCCTTGGCGACCTGAACGCCTGAGTCCACGGAGATGCCCGCGTCAGCCATCCTGAGAGCGGGGGCGTCGTTGACTCCGTCGCCGAGAAACCCAACCACATGGTCGTTCTTCTTCAGGGCTTTGACTATCGCGAACTTCTGCTCGGGTGTGACGCGCCCGAACACGTCGTTTTCCTCGATTGCCTTCAGGAACTCATCGTCAGTCATGTTCTCCAAGTCATTGCCGGTCAGAGCAGGCCCACCATCCCCGATCCCAAGGCGTCTGCACACGTCAGCTGTAACGAGTGGGTCGTCCCCACTGAGGATCTTGAGGCGGATTCGCAGGGATTTCAGCCTAGCGATCGCCTCTGCCGCGTCCTCCTTCAGGGGGTCCGAGAGCACGATCAGCGCCACCAGCGTCAGATCCCTCTCATCCTCCGCGGAATAGTCTGCCTTCTCCTCAACGTTCCTGTATCCTATGGCGATGACCCTCTTTCCCTTCTTCGTCGACCCCGACACGATGGTGTCCAGCTCGGCCCTCGCGGTGCCCAAAGGTCTGACACCCGAGCCATCGGTGATGGTTGAAGACACGGAGAGAACGGATTCCGGAGCCCCCTTGGTGATGAGGATGCTCGAGCCGTCCCTCCTATACACGAAGCTCATCCTCCTCCGACCGAACCCGAAGGGGATCTCATGGACCTTCTTGTAGTCATCGAGGCTCTTTTCATCGAACCCAGTGCGGCGTGCGTGCCTCCAGAGAGCCACGTCAATCGGGTTCCCGAGTATCCTGTCCCCCTCCACTATCGCTGAGTTGCACAACAGGGCATATCTGATGAGTTCAGGCCTGTCGCTTCCGTCGGGGTCAAGCACACCCTCGACCGTGGTCTCGTTCTGGGTAAGAGTCCCGGTCTTGTCCGTACACAGGATATCCACGTTTCCGATGTCCTCGATAGCCTCCAGCCTCTTGACGACGACTTTCTTCTTGACGAGTCTGAGGGCCCCGTCGGACAGGCCCACGGTGATTATGACCGGGAGGGCCTCCGGTATGATGCCGACTGCCAGAGCGACCGAGAAGAGTAACGAGTCGAACACCCCATGCCCCAGCACTGAATTAACGAGAAAGACGAACAGGGTGAGAAGAAGTACGACTTTCAGCAGGAAATTGCCGAAGCTCGCGATGTTCTTCTGGAAATCGGTCTGGGGCGGGAGCAGTGCGAGGCTCTTGGCGACCTTTCCGAAGTAAGTCGATGTTCCAATCGCCACGACCACCCCAGTGCCGGACCCATCGGTGATCTCCGACCCCATGAACACCATGTCAGAGAGCTGGTGAGGCAGAGGCTTCTCCAGCGAAAGAGGTTCCGAGGATTTCTCGACCGGAGTCGACTCGCCTGTGAGCACCGACTCATTTGTGGTCAGCTCGTCGACCTCAAGGAGTCTGAGGTCTGCGGGGACCACGTCCCCTATTGCCACGACGACTATGTCGCCAGGGACGAGTTCCCTGCTGTCTACCCCTCGAGTCTTACCCGCCCTCGTCACTCTCACGTGGTAGGACATATACTTCCTGAGCTCTCGGACTGCCCTCTCAGATCTGTACTCTTGGGCGAATCCCAGCGTGGCGTTGACAAGGACGATGGCGATTATGATAGTCGCCTCCGTCCCCTCCCCCAGGAAGAAGGCCACGCCAGCCGCGAATATCAGGACGTAGACGAGGGGGTTCTTGAACTGTGAGAGGAATATCCCAACCGGCGTCCTCTGCTCCGGGGGAGCAATCTCGTTGGACCCGTACTCGGCCAGCCTCTTCCTCACTTCGTTGTCATCAAGTCCACTGGCGGAAGTATCGAGCAAGCTGAGAACTTCCTCCCCTGGGAGCTTCCAGTACTCGAGGTCCTTCTGCGTGAGCCAGCTTCAGCGGGCTCCCTCTTATACGCGTATCCACAGGCCTCGCAAGAGCCGCAGGACCCAGCGGAGTGACAGAAGTTGATGACGGACAATGGGCACGCTCAGATGTCCGTTTCTCCTCGGTGAGCCCAAGTCTTCCGCGAGCATTCTCGGAAACCTCTTTAACCGTGGCACGGACGGTCCTATGGCAAATGAAGAAGGGACTCAATCTCTGGTCGGTAGCATGGCCAAATTCAGAAGGAGCCCCGGAATGGGACGCACTAGTGGGACTTGTCAGGGGAATCGGATACGATGGGATCGAATTCATCTTCGACGAGGAGAAGCTCAGCCCCAGCGGAATCAGCAAAGCGCAGAGAAGGAGTTACGTCGAGCAGGCGCAGGCTGAGGGTCTGGATATCCCCTCAGTGGCTACCGGTGCCTTCTGGCAAAGGAACTTAGCCAGCCCAGTCGTCCGTGAGAGAGAACGTGCGATCGAATTGGGCAGGCTTGGCTTGGACCTAGCGAGCGACCTGGGGGCGCATGTCCTGCTCGTGGTTCCCGCGGTGAACCTTCCTGAGTTCCGGTATCAGGACACATGGGATGCGTCAATCTCCTCCATCCGCTCGATGGCCCACCATGCTGAGAATGTTGGCGTGACCATAGGGGTGGAGAACGTGTGGAACAAGTTCCTCTACTCGCCGGTCGAGTTCAAGCGTTTCATCGAGTCAGCGGGGAGTGATAGCGTGAAAGCATACCTCGACATCGGGAATATCCTTGAGTTAGGACATCCTGCGCAGTGGATTAGGGAGTTGAAGAGACTAATCGTATGCGTGCACGTCAAGGACTTCGACATGTCGGTTGGCGGACTATCTGGGTTCAGGCACATTGGGAAGGGCAACGTGGACTGGGCCAGCGCGATGCGTGAATTGAGGTCAGTAGGGTATGACTACTACCTCAACGTGGAATGCTTTCCGTCATTCGAGCCGGGCGTCGTGTCGAAGACCTTCGAGGAAGCCCTTCGCTACGCCGAGTACAATTCGAAGGCACTGGACAAGATCCTTGCTGGATCCTCATGACCCTCCTCGTTTCTACGGATCGATGGGGCGAACAATAACGACATGCGCAGCGCGGCGTGGATTTGATAACTCAGAGTGATAAGCGCAGTGGCAGGTTTTTAAGGCACCTCCACTGTCGAGCTATGACACAAACGGCATGGGCAGATGTGCTCGATGTCAACAATGTCGAGGGCCGAACTCGAGGTGAACCGCACGTGAAGTTGAGGAAGTTCATCATAATGGGGGCGGCGGGACGCGACTGAGCGCGACCCCGGTGGTCGGCTCCGCGCATTCCACAATTTCAACGTCGTCTTCAGAAACAATCCAGACTGGAGAGTCGTGGCCTTCACCGCGACGCAGATACCGAACATAGACGGCAGAGTGTACCCCCCAGAGATAGCGGGGGACCTCTACCCAGACGGCATTCCGGTCTACCCTGAGAAGGAGCTGACCCGGCTAATCAAGGAACACAACGTCGACACAGTCGTCTTCGCCTACTCTGACGTGTCTCACTCCTATGTGATGCACAAGGCGAGCGAGGCCCTCTCAGCCGGAGCGTCCTTCATGTTGTTGGGCCCCAAGGACACTATGCTGAAGTCATCGAAGCCGGTCATAGCAGTCTGCGCTGCCCGCACTGGCAGTGGAAAGAGCCAGACCTCCAGAAGGGTGCTTGAAGCCGTGAGTGCGATGGGAAAGAGGGCCGTCGTGGTCAGGCATCCTATGCCGTACGGCGATCTTCTGGCTGAAAGGGTGCAGAGGTTCTCCAAGCCAGAGGACTTGGAGGCGGCCAACTGCACGGTCGAGGAGAGGGAGGAATATTCCCCCCACCTTGAGAGAGGAGCAGTTGTGTACGCCGGAGTCGATTACGAAGAGATACTGCGGATGGCGGAGAAGGAGGCTGATGTGATAATCTGGGACGGGGGAAACAACGACTTCCCGTTCTTCAAGCCAGACCTCCTGATAGTGGTCGTTGACCCACACAGGCCTGGCCATGAAATCTCGTACCATCCGGGCGAGACGAACGTCAGAATGGCCGACGTCATCGTGGTGAACAAGGTGGACACAGCAAGGTCAGACAACATCAAGAGAGTGGAGGACAATGTCAGATCCCTCAACCCGAAGGCAACCATGATTGAGTGCAGGTCGAAGATACTCGTCGATAGCCCGGGATCCATAACTGGTAAGTCCGTGCTAGTGGTCGAGGATGGTCCTTCCATAACTCACGGGGAGCTTCCCTATGGCGCGGCATACTACGCCGCCCGAATGAACGGGGCTCGAGAGATAGTTGACCCTGCGCCGTTCGCCGTTGGCGCCATAAGAGACGCGATGCAGAAGTACTCCCACCTTTCCGTCGCGATCCCGGCCGTGGGCTACGGCGCTAGCCAGATAGGAGACCTACAGGAGACAATCAATAGGGTCCCGGCCGAAATAGTGGTGAGCGCCACTCCTGTGAGGTTGTCAGCGATCGCGAAGCTCAACAAGCCAGTAGTCCAAGTGCGCTACGAACTGGAGGAGACGGGCAGGCCAACGATAGAAGACACAGTGAGGGAAAGGCTGAAGGACTAGGGAGCTCCTCGGCAACTATGCTCCTGGCAGGTCCTTCTCTCTCGTCCTCAGGATCTCATCCCAGAGATAGCCGAACTCGCCGCTCATCCTCTTGACGTACTTCACTGCGCTCACGACGTCCGCCGCGTAGACTGGGCAGAATCCAATCGACATACCTTCATCCGACAGACTTTCGAGGCACCTGCCCGCGATCAAGTTGACCCTGCCCTTGACAGGTCTCGCGTTTGGACCAATGAGAATCGCAACCTCAGGTTCTCGCTTGATGTCTTCTTTCTTCAAGTCCTGTAGCGCAGTCGAAAGAGTCCGAATGCAGGAATCGCATGGGTCACCCATGACGACCTCCAACCCTTCGATCTCGCTCGCCAATTCCTTAGGATCAGGCCAGTCTACAACCTTGGGCCTGTTCTGGTCCCCGAGTTTCAGTATCTCCTCCTTTGTGATCCCCACTAGTTCAATCTTGTCCAGGTCAAACTCTCCTAGCCCTGCCTCATGGGCGTAGCGAATATGGTCGACTTTCCTCGGGTCAAATCCCATGCATGTGGCAGCAACAGAGTCTATGGACGCTGGGTCCGTGCTCGCGAAGGTGTAGCCGAGTGGAATGAGCGAACCATCGCAAACGATGTTGGTGCCGTCCATCACGACCAGTTTCTGCTTGACCACCTTGTTGATTTCCACCAGCCCCCAATTGAGGCTGCTCCTGTGGACCCGGAGTCTCGTGCTGGGCGCAACGGTGCCGTACATGTTCTTGATGGACAACGTCGCGCCAGTCATGAGGTGTCTCCTCATCGTCGGCACGCCGACCACGACGTCCGCCTCGAGCACTCTCCTTGAGAAGGACATTCTGCCGCAGGACTTCGACTCGGGGATGTCCACGTCGATCATGCCCTCGGCCCTCAGGTTGACCACCTCGACCCCTGACTTTCTCCTCAGCTCTTCTATGTGCGGCGACGAGAACAGCTTCTGCGAAGGGGTGTCCACTACGGGGTTCTCGCCTATTGTGACACTGCAACCGATCTCGCTGAAAAGCCTCGCTACGGCCCATGGGTATCGTCTGTCCACGGCCGGAGGGACCGTCAACGAGCAGAAGTTGGGCTTCACTAGCACGGTGTTGCCGGGGTCCGCGAATTTCTGCGGGCCGCCGAGGAGTTCCACGGCTGATCTCACGCTCGAGAGTATCTCATCGTCAAAGGCCTTCGGTGGGACTGAGACGGCAACGACTTTCGACATGCGTAGGAGCTGCATGCGCCCGTTAATATTCCTGCGGCTGACGGCCCCGTGCGCATTCTCGTGTCCCGTATGCGAGCTCCATGTCGCCTTCACTGACCATGCTGGCGTGCGACGACCCACGGGGCGAATGGCACCTTGAGAATTGCGACGTTCGACGCTCGCCCGGACAGATGGCTGGTCTGGCTGTGGTTGAGAGTCAGTGCACCCCGAACCAATGATAC
>Ga0172363_10001423_pt1 | contig 19261 bp, 3 predicted proteins | sample LakKivs2_kivu2a2_FD_114541 | JGI IMG/M metagenome (GOLD analysis project Ga0172363, IMG submission 114541) | Sediment microbial communities from Lake Kivu, Rwanda - Sediment s2_kivu2a2 | ecosystem: Environmental > Aquatic > Freshwater > Lake > Sediment | place: Rwanda: Western Province, Lake... | reverse complement strand
TCGTACCTGGCACGATTCCTGGACCTGTAATTTGATCATATTCTTTGATCTGTCCATTTGTGATACTTGTTACGGTTAGATTCGTACCTGCGATAGTGCATACTGCTGTATATGAACCCAGTGGTTGCAATCTAATTGAATTATTTACAGAACTCGTTTCACAGACTTTTCTTGCTAATCCTGAGTACTCTGTTAATGTAGTTTTACTTACATTTTCTATAGGGAACACAACTTCTTGTGCGCTTGCTAAGATCGTAGAAACATTAGGACTAGTGCTTGATAGTTTTATAGGACTACTAGTTAAACTAGTATTACCAGTGTATTCACCTGCAAAGAAAGAACCATAGAATATACCTGGTTTCCAATCTTGAACTTGGCTTGTATAGCTAGTTCTATCGAACTTGATGGTTATGTTATTCTCTCTAATTGGATAGCTGCTTGTTATCGCGCTGGCTTTAGCGCCTATGTTTAATTGGTAACCTTCGCTATCATTGTCGCTAGCGATAGGAACTCTATTGACATCTTGCTGTGCATCTTTTAAAGTATAATATAAAGCTATCACATATATAGGATTTGTTTCAAGAACACCGACATAATACCAACTACCATTTTGTAGATTGTCGATGCCGTTACTTCCCGGAGCCTGAACATATCTCACAATATCGTTTTGTCGTAGTGCGCTAGTTAATAATTGTATAGTGTGTAAATTGTTAATTACTGCGTCCCCATTAAATGTCACCGTTTCGCTAGGATCTATGATTATTTCCGGCAATATCGCATAGCCAGATCCAGGATCGCTAACATTTACTCCTATGACTTTATCTAATGCCATTATTGGGGTAAGAACAGCAGGTATTCTTGGTTCAGGATATATAGTCGTATCTATGAACGCAGTTACTCTTGGCGGATCTACATAATTTCTACCACCATCTAATACCAAGACCGGCGGCAAATCTATTATTATAGTTGCACCAGGAATATGCGGAGTTATTTCTGTATTATTAACTCCTCTATTCAATTCACCCAGATAATTATTTACGACATCAACATAATTATATGTGATATATTCATCGTCTATTTTGATGGTTCCGTTGATGGGGAAACCGCTAGCATTCTTGACAAATATTATAGGTGAATTTAAAGTTACGTAGCTATCTAGGGTACTGATCGAATAATCTTCTTGCCCTGTTAAACTTACTCCGTAGTTATTAATCCACTGATTATATCTTTGTTCTGTCCATATCGGGTCTGTAGGTAAATATTGATTATCTCCTGAAGTATTATTATATACTAATTGCGGGGACAAATATTGATCTACATTTGTATTATAGCTAGCAGGAACGTCAAAGTCTGTGATGTCACCTTCAAATACTTCTTCACCCGTATAAGTGAATAAGAAATCTTTGATCACTACGTGGTAAGGTTTTGCTTCGTTTAAGTATCCCTCCAAGAAAACTTGATTATCCGTCTGGAAATTTCTGATAGGTCTTAATTCTCTTATCTTGTGTTCAACATCTACTAGTGATGTCTTGTTTAACCAAGGTAAAAAGTTTTGACTTTCTACAGTTTCACTTTGAATATATTCGAATAACAATATTAAACTTCTATTTCTTTCTATTAATAATTCATTAGTATAAATTTGTTCGTTTAAAGCACGAATGATCCAGTATGTTTCTTGGCTAGGATATAAATCATAAACATCAGCATCGAAGAAATTATTTCCCCAGCCTAAGCGAGCTTCTTGATAATTCCATAGTTTAGAACTAAAGGCTATAGTTCCATTGGTTAATCCTATTCTAGTCCAAATACTAGAACCATCATATCTATATGTCTCACTATTTCCTGTGCTATTTTTCTCTACTGTAACTATAGAACCTATAGGAAGAGATAATTCTCCTAAATCACTATATAAAGGAACTTGTAGTATTGATTTAGTACTATTATCGTAACCAGGTGCCCACCAATTAATAAATTCCCAATAAAGCTTAGTATCAAAATTTTCACCTGATGTGTTTAAGAACCTTATATTTGGTTTTAGTTCAGTGATTGGATATAATTTTAATATATTATTTGCATATTCTAGATAATTTCTTATAGCGTCTAATCTATCATAAAAATAACTTTGAACAGGTCTGTTTAATACTCCGCTTTGTACTGCTTTAGGTAAGAATGGATCCGGTACCTGAACGCCGTTAGCATTGACGCCGCTCATGCTTTGTAATAATTTTTCATACAATCCAAAAGGTTCAAGGTCTGCGCTTTGACTTGGCAAGCCCGGTAAGAAGTCACTAGCAAAATTTGTTCTAATCAATGTATATTCGCTATGACCAGGATCATCGCTATCACCTTGACTATAACCTATATGGAATATACTATCAAGATCATTAATAAATGTAGAACAGTTATATAATGCAAATGTGTTAGGTAATAATGGCGCCACATAACTTATGCCGCTCAGTAATGGGTTGGCTATATAAGCTTGTATCACACTGTCTGCTAATGTTTTTCCAGTCTCGCTGAATATAATATTTGTGTTGCGCACCCAAAAATAGTATATAGGAGATACTGAGTTTGATGCATTAATTGTAGTTTGTACTGTATAGGCGGCAGGATCTTTTACTGTTCCTAACCCTTGGTATTGGGCAGGAGGCACATTGCTGCTTACCCAGCTATAAATTGCAGGATCACTTCCTGGGAACAATCTTCCCCAATATTTACCGTTATATACCACATCATTTTGATGATAATTTACAAAACGAGTATTGCTAGTATCAAACCATAGTGTTCCTACTTTCTCATCTCCCCAAACATATGATTGTGGCAATTGTGTATTATTATATCCGGCTGGATCAATATTCGAAACCACATCTATATTTTCTCTTAATGCCCCTAATAATTTTCCTTGCAATGGATCAAAATAATCTAAATTGATCAATGTCTCATTAGTTGTAGCACTATAAATTTGAGTGTTTTGAATTTTTTGAATATCTACAATCGGCGCAGATTGACGGTACAATGACCAGTTTGTTATTCCTATTTTATTAGTATATGTAACTACTTGACCATCAAATACGTCGGGTCTAAAGTTTGGAGTCCCTACTATTACAACGTCATCATGGAAATCTAGAGCAGTACCGTATCGTGGCTGCGCACCATAAATCTCATTGCGAGCATTTACACTTTGAGCATATACAAATAATCCGGGATCTTTTACAGTTTCATTATATGTTGATAATAAATCAAACATATAAACAGCACCGGCATTATTATAAGTCTCTATGAATATTGTAGCATTATTGTCAAATACCGTATCATTATCTAAATTTTCATCATCCGTGAAATCAAAAGTTGTTTGAGCATAGCGCTGACCGACTGGTGCGCTTATAACAACAGAATTATTATCATTGAATTTTACAGTAGTGCCAAATTGCGTAGGACCACTGATATGCGGACATAAAATGGTTTGAGTTTGAGTATAAACTTGAATTCCTAATTCATTCCATATATCACTATCAGGCGATGATAACAGTAATTTTGAATTTGATATCGCTAAGTTTTGATCTTTGACACTTAGTATTAGCTTATTGTCTGGTGTTGCGCTTGCAACGACATTAATGATACCTAAACCATTGTTAGATTGATTTATAGCATTGGCTATAGAAGGCGCGGTTGATGCAGGTAGATTGATAGAGAAACCATTAATTAATAATGTTCTTGATGCTGTCAATTGGCAATTGCTAGTTCCTGTGACTATGCCATATTTTGCACCGCCGTTAGTAAATCTAAATGCCGCTCCTTCTTCGTTATTACTGCTAAGGCTAAATGGAGCTCCTATGACTATCTCGTTTCCAAATTTATTTGCGTCAAGGTTGTAACCAAATTGTACGCCAATTCTTGGATCTTTTTCTGTCTCTAATACTTGGGTCAATACAAATTCATTGCTACCTATATTAATGATATCACCAATAATAAATGAGCCTGAATATATTAAATTAGATCCAGATATTGAATATTCGCTAGAGTTGATCAAAATACCATTTTTATATACAAATACTGGTAGAGAAGGATCAGGAGTAAATGCTAATTGAAAACTTGTTGGTGTAGATGAACTTACAGTAGTAGTTTGTATATTTTGTATCATTCTCTGATAAGCATATGATCTACCCCACTTGCTTATATCATTACTATAATTTTCGTTGGGCGCACCTACAATTAATATGCTGCCATCATAATTTGTAGTTAAACTATGACCAAATAATATTGGATCTGTACCTCGATCTATCTCTCCGATATACTGATAACTTACTTTATTGGCTGACCCAGTACCAGTGCCAATACCTGATGCTATAAAATATATACCTAATTTATTGTCATCTGCACCTATAGCTTTAAAGTTAGTTGGATTTAAATAGCACACTCCTGTACCTGTACCAACTGCTGTTGCTATAAAAATAGTACCTACACCATTACTATTTGCACCATATAATGTGAAATCAGTAGTACCTTGGCTTACTATTTGATAAGTTTCCCCGACTACTAATTCTGTAGCTAATACTTCAGTCCCTAGATTTGTGATTTGATATGTCTCACCTACATCAAATGATCCTGCATCTCTAGGTATATTTTGTTTTCTGTAAATATGAACTTTGTTTCTAGCAGAAAGTTCATCTTCATCAAAATCGCTAGCGAATAACCAGTTAGTGTCTCCGGACATTGCCATAGATTTGCCGAAATTGACTGCGCCTGCAGGGCTTACTATATCCTGATAAGGTATCATGTTATCAGATACATTAGTATCATTGATAGTATAAACCTTTATAAAAGGTTCAGTGGCTTCAGGAGCACTTATAGCGTAAATATAGTTTTCGCTTACTATACTTTGGCCAAAACTAGGTTCATTGTCAAATTCTTGATCGATATAATATTCTTCAGATAATGCATTATAACGATATCTATAAACTTTTCCTGCACCTGCATCTGAAATAATGTATTCTGCCTTATTATCATATGCTACTGCCGTTCCAAAAGTGACTGAATTTGTTTTGGTCCATTCAGTGTCGTACTGGAAGTTTATACCCTTACGATATACTGCCCAACCACCGTCATCATTTTCATCTACCCAGACAGTGTTCTTTACAAACTCTGAGTTTAATAGAGGAAGTGTGTTGATATCTTGCGTGTTATCTACTCTTTGGCTTGTGAATGCTAAGCCAATACCTAATCCTGTTACTGATCTTGCTTGACCGCCCAATGCTAATGGGATAGTCACTGAAGTAGGTGTCAGTATATCTAGAGCAATATAATATCCATTTACACTATTATCAAAATTGATTATTGCAAATATTTGATATTTCTTTAATCCATGTGGTTTATCAAAAAATACAGTACAAGTGTTATTTAAATTTGCTCTTACTAAACCAATTTGGCTGATCGGAGTGGGTGTGAATACATCCCAGCTACCCTGATAGTTTGCTATCCAAACATAATCTCTGACATATAATCTATTGATAGGTACTATAATATTGTTTTTATCTACGGCACTTCCTAATTGACTATAAAAATATGCCGACATTTTAACGTCATTGAAATTTACATATCCTGCATCTGGATATAATTGTGTTGGATAGTCTTTTACTGTATCTAAAATATTTGGATCAGTTATAGGTCTAGCGTAATTGAATATATTATTCAAATATATAAGTTGCTGCGCACCGTCTTGACTGGTGCCGTTAGTTAATGCTATGGTCGATGGATTTCCTGTTAATTTATTTTCATTAAGTCTTAAATCAACAAAATTTTTGTTTAATAAACCACCAAATTCTCCGGATAATATGCCCCAATTTTCATATACATTATAATCAATGCCGCCTTGAGGTAATTGAGCTCCTTTAAATGCATCTAAAATATTTTTAGTGCCTTTATTTTTTATTAGATTTTGATAGACATTTACTTGTGTTATATCAGTCAAATCTGCTTCTGCTAGATAATTTCTAGGTCTATAACCTATCAAACCAAAACTTAATAGATCAGCATCGCTTTGAAGATTCGCTTTATTGATATCATAATATAAAGTACTTTCATAGCTACGGGTGCTACTATTAGGTAACAAGCCTTTTTGTATTTCGTCGTATTCTGTTTCTTTCCATAGTCTTTGATTAAAGACATTTGAAGGCTGTATGATTTGTATAGCTGTCCAGTATTTGTTTTTATATTTTACTATCTGCCCTTTAGTATAAACTAAGTCTTTACGCCATTCTTGTATATTATCTTGATTATAGATAAATCCGCTAGCATACATCGTTCCGTTCCATTCAGCACTCTTAGTGCCACGTAATGATATACGGTTTTGTCTCAACCCTGATACTAGGTTATAGATGACATCATTGAATAATGTTAAATTATCAAATACTATTCCATGCTCCATATTACTCATATTAAATTGAGCATATGCTAATGTATCTCCTGAATTTAATGGACGACTTATGAATTCGGTTCCGTTTCTTGCTATGGCTAAGTCTTTTGTATCAATAATATACAAGTTTTGATTTAAAATAAAATTAGATTGTGATATTGTCAATGGTTGTACTATTTGACTTTCTTTATTAATTTTAATTTGCGGAGCAGCTGGATTGATAGTAGTGATGCTCCCTACTTCCCAACCTGTTTGCGCCCAATATAAAAACTCAGCTATCATTTGTTGCCAGCTGGCTTCTATACCTTGTTCTTGATAGTCAAATATCATACCTTGACTTTCTAGATATTTGCCATAACTCATTAAAAATTGACTTACTTGTTGTACTGTGCTAAATGTAGTTCCGTATGGCACAACTTCTACTATGTCTGTATAATCTTTTGCTGTAGTTACCGATAAAGTTTCTACCGTTGTGGTTTCCGTAAAACCATTATTTTTTGGTTTTAGTATTTTGAAATAGCTAGTAGATTGGCTGTTTCCGAAAATTTGATATCCAGTTTCGGTTAGCTGCACTAATACAGCACTATAAACTATTTTTATATTTGGTTGGTTTTCATATAATAATAGGGCATAGCTTTCATCAGGTATTAATAAACTTGAGTTTGTGCTGCTTGCTGTACCTTTTTCTACAAAGAATTTTAATACGCTTTTATCACTAAATCCTGCTAGCCTATAAACTAATCTTACATCAATATCATTGAGTAAATTCTTAATATCTTCTGTCGCTGCTATTCCTAACTGTTTCTCATAATCTACTATCCAATTGATATATGATGTCTTTGCCGTGCCGGAACCGTAAATCTCTATATTATTAATTACAAGATGACTTCTATCATTCACAAGATATTGATTAAATTCTTTATTATATTTGTAATTGTCGAGATCGACACCAAGATTAAAGAATTTTGCAGTGACCATTAATGCATATAACTGCATCATATCAAATGGGAAAGTGCTACTACGTCTATAACTAAACTCTACAGGACCTACGTCACCTATCTTCCAATCGCTTCTAAAATAGATACTATTAAAGTTTCCTACTATGCTATTCATAGGTGATTTCAAATTACCTAAATTATTATTAGGTATTATTTTACTAAGTCCGGGTCTTGCGAATTGAGGACGAATAATTGGGTCGCCGTTATTATAATCATATCCTGCTTCAAGATCATTCCATAATACTAAGTTATCACTTGTATATGGGGCCGGACCATATTTACTTTCCCACCAATCAGGAATGTCTCTGTATCCCAGCATCATCCATGGCAATTGATTTGGTATGCTAGTATCGTAAAAGTATTGATTTAACCCTCTAAAATATCCTTGTTGTATTATACCATCATCGATTTTATTTGTTGATTTTCTATAATTCCAACTAAACTCGTCAGCTATAGTATAAAACTGTTCTTTATAATTTAATCTATTTTGACCAATCCAATCAAGAAAATTATAACTATACATTTCTAACCATTCATCATAACTGAACGGAGTATCTCTAAAAAATCCGGGAGTTACATCTTGAAATTGTATTGGGATTTCTGCACTTAATTTTAGGTTATTATAAATTCTAGTTTCAAATTCAAGTAACACTTGATCTCTAAAATCTACTAACAATCCTAATTCAGCAATATAATCACCATATAATTTATTATATGACCCGTCATGACCAACTATAAAATATGTTGGTTTCATATAACTAGTATCTAAAAATACGTTAGGTATTGTAGCCGGATATAAACCTAATTTAGTAGGTGTGTTTGGAATATATGAACCATATGTCTGATTATATTCTTTAACGATAACTTTGTCACCCGGCTGTAAATCATAAGTGACTCGCACAGTAGGCGAAGTTTTGCTGATCACATAATCAACGTTGCGTATTAGTTGTTTTGTAAAACTTACACCTTCTACAGTTCTAGTAACATATATCAATACACCATCATAATTGGCAGTATCAAAATCATATATTTTGTACAGACTTAAAGTGCTAGTATCTAAAGCATTTTTAAAAGTATATGTGTTGATTATATATGGACTTTTGCTTGGCAGCATGTCTGACCAAAAGAAACTTTGTTCTTGGCTTTTTGTACTTGAAATTTGATCCAACGCATCATCTAACATATAAGATGGATCATAGCGTTGTTCGTAATTTGAATTATTAACTGTATCTACTAATAAAGCTTTAAACTTAATATATTCTTTACTATTGAATTTTAGCGCATCAAATAAATTATGTTTTTGATTTCTTAAAAATATTCCGGGCAATACTAAACTTGCACTGTTTTGTATAATTCTAGTTCCATATGGTACTAAATTTCCTAAATCCTGATAATTATTACTACCGAACATTTTTCCAGTCAAATTAGGATTATTTTCGAAAATAGTTTGATACTGACCTCTAATATCTCCTACATTAACTTCAGTAGGATCTGTGTTGAATGGATTATTGCTTAGGTTAATTGGTATGCTATAAAATGCCTGCTTACTAACCTTATTACTTAATATTGCAACTTGATAAATTTGATCTATATCTTCATATATGAAAATAGTGATAATTGTTTTTGTATCCGTATTAGTTACAGAATAATCAGTACCCTCAGTCATAAGAATATTGTTATTATAAACTAATAAAGATGGCCAAATAGTATCTGTAATAGGTAGTTGAGGAATATCTAATTCTATTTGATATTCTACAAACGAACCATTTTCTAATAATAATGGTGGTATGTTACCATTATAATTAAACTCAAATAATTGGTACTGGGTGCTCGGTGCTACTGCTGTCTGCCATCCTAATAATCTTTCTTTTTCAACTCTGTTAGTAAAATTATACACATAACCTATATTAACATTTTTTGTTTCTGGGGTGGTTTCTGTAACATAACTAAACGTTTGTGAATTAAAAGTTACATCGAAACTAATATCTCCGACATTGCTAATAGAACTGTACCTAATAGGAAATTTTAAAACCGGATCGTCTGGGCCAGTTCCTCTACCAAATTGAAATAATGTGGAACCCTCAAAACTTGATCCTTGATATCTAGTTAAATCTGATAAACTAAATCCGTCTTTATCAAAAATGTCAAATAAAGGTGATTGATTTATATCTAATTTTTGCTGCGCTAAAATATATCTTATACCGTCAAACCAATAAGATTTTCCTAGACTATTATATCCCCTAGTAACTAGTATTTGATTATCTGACTCGATTACACTATCTACTACTTTTGTCAAAGTTATCACAGGATAAGATGTGCCGACTACTATACTAAATGCAACTTCATAAATCTTGTTTCTTATAATTTCATTTTCGTCAGCAGCAAAAACTATTTTAGCGCCCGGAAATAAAACATAATTGTCATTAATGCTATCATTTGCTATAAAACTTACATCATTAACTGTATTAGTAATTTCAAATATATTGCCACTAAAAATAGTCAGTGTTAGTGTGTTTATGCCAGTTATAGATAAAATTCTAGCATCATTAGGTAATAAACTTAACGCTCCTAATTTTAGATCACTTATGTATTGACCTACAGTAAATGTGTTAAGAGATTGTATGTCTGTGATGTCTATAGTAGCGGTGGTATAAGAAGCTGCTTTTCCTAAACCGTCAGTACCCATTTGAATATTAACCGCTTTAATTATATCTCCGGCAATATAAAATACATTAGCTGTACCAGTACCTACTCCGCGCAATGCGCAAGTAAAACTATCACCAGTATTATAAGTAACTCCAATTGTGCCTGCTACTTCATTCCAATCAGTACCGTCTGTTAAGGGATCGCTAGTTATAATGTATTGCTGACCAACAGTTAAATCAGTCACACTAATATTTTCTGTTCCTGCTATGTAATTCCAATCTGTAGTATCTACTTGAGGATCAGTTACTATAATATAACTTTGACCTATTATAAAATCAGCTGGATCAATATTAGTTGGATTAGAGTTTAATGTTCCGGTATAATCTGTATATACTTTGACATCGGGATAATATGTATCTTGACCTGCGACATAACTAAATGCGTCAGTTGTTCTTTGGTCTATAAAATCTATCGCTGCTTTGCCTGCGCTACCAGAATTATATAACTTTAAGTTAGGATAAAATTCTATGATAGGTCTTTTCGCTTTATTTTCTGGCAACGCATAATCATTTGGTATATTCGGGTCATTGTTATATAATGCTGTGGCATTAACTACTGAACTATGGAACCAGCGATTGCTGCGTGACCATGGATTTTTGCTTAAGCTGTTACGCGCTATAGTGATATAATCTGGTAATAATGGTATAAACAATGAACTGTCATAGTTACCAATATCATACCCGACACTATCATATGGAATTGCGGTTGAAACAGTATAAGTTTCAGGCACGATGAAATCTTCAACCGGTAATAATTCTATAGCAGTGCCTACACCCTGAACATAATATTCACCTTGCAAATAACTGGTTGGTATAACATCACCATCAAATTTAACTTTTAATCCATTCGTGAATACTACGGTTTGTCCGCCAGGATTAGCTATACTAAACGTTTTTTTGCCTATAATGTCAGTATCAACATTCAGTGTATTAGTAATATTGCTTTCAATAAGTCTGATAATACCTACTTTATTTGGATTAGATCCGTCTTGATAATATAAAGTATCTAATGGTGCGGTAATTATAGGAATTCGTTCGATAGCGCCGATGGTGGATTTAAAGAAACTAACACCGCTGTATGTATCACCTAATTGTGCAGTTATTTTCTCTTCTAGGGGAATAGTGCCGCTAGGTATTAAAATCACAAATGGATCTGCTATATTAGCAGGATTAGGATAATATTGTATAGTATAAAAATTATTATTTGTTTGAGAAACATAGCTAGGTGTATCATATGCCAAAGTTAATGGATTTACTGAAAAAGATAGACCTCTAGTATCTCCTGCTGTAGTAATGATGGGTACTCCATCGATAGTAGCTGATAGTTGAAAACTAGTAGTACCATTAGTAGAAATTACGTAGTATTTTTTTGAACCTGCATACCCATTAATGCTACCTTGTGTAGGCTCATCTATAGTATTTGTATCGAATAGACCATTGATTTGTATTTCTGTCCCTATAGTTATGTTAGTAGCGTCACAACTAAATTGTCCATTGGTTCCTGTTATCTGAACATTATTAAATATAGGAGGATAAGTTTGTGAGTATTGTTGTAGATCGAATGCTCCTAGATTTGCAATTTCATTTGTTTGACCGTTGAAAAACATAACAGTCAATCCTTGCAAGCTTGTTACGCCGTCTATATTATTAAGTTGGCTTAATAATAAACCATTTACTTGATCAAAATTTTTGTCGCATACTATGCTTACAGTATTGTTACCGGGTTTTTCAAAAGTGCTTTGACCATCTTTAAAAGGAACTTCAAATAAAACAGTACCATTTTCTGTACCGTTGCCGCTCACTCCATATACTTCTCTAGTAGAAATATTAGGAAATAATGGATCTACGCCAGATATTCCGGGCTGTGTTTGAATCCAAAATGGGCTATCCTGATTTACTACGAAATTGTAAGTACCGCCTCTTAACAAAGTTAAAACTGGATTATTTGTACCTGCACTAGAGCCTAAGGTTCTGATGCTATAAACGCTTCCAAAATTTTCTACAATGAACGTTGCGTTTCTATAAACAGTGTCTCTAGAAATAGTGACTGGAGGAAGACCTTCAGGTATCCAATAATACTGATTGTAATTAATAATTTTATCTAAGTCTGTGAAACTATCCCAACTATAAAATTGACTTTCAAATAATCTATTATTATCATCAGTTATACCATTTTGTAACTTTAATGCATCTATGAATCCAGGATAACTTAAAAAATCTATCGCAGTTGTTTCATTTCTTTTTGTGAAAACTACGCCTGGATCTAATTGATAATCTCTGCGTACTTTAGTTGGCTCTGTAACATAATAATCTTTAGCATTAACACCATTGCCAAATTTACTACCCACATAACCTTCAATCTTTCTAGTTATTGGTGGATTTACTAACTGGTCTAATGTTGCTCCAAGAAATTGACTATTTGTTGGAGTTTGGAATACACCGGGTAAAAAATCTAATGTACGTATTCTAGTCATTTTATGCTACTTGTAATTGATCTGGAGTCAATGCTGCTATAACCTGAACGTCTTCTGCTGTGGCGGCATTAACAAAAATTTCATATGGTTGAGATTTAATTTCATATAATGTTCCAAATGGTGCTGAAGGATCGTTAGAAACTAATACCGCAGAACTTATCAAGCCTTCACATTGTTCATGAAGATATGCACTTAACTCTGAGAAGTAAAAAGTATCACCGAAGTTCCAATTATTTATATTGAAATAATTGTTCATGGCAGCGAGAACTGCGCTGCGTATTTCACTGTCGCTAGCATCTGTATTACTATTTTTTACCACTTTAACTGTTCCCCTAAGTGCTTCTACTGCTTTAGGTCCAAATAATGGTTTAAACACAACACTATTTAAAACACAACTATCACTTAACATTTTATAATCATTTATCTTAGGAAATTCTGCAGTTAATTGTGTGATTGATGGTCTCTCAGGTTCAGGAATAGTATCAGTGCTATCTTGAATATAACGCTGATATGCATTATAGTATGGTAATGTTACCACATATAGATCAATAATATTTGTAGTTGCTGGATCTATTCTAGTTGTATTATTGCTATTATGTCTATATTGAAATGTAAATCCCTGTCTTCCAAATTCAATATAATATCTTGGAACATTGTTTGCTGTTTTTGGTTCTTCTAAGAAATATGATGGTGTTATAACGTTTATGACTTGTACTGTTTTATAAAATAAACCATCAGTAAAAGCATAAAACAATTGTCCTTCGGGATAATCATATTTCACAAGTTCTATACTTTCTTTTGTCGGATATTGATATACAACATCAGTGCTAGGAATTAATTGTAATCTTTCTAAATTAATAGCATCTTGTAATAATTCAAAAAATACATATTTTCCTACATTACTAGAACCATTTACGTATCCTGTTAAATCAGTGAAGAAATCTGGACTTAAAACTAGCTGACGATTATTGACATCAATACTAGTAACTTCTACTTCAAAATCGTTTATATACCCGTCACTTTCAACAGTCTGCCCTATAATGTTTATTTTTGTATCTTTTCCTATAGCATTTGCTGAAGTTGGTTGTGTGTTGGTAGATAATACATTTACAAAGTCTTGTAATATTTTACCGGTAAATGGGTCATATACTAATTCTCCCGGTGATAAAGCAAAGCGCGTATCTGCTACACTACCAAAATAATATTTTAAACTTCTATATGTTACTAGATATCTGTTACTTGCCGGGTCTATACATTGAAATTTTATAAACCAATTAGGGTCGTCAAAATCTTCTATAAACCAACGCTCTTGTGTAGCTAATAATTCATTATTGAACACTAAACTAAAATTCTCTAATAATTCTATTTTTAAAATAATTTCTCTAATTATGTCGGCAGATAATGAATTGTCAAATACAGGTATGACTTGAGTGATTGTGCAATCATTTGGTATATATCCGTTTAATATAACTGGTCCTGTTCCATTAGGAAAATTACCTTCACCATTATTACTTCCATCGCCGATCACATTTAATACAGTGGTCCATACAAAAATAGGATTAGTAGGTCCAGGTAATCCAGCTACTAATCTATTATTATTATCAAAATAATATCCAGGAGGTGCGTTAAATTTAACCAATGCGCCCGGTGTAACATATTTTAATATGTCGCTATTAAAAGATCCTACTGTCAGCGGTAAATTAATTCCTAAATCATTTGCATAAAAATAACCACTTTCACTATTGGCATCAACTACGCTGAGATTCCAATATACATTACCGTCTCCTATTTCTGATGATATATTATATCGTGGATAATTTTGTATATAATATTGTGTAGTTCTAATATCTGATAATACACTAGATAATCTACCAGTTATAAAACTTATTACTTCACTAGTTGATCTAAAGGTAAGAGTAAGAGTTCCATCAATAGTGTTTTGCCATAATGCGCCATCACTGCCAAAAGTATTAAGGCTTGAATATTTGCCTGTAGGATCAAGTAAATCTAAATTCTTTGAAACACCAATACTGCTACGATTGATCGCTTTTGATTTTATGATCTGTGAATATAATGTATATGGGAAATTGTTATAGTCTTCGCCATTGACCATACGATTCTGTGTATAGTAACGAGTTGGAGCACGTTGCTTAATTTGCGGTATGCTTTCGCGTGACTGTGCATTGCTTACTGGTGTTTGTAACGATAATCCCAACGTTAAAGTTTCTGCTCTACCTAATCTGCTCACATATGTAAATGCTACATTAATATTTTGCATTTCGGCTGGATCCACAGTATATGTTAATCCATTACCACTGCGAACATACGCTCTAAATGTACCTACTGGAATCTCACTAAACACTCCGTCTCCAAATACATAAGTTACCTGATCATTGAAGCGTGAAGTTACGCTAAAAATTTTCTTGAGGCTATTTTCTGTTTGCAGATATGCATCAGCATATACGCTATCTACTTTTTTCCACAATTCACTAGTATTTGTATTAGTGTTTAGTTGATATAACCATGTGTCTTCATTATTGACGCCTTGTTGATCTATATCTACAGTTTGGTTAGCAATCTGCTGTTCTAATATAAAATCAAAATTGCTTAATCTACCTTGTTTAAAATAAAAGAAAAATCCGGTGTCCGGACTACCATAACCTAATCTATCATTACGATATAATATATTAAATTTTCCGCTGGGTGCAGGAGGTATCTCATATAGATAATCTTCTCCTAAACTAGTCATACTAGTCAATTCAAAATTCATAGTAATACCATCTACCTGAGTGGTGAATGGTACTATTGGTAACGCGCTGCTAGGTATCTGCAAACTATATTCACTTGTAGCTACTCCTAAAATATCGCTGACATTTCCTGGTCTGCCTATTTTTTGTGTATTGATGAGTGCAGCATTGATGATAGTATTAAATTGTTCTAACCAAGTTGAGTTAGCGGGATCGTTCCATAATACCGGAACATTGCTAAGATTAATTCCATTTAAATCAGTTATATTTTGTGTAGTTTGTATGCTAATGACTTTTAGATAACCTTGTCCCGCAATGTTTCTTTTTGGTGTGTAACCAACAAGATTTGCTAGTTTGATCACACTATCACGACGTTCGGCTGTATCCATGAAGTTTTCGCGGGCATTCAGATCATTTCTAAACGCTAGACCTTGACCCATGAATGCTATAACGTCAAGTAGTGCTACGAATTCGCTACTCTCTATATAATCATTAAAGGTCTCAGGGTAATATACACGCAGGTAATCTATTAAACTCTTGCGTAATGTCTCATAGTCATAGCTACGAAAATCGGCTTCACGGAAAGTTTGGTATATTGCTTTCCAGTCATTGACGCCGAATATAGCCGATTGTCGGGATGTGCTAGCCATATTCTAATATTTATCGTTGATAAAAATACGACTTTTTAATTGGTCAAGATATGGATGCAGTATTAGTGCCGCTATCGAAAAATACGCTTAAAACCATTGCTTGATTGAAGGGTGCTACAGCCATCTGTACCTCTAATAATATACCGTTCTCTTGAGGATATGCTTTTACATAATCTAATATGATTCTAGGATCTAGTGCTGCTACTCTTCGTATTTCGTTTTCTAATTGAAACTGAACATTAGGTGTGTTTGGTTCAAAAACAAAGCTCCATAATCTAGTACCATATTCAGGTTGTCCTACTTTTTCTCCTTGTTTGATATTCAATGCATTGATAAAATTTCTTATCACTAATGGGGTGTCTATAACTCTAAAACGTTTGCCTATTCTTATAGGATTTAATATGCTGCCTGTGCCATTATCTGCTCCACCTGCAGCGTTGGTAGTACGCGGTTCGTTGGCTCCAATTGTGCTAAATCCTATATATTGTGGCATAATTCTATTTAGTAGCTATATCAAGCTCTTCCTGCTATAATATCGATTAGTTTCTGTCTTTCAGGATTATTAAAAGCGGTTAAATAAGCCTGTCTAGCCGCAGCGATACCTGGATCGCCGGCGGGGAGATTAATTCTAGCTTGTTCATATGCTTTTTCGGTTTCTTTAAGTGATTTATTTAAATCTGCTAATTGTTTAGTAGCATCTATTCTTTTTACTATATTTTCTTTTATTTTTTGTGCAGACGATTTAGCAGCTTGACTTATTTCGCCCAATAGATTAGGTGTAGGAATTTTAGAATCTCCTAATGTTGATGCTATTTGTCCTGCAATTCCTGATCTATCTGTCGTATTGAACGCTACAGTAGGCATTTTTATAGGATTGGCTCCACCAGCACTTAAAGATGATATAGCGCTTTCTAAAGATGCTGCTGCTCCCGGAGGCAATCCCGTGGCACTCAAACTATTTTTTAGTTGATCTATACCTGTAGGTAGGCTTCCACCGATTTTGTTTAATGCGTCTGTTGCTATATTACCTATAGAAGTTCTAAGTAGGTCTTGTCCTGGCAATTTAGGTATAGAGCCAGTAGCAGCATTTACTACATTATTGATAGCGTCTTGTCCTCCCGGTAACATAGACACACCGCTAGCGATTTGTGTCGCTGCAGAGGTAAAGGCGCCGGTAGCTTTTGATATAGCTGCATCTGCTAAAGCTGTACTGCCGGCGGCTATATTACCTACGGAAGATCCGGCAATCTGATTTAATGTACCGGAGACGGCAGAACCTGTTTGATTTAATAAAGTAGTAGAACTACTAAAATTTTGAACAATATTAGTATTTGATATTAATGATGCGTTAGATATGCTTGTTGTTAATGCATTGGCTACCGTACCACTTCCTATCAAATTATTTACATTATTAGTGATTGCTCCCTGAGCGTTATCAATTAACGATCCTTTTATTGCCCCAGTCAAATTAGTGTTGATAGCACTAGTAGGACTTATTCCTAAACTAGATGCTCCGGTCGCACTTGCCGATTTTTTTGCTACCTGTACTAAATCTACCGGCACACCCACTTCTAATTTAGGCATAGAGGCTGCTATTGCGCTAAATGCAGCAGCGGCTGCTCCTTGTGATTGTGATGTAAGTTCATCTAAACCTAAACTTTTAAGTTTCGCATCTGCTGAGCCTGCGATGCCACCTAACCCACCTTTCGCTTTTTCAGCAAAACTCGCTGCTTGATTTCCTGCGCTAATATCTTTCATTACTCCACTAGCCTTAGCAAAAGTATTATTACTTGCTCCTAAGACATCTGTTGCATTTTGTTTAATTGTATCTAGTGTTTGATTAAGTCCTTGCTGTGTGGTTGATAATACAGCTCCGGCGATTTGCATACTTGGTTCTGTGCCTGTAATAACTCCGGCATTAGTGAGTGATGTTTGACTCTGTTGGAAATTTGTTACCAGCGCATCAGTTTGAGCAGATACATTTTTTGTAAGTTTTTCTAGATTCTCGGCGCCCGGTTTTCCTGTAAATAAATTTCTAGGTAGTGATTTTGATATAGGCATTCCGCTTGCTATCATGTTATTAACAAGATCGGCACTTCCGGGTTTAAGTACTCCTGCAACTTCTAGTTGATCAGGTGTTAATGCGTATTGTCCTATAGCTATAGAAGATGACATTATGGTCCTCCACCTGTTTTCTTAACAACTGCAGCTCCTTGCTTAGTTGCGGCATTGTATGGACCTGTCTTAGCTGTAGTCGCCACCTGTCCGGCAAGTGCATTTGTTGTAGTTTTATTTAAGCTATTACTAGCTTCTTTTGTTGGTGGGACTGACGATAATGTGCCTGATGAAGGGGTCACACCTGCCGTCGCGCTTGAGTTTTTGTTAGTATTATTAAGCGGTGGTTTAGAACCAGAAGCTCCGCCGCCGGCACCTAGATTTACTTTAACATCTACACCTTGACCAGCATTAGCCCAAGGACAATGTGCAGGAGCCCTTGATGTGATGCTTAACAATTTACCCGGTGCTGCTAAAAATCCTTTTGCAGCATCGAATAATGTATCAGTATGTGCGGTGAGTGTTATCTGTGGTACAACTTCTGGTTTAGTTCCAGTTTGTCCGCTGTTTAGATTTACTTTACTACCATTGACATATGCGATTGCACTACTTGCCATACTAATGTCACCTGCGCTTTCCATACTCATAGCTCCACCTACTTTAGTAAGATGTTTGCCCATAGTATAATTTTTATAATCAGCGCCGACTTTTTGTTTAAATTCTTTTTCGCTATTAAAGTGCATATTTTCTGCTTGCACATTTAAATTCTTTTTGGCGTGTATATTAATATGTTGATCTGCGTGTAAATTTAAATCACCTTGTGTTCTTATATTCACACTATTAGTGCTATAGATATCAACCGTACCTTCTTTACCTAATTCAACATAGCTTTGTCCATTGCTATGTAATATCATTAATGTTTGACCATCATCGCTCATCATAATCTGATGACCTAAACTTGTGCGTATGCGTATTAAGTTATCACGACCTATGATATCACCGTCATCCATTACAATACTATGTCCACCGCGTCTGCTTACTACACGTAATTGATTATTTTTTGATGTATCTAAATTTTCAGCGATACTAGTATCATCATATCCACCTTCATATATAGGTCTACCGGGAGTTGCTACTCCCCAACCAACCCTACTAGGCGTTTCACGTTGTGCGCTACTGCTGATCGGGCCTCGTATCATATCACGTATGATACCTTGTTG
>Ga0172363_10001422_pt1 | contig 19272 bp, 19 predicted proteins | sample LakKivs2_kivu2a2_FD_114541 | JGI IMG/M metagenome (GOLD analysis project Ga0172363, IMG submission 114541) | Sediment microbial communities from Lake Kivu, Rwanda - Sediment s2_kivu2a2 | ecosystem: Environmental > Aquatic > Freshwater > Lake > Sediment | place: Rwanda: Western Province, Lake... | reverse complement strand
CACCAGCACCTCCAACCATAGAAACAAACATTGGGTTTGCGGGTGTAGAACCTCTAGAACCACCAAACATGTTTCTTAAACTACTAAATGAAGAGGTTAATATAGAAAGTCCTGCTGTTAAAATTTTTGGGAACCTGATTAATAACATTGCACCTAAAACACCACCTGGTCCTAAAGTTTTCCCAATTAATGTTAAAGCATCCCACATTAATTTTCCGGCTTTAAAAAATGCTTCACCAACCATTTTAAGTGTTTCCCATCCTTCACCTTTAAAAAATTCACCAATTTTTTGTCCCACTTTTTTAACAGCATCAACAAATACTGGTATACCTTTCTGTAATATCGGGATAACCCCAGCAATCCAATTACCAACATCTTTACCTAATTGTGTCGCTTTTTCACCAAAAGATTTAATTGATCCAGGTGTATTACCCATTAAATTTTCTAAAGGTTTTCTTAAACTTTCTTCTAAACCACCAAAGAATAGGTAAGCAATATTTTTAAGACTTTCTAACATATTTTTAAATCTCTCCATAGAACTTTGAGCGTCTTCAGAACGAGTTTTTAAAGATTTATCTTGTGCCATTAATGATTTGACGGTACTTTCGTTTAATTTAGAAATATCATAAACATCGTTACCTACACTAATTTCGAATTTACCATTTTTGGTGTTGAACTGCCCTATAGATTCTACGAATTCTTTATATTCACCTGATATACTAGGACTTAACATTGTACCTATTTTCTTTTGTTTGGCAACAGTTAAAGCTGATTCAGTTAAAGATTCCATACTAATACCAGTAGCCTCAGAAACTTGTTTTAATCTTTGTAATTCCATTGCTGGAATTTTAAATTCACCACTAGCTCTATTAAATTCTACTGAAGCTGCAGCAGCATTAGCTAAATCTTTTGTTAATTTTTCAGGATTATTCCTACCTTCATACATTAATTTTAATGGGTCACCCATTTGTGCGAAAGCCCCACCCATCATTTGTAATGCGGCAGCAGCTTCTATAGCTCCTTCAGGTTCATATAGGGTTTCAGCAAACCCCATAACCTCACCCATGTCCATTTTTAATTTAGTGGATAGAGCCGCCATTTTAGCTATACCTTTAACACCATCTTTAAAATTTAAAGTTTGTGCCTTTTTCATGTTTTGGTTTAAGAGTTTTAAAACGGATCCTGAAGAAACACCCATTTTTTCACTCATGTTAGCCACATCCTCAACATATTTAGCGGTACTTTGTATGGACATCCCAAAAGTCTCCATGTTGGATGCCATCTGAGCCGAACCTTCAGCCCCTAAACCTGTACCTTTTGCCATTAAAGCTAATGATTCGGCTGCTGAATCACTTAACGGTACTAATCTACCAACCTCTTCAACATAAGAACCATATATACCAGCTAATTCACTAGCGTTAACTCCCCATCTTTGGGTTATTAACGCATTCATATATAAATTTTTTCTTAAAGCCGATTGTTGCTTACCTACAATACCAATATTAGTTGAGATTCTTCGTATAGCCCCATCCTGTTCTGAATAAGCCAAAAATTGTGACTTTAATTCACCACTAATCCTTTTTAAACCACCACCTACTTTTTTAACACCACCCCAAACATCTTTAGATAATGCTATTGAAATATTCTTTAAACTTCCTGCTTGATTTCTTAAAGCCGTAACCATGGCCTTATTTTCTCTAACAAGACCTTGTACATATTTTTGATTTTCTTTTAGTTGAGCTTTTTGTTGTCTTAAATTTTCTAGTTCATCACCAGTAGCGTTCGCTATTTGTTGGTCTAAAGCAGCTTCTTGTTGTTTTAATTTAACAACTTCAGCTTCAAGTTGTTTAAGTTCTCTTGTTCTTTTAACTATATCAACTGACGCACTAAGAAACTTAGTGGATGATTCACGCATCCTACTAGCAATCTCTTCTTGCATATCCAAGAAGTTCTTATATTCTTTTAAATCTTTTGGATTAAATTTTTCAGCCAAAATTAATTAGTTTTTATAATAACTATTTATAAATTTATTTTTTAATAGGTTCAATCAATTTAATTTTAACCCCATAACCTTTAGTAGTTTCAACATCAAATACTTGACCGCTTTTTGGTACTATTCTAGTTAGTCTAGTGTTGTACTCTTTACCTATTTCAGGTGTTCTATCCATTTTTAGATATATTTGATTTATATTTGTGTTAACTTTTTTACTTATTCTATGAATTAAAACTTTATTGTTTTTATCGTAATTAAATTTTAAAATATCATCTTTATTAATTTTTAATTTGTTACCTTCACCATCGTCATAATTTAAAGGTGTTTCAAATTGAACATTAAACATAGGTAAGTTTTTCATACTACGAACATCATCACTTTCTCCACTAAAATCAAATCTACTAACACCCCATTTTTCTTTAGATTTTTCTAAACTAGTTTCATAACCACCTTTTTTAACTAGACCAAATAATTTACTTATACCAGGGTACTTTCTTGAGAATCTAGGTAATAACCTACCTGTGTCTTTACCATAAAGTAAAAAAGCTAAATCATTCATTTTTTGTGTTTCATCAGGTGTTAAACCAGTGACATCTAATTTTTCATCATCAGTCATATCATCAACACTATCTTCTATTTGTTTATCGGTAATACCAAAATCAGTGAATATTATTTGTTCTTTCCTTACTTCTTCTAAAATAAAATTTTCATTTTGTTGTGGTTTTTTACCACCTTTACCTTTAACAAACTCTCTTGAGTTGGCTAACCCTTTTAATAAATCAGAAAAATTACCTAATAATTGTTTCCACAATCTATCTCTTGTTTTTTGATCAGATATATTAGATTGTCCTTTTGTAATGATAAAAAATAATTGTTTATAGAATTTTTTAATAACATTATATGTAATAGAATTCCTTCCTGATTTATGTAATTTAGCAAAAAGTTTAAATAATTGATTTATAAATTTTTGTAACCCTAATTTTAATTTTAGATAATTTCTTTTTCTACCAGACATAGGCTCATCAGCTTCCAACAAACCGTTTTTTCTTAAATCTCTTAACGTATCTGTTATTGGTTTTTGATTCATTTTTAAACCCTTAGTTCCAGATATAAATGAGTCTAGTAATATTTTTTGAAACTCTGGGTCATCTTTATATTTTGAAATAACTTTAAATGCTTCTGATTCATTTTTTAAATCTTTTAATTCATTATTAACATCATCTATATCAGGACCATTATAATAATTATTTTCTTCATCACCCTCACCTTTAATTAAATCGTCACCAAAAATAAAATTGTATGGAACATTTTTATATAAAGTGGGTGAACCATCTTTATTAACTTCTTTACCAGATAATTGAATTGTTCTTTTTTCATCTTCAATCATCAATTCAAATGTATAATAATTTAAAGGTTTGCCTTGTAATAGTTTTTGGTGTTCTGAATCTAACAATTGTATTGTACCCTCTAACTCCCCTTCACCGGCTGTTGATAATTTAAATTTTACTTTTGTTGGTACGTCTAAGATGTAAACAGGTACGTATTCCGTGAACACAGGACCATTATCTTCCATTAAAATAATTTCATTAAATATTTGACTTATTTTTAAAGACATCAATAATTTTTATTATAAATATCACAAAAATAAAAAAGGGTGTTAATTACCCCCTTTTACTTTTTTTACTTTGCTCTTCAATTTGTTTATTTTGAAATTCAACTTCTTCTAAAAATTGTTCAATGTAATTTCTTCTTTCCCATACAGGCATTGACATTGTATCCATATAAGAGAATCCTATGTGTTTTGTACACACAAAAATTTCTTTTAATAAGTATATTTTATACTCTAATGTCAGGCCAAAAAAAGTCTGGTCCAATAACAAGAAAGGTTTCAACAGGGTCTCCCCCCGGACCCTCAACAGAAACTTTTAAATCAACACCTGGTTCAATTTCATTCATATAAGTCCTTAAAGCTAAAGAATCTCTAGCAGGCATCACTCTAGCGAAATTGAAAATCCACTCTTTATCTGTTCTACCATCCACAGACATTATTTGCATACCTAACTTATGTGTTAATGTATCAGTATATTCTGCTTTTCTTTTTTCTTGTAACTCATTTCTTTTACTTAACTCCTCTTCGTCTTTAACAGTCATCAATCTAAATTTGATTTGTTTTTTTGACATAGGTAAAACAAAATCAAATAAACCGTTTTCATCAGGTTCAGCTCCAATTGGTTTTTGTTTTAGAGTTGTTAAATCTACCTCAGTTTCAAATTCATCACCATTTTCATCTAAAACAACAACAGGATATTTTTCACCATAACCAGTAGCTCTCAACCAAATAATAATAGCATTTCTATCACCAATTAATAAGTCTTTTAAATTTATAGATTTATCTCTAAGTTTTCTCTTTAATAAGACATCAATAAATTTACCTGTTTGTAGTAGGTTTGGGGATGTTAGAATGTTTTCGTCCATAGCAGTTAAGTATTCTACTTCAACTGTAGGTTTTTTACCTGGGTATAATACACCTTGTGATGGTAAAGGTATCACATCGTAAGGTACCTCAAAAAAATTGTTGTTTTGTTCTTCCATTTTTTATAAAACTTTAATTTGTTATTTACATTAATAAATATTTTACTTTATTTTTTTTTAGAAAGCAGCTTTAATATTTTATATGCAGCTTATGAATAATATTATTTCTTATATTATTAAAGGAAAGCTTAAATAAAGCTTTTATAATTTTTTTCTAAAAAATCAATTTTTTTCTGTTAAAATTTTGTGTATTGTAATAATTTTATTATATTTGTATTAAGATTTAATATAAAGAAAGATGAACTCAGAAAAATTAGGAAGACTTAAAGAGGTGTTAGCCGTACCAACATATTCTAGAAATGAAGTGTTGATGATTGAATACCTTAAAAAAGTTTTGGATCAAAAAGGATATGATTATACGGTAGATAATCTAGGTAATATTTATGTTACTAAAGGGGTTGCTGAATGGTACCCATGTTTTGTGGCACATACAGATACAGTACACACTGTTAACCCTAACCTTAAAGTTGTACAATTGGAGGAAGATGGTAAAACAATCCTTACAGGTATTGATAAAGAAACTATGAAACCTTCAGGTATTGGTGGTGATGACAAATGTGGCGTATTCCTTTGTCTTGAGATGTTGGACAAACTAGATAATGTTAAAATTGCTTTGTTTGTTTCTGAAGAAATCGGTTGTGTTGGTTCTAAACAAGCTGACCCTGAGTTTTTCAAGAATGTAGGTTACGCTATTCAATATGATTCACCTGAAGGTGATTCCATGAGTATGACCCTTATGGGTAAAAAATTATTCAATGCTGAATCTGATTTTGGTTCTAAAGTCGGTAATTTGATTTTGGAACACGGGATTACTTATTGGGAACGTCACCCTTATACAGACATTTGGCCATTGATGGAAAAATTTGGTTTTTCTTGTTTGAATTTGGCGGCAGGTTATCATCGTTACCATACAGCTAATGAGTATGTTGTTGTTGAAGAAGTTGAAAACTCTTTTGAATTGGGTCTAAAACTACATGAAATTTTAGGTGAGAATTACTACGAAAGAGTGGAAGAACCAAAACAACTATTGTATGGTAGTACTTATTGGAATAGTTCACAAGGTGGTAAGACTGGTGGAGGTGTAATCAATCTTTATGAAGGTGATGATGAAGATGAGGATGAATATGATGACGATAGTTTTGATTACCATTATAAAGATAATGAAGATTTTACTGACTTATTTGATTACAAAGAATTCAACGGAGGTTACTCAATCAAAAATTTTGGTAGTCTAAATAACGATGATTATTCAGCTTTTTGGTAAAAAAAAATAAAAGGGACTTTAATCGGTCCCTTTTTTCATATCCTTCCTTGAAGGTCTTCTAAAAAATATTCTTTCATTTCTGAACTGGTTGCGTAATCACTAAAACTAGGATTTAATTCCCCACCATAATCCCTTAAACGTTCTTCGTAGACATTAAGAAACCAAGAATAGTTATCAAATGGTTTATCAATACATTCTTCAGCAAAAATTTCAAAACCTTCCTCATCTGTTTGGTCATCTTCTTTATGTCTTTCAGGGTCATAATATCTTCTATTATCTGACCAACAATCAGAAATTATTTCTTCTATAGTACTTAAAATTAAATCAGTTGCCTCAAAAACAAGATCACCATTTTCCCATTGATAATTACTACCAAATAAATCTACGATAGAATCTGTTGTTGAATTATAAATATCATTTGTAACAGCTGCATTATAAGAATTTGCGTAAGCCCAACCTAATTCCCTTTTTAATTCTTCAAAAATATCTTCGTCATCTATTAAATCACCCAAGTAATTTAAGTCTTGTGATATTTCGTTAAAAAATTGTGTATCCAAAACACGACCACCAATTTCATAAATTTCTCTTTCTTTGGGGAGTTCACCAAAAATATCTAATTGTTTTGGGTTATAGTCTTCGGGTACAACATAATGTTCTTTAATATGGTCTAAAACCAAATTAACTGCCTCCCCATTTTCTGTAACCAAGTCCCAAACATTACTTTTCCATTCACGACCAATAAGGTCACTTGCTGAATAAGGTTCCCAATAATCATCATCACATAGAACATTTTTAGCCAAATACCTATTTACACGATTATAACCACCACTATTATCATCAAATAAATTTACAAAATCACACCAACCATCTGCAATAAAATATAATTTACCGTTTCTATATTCTACATCGTTAAACTGACCAGCAATATAAGGGCCAACAACTTCAACAGGGAATGATTCATATCTAAGTAAAATTTGTGCTGGAGTTAAATCTGATTCAATTTCCAAGTCTCTAACCCAACCAAAACCATCTTCTTCTGACTCATTTAAATTGTCTAAATCCACAACTTCATCTCTATGGTACCATCCATTATGTTTATCTGACCATCTATAACCCTCATTTATAGCTAACTCATACATAGTACTCAAGTCCATGTCCTCAACAACATAACCTAATTGGTCTAGAGTATAATACATCTCATCATCAGACCTAAAAAAAACATCTGGTGATATAGAAAGTTCATCAGGGACAACATCTCTAATCCAATCTAATGAATCTTTTTTTGATTCATTTATTGTTTTAGGTTGAAGAGGTGGATTTAATAAAAACTTCTGATTAATCCATTTACGTAATTCATTTTCAACAAAGTATTCAGGTACGGGTTCTGAATCAGGTTTAGATGCTGCCAATTCAGATATATATCTAGTAAATTTAAGTTTAACTTTTCTATCCATCATGTGTAATAAACCATCTGAAATAAAGAATATCTTTGATATAGGATCACCCAAAGGAAGGTCACCCTCAACAGTATCCATTATCATCATCATAGTCTTACCCCACCAACTTTTATAACCTCTAGTATCTTCTAAACCTGGTCTTACTATTTTATTAAAAGCTCTTATTGAACTACCAATAAAACCTGCAATAGCTATTTGTGGAAAAAACCACGGAATTAATCTTATTGAAGCTTTATAAAATCCCTCACCAATATCAAAAGCCAAATTTTTTGATTGAGCAGTCTCTATAAGTTTTCTTAATTGACCAAAAGTAATTGGTCCTTGTTTTTTACAAAACTTTTCTTTTTCACAAACATCAGAAATTACTTTTTGTGAAGGAGCAACAGCACCTTTAGAAGGGTCTGTTTCTTTTGGTAACTCTTCTAAGTTTTGATTTTCTAATTCTTCTTCAGATTCTTTTAATATTTTTCTAATGAGTTCTTTCATTCTTTTAATAAATATCTCTATTTTTGTAAAAATGATTAATTATGCCTGAATTAGCAGAAGTAAAAATAATGTCTGAATATATTAACTGGGTTAATGTTGATGAAACTTTTGTTGCTGTAGAAAAATCAAAAGAAAACAAAAACCCGGACATAAAAATACCTTATAAAAGTTTTAAGGTGTCATCAAAAAGTCGTGGTAAAGAATTAATGTTAATTATTTCAGACATCACCACAAAAGAATCTAAAACAATTTTAATGGGGATGGGAATGTCAGGTAATTGGATTTTTATAGAAAAAGGTCCAACACCTAAACACGCTCATTTAATTTTTCACACTGATTGGGGTGGTAGACTTTGTATGGTTGACTTTAGAAGGTTTTCCAGGTGGAAAGAGTCTGATACATGGTCAGATAATCGTGGTCCTTGTATGTTAACGGAATGGGAAGAATTTGTAACAAATTTAGAAAATAATTGTTATAAAAAAATATTTGATAAACCCATTTACGAATTGATGATGGACCAAAAGTATTTTGGGGGTTTGGGTAATTATTTGCGTGCAGAGATATTAGACCGATCCAACCAAAACCCATTTGTATCTTCTAGAGAGGCTATTGAAAATAAATTAATGTTAAAACTTTGTAGAGAAGTTGTTATGGAAGCTTATCAATTAGGTGGGGGTCAGTTATCACAATGGACTAATCCTTATTTTAATGATAAGGTAACTTTTAGAGAGTGGTTACAATGTTACGGTAAAAAAGAAAAAATAGTCGATTCTAAAGGTAGGACTTTTTGGTTTGATTCTAAATGGAATTAATTATTTTCAGAATAGTTAAGTGCTACAGCTAACCAAACAAACCCAAAAACAAAAAGTTTAAAAAACGATATAAAATCATTTTTATATAAAAGAATTAAAATAAAAGGACAAACTAACCAAATAAATAAACTAGTTAAAACAGATTTTATTTCTTTATCTCTTTTTATTTGTTTTTGGGTATTCTGATAATTCTCCCAGGAACCATATTTATCTTTAATTTCTTGATTCCTTCTTCTAGATTCTATGGCAGCTTCTTTAGGTGTATAACCATTATTATCTACTTGGGTTAAATCAGTGTTTTCTTTGAAGTAAAATTTACAAGCAGTAGAACAAAAATTATAAGACCTATAGACACCATTGTTATTTCTATAGTAATCATAGTTAAATCTTTCTTCGTGGTATTTACCACACCAATCACATTTACGAGACATAAATTTAAATTATGATTTTAATTTTTATTGTAAAGAATATTCCCATCTTATGTTACCACAATCCCAAATACGATTATAACCTCGTTCAAACATTATTTCTTTTTCAGTTTTATTTGGATCAAACCCGTTTTTAACCAAAACATCTTTTCTGAATTTATAACGATTATATTTAGTGTGGTTCATGGTATAATAATAATTTGGTTTTGTCTCACCACCCATGATAAACCCAAGTGATTTATACAACTCACCATTAAAATATCTTTTATCAGAATAAGAAATAACTTTTTTAGGTTTATGAGATTTAACAAAATATTTAAATAATTTTGAAGCTCCACCAACAACTTTGGTGTTTAATTTATTACAAAATCTTAACATTTCATATGAACCTTCTTCAGATGTATACCCCAAAGATTTACGTAAACCACCAAAACTCATTATAGAAAGTAGTTCATTTTCAAAATAAAGACCATACACTGTATTTGAACCAACAAATCCTTGTATATGATTTTCATTTAAAAACTTTTTCTCTTCTTCAAGTGAAACTTCTTTTATTATACATTTTCTGGCATAAAAAGTTTTATCAACAATACCGAGTTTATTTTTTATAATTGATTTAACAATGTCAGATTTTTGTAACCATTCATCCTCAAATACGTGTATTAGTTCATAACCTTTTGAGCTAGCTAAAATAGTTTTATTTAAATGATAATTTTTGTCTAAATATAAATCTGAATGCCAATGTAAACCGTTAAACTCAATACCCAATCTTTGTTTAGGTACTAAAATATCTATTTCTTTACCATTGAGTATTGTTCTATTTTTTGTTTCTATTTCTTCTAATGATGAAACAAAAAGAGATAAACTTTTTTCTAAACCCGAAGTTTGTTTGTCGTCAGTTGAATTACATTTTGTACATAATACTGATTTTTGTTTAGTTCTGTAATTAAATAAATTATTATATATTTCATAATTTTTACCACAGATTGAACATTCTAAAATTATATTTTCATCTTCTAAATTATATGAAATAAATTTATCACTAGTTTTTTCTTTTACATTGTTAATAAAAGTTTCTCTCCTACTAATTTTATTTTTATCTGAATTATTATAATTAGAATTCCCATATAATAATTCTTTAGTGGTTTTCATTTTTTTAACGTTATTAAAGTTTTCATCCCCATAACGTTCTTTTTTTGTTTTTTTCTGTTTTGAAATAAAGTCTTTATGTTGTGAATAATAATCCACACCCCACTTTTTTTGATTAGACTCTTTAATTCTTTTACTTAGAATTTCTTGATTATTATTTGCACAATCTAATGAACAAAAATCTAGATAACCACCTTTGTCAAACCTATTTGAAAATTTCACCAAGTTATCACAACCACAACATTTTGGTCTTGATTCTAATTTATGGAAATAAACCCATATTTTTTCTTTAAATGTTGAATCTTGGGGTAGTTTACCTTCTGAGTATTTGATTATTTCAGAATATTCTTTTGGATGGTTTTTGGAAAACCATGTTTCTTTTGTTTTGTAACCTGATTTATTATCTGTTATAAAAAAAGAAAAATCCATACATCTATAGTTTTATTACTATAAATATATGGATAATCTTTTTGGAAGTCAAGGTTATGTTGTAACCTATATATCAGAATACGTGAATAGCTCTATCAAAACGTAAAGTTGCACTGATATCAGCTACATCAGAAGAACTATAATCTAAATCATTAAAATTAGCGTTAGTTAACATAGTTCCTTGTAAAATCCATTTCTCAATTACAACACCTGTTGGGTCTAACAATTCTAACTCAACGTCTTTTTTATAACCAGCAGCGTAACCCATTCTACCGGTTACAGATTCAGCATGTAAACGAACCCATTCCATTAGAGCTTGTGCAGCTGAAGGACCAATAGGATCACGGAATGTAACATCAATTGTTTCCCAGTTAAATCTACCAGCAACATAAGTTGATGTGTTTAAGAATGGGATTTCAACTTCTTCAATTGTAATAGAAGGTCTTGAACCTGAAGATACAAACCACTCCTGAATACCAAGAGGTGTAGGGAATCTAAATATAAACCTATTTTTCTTTTTTGGCTCGTAGGGTACGGGCATCCTCATTAACAAATCTGCCATAATTTATTGTTTTTGTTTTTTTATTGTTATCTTTAATTATAAATATGCTGATAAAATAATTTTTTTTTATTTCATCAAATTTTTTATTCTACTAACTTCTTCATATAAGAAATTATCACCTCTATCGTAATGTGCTAATTGAGGTGGTTTAGTTCTAGGAGCGGAGCCACCAAAAGTACCCTCAACACCTTTCTCACCCCCTCTACCTTCTTCAGGTTCTTTAGGTGTTGTTTTTTCTACTTTACCTTTAACCATGTCAGGTAGTTTATTTAACTGACTTAAAAAGTTTGAAAAATTACCCGTTAATTTTCTCCATAACTCATCCCTTTTCTTTTGATCGGAGAAACTACCTTTACCTTGTGATGCAATACTAAATAACTGTTTAAAGAAATTTTTAATTACTTGGAATGTTTGACTAGTTTTTTTACATGCTTTATAAACTGCTGCAAATAATTTCATTAAACTATTTAAGAAATTTTGTAAATCTTGGTAGGTTAGTTTAAGGTATTTTCTGCGACTACCAGAAATACTACCACCACTAGATTCACCATATTCTAATAAACCATTTTCTTTTAATTTCTTTAAAGTTTGTAAAAGAGGTTCTTGATTAATTTTTATAGGTCTTGTTGAACTAATAAAAGCTTCTATAAATAATTTTCTAAACTCAGGATCTTTTTGATATTTGTTAATATCTTTAAGTGGTTGTGATAATCTTTTTGTTTCAGCCAATAATTGATTTAATTCTTTTAAATTTGGTGCATTACAGATATTTTTACCACCAGCCTCTTCTTTATCTTCAGGTTCAGGAAGAACCGTAACTCCCTCTACATATTGTAAAGTTTGTAGTAAATCATTAAGTGTTGCTGCTCTAGATTGTCTTTTTCCTTTTTCTCTAAAAAGTTTAACAGTTACCCCCGCCCCTAATAAACCAATCCCTAAAGTTTTAAGTATTGGTCCGGCAAATAAAGCTATAGCACTTTTCTTAGCAACTGTTTTTGCCGTCCATGTAACAAAAGATTTAAGTATCATTTGTGTCAATGTTCCACCATTAACTGTGACTAAAGTATCACCAGCTTGTTTTCCTGTTCCGGCCCAATCACCTTGAAAGACTTCTTTTAGTGTGTCACCATGAGCAGTAGGGTTTTTTACTAATTCAGATAAAGTATTATGTGCTAATTCTGGGTCTCTAAAGATACCACCTTGTTGTGTTATGATGTCAACGCCAGTTTGTGGGTTACCACCACCTAATTTAGATAAAGTTTCAACAACTTCAGTTGGGTTAGAGGATGATGATAAATCAGAACCTAAAAGTCGGTTCATTATTTGAGTCATACCTTCACCAGATTTAATATCACCTAATTTTTCTGAAGATAATTTTTCTACTATTTCTGGTGTATAAGTTGTTATTTTTTCAGCTGGAAATAGATATTCTATAACCCAAGACAAAGCTCCAAAAGAAGCTCCCGCACCTAATAAAGCTAAAGGTAATCTCCATGATTTAAGAGTTTTCATTCTCTCAGAATCTATTTTTTCTTTACCTTTTTTAGATTGTAATTGTGCTCTAATGTCAGCGGCTCTGTCCTCCTCAAGTGGTTCTTCAGAATCAGTAATCAATACATCATTCTCTTCAGAATCAACTTTTTCTTCTTCAGAATCCATCACAGAATAAACAGCCTCCAAATCAACGTCTAAATATTTTTTAACATATTCACGTAAATCAGATATAATACCATTTGCTATATCAGGGGCTAAATAACCTTTTTCTTCAGGGTTTAATTTTGTTGCTGCAACAATTGAATCATATACTTGTGAAATACTTAATATAATATTTAAAAAGTTTTCTGAATCAGTGTTATTTGGGAAATCCCTACCATCTTTTTCGTTAACTGATTTTATTCCTTGGTGAAGAACTTTAATAACTTCATTACCTTTTTTATCTATAATTGTTTGAATTTTAGCTCCAGCTTCTTGGTCTATTTTACCTTTACCGAAAATCTTACCACCTGCCTTATATCTACCTAAAATTCTAGACATATAAGATTTTGCTGTATCCCATAAACCAGCTTCAAGTAATATTTTCTTATCTTCAGTTAAAAGTTTGTTTTCTTCTAAAGAGTTTAATTGATCTATACTCTCTAATAAACCTTTAACAAGTAATTTAATATCGTTTTCTTTTTCTAAATTGGTTAAAGCGTTATCGTAATTAATCTTTTTCATTTGACAAATTGTTTTATTATAAATATTCTTGTTTTAAGAAAAAAAATCATTAAAAAATTTAAACATGACAGAATTTGATAAATATGCTTTAAAGCACATGGGTATTGGTTCACTTACCCTACATGACTACCAAAAATCACAAGAACTAATGTTTGAGACATCAAACTCAATTACACCTAACATTGTAGAGGAAAGACAGATGAACATAGCCTTACTTTCTGTTTTTGATAGGTTGATGGCTGACCGTATTATTTGGTGTGCTGGACCAGTAAATGAAAGAATGGCTATAACAGTACAAGCACAATTACTTTTCTTGTCCCAACAAGATCCTAAGAAAACTATTACACTCCATGTAGATACTCCTGGCGGAAGTGTTGCTAATGGGTTATCTATCGTTGATGTCATGAATTACATACCAAATCCAATCCAAACTATTAATACTGGCATGGCCGCTTCAATGGGTTCAGTTCTTTTAGGGGCTGGTACAAAAGGTATGAGAAGTTCTTTACCATTTTCAAGAGTTATGATTCACCAAGTATCTTCAGGTACTAGAGGTCATGTGGCTGATAATAGAATTAATCATCTTGAAAGTGAAAAGTATAATTATGTTCTATTTAATATGTTAGCAGAATTTTGTGGTAAAACTTTTGATGAAGTTATATCAAGTGCTAATAGAGATAAATGGTTTAACGCGGAAGAAATATTAAAATTTGGTTTGATAGATGAGGTTCTTTACCCTAATGGTAAAGCTGTTAAAGGTATGGATAAATACTTGGTAGGCTTTGATAAACATTACCAAAAATTAATTAAAAGTTAATTATTTTTAGCCAACTAACATCTTTAGTGGTTGGGTAGTTCACTATTCATATGTTCTTTTAATAATAAAAATCATTAAAACCAGTTAAAGTCCGGGTGGTATTAAAAAAATACTAAATCGTTGATGAGGTTATTGGTAAACCTACTAAAAAATAAAAAAAGGGTCTTCGGACCCTTTTTTTATATTTTATTAATTTTTGTATTAAACTCTATACCGTTTTCATCAAAGTAAGTTATTTTCCACCTTTCTAATGTGGCATTACCGGCTAAAATACCTAAATCATTTAAATCTTCTTCTAACATTTCAGCTAATTTTGCCTGTTTGTCCTCTTCTACATAGTCAGACATATTAGAAAGTTGACCCTTCATCCAATCGGTAGCAATGTAATCATGTCCACCTTTAAGATATAAATCTACCAATAAATAAAAATCAAATTCATTACCTCTCTCATTTAAACCGTTTTCTACTATTTTAATATATCTTGTTAATTTATTAATACCGTCAGAATTATTTTTAAAATTAACCCAATCCTCAGACCAAACACCATAATCACCTGTGTAATGTTCATTGGTCCAATATAATCTAAAAACGTCTTTAGGATTATTTTGGGCAACTGGTTCTGTGATTTCAATAAATGACGGTATATCACTTATCCAATCAAAGTCTTCTTTTAATATTTTAAGAATTGTCTTTCTCATTTTTTGTTTCTATTTTACCATAAGCGTCACAATGACCACCACTACTAGATTTACAAGATAATAAAACAATCATCCCTATAAGTACTAAAACTAATTTCATTTTAATTTTTATTGTGTAAAGGTCTACCTTCATTTTTCATTTTATCTAACCACTCCTCAAAAATTACTAGAGTTTCTAAAATAGTTAAATTATTTTTTTCACTAAATGTGCCAAGAAGTTCATAAGCTGAATAAATTGTGGATGATATATCTTGTAAAATATTTTTACCCCCCAAATTTTGTGTGGGTGAAAGATAAGAATAAACATCTTTAGCTAATATTCTATATTTTTCTGAACCATCGGTTGGATTTACCAAGTCATGTACCATATCATTTAACTCCTCAACATCTTCTAAAAAAGTGGCATGTGCCATTTCTACCTCATGAATCCAATTATACCACCATTGAATGTCTCTTTTAATATAAATTCCTGGTACAACACTACGATATCCTTGATAATTGTTTTTCCCATAAAAGAAATCCTCAAAATCTTTTATTGGGTCTATCTCATTAGTCCAATTAAAATCCTCTAATTCTTCTTTGATTATTTTTTTGATTAAATTTTTCATTCCTTTTCAATAACCAATTTTCTTTTTCCACCTTCAGATGTGTCATAAATAACAAAATGGATTTCAGGATATACTCTAGATAATTCTTCCTCAACAAACTCTATCATCGCGTTAACATTTCTAACATCATCATCAGAAAAACCTAAAGAAACTCTACTATATTCACCACTTTGAATTAATTTACCTACATTATCAAAAACTTTATCAATAAAGTTAGCTAAAGCCATTTTCTTATTGTGTTCAGGATTGGCAGCTCCACCACTTACAGGTAAACCCATTTTTTCACCAAACTCTTTTGAAGATACTGGGTGGTATTCACCTTTATCATCTAAGTAGATATCTATAATAGTTTGATCATCTAATTGTTCAGGTTTGTAAAAACCACCCGTTTTTTCAAAGTTTATGACATCTTTAATGTTTTCAACCATTCTTTTCTTTTCTTCAGGTGTTAATACAATATCGATAAATAATCTAACACCTTTCTTAATAACTTCAGGACTGTGACCTCTAGCAGTAATTATTGAAAATGGATTAGCGTATATTAAAGTTTCTTTAAATTTATCAAAACTGGGTGAAGTTCTGTTCGATTTAATAGCTTTTTCAGCGTCTTGTAAAAAAGTTTCAGGATGTGTAAAATCTCTAAAAGCATCCTCATCAAAGCCAACTATTGTATTTCCTTCATATTCAAAAGGTTCTTTACCAATTGAATTTCTATATTCAGCAAAATCATCTGTAGACATACCAACAACTTCACCATCATCTGTTTTAAGGTATATTTTTGTTGGCATTCTTAATATGTTGTCGTCCCAATCAAGAGCATACATTCTAAGTTCTCTTTCAGATATAAGTTTTTTATTTTTGAGTTTATTTAACTCAGCTATGATTATTTTTTTCATATCTTATTAAAATATTTATATTATATAGATAAATATTATTATATTGGTAAAAAATTAAAAAATGAAAGATGTTTACGATATTTTAATGGGTGAAAAAATAAAAGAAGAAAAAGAAGTTTTTGAGTTATTAGAAAAAACAGTTGGGGAAATAAATTATTATACCGATTCTGTTACAAATTTATTAAGACACTCAAGGATGTTATTTTTATTGGGGATTTTATTTTTATTTTTTGACTATTCAAAATTTATATGGGGAGGTTTTTTTTCTCTATGGTTTATTATTTTTTTGGTCGCATCCAATAGAAACCAAAAAAGAAATGAAATGATGACTAATTTTAAAAATTGGATCCTATTTTTTGAAGTTAGGAAATTAATAAACGATGAAAATAGACATTTATTGAAAAATTTTAAGATAAAAAGACTTTGGTTTGAAAATTAATCTATATATTTGTTAAACAAACATTAATTAAATATGAAAGTTAAAGATACCTATGTTGGTACTCATTACGTTAATTTGACTGAAGAACAATTTAATAGTATGAGTAAAATTGAAATGATAAATAAAATTTTATCAGATGATGTTGATGACATAATCAAGTATCACAATAAATTTTTGTTTATGAAAAAAAATCTTTTTGGTAGTTTATTTTTATCCACTATTTCTATTTTTACTTTTGGTGTTTTGGGTTTGTTTAGCATTATACCTGTGATTTTCTTTTATTACATGACTAAAAAAAGAAAAGACAACATTACATGGTCTATCAGAACTTTAAAAGTTAATGTAGCAATGTTTCGTGGTAATGGTAAATTTTTATTAGAAAATGATTTTATTTTTGAAAATCATTTGGGTAGATTGGATGGTATTGATATTGGTGAACTTTACGATGCTATTTCACAAAAATAAAAAAGGGGTTTAAAACCCCTTTTTTATTTATTAATTATTTTTTCTTATTTACCGGAAGTTAAATCTCTACCACCAAGACGTTGCCACCATGGTAGTTTAGACGCTTTACCCGTAACATCACCTTTAGGGACATAAACCAACATATATTCACCACCAGATTTATTAATTTTAACATCACCATCAAAGTTATCAGCTTTAGCTTGATTATACAAATCATCTATTTCTTCTTGTGAAGCTCTTTTACCTGATAATTTAGGGTAAGAATTTTTAACAACGATGTTAAACTTTTGCATAAAAGCTTTCTCATCAAATTCTCTAAGAAGTTCTAATCTTCTTTCTACCTCACTCTCAGTTAAATTATAATGTTGAGCTACTTTTTTAATTTGAGCTTCAGAAACTTTACCGTGAATATTTTTTTTAACTTCAGGTGCTTGTTTCATTTTAGCTTTTTTAACTTCTTTAGCTTTTTCCATTCCTTCACCCATGTCATCTGATTGTTCAGCTCCCATAGTCATTTTATGTTTTTTGGCAGCGTTCTTTTCAATCATAGCTGATTCCATAACGAAATGTTCTACAACTCTTTCTAGTTGTTCTCTTCTGATTTTATATCTTACTTTACTCATTTTAAATTTTATTTGTTTTTGTAATTAATTAATTTTTTAAAGTTGTCCATTTCTTCTGTTAAGAATGATGGGTTAAAAGTTTTGTTAACAGATTCAGCTAAGTCTTTAACAGATTCCTCAACAGAGTCAGATTCCTCAACAGGGTAAGTTTTTCCGTTAAATTCAAACTCTTTTTTACCTTCTTCTCTAGCTTTTTCTAAAGCCGCTGTAAAGGCGTTACCCTCCTCAAGTTCACCTTCTTCCATGTAACTACCTTCTTCCATGTAACTACCTTCTTCCATGTAACTATCTTCTTCCATGTAACTATCTTCTTCCATATAAGAAGAACCACATCCAGATTCACAAATACCTTCATACATCATACTACCACACTCATTACATGTGTCAGCCTCCATTTTCATTCCAGCTTCTTTCATTGTGGTTTCGATTAAGAAATCCAATTGTTTTTTATTAATAATTTTTGACATATCTTTATTTTATTAAATAAATATGCCTATTTTTTATAAAAATTTATGTTTCATAAACAAATTTAATATTGACACAATCCCATATTCTATCAAAACCACGTTCTTGCATAATCTCCCATTCTGTTTTATTTGGGTCAAAACCTTCTTTAACCAATAAATCTTTTCTAAATGTAAAACGATGATATTTTTTATTGTTTTGAGATTTAAAAAAATACCAATAAGAGGGTGATGTATGTGATTCATAAATGAACCCATTTTTATTATAAACCGTTTCTAAATGATTATAAGAAGACCAACGTAAATCAGCAAAAGTTACTATTCTCTTATGGTCATAATTTTTAACAAAATATTTAAATAGTTTTGAAAAACCACCTACTACTTGGTGACCTATTTTTGAAACAAATCTAGTTATTTCCCATGTAGATTTACCTTTAGTTATTTTACGGCTGGCAAATGTTATTAAAGAAACTAATTCATCTTTATGATATAAACCTAATCTGATTTTATCTTTTGTATCTCCTTGGATATGGTTATTTATTAGAAATTCTTTTTTTGTTTTATTATCTACTTCTTTAATAACACAATTTCTTGCATAAATTTTATTAGAAATTAAACCTAGTACATTTGATAATTTTGATAATACTATTTGTGGTTTTGTCTCTATCTCCTCATCAAAGATATGTAATAGTCTAATACCTTGTTCATAACATTCTTTGGTTTTATTCAAATGGTATTTCCTATCTTTACCGTTTAATTCACCATGCCAATACATACCATTTAATTCTATAGCTAAATTATGTGTCGGGATATAAATGTCTAATTCTTTAGATATAACTTTTCTAGTATTTGTAACATATTTTATATTATTTT
>Ga0172363_10001416_pt1 | contig 19305 bp, 19 predicted proteins | sample LakKivs2_kivu2a2_FD_114541 | JGI IMG/M metagenome (GOLD analysis project Ga0172363, IMG submission 114541) | Sediment microbial communities from Lake Kivu, Rwanda - Sediment s2_kivu2a2 | ecosystem: Environmental > Aquatic > Freshwater > Lake > Sediment | place: Rwanda: Western Province, Lake... | reverse complement strand
CGGGAGGACAAGTCCCCTGACCAGGCGGACACGCTCGGAAGGTTGCGGGCAATACTAGAGGCTCAGTTTAAGGCAAAGGGCAGGTTGAAGGAGAGATCCCGCTAGTCGACGAGCCAAGCTGCTTGAGTGCTCTGGGATGCGCCCCCATGTTGCGTTATTTGGCTAAGCAGACCAAATTCATTCCCGTTGATGATGTTACTGGCTGGCGCGTGATCAGGCTGCCATAGGCCACGGCGGGGCTCCATCCGGCCGATCCAAGAAGTTCCGACAACTCGCTTAGGCTGTACAGGTGGATATCATAGCCCAAGCGATCGACGAAAACTAGATCATGCCCGCTCTTCCTGTAGAACGTCCAACCAGTCCTCGCGGTGGACGTGATCGGCTCGAACTCATGTTCCTCCAGCAACACGCAGTCACCGAGATCTGAGAAGCTGGTTTCGTCCCTGCCCTGCCAGCGCGCGGCATGTCCAGTCTCAGCCACTATCAGCGCAGCTCCTTCCCTTGATGCGTCCCTAGCCTGCCTGAAGGTGCTCAAGTCGTCATCTTTCGACGAGTAACCTATCGAGGTCCATGTGCTCGTGACTACGTCAAAAGGGCGAGACTTAGGGCCAAGCACCTTGCTAAGATTCCTAACGTCGCCCTCAACGAACCTGATGGATCCAGACACGCCATATTGGTGGGCCTTCTTCCTGGCGTCCTCTATGAAGGGACCTGAGATGTCGACGCCAGTCGCGTGGAACCCTCTCTTGGCCATGTGAATGCAAATCCGCCCGTTCCCACAACATAAGTCCAGCAGCTCGCCAGAGGTGATGTTGAGGTCAGCCAGAACCTTCACCATGGCGTCAACAAGTGGCTCAGTTGCTTGCCACCTGAGGTTCATGACTTTAAGGAAGAGCTCAGCTCTGTCGATGAACATCCTCCGCTGCCAGTCGGCCATGGTCTCCGTCTCAGTTCCAACGGACCCTATATGACGCTTTGCCGGGAACTTCTCGCTGAGATGTCCGAAACCTTCATCTTCCAGTCACTGTCGGCTATGGGCACAATGTGTAGGATGTTCGCGGTTCTGTCAGTCGACCCGGTCAATGCCTCCCAGTACCTGAGTGAGGCTGAGTGTTCTCTGTATCAGCAGGCCAGGAGGGGCAACCAGAGCGACGGGTGCGGGATCGGATACTATGAAGACGGCAGGCTCAATCTGCTCAGGAGCGAGAAGGCCATCTGGGATGATGATGACTTTGTACGACAGTCCTCGCGAGTGGTCTCGGACATGTTCATAGCTCACGTGAGGAAGGCCAGTAATCCCAAAAACTTGCCTAGGGAGGTCCTGATCTCTGAGGCCAATTCACAACCCTTCCGTCATGACAAGTTCCTGTTCGTTCACAATGGCACGTTGTTCATACCAGATCAGGTGACGCATGAGCTTGGAGACTACAGAAGCGTGTTGAACGGGGTGAATGATAGCGAAGTGCTCTTCGCGTTTCTGCTCCAGACCATCGAAAAATCCGGGTCCATCGAAGAAGGGTTCAGGCAGCTGGAGCCCAAGTTGTGGAGCATACACAGAAGGAGCGGAAGCACTTGGACAACCCCCTACAGGGGGCTGAACATCATGCTAAGCGACGGAAAGGCTCTCTATGCGTACGAGAAGTACATCGGAGACTGCGGCGAGTCCATATGCAGCAATACCCCAGTTTTTGAGCTGCAGTACTTCGTGACTGACTCCCAGATAGTAGTGGCCTCTGAGAGAATGACCGAAAGCACCTGGAGGGCGATGCCCAACGGCGCCCTCCTGAAGGCCAACGTCAAGGATGGCAGGGTACTACACGAGATGCAAGTGCTGAGCTAGCGGCCCGACTCGCCCTTAGGTGACGCCTTCCGGGCTCCGCGTGCCCCGCCTAGGTCCATGATCGCCCTGATAAGGCCAAGAACGGCGGTGGCACTATTTGGATAGCTTTTCGACCTTGACCCACTTCCCCTTCGGCAAGCTCTTCTCGATCGCCTTCACCATGGCGACGGGCTCGAACATCTGCCTGTCAGCCAAGGGCCAAGTCCCGGTGTCTAGCATCTCCCAGAGCTTCAGCATCCCGTCCCTATAGCATGTGCTGGCGTCGATCTTCTCCGAAAGGTACGACTTCTTTGTGATGGCTTCAACCGCGAATAGGTAGGGGATGTTGGGGGAGATCCGGATCTCTCCGGAGAGCTTCGGGTGTCGTATGATCGCGCTGACATCCTTGCCCCTCCTCATCGCGATGACGTCCTTAACTCCGACGTCGATGATTTGGTTGAATATCTCGGCGTGATGTATGCCATAGAAGACCAGCCCCCCGTATTCGCTTTCAATATCCCCTGGACCCACGATTGACAGGTAGACCGGTTCCTCCCTTGCAAAGAGGTTCCTGACCTCTTGGACTAGGACCGTGTACCTGAGCGTCGAGAAGCTTGTGAAGGGTATGTGCTTCCTCTTCGCGAGAGAGAGTACCTTGCGGGCGTCGTTCGTGGTTGTGGCGAGCGGCTTGTCGACGAAGACGGGTATGCCAGCCTCGATGAAGGGTCTCGCGTACTTCAGGTGAAGCCCGCCGTGCCTGAACTCGATGAACGCCGCGTCGACCTCTCCCAACATGTCCTTGGGGTCAGAAACGATGTTTGGGACTCTGCCCTTCTCCGCGACCTCTCTATTCCTCTTGCCGTCGAGGCCGAAAAGGTGCGTGACTTCGAATCCCGGAACGTAATTGGCTTCATCCAGCCCGTTCGCTATCTGGGAGAATATCAACGCGTGCGAGTTATCTGTCCCCACGATTCCGATCCTGTGGGTCATGGGCTGAGGTTCCGCTCCCCACTGATATGTCTTAGCGCTCGCATCACACTCGCGGCGCGCTCAGGAGTACGACGCCGCGTAATCCCTTGAGGCATACTCCCTGATCAGGTCCGGGTCAACGGGGTACCTGCCGTACGCCCTTGCTGCCTTAACCATGGCCAAATAGTTGGTGGGATCGACGCCGGGATGGATACTGTTGCTGGAAGCCAAGATATGGCCACCTCCTGGCGAGGCCTTCGCGATCGTCTCCTTCACGGCCTCGACTACGTCATCCGTCGTCCCAAACGACAGGAGGTGGGAACAGTCCACGTTCCCGACCAAGCAGATCCTGTCACCGTAGGCTGCCTTGACCTTCCCTATGTCCATTCCAGCGACTGGTTCAAGAGGGTCCAGCCCATCGATGCCAGAGGAGACTATTCTTTCCGCTATCATCCAGAGGTTCCCATCTGTGTGTTTGATGAAAGGCAGTCCGTGCTTGTGGGCGGCTTGAACTGCCCTGACAAGGCCGGGTAAGACAAACTCGGAGAACTGTTCGGGGGACATCAAGGGGCCCTTCTTGTTCGCATAGTCGTCGCCGGTCAGCAAGACATCTGCGCCTGCCTCTGCTGCCCTCTCCAAGACTCTCACCTTGTACTTGGAGACCATGTCTGTCAGCTTCTTCACGAACTTCGGGGCCTTGACATAGAACGTGAACAACTTGGCCATTCCACCAACGAGGTAGTGCGAGAACTCGAACGACTCATGTCCCAGGAAAACAACGGCTCTCCTGCCCTTGAAGCGCCGCACGAACTGCTCGAGAGATTCCAGCCTCCAGGGCGCCTCGGGATCGGGCGGCTGATAGGCGTCCAGATCCGCCTCTGACTTTATTGGACCTTCAATAGGATAGGTCGCGGCCGCTGCGGTCAGCTTCCACTTGATGCCCCATTCGTCCTTGAGCTTCCCGTCGGGGAGGGCCTCAAGCTTCTGATCCTCGCCAGTTGTCGCTCCGTCAAGATCAAGCCACTCGACCACGTCCGCATATGACGCGCCCGGACGGACCCTCTCTACGAAGGGGGCGTTCATCAACAGCTCCCACACTGGGACGGTGTCTGGTTCCTCCCTGCGGAGGGCTGTCATGAACCTTTGGAGGCCGTTCACACTTTGTGCTGTCTTTGTTCTGCTTAAATCATTGTCGCCTTCCGTCGTCATGGCGACTTGGCCCGAAATCGGATCGAGATTCATGTCACGGAGCGCGAGCTAGACGAAAGGAGAGCGAGATGGAAGGCAAGAGACGCGTTCAAGGAGCCAGACAGAGTCCCGGTTCTCATGGGAATAGGCACAAGGTACTGGCTGCCCAAGCTGGGCCTGTCCTTTCATGAGTACTTCTCGTCGGCGGAGGTCATGTTCAACGCGCAGGTCACGGCGCTCGAGTGGGTATTCTCAAACGTGAGGGACGATAGATACTCAATTGCAGTCGGCCCGGATTTTCAGAACGTCAGAGAAGCCAGCGGCCTGGGATGCGACATTGGATTCCATAATGGGTTTCCCTGGGTTGAGAGGCCAGTCATCAGAGAAGAGTCTGACGTGGAGCGCCTAACCAAGAGAGACATGTACACGGATGGGCTGACTGGAAGGATCGCTTCATACCGCATCGAAATGAAGAATCTCTCTGAAGGCGCGAGGGCAAAGCTGAAGGATGGAACCACGGTCCCCATTGAGGTAGGCAGCGGGATGGGCACGGATGGCCCATTCACGAACTGCGCTTGGCTCAGGGGGTCTACTCAGCTCTTGGCAGACGTAAGGCTGCGGCCCTCTCTCGTTCACTCGATGATGACCGTGGTCACGGAAAGGATCATTGATTTCAACCAAAGGCTTCGAGAGGACGCTGGGTTGGCTCAAGACTGCGGGATGGGGGTCGCCGATGATTTCGCCGCCTTCTTGTCTGCCGACCACTACAGGGAGTTTGTCCTGCCTTATCATGAGAAGATCTACGATGCTTTCGGGACAAAGGCACGTGACATACACCTTTGCGGGAAGATCGATCACTTGCTCGAATTGCTCGTCGACGAGCAGAGAATACATGGGTTGAGCGGGTTCGGTTGGGTAACAGACGTGAGAGAGCTCGCGCGGGTCATGGGAGGCAGGGTTCTGCTGTATGGAGGCCCCAATCCGTCGTTGATCCTCCATGGTCCGAAGTCTCGGATCATCGAGAGTGCTCAGGAATACCTGAGGGTTCTTGCGCCCTGTCATGGATACGCCCTGGGCGATGGCTACAACGTGGCTCCCGGCACCCCGACGGATCACATGAACGCACTCATGGAGGCCGCAGAGATCTCGGGTAAGTATCCTATGAGAGAGGGCTAGCCCACCGCGTAGTTCACTGGTGAGGGACGACGGGTTTATTTCCCTCACGCCAACTCCTACCCAGATGCCGGACGCAGTCGTCGTGGGGTCGGCCTTCGTCGAACTCGCGCCGACCGGGATGAGAGTCAGTCTCTCAGAGGTCGGGTCATTCAGGCTAGGCGTGGGAGGATCGGCCACGAACATCTCCGTCGCGCTCTCCAGGCTGGGCACTAGGGTGGGACTCATCACAGCCGTCGGCAACGACGACTTAGGCTCCTACGTGCTAGGAGTTCTTGGGTCACAAAAGGTCGACACCTCAAGGGTCAAGAGGGTGATCGGAAACAGAACGGGCCTGTCCCTCTACAGTGTGGATGCCAGTGGAACGAAGACGTACCACTTCTACAGGTTCCCGGGGCACTCGGCTCCGGAGACGACCCTCTCATCCAAGGATCTGGACCGTGAGTACGTGGCCAAGGCAAAAGCCCTGGTTCTGGGCGAGGCCTCTGTCAGACGACGGCCGAGCAGGGATCTCGCCGAAGCTGCTGCCAGAATCGCCAAGAGCCAAGGTCATCTCGTTCTGTACGACCCGAACTTCAGGGCATCGCTCTGGAGGAGCAGGAGTGAGGCCATTGAGGTCACGCGCCGATTCGTGAGACTTTCGAGCATCGTCACCCCCAATCAAGAGGAGGCCCTCTTGATCACAGGTCGCAGGAGCGTTCAGTCCGCAGTTGAGGATCTGATGGAGTCGTGCGGAGGAGTCGTCGCAGTGAAGCAAGCAGACAAAGGATGCACAATAGCGACAAGGGTTGAGACAGTCCACGTTCCATCATTCAGAATCCACGCAGCTGACGACACTGGAGCTGGCGACGCCTTCGCCGCGGGGTTGCTCGCTGGCGTTCTACGAGGACTGAAGGTTTCTGACGCGGCTGTACTGGCAAACGCGGTCGCGGCGCTTAAGGTGAGCGCATTGGGTGCAGCCGAAGCCATGCCGACGCTGAGGGCAGTGAAGCGGTTCCTGCGCTCCAGAAAGACCACAATCGCTGGGCTATGAAACGATGGCCTTCAGCCTGTCGAGGTAGTAGAGGTAGTCTTCGTATGGGACATCAGGCGGCACCGCATGGTCGACGCTCGGGATGAGCCGGTTTTCCATGACCAGTTCTCTGATCCTATCGAGCTCGCCATCTATGGCCTTCCTCCCGTGCGCCAACTTCCTCTTGTCCGCATTCCCGATGAGGATCAACCTACTCCCGAATTTCTCGCTGATGTCATTGGCGTTGACATTGGAAGCCACCTCCAGGGGATACATGCCGTTCACCCCTCCCTTGACAAAAAGGGGCAACAACAGGTTCACGTCGCCGTCGCAGTCAACGAATATGTTCTTGATGCCCTTGGACTTGAGGAAACCCGTCACTTTCTGGTAGCAAGGAAGCATGAGTTCCTCGAAAGACCTCGGCGAAATGAGCGGCCCATTCTTGTATGCCATGTCCTCCCATATTGTGACGTAGTCGGGAGTCACTTGGTCTAGAACCTTTCCTGTTGCCCTGATGACGAAATCAGACCAGAAATCCAGCATCGCTCTTATGAAATCTCGCTTGGTGACGAAGGAGATGAGAGTTCTTTTTAGCCCAAGCCAAGTCCTAGGTTGACCGAAGAAGCCGGGGATGCTCATGTGCAGGAGGAAGTCCCTGTCTTTGTAGTACTCGAAGAGTTCCTCGTCGCCCCATTCCTTTGGCAGACGGGATGGATCCTCTGGATTATACCTCCGCTTGATCGCCTCGAAGTCATGCTCATTCTTGACCGGGTGATCAACGAACTCCGGCATGCTCTCCCCGGTCTTCAGCATGCGAGATACGATTCCGTTGCCGTCCCTCCAAAGCTTGTACCTGCCGTCCTCTGATATCGTCCTCGTGACGAATCTGGGGATGGGCCCGAGATCCAGAGGAAGCGTTTCCTTCTTGTCGAATCCGAAGAAATCGTCAAGTCCCGCCCTGAATGCCCTCTCAGGCATCCCTTCCTTTGTCCACTGTCTCAGGGTTTCTGCCCAGAAACCTAGGAACTCGACGAAGGGCAGTCGGTCTGCCCGCTTGAACTCAAACGCCTGCAGGTACCTCTCCCTGGAGTTCAAGGATGTCCCGCCCTTGACCCCTCTGCTCGGAGATATTAAGACATGCTCGGGGTCCTGCATGACTCAAGAGCGCCGATCCTGTTACGACACGGCTCGCCTCGAGAGACTGAATTATGACACCAACAGCAGCCCAAAGTACCTCGGAATATCGCTCCTCTTCCTCACAACGTTGATTCGCATCCCAGCTCGCCTCACAGTTGCATAGACATCGATGCCGCAGGACTCCATGGACGGCCTGGCCTTCTGGGGATGAGCGCAGTCCTCGAGGTTGCACTCTGTGCACAGCTCGCAAGGCCCGGCGGCAATCCCGAAGGCAGCGTAGTGGCCCGAGAGGAAGGCCTCTCTCTCAAGTTCTACCATTGTCCGGTGCGTGTCCGGACCGGAGGGCTCGAACCTGACCAGTATGCCCAGCGAGTACTCCTTGAGCACACTTCTCATGAACTCAGGGGTAGGGGAATACGGAGGACACGTTAGGCACTGCCCGTAGCCGCCACAGCCGTACTGGCACTTCAGCCTTACCCAGTTCCTGACGATCACTTTCTTTGGACGGATCGCCCTTGCTTCAGCGGCTCCGAGCTTCTCCGCCAGCTTGCATATCTCGTTCGGTGTCATTGGCTTTCCAGCGTCCGTCTTGGCCTTTCGCATGCGGGAAAGGACTTCGGCTGGGATATTAGCCTGAGCCTCCGCCAAGACCGGAGACGATGATGGCCAAGCAACCCAGAGCATAGACGATGTCGGGTTCTAGCTGCCGCTTATCCTCCGCTCATGGGCCAACATCCTTGGAGAACTCCGAGGAAAGTCAGCCCGAGCTAACTCGTATCAAAGGAAGCTTATTACCGGTCGTTGTTTCGGTAAGGCACCCTTGAAGGTGAGCATCCTCACCGACGAGATCAGCCAAGACCCGGAGACCGCGATCGAGCTTGCATCAGAATGGGGGATCAGACATGTCGAGATCAGATGCTTGTTCGGGAAACGCGTTCCGGATGATGACCCTGATGTGAGAAGACAGCTCGAACAGCTACTGGATAGCTACGACGTGGATGTGGTCGCGATAACCCCAGGTCTCTTCAAAGTCCCACTGGCCGAAAGGGAGTCGATTCGGCGACACCTCGATGTCAGGTTGCCCAGGTCGATTGACTTCGCAAGGACAATGGGAGTACATGTCATGATTGCCTTCACACCCGTGCTGGTGAGAGAGGCAAGGCCCGAGGACGTGGACTTCTTCAAAGCGGTGCTGGCGAGGGCTGTGGACAGGGCAGAACGCGAAGATGTCACTATCGCCTTGGAGAACGAGCCCATATGCTTGTCGGCGACCGGATCCGCAATGGCCGAGTTCGTTGGGGAGATGAACGACGAGGCCCTCCGCGTCAACTGGGACCCTGGCAACGCCTACTACGCGGGAGAGGATGCCTTGGAGGGATACCGTCGCATCAGGGGCCTCGTGGCCCACGTCCACCTGAAGGACTGCGTCACGGATCGCTCAACTGGTGTCAAGAGATACGTCCCCATAGGACAAGGCGAGGTTGGGCTTGAGGAACAAATCAGGCTACTGAAGGAGGACCAGTACTCGGGATTTGTCACGATTGAGACTCATTTTGTGCCGAAGGTAAAGGGTACCAAGCAGTGCTTGGAGGGATTGAAGGCCATCCTCGCGCGGAGCGGAGACAGTCCAGGATGAGCGATGTCTGACTCCACCGGTCAGACGTTCATCCTCGTGAGCCTGCACGGTCTTCGGTGGAACATCGACGGCTAGTCGGTGAGGCGCAGATTCAACACGCCTAGAAGCTGCCAATCCGACCTCCTTCGCCACTCCCTGACCATCGGCTGAGTCCATCATGGCCAAGCGACGGGCTTCCCATCTTTGGCAAGTCCAGGGATCTCAATCGCGCCGATCACTGCGGCACCACCCCAGATAACATGATCACATTCTGGGAGATCGTCGAGGGCCTCAAATGCAGAACCCGCAAATAGCGGGCCCACATCTGATTCTGCTCTCTGGGCACAGCAGGGAACTAACCATTGCCAGCCCCAAAGCGAGGCAACACATAGCCCAGAACCCTAGCCGTGAGCCGAGGCTAACAGCCCCCTGAAGGAGCCGAGGACTTAACAGAACCGCGGTAGCCAAGTCTTATTAGAGCAAACGCGATATTCGTTGAAACAGGATTGGAGGACATCAAGGTCGGTTTCATTGGGTGCGGTGGAATTGCCGGCGCTCACGCGCAGAGGCTCTCGAGAATCGAGGGGGTCAGAATAGCGGCTTGCACCGATGTGGACAAGAGCAGGGGGACCGCGTTCTCCGGCATGACTGGAGCTCTGTTCTCCCCAGACATCGACAGTCTGCTGAACGCCAGCAAGCTGGACGCAATCTACGTGTGCACCCCGCCTTTCGCAAGGGGAATCGAGACAAAGGCGATAGAGGCGGACATTCCTCTTTTCTTCGAGAAACCCGTCGCTTTGACGATGGAAAGGGCAGGGGAGATACTCTCGGCCCTGAAGAGATCTGATTTGCTCCACAGCGTCGGCTACCTGTGGCGGTATCTGGACATAACCGACAGGGCAATCGACGAGCTCAAGGCCTCTGGGCCCGTGAGCATGGTCATAGGTCAATGGATTGACCCATTCTGGTTCCCCCAAGAGCATTGGTGGCTGCACAAGGACAAGGGCGGCGGCCAAGTTGTTGAACAGTCAACCCACGCATTCGACCTAGCCAGATATCTTGTCGGGGATGTCACTAGGGTGAGCGCGGAGATCGATAACATCTTGATAAAGCGGGATCGTCCGAACATGACCGCCGAGGACTCGTCCATAGTCATGCTGCGGTTCAAGTCGGGCGCCATGGGGGTTGTGTACAGCAGTTGCGCGAGCCAGAACACCTTCTCTGGCAACGGACTGAGATTGATCGCGAGGGACGCAGTGCTCGAGCACGTTGGCCACGCCAAGATCTTGCGCGTCATGAAGAAGAACCACGTTGAGGAGATCAGGTCTCAGCTCGATCCCTTGGCAGAGGAAGACAGAGTATTTTTGGATGCAGTCAGGACGGGGAATCCGTCCTCCATAAGGTCCTCGTTCGAAGACGCGTGCAAGACGCTGGAGGTCACGATCGCGGCCAACAAGGCGGCCGCGGCAAAGACAGTGGTGACCCTCGGGGCGTGAACTGGTACGAAGTTCTCTGTTCAAGATGGCAAGGTGCCCGGGAGGGACCTACCTGAGAAACTGCGCAATCTTGAGGCATATGGGTACGACGGGATCGAACTCGGGGGCTCGGCGTCTCTTGGTGAGAAGCTGGGCGAAGTGAAGCAAGCGTTCTCGGTGAGCGAAGTACGACCGAGCGCCATATGCAGTGGCTACTCTGGAGATCTGTTGGCGACCGAGAAGGACAGTAGGGTCCAAGCGATAGAAGGCATAGCCCAGAGGCTGAGGTGGGCCAGCGAGATTGGCGCAGTAGGCGTGATAGTCGTACCAACCTTCGGGCCGCCCAAGGTCCCAAATCTGTTTCCACTGTTCAAGGATGAGAGGGAACTCGAATATCGGCTGCTATTGGAGGAGCTGAGAATCGTCGCGAAGACCGCAGAGGACACAGGAACCAAAGTGCTGCTCGAACCGTTGAACCGATATGAGACCCACCTCATCAACAGGCTGGAGCAAGCTGCTCAAGTGTGCGACGAACTCGGGTCGGAGGGGCTGAAGATCATGGCGGACTACTTCCACATGAACATCGAGGAGAGGGACATAGCTCAATCGCTCAAACGGTTCTCGAGGCTCATCTTCCACGTGCACTTGGCAGATAGCAACAGGCTCACCCCTGGAAGCGGCCACACGGACTTCTCAAGCCTTAAGGTCCTGAGGGAGGCAGGGTACGGATTGTACCTGTCTCTTGAGTGCGGCGTGCCAGCTGATCCAGCGGTGGAGTTACCCAGAACGCTGCGCTTCCTGAAATCCCATCTCACATGAGCAGCCGGGAGAGGCACGATGTCCGTAAGTCTAGGCTCCCCTCGTGATGCTGAGGTCTATGTTGCCGACTGCGACCTCAAGGTCTACGGACGCGATCGGGTCCGCTGCAGCTCCATCAGCGGTAGTGAAATCGAAGGTGTTACCCGTCTCGCTGCCCGTCGACCCATCCGGGACCCTAGCAGAGGCTGTTCCCAACGAAGCATGCCCAATTGCATGTGCCCCTTGGATGCCGAAGAGAACTAGCGAGCACTCGACATTTCCCGCAACGGTCGTCGCGGAGAGTAGTCTCAACGAGTCAGTCTCAAGCGAGATGTGTACATTTCCCGCTGTGGTGCTAATCTCAATCCTCTCCACCTTGTGAGCGCGAGTGGAGATCACATCGATATTGCCTGCAACAACGCTGAGGTTGATCGAGCTTCGCAGAGAGGGCCCTATTGTCACGTGGATGTTCCCCGCTGAATTCTCCACATTGACGCTCAGCATGTCTCCGACCTTCTCGTGGATGATTGTAGGCTCTTCACTTGTTCCAGAGTTGAGCAGAGATGTCCGTCTGGAGTACCAGACCGTCACCTCGCACAGCAGAGCGTTGTCGTCGGAGAACCTCACTTCTACGTTGCCGGCCGCCGTCTTGGCCGACAGCGCGATCTCGGAAACCTGCACGTCGGCCCTTGTGACCGTGAGGATCTTTGTCTCCTGTTGCGTAGGCCACGATAGATAGGAGGACCCGGATGATGCTAGGACGACCAGTCCGACGAGGAACACCAGGACGGCCGATGCCCTCGGCCTGCCCCGGATCAGTGCAAGCAATATCACCGTTGCGCCTGCGACTATCAGAGCCAACGAGAATGGATGAGGTATCTCAATGCCCATCATAAGGGCCACTCCGACTCCAAGCAGCAGGGATCCTCCTATGACAAACAGGACCAGGTCGCTGGTTGCGCTTCGCACATCTGTGGCCGCTCGGGAATCACTCTTAAGCGTTGTCGTGGCAGGCAAGAACCTCAACTCCAAGGCATATATGCGGGGCTGAACATCCGCTGGCGATGGATTCAAGGGCCAGGATAATCGCGACATTCAAGCATGAAGAACCGGACCACGTCGGCCTATACGACTCACCCTGGGCCGACACCGTCGAGAGGTGGGAGCGCGAGGGATTTCCGAAGGGCGAGTTCGTGCCAGACTACTTCGGCATGGACATCTACAACTTGGGGGCGGACCTCAGCCCGAGATACGAACCGATAGTGTATGAGGAGGAGAACAGGTGGAGGATATTCCGCGACGGGTACGGCGTCAAGATGAAGTCGTGGAGAGGGAGATCAGGCGTACCAGATCCGATCGAACCAGTCGTGCGGAACCTAGACGAGTTCAAGGAGAGGATTGAGCCGCTTCTGGACCCTGAACTGCCGATCCGGCTCTCCAGTTCTCGCTATCCATTCAGGGGCGACATCGAGGATGTAGTCGAGAAGTTCCAGCAGAAGTTCTTCGTGACGATAGGAGTCCTTGGACCATTCGAGTATGGGAGGCACATATTCGGGGGTTTGGACAAATGGCTGCCCTTCATGGTGAGACAGAAGAAGGACGCAGCTCACATCACGTTGAGCGTCGCCCGCTTGGCAAGAAGGGTCGCAGAAGCATATATGAAAGCAGGGGTCGACGCTGTCTGGGTCTGGGATGATGTAGCCTATGCAAACGGGCCCTTCTTCTCGCCCATGATGTACCGAGATGTTCTAGCGCCAGCGTATTCGGAGATATTGGCGCCGTTCAAGAGCAAAGGGCTGCCCAGAATAATCCACACCGACGGGGATGTCAGGAAGCTGATACCTGAGATCATCTCGGTGGGTTTCACGGCACTGCAGCCGCTGGAGGCGAAGGCCAACATGGACGTGAGGTTGCTGAAAGCGGAGTACGGCAGAGCATTGTCCTTCATCGGCAACATAGACGCCCGCGTTCTTTCGACCAATGACGCCTCTGCGATAGAGGAGGAAGTCCAGTCCAAGATCAAGGTAGCTGGCAAGGGAGGGGGATATGTTACGGGCTCTGATCACTCCGTGCCGCCCGATGTGTCGCTGGCGACGTACGAGAACTTCGTGAAGCTGGTGACCAGGTACGGCTCATATCCGTTGAGCTGACAAAAACCCCGGCCCTCTCCGTAGAACCCTCATGATCGCACGGCTTGGGCCAGGAGGCAGACACCTTAGTTGCTGGCGACTGGGATTCTGTGAGGGGGCAGAGCGTTGATCGCACAGCCAGCGCTTGGGAGACCGACGGGTCTCAAGGGTGCCGTGGGCTAACTTTTATCTTCCCTCGGGCAAAGCCGTGGGAAGGAGAGTGAACGCATTGGCATCCGCTAGCGAGCGAGCTATCGCAGAACTCAGGGACAAACTAGTTGAACTCGACTTCGAGGGGGCAAAGAAGGCGGCTCAGGACGCCCTCGATGCCGGTGCCTCCCCTCAAAGGATAGTAACGGGGGGCATAGGAGAGGGAATGAACATAGTCGGACAGAAGTTCGAGAAGTCCGAGTACTTCCTGTCTGAACTCATCGTTGCAGGCGAGGTCGCAAAGGAGGTGACCCAACTCTTGCAGCCCCATCTGAAGGGCACGCAGCTGAAAAAACTCGGCAAGGTCGTCATCGGGACGGTGAGGGGCGACCTTCACGACATTGGGAAGAACATCGTGGCCATGATGCTGGAAACCGCGGGGTTTGAGGTCATAGATCTGGGATCAGATGTCCCCGCCGAGAACTTCGTGGATGCCGTCAAGAAGCACAATCCTGACATAGTGGGCATGTCCGCACTGTTGACAGTCACCATGACCGAGATGGCTGGCGTGATTCAGCAGTTGAAGGACTCGGGGGTCAGGCAGAAGGTCAAAGTCATAGTCGGGGGTGCCCCATTGACAGAGGACTACGCAAAGAGCATAGGGGCTGATGCCTTCGGCAGGGACGCCGTCCAAGGGGCCGAAATCTGCAAGTCGTGGGTTGCCAAGTGAACGAGGCCCGGGGATGTCCGCTAAGCTCTCCAAGATGGAGACAGCTTCGCCAGCAGAGTTGGTGTTTGGGCTGGCGAAACACCCGCTGAGCTATGGGATCAGGCTGGACGTGGGCAAAGGTAGCGTAATTCCTGAACTGAAGTACTTCACCAGAAGCGCTTCTGAGGGGAAGACCGAAGGCATAGAGGGCGAGTTCGTCTCGATAACCTCGGACGTCCTCCAGAGGGCTTCTGAGTTGGGCCTGCCAGCCCTTCAGCTCGAGACAGAGTTCACCTTTGTCGAGACATCTAGGCCGCGGATGGTGGGCGAGATTGTCTCGGCTCAGAAGGACATGCTCGAGAAACACTGCGAACGACTAGGCACTGCAGCCGCGCTGAGGGCGACGATCGCGGACATGAGGGATGTGAGGCGAGCGGGCCTCGACCCCGAGTCTCGCGCCAAGATGATGGAGTCATTTGAAGCGGCGGCCTCAAATGGGGCGGATGTCCTCTCCATAGAATCTGAGGGGGGAAAGGACGTGTTCAACTATGCCGTCATAAGGCAGGACCTCAAGGGCGTGCTTCTCGCTTTAGGAGTCTTGGCTCCTATAGATATGAAGGGACTCTGGAAGGACATAGTACGCATAGCTGACAAGTCTGGGGCGATACCTGGGGGCGATACCGCTTGTGCCTTCGGGAACACAGCGATGAGAATGGCTGACGGGATTGGCCAGATGACCATCTCACACGTTTTCGCTGCTGCGGTGAGGGCCATGAGCGCAAGCAGGTCGCTCGTCGCATACGAAGAAGGAGCGAGGGGTCCCGGCAAGGACTGCGGCTATGAGAACGTCGTCTTGAAGGCGATCACTGGATTCCCCATGTCCATGGAGGGCAAGACGAGCGCATCTGCTCACTCAAGCTTGGTGGGCAATGTCGCAGCTGCCTGCTGTGACCTGTGGTCCAACGAACAAGTCCCAAACGTGATGCTCTTCGGCGGCACAGCTCCGCAGGTGTTTCTGGAAATGCTCAGCTATGATGTCAAGTTGATGAACGAAGCTCATCGCGCCAAGAGGGCCAAAGAGGTCGCTGACTTGTTCGTATCTTCTGACAAGTTCTCCGATCCCCAGGCATTCGTGTTAGCTCCCGACGTCGCTTGGCAGATAGGTAGTGCGATCATGTCAGATCAGGACGATACCTACAGAAGGACAGTCGCCGCATGCGAGACAGCGCTGGACATGATCCTCGACGCCAAGGAACTCAACCTATCGGCCTCGGAGCGGAGGTTCGGGATCAAGCTTAGGGACGAATTGGCGTCCATACCTTCTGACGTGGACCAGTTCATTCAGGAGTCCGTGAGCAGTTACCGCGACAAGGTTGAGACGTTCAGGCCCAGAGACTACCAGTTGTAGCCCTGGCAAGAGCGTCACAAGGCTTAATAGGCCCAACCGGCGGGAGGCCGGCAAGAACATGGTGCGTTGCACCAAGTGTGGCGTCGAGAACGAAGAGGACGCCGCCTTCTGCAAGGCCTGCGGCAATCCGTTGCATCCGGAGCCGCCTGGAACCAAGCGCCGACGTGACACGTGCTTCGGCCCTTCAGAACGGGGCCCTGAGGAGGAGTGTTTTGGGATTCCATACGGTGGGTTGATTCCCGGCCTAGTCGTAGGATCTATCCTGATACTGCTTGGCCTCAGCACGGTCTTCGACATAGCGGTGAGTAGATACATTCCAGCGATCATAATGGCCACAATAGGGATCGTCATCATCTTGGCTGCTCTCTACAGCTATCGGAGAAGACCTTAGCCCGGCAACTTACAACTGGAAAAGCGCACAGGAATCCAGGCCACAAGCTCGACAGATCCTTGCATGCTCCATCCTTGAGAATGCCATTCGCGTCATTATCCAGCACGGCACCAATGCCATGAAGAGTGCGTCCAATGTCAGATTGTTCGCAACTGCATCAATTCCAACCAAGACTAAGAACGCGCCGAAGACGAAGAATATGTTCACAATGACCCGAGCGTAGGCACTCGCTATCCTGAAGAGGGCGTTCTGAAACAGGCCAGCCAGGACCCCCGCGCAACCAACCAAGAAGACCGCTGATGCTGCGGCCGTGCAAGGAGGGCCGACCGAGACAGAAGCTAGAATTCCCAAGATGGAGAGAGCCGCGCCCAGGAGCAACCCCGTGCATCCCGCGCAGTATGATCGGTTCCCTAGGTGAAGGACGTGTGAAGAGAACTTTCCGCAGTCTGGGTGGTGCCCAACGCGGGCGATCGGCCGTTGAGCTTTCTTGACATTGGATGATGGCGTCGAACCCGAATTCCGACCTCTATCTTGAGAACCAAAGCATGCGGAACAGCTTGAGGGACAGATAGCAGCTAGCCCACCGAAGAGGCAGATCACTCCGAAGACAGAGTAGGCCAGGGGTCTCTGCCAGTCGAAATCCGTCATTGGAGGACGAATCCAGAACGTGAAGGCCGCGAGACAGAGAAGTCCAACCACCGATATGCCAAGGTAGCACCAGGGCCCAAAGTCGGAACGGCTGGAGAGCGGCCTCATACTAAGTCTCCTAATGCCTCCAACAATCCCTGGCTGGCCAGATAGGTGTAGGTCCTTCTCTTGATCATGTTGGGCGATAAGAGCCCGAATACGCGTCTCTTCATGTTTCCATAGAAGCTCCGATAGGACTCATGCAGCTCCTCTTGAACCTCCTGTCTGGTCAGATGCTCGGTTCGCATGATTGAGTGGATCATATCATAGTGGGACCAGTTGGTGTCCTCGATCCACCCATTCTGCTTAGCGGCCTCATAGACCTCGGTCCCGGGGAATGGCGTGAGGATCATGAAAATCGCTAGGTCAGGATCGATGTCCTCGACGAACTCACGAAGCTTTCTGATGGATTCGTGCGAATCCCTTCGCTCTCCGATGATGAACGTGGCTTGAGCGAATATGTCATTCTTCTTCAGGAGGTCTATGGCAGTCTTGGCATTGGTCACGTTCGTCCCCTTGCGGAAGGATTCGAGCGTGCTTTGGTCATGTCTTTCTATTCCCATCAATATCCAAAGGTTGCCTGCCCTTCGCATCTTCGTCAGGACTTCGCCGCGGTTGGCCACGTCATCGCACCGTGCTTGGACGAACCATATGATTTCATCGGCGAGCTCCCTGCGCTCCAGCTCGTCACATAGCGCGACAGCCCTTGCGCTGAGGTCGAAGTTGTCGTCTGTCAGCCAGAAGAAGCTACTCCCGTATTGTGCATGACAGTGCTCCATCTCGTCCGCAATGCGCTGTGGTGACTTTATCCTCCAAGCTCCGCCCCAGTGCCTCCACTGTGAACAGAACGTGCACCTGTGGGGGCATCCGCGTGAACCTTCGATCAGGGCGTACTTCGTCTCCGGCCCAGTCATCATCGTGAAGTGGTACTTGTGCATGTTGTCCCTCACGAAATGGTATCCAGGGAAAGGAAGGGAATTGACATCGCAGATGAGCGATCGGGATGGCATGTGCACCACGTCCCCATCGTGCCTGAACGATATTCCTCTCACGTTCCCCAACGACTCGTGGCTGTCTAGGATCCGAACCAGATCAGCGAGGGTCTCTTCTCCCTCGCCTCGCACTACGATGTCGATTTCCGGATAGTCCTGGAGGCTCTCTTGAGCAAGCGCGGTGAAATGCTGGCCCCCGACGACTGTTTTGATGTTAGGATCTACTGCCTTGGCAGTCTGCAGAGCCCTGAGCACCGTGTAGACATTGCAAGTCGCCAGAGAACTCGGGGCAACTATGTCCGGGCGAAACGAATCTATCCGCTTCTCGAGCCCCTTCCAACTGATGCTCTCAGCTTGGCAATCAACGACCTGAATGTCCACTCCCTTAACATTCTCCTCTAGATAGGCAGCCAGCGCCAAGATCCCAAAGGGAGGAGGCAGGTACTCCCCCATGACGAACCAGAAGTCCTTTGGTGGCTCGACAAACATAATCCTCATGAAATCGCTTGTGTCAGGCAAACAGGTTTAAATCGGTTATGACGGGATGCCGGCCAGTCACGGGTGTGCGACCGATGAGAGGCACGCATGAGACAAGGAGGGACGTCGTCGGCGCAATCGGGGTGGGGTTCCTCTTCATCTTGGTCGCGGGAATGTTGGTGGTCGTGCCGGATCTTCTCGCGAGGGCCGGTGAGTTCCTCAGAGATTTGGAGGTCCAACAGTTGGCCCCGGGCTTCTATTTCCCCGCGCCTAGATCGCCTCATCCCATTCTCTACAATGCGATGATGTATCTCTGCCTGGGCATGGCGGGTTTTGAGCTCTTCGCCCTGCTCACGAGACTGGTGTTAGGGGATCCTATTCAAGGAAAGGCTGGAACCTTCTCAAGCATGATATTCTGGGCCGGTGCCTCATGGACCCTAGGCCTGTTGGCGGACAGCTCCATCTCATGGTTGGTGTTTCTGGGCTCATTGCTGACATTGATCGGAGTCAGGATAGTACTGGAGGCCTTAATCATGATTGCGTTTTCTGCGATGAGAAAAAGGCAATGACTAGCTGGGGCTCAACCGCTGCGCGAGTCGCGCGCCGCCTGAACTACACCAGTGCTGTTGCTTCTGCTATCGCCTTCTTGTGCTCGAGCTTTGGCACTGGATAGACGAACCAGCATATGCCCTGCGCGCCCTTCTCAAGCGCCTGTTCTGCGGCCCTCATGACCTCAGCTTCTGACTTCATGAACCCGAGGAGTATGCCCGCCACTATCTTCTTCCCAGTGGAGACTCCCTCGAGGACTGCCTCCCCTATCCAGTCCACCCCTTTGTCATAGTACTGATGATAGATCATCGGTTCAAGCGAATCTAGGGGCCACTTCGCCCATTGTTGGAACACGTATCTGTATGAAGTGCCAGGCGTGGCGAACACAGCTGCTGAAGTCTCCATTGTGTTATCGTATGACTTGACGACCCTGTGGAAGTCCTGAACAAAGGACGTTATCTTGTCGGCCCTCCATCTGACCCACTGATACCATTGCCTCGTGCCGAACTCGATGTTGATCGGATCAACACCGTAGTCCTTCTCGAAACCTTCCCTGCAGGTGGGGCAGTAGCAGAAATCTGTGTCCGGATTGTAGATGTCATTGCCCTTCTTGATGCCATATTGCGT
>Ga0172363_10001415_pt1 | contig 19339 bp, 9 predicted proteins | sample LakKivs2_kivu2a2_FD_114541 | JGI IMG/M metagenome (GOLD analysis project Ga0172363, IMG submission 114541) | Sediment microbial communities from Lake Kivu, Rwanda - Sediment s2_kivu2a2 | ecosystem: Environmental > Aquatic > Freshwater > Lake > Sediment | place: Rwanda: Western Province, Lake... | reverse complement strand
GCCAAAATAATGGACCGCCTCGGAATAAAAGAAGGTGAAGTCATCCAGCACCCCATGATCACCAAATCCATCGAAAGGGCACAGAAAAAAGTCGAGGAAAACAACTTCGGCATCCGCAAACGGCTGCTCGAATACGATGATGTGATGAACTCACAAAGGGAGGTCATCTATAAAAAACGACGCCATGCCCTTTATGGCGACAGGCTGGCCATCGATATTGCCAATATGATGTACGACGTCTGTGAACAGATCATCATCGATCACCAGGACAACCGCGATTTTGAAGGTTTCGAACTCGAAGTGATCAGGAATTTGGGTATGGAACCACCGTTCGGAGAAAAAGAATTACTCTCTGAAAACAGCACGGAACTAACTGAAAAGCTTTTTAATATTGCTTATTCCAACTATAAAACAAAAAGGGAGTCCCTGGCCGAAAAAGTCTATCCGGTGATAAAAGAGGTTTATGAAACGCAGTCGCGCTATGAAAACATAGCCATACCCATCACTGACGGGCGCAAGATGATGCAGGTCATCGCCAACCTGAAAAAAGCCAGTGAGACCAAAGGCCGTGAAGTGGCGCTGGCTATCGACAAAGGCGTTACCCTGGCCACCATCGACGATGCCTGGAAGGATCATCTCAGGGAGATGGACGACCTCAGGCAATCGGTACAGGCCGCCTCATATGAACAAAAAGATCCCTTGCTGATCTATAAATTCGAGTCGTTTGAATTGTTTAAAAAGATGATCGAGAGGATCAACAAGGAAAGCATCTCCTTCATCGTCAAAGGTAATCTGCCTGTTCAGGATACCGGCAACGTACGCGAAGCCCACGTGCGTGGCCGTCCCGACATGAGCAAGCTCAAGGAAGAACGTACCGACCTGCTCTCACAGGCCCACAGCAATACACAGCAGCCACAGAAAACAGGACCCATCAAGGTGGAAAAAAAGATCGGACGCAATGACCCCTGTCCTTGCGGTAGCGGCAAGAAATATAAATATTGCCACGGAGCAGGTAAATAAACAATAAATCTTCGCTTTATGAAGTACAAGCGTATTTTACTGAAACTGAGCGGTGAGTCGCTGATGGGTGATAACCGGACCGTCGACATGGGACGACTGGAATTTTACGCCTCTGAGATCAAAAGTGTGACGGAAGAGGGCGTGGAAGTGGCCATAGTCATCGGCGGCGGTAATTTCTTCAGAGGGGTGAATGGATATGCCGAAGGAACGGACAGGGTTACAGGGGACTACATGGGTATGCTGGCGACCGTCATCAATGCCCTGGCTCTGCAAGGAGCACTGGAAAAAAAAGAGATTAAGGCACACATTCTGTCCGGCTTGCCGGTCGAAAGAATTGCCGAACCGATGAGCGGCCCCCAGGCCATCAGGTACCTCGAAGCAGGTGATGTGATCATCATCAGCGGCGGCACCGGCAATCCTTTCTTTACCACCGACTCGGCAGCCGTCCTCAGGGCACTCGAAATTAAAGCCAACGTCGTACTTAAAGGAACACGCGTGGAAGGCGTGTACAATGCCGACCCTGAAAAAAACAGCGGCGCCGTTAAATATGACAAACTGTCGTATGACGAAGCCATCACCAAGAGCCTTAAAGTGATGGACCTGACAGCTTTCACCCTGTGCAAGGAAAATAAATTACCGGTCATCGTTTTCAATTTCAATAAAGAAGGTAATCTCTTACGCCTTATGAACGGGGAAAGCATCGGTACGGTTGTGGGACCGGAATAGTCGGAACAAACAACCGGAGGAACAGCATCCTCGATTCAAAATACCTTGTAATTCCTATGAATTTTTCTATATTTGTAAAGCATTTCTAATCCGACCGATCATGACAGAAGAGTGTCAATTTTGTCTGGAAAAAGCTAAAGAGGGTATGAATAACGCCATCATTCATCTGGAACGTGAATTTCAGAAGATCAGGGCGGGTAAAGCTTCACCCGACATGCTTGAAGGCGTCAAAGTGGAATATTACGGTACCCTCATGCCGTTGAACCAGGTAGCCAACATCACGACACCCGACCCCCGGCAGATCATTGTCCAGCCCTGGGATAAAAGCCTTCTGGAAACCATCGACAAAGCCATCATGGCTGCCAACCTGGGATTCAACCCCATCAACAACGGGGAGGTCCTCCGCGTCATTGTCCCGGCATTGACGGAAGAAAGGAGAAAAGTGTTGGTGAAACAGGCACATAACGAAGCCGAAAATACCAGGATCGGCATCCGCAACATCAGGCGTATAGCTAACGAAGAAGCAAAAAAATTAAAAGATGAAGGCACAGCCGAAGATGACATTAATAAACTCGAAGACCTGATACAGAAAACGACCAATGACTTTATTGCCAGTGTTGACAAATTACTCCAGGCTAAAGAAACCGATATTATGACCGTTTAAATTAAACGGATTCATCTCACACTCTCCGATTTTTTAGTAATTTTGCAGCCCTGTTCACTTTTTACACTTTATTTCTTATTTCTGTTATATTAAATGATGATAATCGAAACCTGTTATCATAATGACAATTGCTATGGTTAGTTCCCGGTTTTTAACTGTTTTTTTAATATTTTATATATGGGATTTAAACTTCCTTCGTTTATTGTCATCTAACATTTATAATTCTAAAATCCTTTGAAAAAGCTTTTTATATTACTGTATATCCTTGTCTTTCATAACTTTGTTCTCCATGCGCAACGGATGCCGGAGGGCGGTTCCGTAACCAATGCCGGTGGTGTTATTAAAGGTCAGGTGCTGGAAGCTACCACTCACCAACCCATGGAATATGTCAACATTGTTCTGTTTAAGGCCAGTGACTCAACGATGGTCACCGGAACGGTAACCTCAGTGGGAGGTAGCTTCGAACTGACACAGGTGCCTGTGGGCAAATACTTTATGATCGTCAGATTCATTGGTTATGATAACCACGTGGTGGATAATGTCCTGATCACGCGGCAAAAGCCGACGGTCGATCTCGGTAGCATTGAATTAAAGGCCGCCTCTGCCAACCTGAAGGGTGTTGAAGTGGTCGCCGACAAAGAGCATGTGGTTTATCAACTGGATAAGAAAGTGGTGAACGTCAGCCAGGATCTGCAGGCTGCCGGCGGCACCGCCATTGAAGCACTCGAAAACATACCCTCCGTGCAGGTCGATGTTGAGAACAACGTAACCCTGCGTGGCAGCCCCAACTTCACCCTGCTCATCGACGGGCGTCCCAGCGTACTCGACAACAGTGACGCACTCCAGCAAATCCCCGCCTCGGCCATCGACCGCATTGAGATCATCACCAACCCCTCGGCCAAATATGATCCCGACGGCACCGCCGGTATCATCAACGTCATCATGAAGAAAGAAATCAAGACCGGACTGAACGGCATCGCCAACCTCTCGGCAGGTACAGGCGATAAGTACAGGGGAAATATCTTGCTGAACTACAGGTTGAAAAAGGTGAATCTATATGCCGGCGGCGATTACAGTAGCAACAGGTTCACCGGGAAAAGAACATCCTACAACGAAACCTTTCTCAACGATACGACTCATTATCGTAACACTTCGTCGAACATGACCATGAAGCGAAACGGTTACAGCGTCAATGGAGGGATCGATTACTACCTCGACAATAAAACGACGCTGTCACTGTCGGGGCGCGGCGGCCACTTTGAATTCGGAAGGGATAACGCCTCCCACCAGTTCATCCACACCTTCCCCGCTACACTCAATGACTATTCATTGTCGGATAACTCTTTCACGAGAGCGATGGATTTTTACAGCGGTACGCTGAATTTCCAACATAAATTCAATGATAAGGGGCATAACCTGGAGGGAATGATCTTCTTCGCTCAGCGCAAAGGCCACGAAGACCAGGGCCAGTCTGACTACGAGACCGACAGCAACTGGGTCCTCATCGATCCGAATCCCGCTACAAACAGGGTTCTTGAGGATGATCATTCTTACGAGTTAAGGATCAAGGCCGATTACACCAAACCTGTCGGCGCCTCGGGAAATTTCCAGGCAGGATTTCAAGGTCGCAAAGCCGAAGAAAACGGCACCTACCTCTTCCAGGATTATGATTACGGGCTCGGCTCATGGATCGACAATGCCCTGTACAGCAGCTCGATGGATTTCAGGCATAACGTTTATTCACTATATGCCATATACTCTGACAAACTGTTCGGCTTCGAATACCAACTCGGGTTACGTGGCGAATATACCTATCGTTGGATTAAGGACGTTAATTCGCCGGAAGCCTATGTCCTCCAATTGTTCGATCCTTTCCCCACGGTCCACATCTCACGCCAGTTGCCATTGAACCAACAGATTCTGGCCAGTTACAGCCGCCGCATCAACAGGCCGCACGGCTGGGATCTTGATCCTTTCCCGACCTATATCGACCCATACACCATCCGCCAGGGTAATCCCATGCTGAAGCCTGAATACGTTGACTCTTACGAGCTGAACTACCAGAAGAAATTCAAGGACTCGTACGTCGCTCTCGACGCTTACTACCGCATCACCAGGAACAAGATCACGCACATCACATCGCTGCGCGACGACGGCATCATGGTGCAGACTTTCGATAACCTGAACAAGGATTACTCTCTTGGCTCCGAACTGTCGGCCGACCTGAACCTTGTGAGATGGATAGAGATATATGGAAGCCTTGACCTGTACCATTACCGTCTGGTGGGCACCGTGGGCGAAGAATCTGTAGACAATTCGAGCCTCAACTGGGAGAGCAAAGTCAACCTGACCTTCAACCTGCCGGCCCGGTTTAAGCTCCAGCTGACCAACTCCTATGAAGGTCCTTCGGTCACGGCACAAGGTACCGAAGAGGGATCGTTCAGGACCGATCTTGCGGCGCGCCGGGATTTCCTGAACCGTAAGCTGTCGGTGACCCTGTCGGGACGCGACATCTTCAGGACCGCCAAACACGAAAGCACCAGCCACGGCGACGGATTTTACGAACACGACCTCTTCACCCGCGAAGCACCCGTCATCACCCTCACCCTGGGGTATAAGATCAACAATTACAAGAATCAGCCTGAGAAGATGAATAACAGCGAGGAGCAGGCGCCGGAGGAGGAATTTAATTTCTAGCCCCCTACCCCGGCCCTTCCCCCACATCGGGGGAAGGGAGATATGAGCTGCGAGCCGTTTGAGGGAGGTCTACAGGTCGGCAGGTCTTCGGGTCTACAGGTCTACTGGTGATTGTTTTTAATTACAAGCAATTATGGAAAATTGAAGATGCATTTGGTGAATTGAAAGGCAGTCTCAAATCGCAAACCATCTGGGTGAGAACAGATATCCCGGAAAATGCTCAGAATCTATTGAAAGCTCTTAACATGAGAATACCGCCTAAAATATTATAGAAAATCAAAAATGTAATGGTACAAACCGCGTGGAATGCTATTACTACGTTGTAAATAAGTTAATTACAAAAATCAAGTGTCAAAGTCGGGATTTAGCATGTAGCGTGTAGCACATAACAATTATCATTTTTGGAGAGCTACTAAGTAAATGATAAATGTTAAATGTCAAAGGCGAAATAATAAATGTACTCTGGTATTAGCTGATTATAAAGGATATCTGCACAGGATTATTCCTGCTGAAGATTTCAAAGTTATTCCGTCTTTTCCGTTTTTTTCAGGATTTTTGCCCTTTCCCCGACAAGTTCGAAAGTATCCCAAAACTGCCCGGCACCCTGATCGAACTGTGACTGCTGCTCCTCAGATGCTTCCCCAATAAGCATACCGGTCGACTCTTTAAATTGTTCTTCAAGCTTACCTGTAAAATCCTCTCTTGTATAGGGTGTTCCTTCCAACGCTTCAGCATATATCCAAAACGACTGTTGTATCACGGTTTCCGATTCACGTTCAGGTTTACCGGAAAACGGAGTTATTATTTTTTGTTCATCCGACAATGAAATGTATGCATCCTCTATGCGTTCGATGGCATCGAACAGCAAAGGTGCAGCCATTTCAGGAAAACTATCGATATCGATTTTATAAGGGAAAGGTGTTTCAGATCCTGGATATGTAAGCACCATACCGTCTTCAGGTTTTGGTTTGAAGGGCCTAAAAATCGTCGTGTCGATACCGGTATAGCCGGGAAGCGGGACAGGACCCATATTTTGAGGGTTTACCCAAATGTCAATGCCAGGCATATCATCCGAATTGCTAACCGGAGGTAAATTAATATCCGTGCAATACCCGTACAGAGCTACCATAATGGTATCGCCGCTGTCGACCGTAACATCCTGAGGGTGTGGAACAATGTAGCCCTGGAATTGCCCGGTGGAAGGGATCATATATGGACCAATTACAGCATACAAAGGATTATCAGTCGGATTAATCACGGTAAGAGTTGCTATATGGCCTGTTGTCATTCCGGTTCCTGATGCCTTTATCAGCAGATCGCCCACCTGATTCATATCCTCTTCTTCCTTAAATATAAACTTCAGGCTAAGTGTATCGTTTTCATCAACCTCGTCGGGTTCAAGCAATGTTTTGACCGCAAGAATATATTCGACACCTTTTTTCACCAGGCATGGTTCAAAGCTTACCCTGGCCGACTGCCCCGGTGGTAAGTCCGCAACGAACCGCCTGTTATGAAAACCGGTAAAATCGGTAATACCGGTTTTATAATCCTTAATAATCTGCTTCTTTTCTGAAAGAAGAATGGTATTTAAACTTCCGGCATTTTCGGGTGTAACAATAAATGCATCCACAGGAAAACTTACAGTTTCTTCGCCCACATTTGTAAGAATAATTTCGGGTGTCACTGTTGATACCAGCGAGAGCTCAGGCCTAGTTATGTAATTTAACGATACATCGACAGAATACGGTCGTACGAAATCATGATGTACTATCCTTGCATTCCTGCCGGTTGGCGTATCATCCGGATTTAGAGGCATAATTAGGTCAATCCAGATATTCTGGCATTTCTTGACATTTCTTAATCGTGTTCTTTCTGCTTGCGGTATATTGATATTTCTGTAAGTGCCATATCGTGCAAGCCAATTGGGTATATTTTGCCCTTCCCTGTTAACCAAATCGAGCAATGTTATACTCATATTTCCGGATTCAGGATTATAACCATCTACATGCACTTTTACCCTAAAGGAAGGAGTACAAGGCCTCACAGGGCCATTAGCCGTAACATCATCTCCCGAATCGCTCCTCCCGGTTCCGTCGTTATCAAATTCTCCAGCCCTGCCGCCGCAAGCCGGATCGTTGACCGTTACATCCTGGCATATCCAGGTGCATCTTTGAAGCGATTGCCCCTCTATTTGCTCACGGGTAACATTCATTCTAACATTGCGGCAGAACTGCCACGTGGGTGATGCAATATGAACCTGTCCACCTCCTTCAATATGTGCCAGGATTGTTTCGTGTGGAGCATCAGTCCGCGTTACCGGGCCTGTAAAATTCACATCTTCGTCCGGGCGGCCGAAAGTTGCATTTCCCGAAATCCAATCGCAATGCTTCAGCCCGTCGGGATATGAATTTTCGCCAAGGTAAATATAACCGGTCCGCCCCCTCAGCCATTCGGGTTGGTAATAAGTCACACGTACTCTTGTCCTGCCATTACGTGTTTCAGGCCTGCCTTCCACATGTGCCACTACTTCATGTTCTCCTTTAACCCAGCCCTGAGGGGTTTGCCTTCCCAGGAAAGTTGTTGGAATTTTTTCTCTGGCGCTCCTGTTTGCAATTTCAACAGCTTCAACCATGCTTGTGCCTCTTCCGACAGCAGCCATATCTTCATTAAAACCTTTCATCCAGTCACCTTCATCTGTGAATGTTCTTTCATCTTCATAATATGTGTTGGAATAACTACATTCATTGGAGGCACAACTGGTCAAAACCGATTTGATATGCTCTCCTTCCGTCAGTTCATCAATCATCGAACCGCTATGGCATGCGAAAATCACTACGTTTATTTTACAGCAACAGGCAATGGCCGCAGCTTCGAGTGCATCCCTCAATTCATCCGCTGTCAGCTCACGTTGGCTGCTACCCCTGCCTTTTGAGAAAATAAACTTATTGTTTGTGCCATGTCCCATCATGAATATAGTTATTTTATCACCACAGTCGCATTTGATATTTCTCAGTGCCGCGAGCAAGGCTGCCTTTGTATCGACAGTTTGCCGGACACTCGCGGGATCGATCCTACCCATTTGATTGCTTGCCTCCCGCAACCTTTCATCGATCATTCTGTCCATATCGCTGTCTTTTCCTCCGTTATAACTACCATCCACAAAAATTCCGTAGTTTGTTGCAGATAAAACGATATATATTATTAAGAAAAATACGATCAGGAATATTCTGTGTAACAAAATAATTTTCTTCATCACGTTATTATTTTATGGTTAATGCACATGTACATCTGAATAAATAATCAAATCCATATCCCGCAGTTCTGCATCACTTGTAAAAAGGTCATTACCATTAAGCAGGGGCCACCACTTTTGATTTTCAACCTCGTACTTCCCGGTTAATACATCAATGTATACGAAACGTGTCGGATGTTCGTAAAATGCCTGAGGTGAATCATTTATGAAAGCAAACCAGGTGTTCCGGGTTATTATTCTTTCCTTACCGTCAAGAAATGGTTTAATGACATCGCCACTTTTTAGCGGCACTTTCACAAGGAATGCAGTTACGTCGTGATCGAGGGTAGCAGGGACAATAATTCTGTTAAGGATAATTCTGACGGCATCTTCCCTCGTAGTTTCTTTATTACCAACAGAAACAAAGTTACCATTGCTGTGGTCGGAATACTGAATTATGTTGTAATTAAACCCGCTGCAAATAATAAACAGAGTTAGTATTACAGCAATTTTTAGCAAAGAGTTTCTTTTCATTTTTTTTGATTTAGTTATTATTCTTGAAAATTTTAGCTTCGACGCCAATCAATGAAACAGTATTCCAGAAATCCGAAATATCCGATTCTTCTGTGAGGTTTAACCTTTTTTCGAATTCGGCTTTTTCAATATTTGCTCCTGTCAGTTCGTTGATATATTGCCAAAAGACATGCTGGATCAATTCTTCCTTTTCTTTTTGGTAGTTGTTGTGGAAACATGTAGAAATTTTACCATACCCTAAAAGTTTCTCATATGTTTCAATAATCAGTTGTAACGCGGAAACCAATGTCCGTGAACCTATTTCTGTATATATATCAAAACCGGTCTTACCAGTAATTTGAACATCGGTACCCGGAACAGTTATCCTCTGAGAACTCACTAAATCAGTTTCGGGATTCATTAATTCCCGGTCTTGAAAATACCCGACAATATCGTCCATAGTGCCTGTATTTTCCACTTCAATCCAATTTACAGGTGTTATTATTTCTGAACCGGTTGCAGGCGGAGGTTTCAAAAAATCGTTACAATACCCTTCCAGGATGGTTTCCCTGCTGGATTGGTCTGGCAATTCGAAAATTTCTTCACCTGGTATGGTAAAACTCTGCCCTTTCGCTTCCGAAGGAATAATACACGGATTGAGCTTAAGTTTTAAATATTTATCAGTAGGATTTCGAAACGTTATACAGGCTATATTTCCCGATTTAATGCCGGTTGCACGAGCATCTTCAATATATTGAAGGGCATTTATAAATTCGCCTGATGTATCTATTGGTTCAGGTATAAATAAATTTGTTTCAATAGTAAAATCTCCTGTTCTTACGCTTTGAATATCAAATTTTTTTGACCACTCGCCTATCGAGGACACCATTTCAGGTATAATTTCAAAAAACTGGTTTTCACCGCCATTTAATGTAACTGTTTCAACTGAAATATTCTTTACATTTAGCAATATAGGTTCTTTAAGATCTTCCGAAGTAAAAACCTTTACATCCAGAAAAGTCGATTCTCCCCTGTAGAGCGACAAACGGCCTGCATTTAAGGTATAATATACCAGGCAGATGTCCTCCGAAACAGTTTGTCCGCCATACTCCAGTTTCAGATTCTTTTTCCCGGCTTCGTTTTTATCAACGCGGAAATAAAGTTCATGTTCGTTGCCAGCAATTATATCGGCAGGTTGCCCGTCAAGACTAAGTTCGGCTTTGGTAATATCTCCGGGGAAGTTCCCCGAAATCTTTTCATAATAACCGACGCGGAGCGTTTTAGGTATGACTAATTCATTTTCCGAAATGGGTGGAGCAAGCTCAAGGATTTCTTCCTTAATTACTTTACCAACCGCATTTATGATTATGAACGGGATTTCCGTTGAATCGGGTAACTCGGCAATGAAATACCCATTGTGTAAAGTGAGATTTTTCCCTATCTTAAAAATATATTTCCCGAAATTTGAAATCTGAGCCTGCCTTTTTTGGGGTTTGTCTGATTCAGGCTTGAAAGCTACTATGCCCGATACCGTTTTCCCCCCTGGCATATGTGCTGTACGTTCTATAATAATGGTACCATCGTTCGTACTGATTTCTTCTTTTATCACATCCAAAGTGGTTTTTTCACCTTGTGGCGATGCCCCGATAAATGTGAATACGAGAACAATGGCACTAAAAAATTTAATTGAGCTCATAATTCTGGTAATTGACTCATTAGCGACTGGGTGTAATCATAAAAATGCTTCAATTCCTAATCATTCCCGCTATTGTCAGGATCACGAAACATGCAAATCTTAATTAGGTTTCACTTTAAATTTCTGTTGCATTGGAATTTTAATCTGAGTTGCTCAAATATAGTTTAATAAATCAAAATATGCAAATTATTTTGGTGGAAAGTTTTAAAAGGTACAGCCCCCTCCCCTGCCCCCTTCCCCACGCGGGGTAAGGGAGATACGAACTGCGAGCCGTTTGATTAAGGTCTGAAGGTCTACAGGTCTTCGGGTTTACAGGTCTGCAATAAATTAAATTCTTCCGGCACGCGTTGCAAACGCGTGCAAGCATCAAGAGCTACGAGTTATTAGCTGCGAGCTGCGAGACGTTTGAGGGTAAGGAAGAGATTGGGTGAGATACGATTTTCCATTTTCGATTTTCGAAGGAAATGATATCACCATTTAATCAGCACATCAACTAATCTGCCAATCATCTAATTACCCACAGACCTTATGATTGCCAATTGCCAACTGCCAACTGCCCTATTTCCCCTTCACCACCTTCACCTCCGAACTCACTTTTCCGTCGACAACCAGCCGGCAGATATAAGCGCCTTGTTTCACCTTTTCGCCATTATTGGCCGTTCCGTTCCAGTTGATGTCGAATTTTCCAGGTGGGATGCGTGAATCCATAAGTGTCGCTATTTTATTCCCGGTGATGGTATAGATTTCAAGTACTGCACGACATGACAGATTGGAAGTGAATGATACTGTGGTTTTATCGGAAAAGGGATTCGGATAAGCCTGCAGGGTCAACTCTTCAGACCGGGATTTAATTACCGGGATAAACACACCTGTATCCGGATATTCATACGCTCCCATGTCGATCCTGCCGCCCGTGATGCGAGCATGACCTGCCATATCCGTTGAAGGTAAAATAATGGTGTCCCAATCCGGTGTTATTAAGTAATAGCTGCTGTCTTGCTGGATGATATAAGGCGGTTCCATGCCCGGCACATACATGGGCGTGCCGGCATTGATGCAGGGTGAACCCTCAGAAAGCGCATAAGGATAATCCCCTTCCCCCAGCCATAAAGGATCTTCATTCAGTATCTCATCTCCCCAGTACATTACAAAACTTCCATAGATGTTAAAAAGATCATCCTTACCTCGGTATAACGTGTTGTAAGCATTCATAAAGCAAGGGTCATAAGGTGGCGGATTATAAATAACCAGCTCCAATGGCAGATCGGGATTGTATACTATCGAATTATAAAGATCCAGTCTCGCTGAATACCCCATTCCAAGACACGCTTCATAATTATTTTCACAGGTATTGTTTCCAATAGACGAATTTATTAATATGCACCAGGCACCGTCTGTCGGCACAAAACCAAAGGCCCCGGCGTCCATATCAGGACATGAATTGTGATTTTCAACCATCACAAGATTCTTAAATATGCATTTCAAATAATAAGGTGAAGAAGTGACACCATCAATTGAAATTCCCAATCCATATCCCTCTTCTATTGTATTCCCACCCGTTGTTCCCTGAATCAGTACATTTTCAAAAGTGTGTAATTTCGGAATTAACGGCCAATCCCACACACCTAATACCACCGAACCATAATTATCGATGAAATTTACGTTTTTCATTATGATTTTATCGGCATATCCTATTTCCAATCCGCTTGTAATTCCGCTATTGCATTCCTTTACTGTAATATTTTTAAATAAAATATTCCGGTCATCATAAGAATACATGCTACCGGATTGATTTCCCTGCTCATACAGATTTCCAAATCCCCTTGCTAACGTCATGTTTCTAAAAGTGATATCTTTTTCAAGTCGTCCTCCCATAAAATGAAATATTTCATTCTCCCCATCCAATATTGTATTTTCCATACTTTCTCCTTCAATGGTTATATAACTTCGCCATCCCAACGGAAACTTTTCTCCGGTCAGAGATGATGAATACGTTCCATCAGCAAGATGGATTGTGTTAGGATGTAAACTGTCTGAAACAATTTTGCTCATTGCATACGAAAGCGATTGTAATGGATCATCAGGTGATAAGCCGCTATTTAAATTATCTCCACCCGGATTAACATATAAATCCGTATCGATTGTTGCAATTTTACCATGCTGTATGTCCGTAACAATATCATGTAATTGATATCCATATGGATCAATGGAGCTAATATAAAAATGGTCAGGTGCGATAACGGTAAATGTATCCACGATAACTTCTGATAAAGGGCAAACTTCTGTTTTAGCAATGTCGCATCCTCTTGCTGAATAATTTAAATAAATATTGCATCGACGAATGGTATCAAAATTTATAGAAGCCCCTTTAGCTAATTGAATACCACCTCCATCCATCACAGAACAGTTGTTATATAATATGGTACCGGATAAAAAAATAATACTATTCCATAAAAAAATTCCACCTCCTGAATATGTTGCTATATTATTTCTAATTATGCAATCTCGAATTTGTGGATTTGAATCTTTCACAAATACCCCTCCCCCCTGAGTTCCTCTTGCTGAAATAATAGAATCAGTTCCTGTCCCATTTTGTATCGTAAATCCATATAAAGTAGTTGTCTCATCTTCTCCTGAAATGATCAATACCACACTTCCCTGGTGATTGCCGTCAATGATCGTATGATTAATGTACCATACATCCTGGTCATATATGTACCGGCTGCAAAGCACGATATTTTTTCCGCTGAAATTGATGTTTTCATAATATGTACCCGGATAAACCAGCACCGTATCGCCGTTTTGGGATGCATCGATGCCTTGCTGTATCGTCAAATAATCGCCCCCGCCGGCCTGATCCACAATGATCACCTGCGGGAGCGATTCTATGGCAAGAAAAATAAGTATTATTGTAAATAACAGGCGCATGATGTTATAACCGTATCGCTTTTACCGTTTTAACCTCTTCGGGCGTTTCAACAATGATCACATACAACCCTTTCTTTGTCATTTGCCCCGAATCATCCTTTCCGTCCCAGTATAACTTATAGTTACCCGAACTATAATTGCCACCGGCAAGGTGCCTGATTTCCAGTCCCTGCATATTCAGGATACGGATGCCTAGCCAGCTATCCCTGTTCAGGGTATATCCGATTTCTGTCATATCGTTAAACGGGTTGGGCTGTATGGACAACATGCCGATCACCGTATTGCCGGCAATAGCCTGCCTGCCTGCATCCTCTTTCTTAAACGACACCAGATACCAATCCCGGTGTTCTCCCGTGGTAATCTTACGAGGTTCTTTCCGACCTGTAACCTGGTTCAATACTAAGTAATCATGCTTCCCCACCGGTGCACTCTTTGTCCCGTAATAGAATTCAAATTCGAGATCTTCACCCTGACCTGTCGTGTCGATATAAGCATTGATCTGAACCATCGTATCACCCGGCAGAACCCTCTCAGCACCATAGCATATAGTATCATAAAACACGCCCACTTCCAACGGCAGATCAGTCGTATCGAGCTCTACAAAGATAGGTGTATAATCGGCTTTTTCCTCATAGGTAAAGTAACTTGTCTTTTCATAACCTTTTGGTGGTCCGCTTGTATATGGTACGTTCCAGCGAAACGAACAGGTGGTATCAGTACATTTTACATTCACCATGTCACCATATTGCAAAGGTCCAACTTTTTCTGTCGCAAACCATCGACCAAAAATTTTTACCATTGTCCAATATTGTGTCTGGATCATTGTTAATTTGTCAAGAACGGCTTCAAAGGCATCCAACGGCCAGGAGGGTTCGGTCAGGAAATACCCGATCCAGTTATCCAAATCGGGACCGTAAAGATTTATTTCCCAGTCAGGGCGCAACACCGTACCCGGACAGGGAAGAGTGCTCTCTGAAGGATTGTCCGTATTCAACTTGTAACCCCGGTCACTATAAATATAATCTAAATAATGTGATTGCCATTGGTGAATCTCGTCATAAGTCAAATAAGTATCCCTATTTTGAGGTTGTTCATGATGTTCAATATACAAATTGGATGGAAACGGATCGACATTTTCGAGGAAGCCGATGGCATCGACCGGGTCGTTGGTTTGGTTGTCGCGGTCTAAGCGCGGGAAGGAGAGCCAGTTCCAGCGGGGATGGATGGTGCGAATTTCGGGAGCACATTGGATAATGCTGACATTGCTAAAACCAAAATTTGAGACATATAATTTATTATCTATACAATTAAATAAAATATCCAAGGGTACATCACGTAGAAAAATTCCACAATAAACAGTTTTTTCTTCAAAAGGAATAAATGAAAACTGAGAAAAATCATTTGCACTTAATGAAATAATATTGAGCTCAGGAACCAGGACATTATCAGCTACATAATACTCTCGCTGGAGATATATGCGATTATTATATTCATTATATTCCATTCCCAAAATATTAGTTCCATAAAGATCTTGATTCATTAAAATTTCATTAGTCTCACCTGATATTGCAGTTAAATAAAAAGTACTTATAACAAATAATTTATTTTCCTTATCTGCATATTCAATTGAAACAGGATTATCCCAGGGATTATTGATATAATGAAAAATCTCATACTCATAGGTTTCCCCATCAATAATAGATAAAAATGAATCACAATTTGAAACTGATGGTGAAATAGATATGCAGTATATTTTATTATTAATTGGGTTAAATTCAATCTCAGCTATCCTATAATTATTATATCCAAGATTTATTTGAGTAATAATAGAATTATGATCTGCATCGATCACAATAAGTTCATTTGTATAAGATCCGGCAAAAAGCCTTTCAGGATTATGATACTGATCATAACAAAATGAGTTAATGCATTTATTACCAAGAGAAATACTCTTATAAGAGTATGAATCAGCATTTATTACATATATATAATATTGATCGGCATGGACACTGGCATACACTTTTTCATGAGGTTCCGAAAATAATCTAAATACATCACCATTAATATCGATTGCTTCAACATTCTGGCTGGATCCATTTATTACATAATATTGATTTGTATATAAACCCCCGACAAAAATTTTATTTGAATGGTAATTATATGAACAAGAATTAATTGAAGCATCAATTTCAGCATTAGATATAATTTCACTGGTGTTCCCATCAATTATTGATACGAAACTTGGTTTGCTCATAGTTTGACATAGATAGATTTTATTTTCCTTATTATTATAACATGAGTGAAAAATTCTGCCACCTATAAATAATCGATTGATGAAGTCACCTGTTGAAGAAAGAAATTCAACATTACCTTGTTTCGAGACAGAACAAATTTGGTTATTATTGGAATTAAAAATGAAATTGCTGCTTCTATAAATATTTTCAGCATTAATTATTTGATTAGTATTACCATCTATACATTGTACGGTAAAGAGTCCACCACAGAAAATAGCGTCACTATAGGGATTATAAATAATACTTTCAGCTCCTTCAAAATCTAAATATTCAAGCTCATAATTTCCTTCAATTATCAGTATCCAACCGTTGTTAGTGAATCGATTTTGCTGGGTAAAATATACTTTGTTATCTTCTGAATTAAAGCATCCTTGAATTGTACCACCTGCATAAGGTATGTTAGTTATATAATGAATAGGAAAGCCTGCAATATCGTCTACAACAGCAATCATATTTTGTCCGCTCAAACCTGCATATAATTTACTGGAAATACTATTATAAACTAATGTTCTTGGGTTTCCAATTGGATATATACAATCAATTGGTGCCATATTTGGATCACGGACTATAATTGAATCATCAGTACTCAAAAAAATTTCGCTTCCATCATCATTAAATTCCAAATCATAAATGTATTTATTAAGAGAAAAAATGTTTTCAATGGTATTATCTAAACCATTAATAACTTCTACCTTACTTTTGGACATACCACTCGAATTATAATTGATTACCCAGTAAGCATGCTCATAATTATTATCATATTTTACAAAAGAACTTTTATATTCATAGTATAAATTCTCCAGAAAAACAATAGTAGATATCTCTGAATCATCACTAGCATCGAATATTTTGATTTTAGCTTTATCACCATATGAAACCTCTGAAGCCCATTCCCTATAAATGCAGTAAACCTTATTAGGAATAATCCCATTTCCAGAATTGTATGCAATCATTTTCGGATGACAATACCAATTAACTATATATGGTTCACTAACATCACCAGTTTCAGTGAGAGTTAAAGGATACAAAATGGCATTTGAATCTCCATTAATAACAATAAGTCTTCTTCCTCCATATAAATAGTATTTATTATCATCCGGATCATAACAACCGCTACCAGCCAAAGCACCAACCTCATCATATGGCATCCATTGATTTTTTATCAAAATATCGTCTCCAAACCGTTGTAAAGGAGTATAATTTCCGGTATCGACTATAAATTCTGAAGTGTCTATTATGTAATTTTGTAATGTATCAATGATATATTCCTGACAATACGCATGAAGACCATTTAAACAACTTAAAACTATAATAACAAAAATTATAGATTTGAAATTCAATTTTATATATTTATCAAAATATTTTGAATAATTTCTGATAAAAACAATTTTACTTAATTTTGATGTTGTAAATTCAAGAGTTTTTATATTTACCTCCATTTTTAAATAGTTAGTAATGATAGTTCATGTAAATATACTTATTGTATTTAGATATTAAAAATAAATATAATAAAAGAATATTATTATTGAATTTAAGTAAAACTTCAAATATCATCCAAATTCCACATCATAATATTTGATATAGAATTCAATTATACAATCGGCAACTTATTTATTAAAATGTCTACACTAAACCTTTGATATTTAATGTTTTGATTAGATCAGGAGAGCAACTTTCGTGTTATGATTTTGGGTCTTTAAATTTACAACATAAATTATCGGAAAGCAAATATCAGCCTGTTTATTTTTGAAAAAAATACCAAATTAGTGATGTGATTTTAAACTTCTGAACTCATCATTGCAATGTTCATTGAATGTTCGTCAATGAATGTTGAAAATTTAAAGGAGAGGCGCTTTTCCGGCACGCGTTGCAAACGCGCGCAAGCAAGGGGGGCCGGGAGGGGGCTGACCTGAAGACCTGCCGACCCGCAGACCTGCCGACCTTATGACTGCCGACTACTCAAATCCCTTTCGTCAGATTCTGCACCACTTCGAACTTGCTCAGGAACTGTTTTGCAATAATGCGCAGCACCGTATAGGAAGGTATGGCCAGGATCATGCCGATGACGCCCGCCAGGCTGCCGGCGATGAGGATGACAATGAATATCTCCAGTGGGTGCGCTCTCACACTCGTCGAATAGATCCACGGCTGCAAAATGGTGTCGTCGATGGTCTTGGCCACGATGAACGTGCCTATGATCTTCAGGATGATGGGCAGCAAGTGACCATATTCGCCGGCATTGACGCTGCCGGTGATACCTATGAGAACACCCAGGGCACCCGCAATAAAAGGTCCCAGATAGGGTATCACATTGATGAGGCCTCCGAAGAAAGCGATCAGAAAGGCATGATCCACACCCAGTATCGTTAAACCAACCGAAAGCAAAGTGAACATGATGATCATTTCGAGAGAGAGTCCGATAAAATAGCGTGACAGCAACACCCTGATCGACGTCAGCGCCATGGAGGTCTGTTCTTTATATTTTGAAGGGGTGAACAGCATAATGCCGTCATAAAATAAATGGTCATCCTTTAAAAAGAAAAAGGTCATGAAAATAATCGAGATCGTGCCGATGAACACCATCCCGGTGATATTCAAGAGATTGGAAAAAACGTTGGAGAAGGTGCTCAGGTTGAAAAAGGCCTGGAATTGCTTTGTCAGCAAGTCTTCAAGGGTTTCCGTTTTCGTCATGATGCCGTAGCGGATCAGAAACTCCTGTAATTGGGTCAACCCCCCTTTAACACTTTCGTGGAGCTGGTCGAAATTGATATTGGCCATGACATCGAGCTGGCGTAAAATCAGCGGTATGATCGCGCTCAGGATGCTTACGATGACCGCCACCAGCACGATAAGCGTGATGATGGTGCTCAGCACATGAGGCATCCTGAAACGGCCTATCCTGATCCTGTCGAGAAGCCTCACCAGCGGCTGGCCGATGAAGGAAAGCACTGCGGAGATCAGAATGAAAGAAACAATGGAAGAAAAACGCCAGATAAGAAAGACAACAACCGCCACACCCAGCAGCGTAAGGGCAAGGTTAAAAAACCGGTTCATAGTATAATATTAGAACATCCGACCAATAATACAAAGATACGGAGTGCTATGACAGATTAAAAATTTATTCAGAAGATCCTGGGGAAATTAACCGACAGCTTGAAGGCGAAATTCTCAATGACATGGTCGAAGCCGTATGGTCCCAACCTGTAATAAGCGCCGGCACCTAAGGAAACGAGCCGAACGTCGAGCAGATTATTTATGAGCAAGCCCGTTTCATAATACCCCTTCTCCATCGTCCTGTACTCTATATTGTAATGATTTCCGTTATGTTTCAGTTCTCCACATCCGGCGTTGAACGAAACGGAGATCGCAGGATTAAAATAACGTCCCCGCACCAGCAGTTTCCCGAAGTTATGGGTAAAATAAAGGGCCACATAACGGTCCGACAGAAATTCATTCATCCTTATGGTGGCAAAGCTGTGCGGGACAAAAATCGTGAAACGCTGATAGCTGCCATGACCGTTGTACAGATCGGTGTAAGGGATGGACCTGTCGATGTATCCGGCCCTGAT
>Ga0172363_10001414_pt1 | contig 19341 bp, 20 predicted proteins | sample LakKivs2_kivu2a2_FD_114541 | JGI IMG/M metagenome (GOLD analysis project Ga0172363, IMG submission 114541) | Sediment microbial communities from Lake Kivu, Rwanda - Sediment s2_kivu2a2 | ecosystem: Environmental > Aquatic > Freshwater > Lake > Sediment | place: Rwanda: Western Province, Lake... | reverse complement strand
TAACCATTATCTATAATGAAGTTTATTACTCCTGTGATACCCGAATCTAATCCTGTTAAACCCCTAGGACCTGTCTGTCCTTGTATACCCGTTTGTCCCCATAATCCTTGTAATCCGGTAGCTCCTGGTCCTGTTGTACCTTGAGTTCCTTGAGTACCAGTATTTCCCAAAGCTCCAGTTAATCCTTGTAATCCGGTAGCTCCTCTAAACCCTGTTATACCTTGAGTTCCTTGTATACCCGTTTGACCTTGAGTTCCCTGTATCCCTTGAACTCCAGTAAATCCCTGGAATCCCTGAGTGCCAGCAGTACCAGTGCTACCTTGTAGACCTGTAGAACCTATTAATCCTGTTATACCCTGATCTCCAGGATCTCCAATTTGACTGAGATATGCTTCATCAGAACCCGCAGTGTATATAGTATTAACTGTCTGATACCCTGATATTTTAGTAATATGTACTACTGTGAATCTGTAGTATGGAGGGGTAGCATCAGATTTGGTAGTTACTCTGTAGATATTAAACACGTCCACATTATCAACATCTATAAGCTTCAAATACCCAAAAGTAGTAACAGCATTATAAAATTGGAAACTATTTGTCCCGCTTGTATTAATAGAGATAGTAGTTGCTAATGAAGGATCGATATTATCTAACTGTATCTCTGCTGAAGCTGGTGTATTTCCTGCTGTCCCGTTAAAGGTTCTACGTACAATAGGTGTATATCCTACACCTGTCACACCTTGTACCCCTGTGGCACCTACCCCAGTAAATCCTTGTTCTCCTGTTAATCCTATAGGACCTATTATACCTCGTATTCCTGTAGGTCCTTGAATACCAGTTGCTCCAACTCCAGTAAATCCTTGTTCTCCTGTTAAACCCCTAGGACCTGTCGTTCCTATAGTTCCTGTTTGGCCTTGACTACCTATAGCACCCATAAGTCCCGTAGTACCCATAGCACCAGTACTACCAATAGTACCTGTATTCCCAAGTTCTCCCGTTGTTCCTTGTATACCTATAAGACCAGTATTACCTACAGCGCCTGTATTACCAAGAGCACCCGTTGTTCCTTGTATCCCAGTATCTCCAATTAGTCCTGTATTACCCATAGCACCAGTATTACCTAATGCTCCAGTAAGACCAATAGAACCTGTTGCTCCTATTAATCCTGTTGCTCCTCCAAAACCTGTAGGGCCAAAAGGTCCTGTAAATCCGAACGTACCAGTTATACCTTGTGCTCCAGTTGTTCCAGGATATCCTTCTCTGAATATTACAACACCTGCTGCACCTGTATAGCTAAATACATCAGTCTGATATGGGAATAAAGGAAAATGTGAGGCCGTGTATTTATAGATAAGGTTCGATAAGGAGTTAAGTACCTGAGTCTTTGTAAGAACATAGTATCTATTTCTTTTTGTAGAACTTTCTGTAGAAGCTATGGAGATATAATCTCCGGGCATTACATTAGAATAGAAACCACTAATCTTGTCAACATCTAACCCAGAAGCATCTACGTTTGAGTCATAGTATATTTCAGTTGCCTGCGAAGGATCAGTATTATTTATTGCAAGTTGCCCGTTGTCCACAGCATTGAAGTCAGTACTTGTTTGGAAATTATAAATCAAAGAGAAACTAAAGTTCGCTCCAGCTACACCTGTATTTCCCAACGCTCCAGTGAAACCCTGAGGACCTGTTACGCCCAACCCCGTTACTCCTATAAAACCTGTAGGACCGATCAATCCTGTTAATCCTAATCCTTGAGGTCCTGTAAGTCCTTGGATACCAGTAGGCCCTGGGAATCCAGTAGGTCCTATTAATCCTGTAGCTCCTGCTCCGGTCTGTCCTTGTATACCTTGACTACCAGTTGTACCCTGCGCTCCTTGTGTTCCTGTGGGTCCTAATAGACCCGTAACTCCGGGGAGACCTGTCCAACCTATAGGTCCCATAACTCCTATATTACCTGTTTGACCAATATCTCCTGGCTCACCTACTATAATTAAATATATTTCACCAGTACCTAAAGTATAGTTAGCGTTAGTTGTTTGATAACCAGCTATCTTTGTAACATGAGATACCGTAAAATAATATGTGCTAGGAGGGGTATCTGACTTAAGTGTTACAAGATATAAATTAAAGTATCCAGCAAGATCTACATCCTGTATCTTCAAATAGCTATTAGTACCCACAGAGGTATATAGTTCAAGGGTATCACTATCAGATTTACTTATCGTTATCTGCGTTGCCAAAGAAGGATCTGTACTATCTAATTGAATCTGACCTGCAGATGGAGTAGTACCTGCAGAAGCATTAAAGACTTTTCTTATAGAAGCACGGAAAGAAGTTCCCTGAGATCCTTGTATCCCTGTTTCTCCAATTAAACCAGTTACACCTCTCACTCCTGTTTGACCTAGTACTCCAGTAAATCCTTGTGCTCCTGTCATACCTTGAGGACCTGTAGCAGCTTGGATACCCGTTACTCCTCTAAATCCAGTAGGTCCTATAGCACCCGTATTTCCAAGTGCTCCAGTATTTCCCAAAGCTCCAGTTAATCCTTGTAATCCGGTAGCTCCTCTAAACCCTGTTATACCTTGAGGTCCTGCTGCCGGACCTGTAGACCCTGCTACTCCCTGTGGCCCCTGTAATCCTGTTGCTCCTGGTCCTGTAAATCCCATAGCTCCAGTTAAGCCCTGTAATCCTGTAGAACCTAAAGCTCCCATTTGACCAGTTAAACCTTGATTACCTGTTGCTCCCGTTCCTACTATTACACTATGATTTAGAACTGTAAATGCTATCCCTGCTTTTGTTACATCATCAGAGATAGTTTCAATTCTCATGTACATAGTGTCTTTTCCATATAGGATACCAGCACTAAGAACAAAGTCAAGGATCATATATGAATAAATGTTTTTACTAACGGAAGTTAGTTGTGTCTGAACAGTATAGGTATTCAAAGCGGGAAGAGAATTAATATTATCACCTGTATTGAAAGCCCTATAAGACACCCTAAATCTTAACCAGTCTCCTGCTGTTTGATTGGTACCAATAACTACACCCATTCTGAAAGTCATATCTTGACTTCCATCCCATTCCAGAGGAACAGGAATAGTTGTTTCAGCCTTATTATCTACAGCTTGAAACTCTATAACAGGAACACCCACATAGTTCTGATTAACGGCATTAATTATTTTCCAGCTTTCCAAAGGTAATATTTTTTGGAAAGATCCAAAAGAAGCTAATCCAGGTCCTGTTGCTCCTGCTAAACCTGTAGCTCCTATAGGGCCTGCTGGTCCCTGATTTCCACCTGCACCTTGTATACCTGTAGCTCCCTGTGGGCCTACAGGACCTCCTGAGGGTCCGGTTGCTCCTGGGATACCTGCTCCAGTTAAACCTCTAAGTCCAGTTATTCCTACTATACCAGTCGCTCCGATAGGGGCATTCAAAACTACAGTAGCTATATTGCTATCCAATAATTCTGTGACAGCAAGAGGATCAGAAATTCTCCAATAAGCCTGGGAAGTATATGTTCCTGCACTTAGCACAGGAGTAACTTCCTGAAGAGTAATCAATTGGTTGTAAACATCAGTACCAGAGAAGAATACCTGAGCTTCTGGAGCTGTGATGCCTTGAGTCCCTAATAGGAAGTAGGCAACATGGCTACCAGATGTAGGTGCTCTACGAACTCTTAATGAGGAGAGAGTGAGAAGCTGTGATGGAACTGTCAAAGTTATAGATGTTGAAACTCCAGTAATCCCTATATAAGATGTGGAATTAGTTCTTCCGCTTATACCATATACAGAGGCAACTTGTAAGCTACCTACATTTATAACAACTCCCGTTGCTCCTTGTAATCCTGTATATCCTTGGAAACCTGTGGCTCCTCTTTGTCCTGTAACACCTGCAGGACCACCAAAGGGTCCGGTTGATCCTACTAATCCTGTTGCTCCACCTAATCCCGTTGCTCCTGGAGGACCTCCGAAAGGTCCAGTTACTCCCTGTATACCAGTAAATCCTATTTGTCCTGTTACTCCATCTCTACCTGCTAAACCTGTAGCTCCAAGGTCTCCCTTTGGTCCTGTATACCCATAAGGGCCTAGGGCACCTTGAGGTCCCTGTAAGCCTGTAGCGCCTAATCCCGTGAATCCTCTAAGTCCTGTTACTCCGGGCGCTCCTGTTGTTCCGGGAATACCTGTAACAGCGCCTATAGGTCCTGTAGGTCCGGGAATACCAGTTGATCCTTGTGCTCCTGAACCTCCTGTAGTACCCCCACCTCCTGTGGAAGGGACTCCTTGGCTAAGAAGTAATTCAATAGCTTGCTGTACATCTGTTGCATTGAGACCTGTTACTGGTTGAAAGTCAATATCTGATGCGTTGAGATTATAGAGTACAGTAGTAATAATATCTACGGCCCCAGAAATTCCAATGACATCTTGCTCGTTCTTAGCTACCCTACCTGTTAATCCCGCCACAACATTTGAGAGACTATTTACAGCGCCAGTTAACCCAGCTACTGATGTCTCAAGAGTTGCTACTCGACCAGTCAAACCAGCAATATCATTGCGTGCTGCTGTTAATCCTGCCTGAACAGTATTAACTGATCCAGAAACACCTATGATGTCGTTCTGCATCCCAGTTAAGGAACTTTGGAGTTCTATATCCAACCATCTACGAGTTATACGAGACATTTTTACCTCTTTATTACTTTATAATCTTTGATAGCGTGTCTTCCAAAATCTTAGCACTTCTTGTATACCCCATTCGTATAAATTCCTTTTGATCTAACTTTCTCATATCTCAACCTTTATGATACTAAAATATTGTTCTGAGACGGAAATAAGGAACCGTCAAGCACTAGATATTCTCCCATTTTATTTACTATAACTAATTTCTTAATCCTCCAGGACCCTGTTTGGGAGTACGGGTCCCATGAAGTAACCGCAGTAAAAACACCATTTCTTCTACGAAAAGTAATAGTTTTCAATTGTGTGGTAGATGGGGAAGTATACAAAATAACAATCTTCTTCCAAACTCCAGGATTGAGGAACTCTATATCAGGATCTGATATACGCCATCTGAGATAGTTATCCTCTAATTGGTATGTTACTAGGGAGCCATCTGCTTTTGATGGAGCAAATCCTATAATATTAGTAGTATTTACATCTTGTACTGTAAGTGATACCTGAATATCTTTTAAAGCTGATGGCATAAAGACCCCTATTAAAAAGCGGAAACCTATCTACTTTAATAAGGGCGATAATTAAAAGATTATTAGAGGATGAACTTATTAGATATTCAAAGAGTTATGCAAATCGAAGTAAAAAGTCTTGGTATGCATTTTTTAAGCCATCTTCTATAGAAAATATAGGTTGCCATCCCATACTTAATAGCTTATTACTGTCCAGTAATTTTCTTGGTGTACCACTAGGTTTACTATCATCAAACACTATTCTACCCTCATACCCAACTACTTTTCTAATTACTTCAGCAATTTCTCGTATCTTATACTCTTGTCCTGAACCTATGTTTATAGTTTCATTACTTTTATAATTGTTCATCAAAAATATACAAGCATCTGCTAAATCATCCGAATACAAAAATTCACGATAAGGTTCTCCCGTGCCCCAGATAATCACTTCAGGTTGTTTGCTGATTTTAGCCTCGTGGAAACGTCTTATGAGTGCTGGAAGAACATGGGAATTCTCAGGATGATAGTTGTCTTCAGGACCATAAAGATTCGTAGGCATACAAGTTATGAAATCCGTCCCATACTCTCTGTTATAGCTCTCACACATTATTAACCCAGCAATCTTAGCTATTGCATAAGGACGATTACTTAACTCTAAAGGCCCAGATAAAAGATACTCCTCTTTAATAGGCTGAGGACAATCCCTAGGATATATGCAAGAAGAACCCAATACCAGAAGTTTTTTCACCCTACTCTTATAACAGGCATCTATTACATTGCATTCTATTTGTAGATTATTGTATATAAAACTGGCAGGGTATGTATTGTTTGCATGTATGCCACCTACTTTAGCTGCTGCAAGTATAACGTAGTCCGGTTTATGCTGTGAAAGAAAATGGTAGGTATCTATTTGGTCTGTAAGATTAAGCTCCTCATGTTCAGCACATAAAATGTTCTTGTATCCCTGTTTCTTTAACTGTCGCACTATAGCTGATCCTACTAACCCTTTGTGACCCGCTACATAGATTACTGAATCTTTGTCCATGAGATACACCTTTATCTGATACAGATTTGTAAAAGCACTCTTTTATTAGAAGATTATTGAAAAGTTAGAGGATTCACAGAGGTATTTATCTAAAGGACACTAATATCATCTAAATGTACAGTAATATTAGTAATCTATCCCTGCGCCAAGAAGACAGTTCCTTACATAGGGATGAATATCATTAGGTATACTTGTAACCCATTTATAATCCTCATGATGCGTGTCCAAATTTAGACTGTGTATCTTTTCATAAGGATACAAAAAGAAACAACTATTTATAGAATGTACTGAAATGTCGTAGGGACCATCTGGAAATATAGTCTCAGCTGTGTGGATAATAGGTCCCACATGACATAATAACCCCACTTCTTCCAAAGCTTTTCTTTTTGCCGCTTCCTTCATAGTCTCGCCTTTAAGAATTCTTCCCCCAGGAACCCACCACTCTCCTTTGGCTGGGGCATCTTTTCTTTTAACGAGAAGAGCACTTCCATCGACTATGATTGCAACGTCTACACAAGCTATTGGAATATTTTCAAGTATTTTGTTATACAACTCTTGTTCTATATAACGCATATCATTATTTTTCAATAGCACCAGATACTTCCCCACTTCTCATTCTTAGTATCATGCATTCTAATCTCTCTAAGAGCTTTTAAACAGGATTCAAAGTTAAGAGGAACTCCCGTAGGACTTCCTTCATGCTCAGTAATTATAAATTTGTCATAACCTAATCTGTGTACAAGAGTTAAACTCGCAGCATTCATTTCAGCAAATTCTGACACCCATTCAAAACTCAACATATCTGTTTTATAGGACAACCCTTTAAGAACATTTGTTGTGTGTCCTTCAACATCTATTTTTATGTACGATGGGATTACTCCTATCTCTTTTATGTACTCATCCAAAGATACTGTTTGTACCTGTATCCTACTCATATTGGAAAATAGAGGCTCATGCCTACAACCATAAACCCAAAAGGATTCCAAAGTATTTAACCAAGGAAGGTCATTGTTTATCATAAGCTCAACTATTTCCCCAGAGCTATTAGATACAGCTTTAGGGACCATGACTATACCTTGATCATTTCCATAATTATTTACAAGAGTAGCAAAATTACCAGGATGAGGCTCAAAGCATATAATCTTTTTGAATCCTAATGCCTTTATTGCAGGAACAGTATCTCCTGTATAAGCTCCAACATCAAACGCTAAACTTTTATCTATGTCCATTATCGTACCTTTCTATGTAGTCACTACATACTCCACATGCTATGGAGATGTCTCCCGTGTCTCTCCCCCACTCAGGAAGTACACATATTGATTTAAAAGTTAAAACATTACCTGGATATGTCCATAAATACCCTTTTGTAGTAAGGGTGCAATCGTCTTTATCATGAAAGAAACAATTTAGAAGCTCAACGGTAGCAAGAGAATATAAAGCTTCTATGTTTTTGCAATGTATCCACAGACTACTGTAATAGTCTAAAAAGAAAGAGATATCTACTTTTTCTTTAGGAGAATCATGACCCAAGTAAAAATTTCCATCTTTCTTCCATACATCTAATTCACAATCATAACCCATACTGATAGCATACCCTATAGCTTCTTTAGTATTTTCAGTATTCGAGTTAGGGCCTGAAGTATTACCCCTATGACTTATAAGAAAGCTAAACTTCGTACTTATCATTTTTAGCTCCCGGCACTTTAACAACGACTGTTGTGACTGACTCTAAAGCAAGAAAGTCTGTAGCTTCATTAGGCTCAATAACAAGTACATCCCCCTTAGTATATATCTCACCATTCATTTTTACACTACCAGTTACTATAGTGGTGATCTCTGTAGCTACCTTGTGATAGTGCTTTTTGTCGTAATCTCCTTCAAGATAATGCTTTACAGCTACTTCACAATTACCTGTTTGATATGCGGTTGGTGCAAAATCTCCAACCATCCATCCTAATTTCATCTCTTCTAATTTGAATCGCTTCATGTTATAACCTTGTTAAGTTTTGGTAGGGACAGTCCCCTGGTAATTGGACCATTCTCGCTATCTAATGTACATAAAAACTTAATGCTTTCGGTCTCCTCTATAAAGCGCACATGCTGAGGAGTACAACGGTTCCAGGATATTCCAAACATTAAAAAGTTTAGGTTATGCTTTGTAAAAAGCGCATGATAGCAGTCTGCCATCTTATCGTTATCCAGGATTGTTAATGTTTCTTCAAAACCTAAACGAGTATCAATCAACCTATCCCTCTGATGTAAAAAATATGCCTCATCATTTACTTGGGACCTAATCTCATCATTCACGCATACAAAAGTATATTGGTCCCTGTGCATGTGGTATAGATAGAACTGATACAAAGAAAACTCAAAAATTGGCTTAATAGAAAGCATCACGTTAGCTATATTCGTTCCTTGAAGTCCTTCTATGTACTTCACCATCTCTTCTACTTTTTCTTTTTCAAAGAACCAGTTTCCCGCTTCCCAAAAATAGAAAGGTATGGTATCCTTTTTAAGTATCTTATTACAGTTATCTGACAGAGCATATAAAGCTCCATTACTATAACTTTTAAATCTCGGACTCTTCTCCATAGAGTTATCAGTATAGAAGTAAGTCCTGCTCTTATTGAAGAAGTTAAGGAATATATCTTCTATGTTACAATCACGAATCACCAGAGTCTCTGAATCAATAACCAAAGAATAAGGGTTACTTGAATATATAACACCAACAAGTTTCTTAAGCGCTTGACAGCTCCATTTACCCCCAGAGATAGGATCGCACATATTAGTAAACATTTCTTGTTCTGTAACATTAATCCCATAAAAGGATTTGAGTAAACCACTAAATGTCACTATCTGAAAATTGATCTTACCATATCCTTCTACCACACTTCGAATAAGATGCTCTTCTCCTGATGAAACTACCAGAATTATATCCAATTTATCCAAATCTTTTATGTGCTCATAACAGGAGGAAAGGAATTTGCTTACTCTATGAAAATGCGGAGGATACGTTGATATCACAATACTAAAGCGCATACATCTCCCTCGGATATCTCTTTAGGTGTCTCTCATATACCCCTATTCCTGAATTATGCAAACATCCGTGTTTGCCCTCAGTAGAACAAATCCAGAACTCATTTCTATGCCTATAAGAATCCAGGTTAGAAAAACGAACCTCTCTTGGGTGCTTCAACCTTTTGATATAATCACTTGTGGCTCCCCAAAAGTTACCAGAATAATGTTTCTCAGGCTCTGTAACCAAATCCACCCCAATGGTCTCATATTCATCCAAAGCCTTCAGGCTTAAATCATACCTCTCTACCAAAAAATAAGTCATATATTGTCGCCATTCCTCTATACATATTTCAGTACCAATACGATTGACTCCCTTAGTCATAGAATAAATAATCTTAGTATTCTCTGTACAAACCTTGGCGTATTCATACATTCTTTCAAGAGTAATATACTCCCAATCATTTGATTGGTTGTCTATTAGGTTATAGTTCTCAATACCACAGCTATCAATTACTTTTTTCACTTCAGATATATCTACATCTACGCAATTAGCACATAAAAATATATCCTGACATTTTTCAAGAAGCGGCTTAGATGTCTTAAGAAGCTCTTCCAGAATGGGTCTAAAATTATTTAATGCCCCAATATGCATGAAATAAGCTATATTCATATTCCCACCTTCTGCATAATCTTACTTACAAAATCATTAGCTATATCTCTGTGGTACTCTATCATGTTGTATATAGTATTGATACAATGGCTGTTTCTGATAGACAGCATCTTAGCTCCTATCTCATCTTTATACAAATTCAAAGGAACTTCGTCAAAAGCATCTTTGTATAAATCTGTTCTACTTAAGGCTGACTTCCATACTTCAGTCTTAATAAAGAAGATACTGTTACATAGGTAGGGTCTATCAAGATGGTATAGACTATACTCTCTTGGGGCACAGAATAATGGGATATCCCTAAGTATCGCCTCATGTATCATTAGATTAGGGTTCTTATTTATTCGTACAGGATGTATACCCCTATAATAGTGATTGAACTCACTAACCGTCTTATAATACTTGTCCGGGTTCCATCCCTGCTCTGAAGAATCTACAGTGGCGCTATTAAGAGGACTATAATCGACTCCCCAATAAACTCCAAGTCTTGTACGCCTGAAAGTATCATAGATTGCTCTGCGGTCAGTTTCTATAAAGTTATCCTCTAAAAAACCTTCTATAGTGGGGATACCTATAGACAGCTGAGGAGTTACTAAGTAATTCTCAGGATTATCTAATACCTGTAGATTCTCTACTATGAAATCCCAAAGAAAGTTATTCATGAAACAATCTTCATCTAACTTTCCACTATACGTGGAATCATGATTACAGAAGTTCTGTACCTTATCTATATAGTTATTACCTTCTTGATACATTAGGACATCAGTAGTAATACCAATAGAATTCAAATCCAATACAAATTGCTGTACTACACCTAAATTGCTCTGTTCTGTATGAATCCTAAAGTGCATCTGGTTTCTGTTGGATTCTTTTACCTTAGAAAGAAAATGAAAAACCAACTTAAAGTAGTGATGTCTATACCAGGGTAAATAATTTACTGTTATTAATCTCATGATAACCTTTCTCAATATCTTAACGTTACACCAGTGCTACGTAGACATCACCAAAATCTTGCTTTATCTGTTCTATTATATTCATATGTTTAATCTCTTTTCTGACTCCTATTAAGAAAAAGATTTAAGTCCTCTGGAGTACCCAGACCCTGCATTTCCTCTACTTCATACATTTTAAACTTCTTACCATCTTGTATTGCTTCATTGTACACAGGGGCTACATAAAATTCATTATTGACTCGTATGTTCTTAGCTATCATCTGCTCAGCATATTTAACATAGTCACTGCCTTTTTTCCAATGATAGATACCAACAGTAGCATTGTTTGATATAACTACTTTTTCCCGAATCTCATCTATAAAACCATCTTCATTCACTTTTGCATAAGACCATTTAGGATGGGTATTATAGAATGTAAGCACCCCTCCGTCTATATGGTCGCTCTGCACAGAGTACATGAAATGAGAACTATCCCACTCAATGTATTGATCTGAGTTAGCAATCAATAGTTGGTCATTATTATTTATGAGTTCCTTAGCCAGCAAAGTAGTACAGGCGGCACCCTCCGTAAGATGGTCCACAGTTATTATACTGCAGCCCGGAGCGATAACTTCCAACATGTGCTTTAAATCATATTTTTCATGATGCTCTTTGCGCACCAAAAAGATATAGTGTCCATCTATGCTCAGGTTATCAACTACAACCTGTATCATAGGCTTTCCATTCACATCTATCAAAGGTTTAGGAAAGGTATATCCAGCTTGTACGAAACGGCTTCCGGCTCCTGCCATAGGAATAACAATGTTCATGTTATTACTTCTCCATCTAGGTTTATCTCCATTGTACTTAGCTATTGTAGCCTTAATCAATTCATATGTCACTTCTTCTGGGTTTTTCACAGCACACAAATAGGCTCCTGAATTGAAAGCCCCTTTTCTACCTACATAAGAGTCTTCAATGATTATTGTGTCTCTTGGGCCTACCTTGGATTGGATCATACACTTCAAATACATCTCTGGATGAGGTTTTCCATTTTCTACATCCTCATTAGAAACTATATAGTCTACGTACTGCATAACTCCCATCTTAAATAGAACCAACTGTACTGTGTATCTTATAGAGTTTGAAGCAACGTTTATTACATATCCCTCAGCTTTCAATCGCTTGAAGATATCAATAAACTTCTCACTCTTACCAATTTCGGTTTCTAATAATTCGAAGGTATACTCTTGCTTCTTCTTATTAATTAGATCGTGCTTTTCTTTTTGAATACCTTTCAGTAATAGCTTTTCTCTTGTAGGCTTACCATCATATTTTGATATGTGGTCCTTATAAGAGATAGGCTCCTCGTTATAATACAAAAAAGCTTTGTTCAAAGACTCGTAATGTATATCCTTAGATTCGGTAAGCACACCATCTAAGTCGAATATGATAAGCTTTATCATAAGAAATTGGCATCCTCTATTTTGGAATACTTTATGAAATCTACAAGCTTATTAATCTCCGTTAATTTGCAGCACATCTGACAGTTCTCTTTATAGTCCAGGCTTCTTACGAATTCGATAGCTTTTTGCCTTTTCTCTGACTCCCATATCTCCTTAAAAGAAGATAGGTAAATATTACCGAATACAAACCTTGTGTCCCCCGGATGATACATACAAACAGCTATATCTCCATTGGCATTAAGTATTGGAGAAAAGAAATGACCCTCACAGTACCTAAACGGGAAATCTCTTTGATAAAGTATGTCATTTAACTTATCGTTACTCAAGTTAATCTTTTCATTATTACTATGGTTCTCTATCAAATAATCCCACACAGGCTGATTCAGGTCTGGTCTTTCTGACCTGAAAAAACAAGGAAGAACAGGTCTGAACTGAAGATATGAGGCATGTGGGAGCACAGCATCTATCAGAGCTTTGATATCATCTACCGTGTACTCTTTTATTATGTTACTGTTTACTCCTACTTTAACAGGATAGTCCACCAAGTCTTTTAAATTCCTTAGTACGATATCCACTCCATCCACTTTTTTTAGACGCTTATAAGTTTCTCTGTTTACGGTATCTAAGGATATGCGTATCCAATTAAACTTTGTACCGATGCATTCTATTAGCTTGGAATTGAATACCCCATTAGTCATCAACCCTAAATCTAATCCAATATTTTTTGCATATTCAGCAGCTTCTACAAAATGCTTATAAGTGGTAGGTTCTCCCCCACCGCTGAACGTTACTGCTTTCCCTCCCATCTCTTGGAAGTCTTTAAGGAACTTTTTCAAGTCCTCTATCTCCAGGGAGGCGGTCCCAACACGATTACCACTTATACACCATTCACACTTAAGATTGCAGAAGTCTGTAAGATTCAATTCCATAAAAATAGGACGAGTATCATTCTTAGTCAGGTACTCATATAGCCTATCTATATGGATAATCATTTTAGCTTGAGAACTAAAAGGATTATCCTTTGAGAACTCTACATATTTGTTTACCATTATTCACCATAACCTGTATAAGGGTACTCTAATTTATATTGCTCTACAACCTTTTTTATTCCTTCTCGGAGGGATATCTTCTGTTCCCACCCTAAAGCCTTTAAATCCTGTACATCACAAACAAAATCATCTATCCCAACATTAGAATGAAATGCTGGAGGGGGTACCACTTCCACATGACCCCAATTAGCTTCTTCGAGAATGATATCTACCATTTCCCTAAAAGTATGTCCTTTTCCAGTACCTATGTAATAGATTTTCCCTGCTTCTCCTTTTTTGGATAGTACATCCAAAGCAGAAACAACGTCATCAATATATATGTAATCCCTGGTTATCTTTCCATTATCATACAATTTTATGGTTTCATTATGTACTGCCATATATATCATACGATTAAATGCTGCCTTTTTATTGTTATACTCCTGCTCTTTTAGTCCAAACACATTAGAAAGACGAGCAATGACAGGTTTTAACCCATATACTTTTTGATAGGTCTTCAAAATGTGCTCTGCAGCCAACTTGGTAGCCCCGTAAACCCCAAGAGGCTCTGGCTTCATTTCTGCAGTAACAGGGAGTGCTGGTGGGTTTCCATTAACAAAAAACGTACTGGTATAGACTATTGGAACTTCTTTATTAGCTTTTTTACATGCTTCTAAGAGAGCTATAGTTCCTATACAGTTTACATTAACATCGAGGTAGGGATCTGTAAGGATATTGTAATTATCTACCGTGGAGGCATAATGGAAAATGACATCTTTATCTTTTACATCTTCTTCGGAGATATCTCTTATATCCTTTTGTATGAACGTAACCTTATCTTTGAAGGACCTAATATTATATTGCTTAGTATTAGTTCTACTTAATATGGTAACGTTATCCCCATTGTTCACGTAGAATTCTGAAAGGTTACTGCCAATAAAACCTAATCCTCCAGTGATTAGGATATTCATATTATCTCCTTGATATTAGATCTGATATAATGTCCTCTTGAGCTTCCGAGAAAGCTCGATCTTTTCCTGGCTTTGTTATCTGAACAATAGAGTGTATATTAATAGAATATGAATATTTACTCAGCACTCTTCTACTCCATTCCAAATCTTCTTCTTGTCCCCAACAAAGGTCTTCATTAAGCGGACACTTTTGCATAACATCCCTTTTTGCTACCCAATAGGCTCCAGAAATATACTGATACTGAGTAAGACACGTTAAACTATAGGGGAGTAATAGATCTCTACGAGAGTGAAGTTCAGGAGGTAAAAAAGTAGGGAAAAGAGTCCAATCTCTAAAGCGAGTCCCATCATAGTTTAGGATAGGATTCATGCATACATCAAACTTGTCTCCAAACTTAAGATAGCCCTCATACCATCCCTCCCTCAGGCATATATAATCATGTAGATATACTACATTACCATATATAGCATTCTCTGTTATGATATTCTTTTTCTTAGTTATCCAAGCTTTTTTTACGGTCTCATCAAAAGGTATGTGAACAGCCCCTTCATATGCTACTTCCCCGCCTACAATAATAATCTGATAATTAGGGATTAACTGCTTTTGTATGGAGGACAACAAAAAGCTAAGGTCCTTATTTCCCTCAGTTATTATTCCAAAAGTGAGATTCACATGCCCTTCCATTTCTCTGGATAAATATCTGGCGTTGGTAATCTTCTATGCCATCGTTGGGGTGCCAAAACTATTTTATCTTCCTTATTATTTAACCAAGCCCCCCACCAGCTAAACGTACTATTGGCTATGATATGGTGGTCACATTCAATCATTTGCTTAAGGGCCTCTAAAGGATTATTTGTTCTTATTATGTATCCGTCTTTTTGAAATTCCTTCTTATTTTCTTCTAACCACTTCAGGTCATCAGAAAAGTACAAAAATATTGGTTGCTTTTTTGTATATCTATATATGTGTGCTTTAGTTCTTTGATAATACGTATCATCGCATATCTCAGCTACATCAGCGATGTTTAAATAGTCCGTTCTTCTGTAATGTACCGCTACATATGTGAAGTTACCTGATATTGAAGGGGTATGCATATTAGAGGCTTCTACATATGACATCCCAAAATCTTCTGCTACTATTGACCTAAACTCTTTCCTAATAACATCTTCTATATCTTTGAAATACTTCTCTGACTGCCAATATCCCTGGAGATATACATTATCTCCTAAGGATAAAACTTCAGGGTCAAAAACGAAACTCTGCTTTTCTTGAACTAATCTACACGCTTGTATTTCTTCTTCAGAAGCAATGCTTATCTTAATATCAAACTTATCCAAAAGGAATCTTCTGAAATAGTCGTTGAAGCCCCTGATATCTATTTTGAGTTCGGTATCGTTCTTTAAAGCTAAAGCTTTTCCTATGGCGTACTGGAATAGCTGATTACCCAATCCTCCTATTATATTCGTAACTATCATAGCTTATTTAAGAATCCTTCTTTATCAAACTTAGTAAGCTCTATCCAGGCTCTGGTATTCCATCCGCACAGGGCATCCATTAAGCTACCAAAATCAAAAAGAAATACATTATCTAAATCTTTGTATAGCCTCTTTTGTATAGCTCTTCCTGAGCATCCCATACAGGTTACTATAAGGATGTACTCTCCCTCTATCTTAAATGAATTTAACCAATCCTCGTAATTCTCGACAGCGTATTTATAAGAATCCCTGGCAGGGGTGTGAAAACCACTATAGATATTCGGAAATATTTTATTTAAAAGAGGCAAGGGGATATCCTTGTTACCTATAAAGTAGGTTTTAAGTGTCCCTATCTTCTTCAAAAAATCTATCGCGGTATCTGGTTCTGTACATGCTAAATGAGATAGGGCTACGTGACTGTAGACTTCCTCAAACTCATCACCCCAAAAGGGCTTAGCTTTAGCTATTATATCCTCGCACCAATCCTCAGGGCACTCATGGTTTCCTGGAAACATTCCTGCTTCCAAACCCCCATACTTTTTGCAATATAACGGGAGTGTCTTCAAGACATTCGGATGGTTAATAGCCAGAGCTTCCCTCATTTCTTCAGCAAGCTCTGGTATGGGGTCCTGCATAAGGTCTATTCCATTATTAGCAAGCTGAACATCCCCATCTCCAAAACGAAAGTATGCCCCTTTTTCTTTTTTGGAGATGATCTCACAGATCTTATCCAGAGTCTCCTTGGATTGGTGGAACTTAATCATAGGTTGATATCTCCTTGAAGAGCAATGTTACACAAGAAATGTACTTTACTAACACATTGCACAGATACCTTCTGGCTTTCTACATACATAGCAATCTTATATTCTATATTTACCATTCGTTCTTCCATCTCTTTATAATCTAAATTGTTCAACATCTTTTTAAAGAAACCGCATCTAAAAGCTACCACTCCTGTAAATATTTGGTTACCCATGTACAGGCACACTACATCTTCTTTGGCGTTTGATACGGTATTCAGGAAAGTAGTCTCTCTCGGCAGATACCTACCAGTAACCTTAACAACCATTTCATTATCATCAAATCCATAGTGGTCTAAGGCTTTAAGGATAGCCTTCGCCTCATTAACCCCCTTATTCTTCAAAGAGGTATCATTTACGCAAGAATAAAATACCTTATCAGTATATTCCTCATAAACCAAAGGTCCTTGTGTTTGATAACACTCAACTACATAAGGATCATATCCATGTTCTTTATACCATCTAAGGCTACTACTGTACTCACACTTTCTAATATCTTGATAATCTGGCGCATATGCTGCTGTATATAATATTTTCATAGTATTACGAAGTCTCCCATGTCATCAGAAGGAATTTGTCTTAGATAGGACTTTGCTGAATCAAAAAAAACACCCAAAATAAAGCTGTCTATCAATCTTATTCCACGGATAAGCGTATATCTCTTTAAAACCTAAAAATTCAAGTCTATCCAAACACTCCAACGATTTATCTAAGAATTCTTGAGTGTATTCGAAAGATATAACATCTACTCTCTCACTTAATCCTCTCAATGCTACATTTTCAAATCCCTCCACATCCATTTTTATAATGCTGGGTTTTCCATACTTATGTATCAAAGCATCCAATGTGGTGGCTTGAACTGTCCGGGATTTTGTCCAGGGTGACCCCTTAAATCTCCCTTTATCTTTCCAATCTGTACTACATGTAGCGATAGTATTAGCATCGCATTCATAAAGATTTAGATAACCTTCTGTATCTGAGATACAAACGTTCTCAATAATAGCTCCATCAAATTTAGGATTATTTACCGTAAGTTCAGCTTGAGGTTCTATAGCAATTACTTTAGCCCCTCTACTTGTAAAGTACTGAGTAAACTCTCCCACATTCGCCCCACAATCAAACACTAACTTATCCTTCACGTCTCCGAATACTGGGTACATTATAACTCCTTAGGTGTATATGAGATATTTCCAAAGTTCCAAAGAATCTACTGTCTTTATATCATATTTGAGGGTCATAAGTGCTAATATGGATTGGTCGTGCCTATGGTCCTGGAATTCAGGAAGATTGGGCTTACCGCAGATGTTGGGAAGGTCTGTTATGATATTCTCATTACAAGCATAATCCAACCACTCCTTCACAAAATTCAAAACAAAGTCATTCTTCCTATATGCACATTTACCTGCTTCTACGTGGTAGCCGTCCCAATACTTCTCTTCATCGCACCCAGTAAGTACAAAACAATCCCTCTTTACCCATCTTCTATTTTTATGGTAATCCAAATGGGTTATAAATACTCCCCTAGGGTCCATCTGATCGTTAATCATCTGCATAATATCTTTTTGCTTAACAAAATGGTCAGAATCAATTATGATAACGAGGTCATCCTCTTGCACTTGATTAAGCGTATGCCATACATAGAAGGGTTTCCATAACCAGTATCCTGCTCCTCTTGGTAGGTCCAGGATATGTTTGTATTTCGTATAGAACTCTGTAGTTACAAGGTGAGACCTATCATAGTTTATAATATGGTCTATACCAATCCCTTCACAGCTATCTAATAGCCTCTTTCTGGTTTCTTGATACTTCTCAATTGGATCTATGTATGTAATCAAATAATTAGACATGCTTTTTCCCCTCTATCAATAAATCTACGTATCTCATAGCAGATTTTTCTAAAGTGTGATACTCGGTTATATACTGACGAGGGTTATAGCTATCAAGGTTCTTTAAGAACTCATCAAAATCCTTATAGTGGTCGGTGCCACATATCTTACCACATATATCTGAAAAATAGGGTACAGAAGTAGCAGGAGCGCCTCTCCAAGTTTTAGTATCAAGAACAAAGCAGGGAAGTCCTGACGAAAGAATTTCCATATAAGCTATCCCCTGACTCTCAGTTCCTGTAAGAAGGATGCAGAATCTACATCTTTTAGTGTATTCTATAAGCTGTTCTTCTTTATACAATCCATAAGTAAGAGTCACGCAAGATAAACCATGTCTTTCTATTAAATCTCCCAATTCTTCTATTTCTCTACCTTTAGCATAGATCAAACAATCTATATCTTTTTTTCTGTCCAGGTCGTTGAACTTATCAGTATCTATGCCCACAGGCCACACAGATATATTAGAATCGTCGCATAGATAACAGGATTTGTATAGATTCTTAACCCACTCAGAGGGCACTACAAAGTTCTTATATAAAGTCCAAATGATGGAATCGTCTGTAGGAAGAACAACAAGATTTGGTCCCATAAGAGCGCTTCTTGGAAGATCATAATACCCTTGGACTCCAGACCTCAGACATCCCGTATGCTCTTCAACTTTACCTATAGATACTTCTACTCCTATTTTTGACAGTCCTGCTAATAGGTTAGCTGCTACCTTATAAGGTCCCCTTACTTCTTTATCGTTACCTACAAATAATCCTATCTTCATTAGAACCCCTCTATTATGTCAGCCATCTGTTTAGCTCTTACATCAAAGGTATGAAATTTTCTAACATGTTCGTACCCTGAATTTATTATAGCTTGTGCAGC
>Ga0172363_10001413_pt1 | contig 19353 bp, 14 predicted proteins | sample LakKivs2_kivu2a2_FD_114541 | JGI IMG/M metagenome (GOLD analysis project Ga0172363, IMG submission 114541) | Sediment microbial communities from Lake Kivu, Rwanda - Sediment s2_kivu2a2 | ecosystem: Environmental > Aquatic > Freshwater > Lake > Sediment | place: Rwanda: Western Province, Lake... | reverse complement strand
AGGCGTAGCCGGTGGGCAAGTACCCGAAGTAGAGGAAGTTGCGGTCTTTGCCGGCGGCATTGCCATTGACGGTGTCCGTCACGCTCACGCGGTCCGCGTCGCCGGAGCCGTAGGCGGCCTTGGCATACACGGAGGGGTGCATCGCCATCTCGGGCTCATACGAGACCGCCGCGACGTGCGCCCAGGCGCTGATGTCGCTTTGGGCCGTCGAGCCGGTGAGGACGCTCTCCCCTGTCTCGCGGACGCTCTCCCACCAATAGGAGACCTGCTGTTCTTTCCACTTGCCCCGGACGCCCACGCCGGCGTACTCGGAGTCGTAGGCGTAGTCCTGGGCCGGGTCAGCGGGCCGCTCGTCGCTGTCGTCGCGCTGCCACACGCCGAAGGCGTAGAGATTATGGCCTTGCCAGCCGGTGTACGTGGCTTGCGCGCCGTAGAAGCGACGCAGTGTGCCCTTATCGTAGCCGGGGACGCTCGTGTCGACGTTGTCCTCGTGGGGCTCGGTCTGCGACCAAAAAGCCTTGACCTCCCACGGCGCGCGCGAGTAAAAGAGGGTTGCGCCGTCGTCCACGTCGCTGTACGCGACCCCCTGCCCGACGCAGAAATACTGGCGGCCCGCCCGCAGACGCCAAGGCTCGAGGTCCACGTGGGCGTAGGCGTAGTCGACGTGCGGGCCGTCGTTGTCGCTGCCGCCGGCCGTGGCCTTGGGGTCGCTGTCCGAGTAAAGGTTCTTCAAGCGCAGGTAGAGGGAATACCGATACTGGTTGGTGGCCGCGTCCGGCCGAAAGACCGCCTTCATCCACAGCCGCGTGTCCACCCACGCGGTGTCGTCGACCATGTCCGTGGTGGACGCGTCATTGTCGTCGTCGTGATAGTTGATGGTGCGCAGCTGGGTCCAGCCGCCGTAGTCGATGATGGGGCGCGATGTCACGGCATCCAGCGCCTCGGTCGGCTCCAGGGCCTGGCGGGTCTCCTCTTCGATGCGGCGCTGCGTTTCGTCGGCGAAAGAGGGCGCAGCCAGGCACGCCAGGAGCGCCGCGCACGCCAAGAGCGCCGCGCACGCCAACCGGCACAGACCCTTGCGCCAAAGAGGACGACGGGCCTTCATCTCTTGAGACGCTCCCCCCTCGTTTCCATGTAATCGACGGCCTTGACGAACATATCGACGAGCTCCCGGCCCGTCACCGCCTCTTCGACCCCCTCGGCCTCCATGATGCCTTCGTAGACGATCTCGCGCAGGGCATAGCGCTCGCTGGCGGGAAAGAGCCTTCTACCGATGCCGCCCTTGATCCCGAGTTCCCTGCAAAACATGAGGGCGGCCGCGCCCTTGCGCAGCGTCTCCTGGCCGCCGGCGCCTTCGGCCTGTGCGTCACGGCCAGCCAAAAGGGCCAGAACCCGCTCGGCATCCGAAACGTGCGCGAGGGGCTGGACATAAAGTTCATGCAGGAAACGCAGCTCGGGCGAGGCGTCTTCGGGCAGGGGCGCAGATTCGCTCGAAGGAATGCGGACCTCCGTGTAACTGAGCAGGTCGCGCTTCTCTTCTTCGAGCCCGCGCGCCTCCTGAGCGGACTGCGCAAAGGCCAAAGAAGATAGGGACGCCACTATAAGGGCGAAACAGGCTATTTTTCTCATCCTTGCCCTCTATTGTAGTGACTATTGAGCGATATCCTCAAGGGAAATTTTTGAAGGGCCAGCAGACGCTTTGTGCACGCCGTAACCTCTTATTCTGGAAGAAGTTATGCCCCTCATAAGGGCCGATATGGCTATTGGGCCGAAAATATGTTAAAATTACATTGGAAGACTGGGAGAAACGAAACGGCAAACTCTTCGTAAGAAGAGGACGCAAAGCTGAGGGCCCTGGGATATTGCAGGGTAGTCTGGCTACCGAAAGCTCCACAAACGAAGCCTACTTCTTACGGGAAGTAGGTTTTCTTTTGGGGTGAGTCGAGATGAAAATCCTCAAAGTCACGCTCATAGCTCTTCTGGCCGTCTGCCTCACCGCGGTCGTTGCCATGGCCGAGCCCGGCAAAGGCAAGGGCGAAGCCAAGGGCCACGACAAGGAGGCGGTGCACGAGAACCATGGCGCCGCCCAAGCCGAGAACCACGGCGCGACCGCCAAGGTCGAGGCTCACCTCAGAAACGCGTTAAGGAAACAGGCGCGGGCCGCGCAAGAGGAGCAGCCGGGAGAACCCAGCGCGCCTCCACCGGTCCCGAATGAAGAAAAGCCGGGCCTCAGGCACGGCACGCTGAAATCCGCTGAGCAAGCCCTTGTCAAGTTGGAACACGCGCGCTGGGCGTACAACCCGAACGACACGCGCGGCCAAGGAAACATGGGCCGCGTGGACATGATGGACCCCTATGGCCACGACAAAGATTCGGACCGGCTCGAGCTCTACGGCAACCGCGGCCGGGTAATCAGAGAGGTGCCGGAATCCGAGCCGCCGCCGCAGGAACCGCCGCAAGAAGAGCCGCCGGCACCGCAGCCGCCGCCGCCGCAACCGCCGCAGGAGGAGCCGCCAGCTCCTCAGCCGCCGCCGGATTGGCCGCCGTTCTAATACGTTTTTGCCAACGACAATAAATAAACGGGCCCTTGTCAGGGCCCGTTTCCATTTATTCCCCCAGCCTGAACATCCTCAAAACAGGATCTGCACCTTCACGGTCACGCTGTGATATTCGGTCTTCGCGTCAAAGTCCTCCGCCTGGCCAGCCACCCCCATAGCGCTCCTGCAGCGCGGCACGTAATGCCAAACAAGAGAGACGAGGCTGTTCTCAGTCGGCCGCCAATCGCATGGCACGCCAAAGAACCAGTACGGCTTCAACACGTAATTGCGGGCCTGGAGGTCGTAGGCCGAGGAGCTACCCATGGTGAAGTGGTGGAACCGGCTCGATGTGGAGTAGCCGACCGTGATGCCCGCGCTCAGACGGTCTGTGAGGCCATAGAGCGCGTCGAACCTGAAGAGGCTGTAATTCTGGGGGGCGACGTTCGCGGCCGAGGTAGAGGTGTTGCCCGTGAAATACGTGGCGTGCTCGCTGCCCCCGACGAAGTACTCCAGGGGATACAAAAACACGTTGTGCGGGTCGATCCTGTTCTGCGCGCCGTTGCCGGCGGACTTGTCGAGCGTCGTGACGTCCCGCTTGCCATGGAACTTCACCAACCACTGGCCCTTGGCGAGGAGCGTCTTGGTGAAGCGGTTGAACGCGTCGCGCGCGATCTCTTTGCCCCGCCCCCACAGATACGTCAGCGTCACGGACGGCTGGGTGTTGAGGTACTTGAGCTTGCGGGTAGGGTATGTCGTGACCACGCCGGTTGTCGCGCGCTGCCAGTAGTCCAGGCGCTGCTGGGCATAGACGATATCCGAGGCGAAGAGGACTTCGGCGTTCTCGGACGGCCGCCAGCGCAAACCGAGCGGGAACTCCATCTCGTGCCGCGCCTCGTAATCGCCGTGCGTGATGGCCAGGCCTGCGCCGCTGAGCCGGCGGTATTCGAATATATAGGAATACGGCGGCGCGTACGCCACGCCGGCCGTCATCTCCAAGCCATCGCTCCACCCATAGGCCGCACGCAGGCCGGGCATGAACTGGTTCTTGAGGTCATGGTACATGTTGTCGGAGATGAGGCCGCCGAAGTAATAAGCAACGTTGCGCCTCAGCTTGCCGTCGTTATAGGACAGCCGCAGATCGGCGTCGACCTGGCCGGCGTCGAGGAGCGGCCCTTCCAAGAGCGAGAGGTTCGAGGACAAGGCGCCCGTGCCGTCGCCGTCGGACAAAAAGCGCACGCCCGCTTCTGCGTCCTCGAAGTGGAGCCGAATATAGCTGAAGTAAGAAGGCAGCTGTGGGATGACGGCGGCGCGCCAGCTGACCTTCTGCGTCTTCTCCAGGAAAGAGACGTAGGGCTCGAAGCGGCCCACGCGGCCGCGGCCGCCGAGCGCGTAGTCTCGCATGTAATTAAGCTCATAGTCCTGGGTCGTGTTCAGCGCGCCCGCCGGGTCGAAGATCTCACGCCGGTAATCCGTGGGCAGTGCCTGCGCGTGGCCGACGCTCATCTCGGCGCTGTCGCCCAGGCTGAAGGCTAGGGTCGTGCCGAGGGTCAGGTACTCAGGCTGGGAGGCCACGGCCTCGTAAGCGGGCGAGGCGTGGTTGGCGGCCTCGCTCATGTAAAAATAGGAGACGTCCTGGGTCAAAAGCAGGTCTCCCCCACTCAGGAGCTCGCCGTAGCGCTCACTCAGCGTGGCGGCATGGGAGATGGAGGAGCCCAGGGACAATAAAGACGCGAGCAAAAAGGCCGCCGCCTTGACGGCCGTCGTCTGGGCAGCCGCCGCCTTGACGGCCGCGGCCTTTTTCGCTTCGCGTTTCATCGTGGAGAACCTAACGAGGAACGTGCTGAGGAATATCCAGGGGATAAAGAGGATGTGCCCGGCCAGGAGCAGCACCGCCGTGTGCGCCAGGTAGATGGGCAGCCGCTCCTCATACGTCGTCGTGCCCTCGACGACGGCCATCGACGTGCCACCGAGTGCGTTGAGCAGGAGAAAGAGAAGGGGAGCGAGCAGGAGCAACCAGTAGAGATAGAGCTTGAGGCCGACGTTGAGCCAGGAGGCGCTGCGAAGGCAGTGCTGGTAGCCCACGCGCACGATGAACAGCGGATAGACGATGCCGAGGATGCCCAGCAGGATGAAGAACTGACCGTTCGGCCCGAGAAAGGCCGTCAGGAACACAGCCGGCACAAAGACCGCCACGAGCAGCAGGACCGGCCCGAAGCAGATGAACGCGAACGGCACCAGCGGTGTGGCCACCAACGGCCTTATCTTCTCCATGGAGAGCATTTTACCGCCGATTCGCCGAATATGTTACCAAAAAATGAGACTGAAAGGTCCGACCTTTCTGTCTCAATTTCGTAAGACAAAAAGGTCGGACCTTTTTGTCTTACGTCTCGGCGAGCCAGTCGGCGAGCCAGTCGGCGAGGCCGGCCATCATGTCGTAATCGAGCTTTTCAGGGGTGTCGGTCGGCTGGTGGTAATGAGGATTCCTCAAGAAGGCGGTGTCCGTGATCATGACGGCGCGGTAACCTTCCTGCCAAAAGGCCCAGTGGTCGGAAAAAGAGGCCGCGGGAAAGTAATCCAGGACCAGGGTGCGCACCGGAACCCTGCCCTTGCGCAGGGCCCGGCTGGCATCAAAGGCGAGGTGGCGGGAGCGCAGGTTGCCGACAACGGCGAGGAAGTTGCCTTTGTTGGGGAAGAACGGCCCCAACAGGGGCGGGTATTTTTGGGAAAAAAGTTTTTGAGAATAATAGCCCACGGACTCAAGGATCACAGCGCCGTGGATATCCTCCTTGCGCTCTTTCAGGCGGCGCGTGTAGACGCGGCTGCCCATCGCGTTGGTCTGGAAGAACGGCGGCTCCTCGTTCACGAAGAAGGCGAAGCGCACCCCGCGCTCGAGGGGCGCCTGGGCGAGGCGGCGCGCCACCTCCAGGAGCACGGCCACGGCGCTCGCGTTGTCGTCCGCGCCGGGGTTGGCGCAGGAGTCGTAGTGGGCGCCGACAATAATGGACTCCTTCGCCTCATCCCGCCCCTCTTTGAGGACAATGATATTCGTGACCTCCTTGCCGGCGACCTCGTACACCTGATACTCGACGCGGTAGCCGCTTTTAACGAGCACGCCCGTGATATAATCCTGTGCGCGCCTGAGCGCGTCTGCGCTGAAAATATCCCGGATGCCGATCTCCGCGCTCAGGACCCGGACGTGCCCCTTGAGCCGCGCCTTTGCCTCCTCGTCTGCGCTGCCCTCATAGGGCCGCGACGCGTGCCACCCAAAAGAAGAGATCGCGACAATAAAGACCGCGACCCCCGCCGCCCACGCATATTTAATAATCTGCTCGACCATTCCGGAATGAGACAAAAAGCCGATGCAACAAAAGGTCAGACCTTTGTCTCAGTTTCGGAGGCAAAAAGGTCAGACCTTTGTCTCATTTTTACATAGGTCGGACCTTTTTGTCTCAAGTTGGGTTATTGGATGAGTGCACGGCGGGGGGTGGCGTACTCCCCGAGTTTCCAGAGGCCGGCTTCGCGCCGCCACAGCATCCGGACCAGGATACCTGTCAGTTTAGCATAGTTGCAGACTTCGGCAAAGAGGCGCAGGACAAAGGGGTGGCGCTTGAGGAAACAGTTCTTCATCAGGCGGCGGATGAGGTTCCGCGGCACGAAGGATTTGGACGTGAGCGAGATGATGCAGGCGATGAAGAGCTCCTCCCTTTTGCGCGGGTAGCCGAAGCTGAAGCGGAACTGGCGCAGGGACTTGGTGGCCCGACCCTCGACCTCGTCGGGCGTGATCAAGCCCTTCTCGAGCATGGTCTTGCATAGCGCCGTGCCGGGGAAGACCGTCAAGGAGTACAGGAAGAGATGGAAGGGCCGCGGCAGGGTCAGCAGGAATTCGGCCAGGCCGACGTTGTCCTCATACGAGACGAGCGGGTTGTCCAGGATGACGTCATAGACGACCTCGACGCGCAGCTCGTTAAGCTGGCCCGCGAGGGCGGCCACGCGCTCCAGGTGCAGGGGGCGGTCATAGACCTCGGCGGCCTTCTGCGCCGAGCCGGTCTGGATGCCGACCTGCACGCGGTCCAGTCCCGCCCGCTTCAGGCCGCTGAACATCTCGCCTGACGGGCACTCGGCGTTGAAGAGGACCTCGAACGGCAGACCCACGGCCTTCGGATACTTTTCGCAGAATTCCCGCACCCACCCGGCAGGGAAGATAAAGGTGTCGTCGTCAAACTTTATCTTCCGGATCCTCTCCAGCCGGCTCAGGGCCGAAGCGATCTCAGCCAAGACCGTGTCCACCTTCCGGATGCGGTGGTAACGCTGGCCGGGGTAGAAGCTGCGCAGGATACTGTTGTAACAATAACTGCACGCGAAGGGGCACCCGCGCGACGCGAAGATGCGCAGCTCCGCGGCCCTCTGAAGAGGGTCGCCCCAATGCAGCCTTCCGTCGATAAAAAACTTATTCTCCCCGCCGTAGTCCTGGTGAGGCAACGCGTCCAGGTCCTGGATGAGGGGCCGCAGGGGCTGGAGCCGGACGCGGCCGTCGTCCTTGTAACAGATGTTGTCGATGCCGGCGAGGGACCGGCCGCAAGCCACCGCCTTGGCCAGGTCGCGCATGGCGTAGTCGCCCTCGCCGCGGCAGACCACGTCGCAGTCAGCAAGACACTCCTCGGGAAAGGCGCTGGCGTGGATGCCGCCCCAGACGACGCAGACGGGGAGCTTCTCTTTGATCTGCCGCGTCACCTCCCGCGCGATCCCCAAAAACGGCGACGTGAAGCTCAACCCCACCAGCCCGACGTCGAGCTCTTTCAGCAAGGAGACGAGCGCGCCGACCTCTTTTCGCGACGGCGGCCGGATGTCGTTGTTGACCCAGCGCTTTAAAAAGATGAGCGAAGTGAGGATGCCGTCGTTCTGCAGGACCGAGGAGATGGACCGCACCCCGTTGTTCTCCACGCCATATAAGGAAACCAGGGCAACGCCGGTCACCGTCGTGCCTCCCGGAACAAACGCGCCATCTCAAAAAAACTGGCCCGGTGGTGCGCCAACAGGCTTATCTCCGCCCAGCACGGCCGCAGGCAGCCCAGGCAATGCGAGGAGAGCTCCCCGGCCGACTTCCTGAAGGCCCGAGACGCGAGCTTCTTGAGGTCAAACGTGGAGGCGTCCATGATGGGCCTGAAGTGGTGGCAGACGGAAATGCCGCCGTCCGGTCCCACGGAGAAGTAGAGCCGTCCGGCGTCGCACTCAAAGGGCTTGCGGCCCGTCTTCAGGTATTGCCTCGATAGTTCCAGAAAACGCGACGAGTTGAAGAGGCGGCTCCTGCCGCGCTTCAAGCGCAGCAAGGCAGCATACGTCCTGTCGATGGCGCCGTGGTCATCCGGGGAAAAAACCATGGCCTTGTCCCCGCATCCCTCGAGCGGCAGGAACGAGATGAAGTAGCCGTGTTGGCCGGCAAAGTCGTGCAACCGGGGCAGTTCCCCGATGTTCAGCGCCGAGACGACGGTGTTTAAGAGAAGGAGCCGGCCGCGCCGGGGAAATATAGAAGCGACGGCGTCCACGCTCTCCAGGACCCTGGCAAACGAGCCGGCCACGCCGCATATGGCATCGAATTTTTTCGCGTCCAGGGTGTCCAGGGAGACCGAGACCTCCCTGACCCCGGCTGCCGAGAGTCTTTGCAGCGCCTCCCGGGTGAGCGCGGTGCCGTTGGTCAGGACGCGCACGCGCAGGCCTTTGCTGAGGAGCATCCCGCAGACGGCCGCCAGGTCCGGCCGCACGGCCGGCTCTCCGCCGCCGATACTGACGTACGCGACGCCCAGCGACTTGAAAAAATCGAAGAGCCGGCTGATCTGCTCGACGGAAAGCTCGCGGCGCGCATCCCCCTGCTGGTAGAGCGAGCACATCCTGCAACGCAGGTTGCACCGATGGGTGATTCCGTAGTGCACGTAAAGCGGCCTGTTCTTCCAGAGTACGCGATTTAATAAGGTAAGGGATTGGGCTATGGCAGCGAGCTGTTTCATGGGGCCTTCTGCGCAGCGATATCTTCGCGCACCGCAGACTCGTAAAGGAGCATGTCCTTGCCGTAGACCCTGAAGCCGCGCACGAGGACAAACCCAAGCCCTCTCAACAGATTATTGACGGCCTCGTTGTCCTTCAAGACCGAGACCTGGGTCTGCGTGACGCCGGCCTGCCTGTATCCGTTGAAGACGGCCTGGATCAGGGCCGTGCACACGCCGCTACGCCGGTGCGCGGGGTCGACCGAGACGAAAAGCATCTCAGCCGGCGTCGAGGACGGCCCCTGCGCGGCAAGGCCGTATCCCGCGGTCTCCAGGAGGCGCAGGGCCGCCTTCGGCTCCTTCACGACGCAGCGCAGGGCAAAACCGGCCAGGGCGAAGAAATGCCGGCCTATCATCTCCTTAAAGAGCTTTTTTTTGTTGGACGTGGCGGCGATGAAACCGACGACGCGGCCGTCGGCCTCATAAACATGGCAGAGGCCGAAGGCCGACTCCAGAAGGCCTCTTAACAAAAACGCGATGAAGCCGCGGCCGAGCGTCAGAAAAAAAGAGCCGGGCATGTGCTCGGCATAAAGTTGGACGGCCCGCTCGAGGTCCGCTTCGGTCATCGGTCTAATCACCGCGCGCCTCCTGGCCGACAGGAGTCTGCCGGCGGGGGGTCTGCCCCCGAGAACCCGTTACCGAGATCTGCCGCCGGCCTCCCCGCTGCCGAAAGAAAAGGTGCCTGAGCAAGCGAAAGGCCCTCGGGTACTTGAAGACGTTATACGCGTGGCGCAGATGACACAGGTGCCGCCACGCGGTGATCGGCCTCATATAGAAGGAACGGTAAAAACGGCCGTGCGCCTCGAGGAGGTACTCTTTCGTGAGGCCGTTTGGGATGAAGACAGGCTGCCAGTAAGAGAAGTCCTTGTAGGCGACGCTGAGGAAGCGGCCGTGCTCCTTCGATATCTCCCACTGCGGGGTCTTGTGCATCGGCGTGTTGATCTGCACGGTGATGTCTTTCAGGGGCAGGGAGCGCGCAAAGCGGATCGTCTCTTCGACGGTCTGCCGGGTGTCGATCAGGTGGCCGATCATGAAGAAACCCTTCGTCTGGATGCCCAGCGCGTTCGCCCAGCGCGCCGCGTCCCGGACCTGCTGCGTGGTGATGCCCTTGCGGATGAACTTAAGGACGCTGTCATTGCCGCTCTCGATGCCCAGCCGGATCCGCCAGCAGCCGGCTTCCTTCATCTTCCTCAAGAGCTCCTCGGTCACCACGTTCGCCCGCGCCGTGCACGTCCAGGCGACCCTGACCCCGCGGCGTTTCATCTCGTCGATGATCCCCTCCACCCTTGCGGCGCTGATGGTGAAAATAGAGTCGAGAAACGCGATGTCCCGCGCCCCGTACGCCTTGATGAGATGCTCCATCTCCGAGACGATGTAGCCGGCCGAGAACGACCGGTAGGGGCCGTTGAAGACGCTCTTGTCGCAAAAGATACAGCTGTACGGGCATCCCCGGCCCGCGATCATGCTCACCTTGGGCAGGAGATACTGGTCATTGGGCTGGGGCCTGTAGAGGCGCATGGGCAAGAGGTGGCGCGCCGGGAAGGGAAGCTCGTCGAGATTTTGGATCGGCTCGCGAAAAGGCGTGGGAACGAGCCCGCCGTTGCGGCGCAGGACAAGGCCGCTGACGCCCTCGAGCCCCCGGCCGGCAGAGAGCGCGGCCGCCGCCTCGGCCATGGTCCGCTCGCCCTCGCCGAGGACGCCGACGTCAAAGCACGCATGAGACAAGGCGTGCTCCGGGTTAACGCTCACATGCGGTCCGCCGAGCAGGAGAGGCACGTCCCCGAGGCGCTCCTTGAGCCTCTTGCCCAGCGCCACCGCGCAGTCAAAGAGATTGGTCGTGGAGGTCAGGCCAAGGACGCCGGGAGCAAAGGACGCGGCGCGGTCCGCCGCCTGGTCCAGGGAAAGTTTCTCGACGGCGGCGTCGATGATCGCGACGTCGTGGCCCTCTTTCTCCAGGACCGCGGCGATATACGCCAGGCCCAGGGGCGGCGAGTTGTAAAAGAGGTTCTCGATGACCGCCTCGATCTGCCGGCGGCTGCGGTCAATGAGTATGGGAGGGTTGACGAGGAGTATCTTCATAAGGGTAATAGCAGATGTCCCGGCACGCTGTCTTGTAGGCCTTGCGGAACGCTGCCCTGATCCTGTTGTCGGGGCCGGCCTTGTCCGGCGCCCCCTTGACGGTGCGCAAGACCTCCTTGATAAAGCGCACGTCCCTGACTTTTTTGGCCAGGCTGTAATTGCGGCCCACGATCTTGACGCCGGTCAGGCCCATCTCCTCGAGCTCCGGCAGACGGCAGGCGCCGCACGGGTCGATGCCGCCGTAGAGGCAGAAGGCCGAGGCGATGTTCTTCAGGACCACGGCCCGGACGCCGGCCGCAACGCCCTGGGCGGAGGAGCGCAACGCGACCGCGTAATCGATGAGACAGGCGCTGTCGATGCCGAAGACGTTGGAGCGCACGCGGCGCAGCGCGCTCTCGGGCAGCCGGCGCAGGAAGTCGAGGAGGAAGATGTCGAGGTTCATCTTCTTGGGCACGCCCCAGAACGGGGAACGGCGCATCTCCTGTATGCCGTGCTGAAAGGTGCAGAAGCCGTCGATGTTCTTGCAGCCGCTGTTCATGATGAACATCTCAAACTCCATGCCCGGGCATTGTCTGATGAGCCGCCGCACCTCCTCGAGGCGGACGTGGCGGGGCAGGATGACTCTCCGGGCGCCGAGGCCTTGGTAAAACCGGACCGTGGACGCGTTAAAGGCCGTGCCGCCGGTGCTCACGTGGACGGCGAGACCGTGCCTCTCCTTCTTCAGGCGGGCCAGCAACCCCAGGTCGGCGACGATGAGCGCGTCGGCCTTGCACTCCCTGAAAAACGCGATCTGCCTCATGACCGCGGGGTACTGGCCTTTCGTGTAGAGGGCGTTGACGGCGACGTGCACGGGCACGTTGCGGCGGTGCGCCTCGGCGACGGTCTGCGCGAAACCCTCGTGGCTCGAGATGTTCGCGCAACGCCACTCCCGCCTGTTGGGCGAGGCCACGACCGAGTAGACGCCGCTCCACGCCGGCGGCAGAAAGCCGCAGTACAACTCGTCCGCGCCTGCCTCGACGAGCGGGGCCACTTCCCGGGGGCTGTTGAGCGGGGCGAGGAGCTTCATCGTCAGATCCTCATGGGGATGTCGCTGAGCACGTTATAAAAGGCGCCGGAGTCCTGGACCCCGAACTCCGTCGAGAGCGAGCCCTTGCCGCAGTTGCGCGCGATGTCGTAATCGAGCGAGTACGCGTCGCAGGCGCTGATGAACCCCAGCAAGAGGCAGCGCCGCGACAGGCGCGAGAGGTCGAAGCCCCGGATAAACGGCTTGAAGTAACTCAGCAGGCCGCAGAGACAGCGCCGGTTGCGTCGGCGCATCAGCTGCAGGATGAGCGAGGCGACCAAATATGCCGACGCCAGGGGATGGTGCTTCACCCTCAAGTCCCTGAACCGGAAGAGGTGCTTCTGGAGGCCGGCGAGGTCAAAGACCTTGTCGAGCGCGAGGAACCCGCCAGGCTGCCTAAAGACGATGAAGTGCTGGATGTAAAAACACTTTTTCACGGAGAAGGCGGCCAGGAGCGCGAAGTAGAGCCGCTGGAACTCCCGGACGCTGCGCCGGTTGATGGCGCCGTCCGTCTGGGCCTCGAGGACGTCGATCAGCTCGTCCGGCATGATGGATATCCGCGGCGAGAGCCCCCGCGCCCTGCCCAGGAAGCGGCAGCCCAGATAAAAGACCTCCCGGACAAAGTCCTCCTTCGCCCCGTAGTCGAGGAGGAGCTTCATCTGGCATTCATTGATGCCGCGGCCGATGGTGGCGACGAGGTCTGTCGGGACGCCGAGCTGCTTGAGGTGGCCGAGGACCTTCAACTTCACCTCCAGCAGGGCTTCGCCCCTGAGCGTCCGGTACGCCTCGTCGTCAAAGCCGTCGAACTGCAGGTGGACCTCTGCCAGCCCCGCCCCGAGGAGGCGCTTCAGATACTCAAGGTCGGCGAGCCGGATGCCGTTCGTGTGCAGCGCCGCGATGTTGCCGGAGCGGCGCACGAGCCTCACGATCTCCACGAGGTCCTCCCTCATGGTCGGCTCAGCGCCCATCAGGTCTATCTTGTGCCGCCGCCGGCCCTTCAGGAATTTCTTCAGAGCCTCGACGGAAATGTCCGCGTAGCGGCCGCTGCCGGCATCGGTGAGGCAGATGGGACAACGCAGGTTGCACCGGTTGGTCAGGTTGACGATGTAGTCGCGCTGGGGGAAGGTGGTGTCGACGACGGCGAAGTAGTAGGCGTTCAGGTCCCGGTAATAGTCGGGGTGGCGCGAAAGGAGCAGACGGTAGGTGCCGTGGTCCGGGCACCTCTTCTCCAAAACGACGAGGCCCTCCCTCTCCACGACCGCGGCGGGAAGGGGCCGCAGGCAGTCAGGGCACACGCTCCTCGTCTCGCGGATGACCGCGGCGTTCTGCATGGGACCGTCCTCAACGACGCGCCATCGACCGACACCACGCGGCAACAGTCTGCGCGTCCAGCGAAAAGAGGTAATTGTACTCGGTGAAACAGGAAGCGCAGCACGAGCGACAGCCGCCCGTCGTCAGCTTCGCGAAGGCCTCTTTGAAGCCGAGCTTAAGGGCGTTGGGCGCCTGCCCCTTGCCGACCATCAGCGAACACGGATACAGCGAGCCGTCGGTGTCGACGTTGCAGTACAGCCGGCCGGCCCAGCATTGCGCGGACTTCAGCGGCGCCTCTGACGTCGCCACGGACAGGTCCGGCCAGCGCAAGAGGTGTTCCAGATAGCGGAAGGTCGAGGCGATCGGCGCGCCCTTCTTCTTCCTTTCGATGACGCGCCGGACGAACTGCCGGCTCGCCTCGTCGGGCGGCCGCAGGTCTGCGTAAGGGCGGGCGAGCACGTCGTTGTGGTGCAAGACCTGGAAGGTCGCGAGCATCCCGTATTTCTCCGCCGTCTCGAGGATGAAATCAAGAGAGCCCAGGTTGTTCTTCGTGATCACCGTGATGGTCCACGTCGGGACCAGGCCCGCCGCCGCCTCGATGGCGGCCATCGCTTTCAGGAAGCTGCCCTGCCCCCGGTTGGCGTCGTGGCTGGCCTCCTCCCCGTCGAGCGCCAGGACCAGGTGATCGAGCCCCCTCAGGACGTACGTCTTCTGGGGCAGGAGGAAACCGTTGGAGTCCATCGTCACGAAGATGCCCTTGCCCTTCGCATGAAGGATGATGTCGTTGATGTCGTCGCGCACGAGCGGCTCCCCGCCCCAGAGCCCCAGCCGCTGGCAGCCCAGCGCGCTGATCTCATCGATGATGCCGCAGATCTCGGCCTGCGTCAGCTCTCCGGCGTCGCGCTGCGGGATGCGGCAGTACGCGCAATTGCCGGCGCACCGGTTGGTGACGGCCAGCATCACGTTCAAGGGGACGCGCCGGTCAAAGGTGTTTGCCTTCAGCGCCGCTAGCCCCATCTTCGCCATGCGCCCGATTTTCATCCGGCCCCCTCGAGGACCACGTTGACAGCGCCGCAGATGTGCTCCAGGTCCTCCTCCCTTAAAAACGGATGCACCGACAGGTGCAGGATCTCGGCCTCCAGACTCTCGGCGTTTGGGCAGTCGTCGCCAAACGCCTGCATAAAACCCTTGGAGGTGTCTATCCCTCTCATCAAGAGCTTCCACGACAGTTCCTCTCTGTCCTTCACGCGCACAGGAAAGGAGGTGAAGACATTGCCGGCGCAGACGGGCGGCAGGGTCATCTTGCCCTGCGGCCGGATGTGCTGGTGGAGGTAGCAGCCGTTGGCCACGCGCTTGGCGATGAGGCCGCCGAGGCCGTCGAGGCCCTTAAGTCCGAACTCCCCGCGCAGCGCGACGGGCAGGACCTGGGGCCGGCCGAGTCCCGCCTGCATGGAAGCCGACGGTTTCTCCTCAAAGAGGTCGCCGATAAGATCCCATCCGCGCCGGGCCGCCAGGTAGATGAAAGGGAAGACGAGAAGATCGAAGACCCCCGGCGCCGTAGCCGCCCTCATCATCGCTGCGCCGAGCGTTCTTTTCAGGATCTGGCCTCGGCCCAGAGGGGCCTGCGACCCGGTCCCGACGCGCAGGCGCTCCGCCAGGGTATCGTCATTGCACGCGACAGCGCCCGCGGCCAGAAGGGGCATGGTCTTCGTCAGGCCAAAGCTGAAATAGGAGGCGTCTGCGAGACTGCCGACCATCCGGCCCCGATGGGCGGCGCCCAGCGCCTGGACGCAGTCTTCGATGACAAAGAACCCATGCTCGGCTGCGGCCTTCAGGACCGCGTCCATGTCGCAGGGCAGGCCGTAGAGGTGGGTCGCGACGAGCGCGGCCGTCCGTTGGGTGACCTTCGCTGCGATCAGCCGTGCGTCAAGATTGCACGTCGCCGGGTCGATGTCCACAAAGACCGGCCGCAGGCCCAGCGCCTCGACAACTCGGGGGACGGCCCAGTAATTGAAGGCGGACAGCAGGACTTCGTCGCCCGGCTTGAAGTTTGCGGCCTTCAGAAGGACATGCAGCCCTGCGCGGCCTGACGCGACGGGAAAAACGTGGCGCACGCCCAGGTAGCGGGCAAAGGCCTCCTCAAAAACGCACGGCCCTGTCTCGTCAAGCGGGGCGACGCAGGCCCGCAGGCCGAGGCCGACGGCGGTCTTCCAGGTGAAAGACGGCCTGAAGCGCGGGACCTTCCTCAACATACAAAGGACATCTCTTCTCGCGTGTCCTGCGCGATCTTTTCGGCGACGGCGATGCCGTTTTCTATCGAATCGTCCATGTTGTTGTACCAGAAAAGGCCCGACCGGCCGGCAAGGACGAAGTTCCGAAACGACCCCATCTCCTGAATCACCGTCTCCAGCCTCTTGCGGTAGTCCAGGATGTAGACCGGATAGGCGTCGGCGACCTTCTCGACGTGCATGTCGCCGATCTCGGCGGGGCCCTTCAGGAGCCCCACCTTCGCCAGGTCGTGGATCACCTTGCCGATGAGCACGCCCGGGTTGTTCCAGCAGCGGTCGTGCTCGCGGCAGGTGACCTCGACGCACAGGCCGTGCTTGCCGGCAGGCGCCAGCCGCTCCGAAAAGAGCTTCGGGATGCTGACGCGGCTGAAGATCTCCTTGCTCCCGTAGTAAGTCCACTGCGTCGCCGAGCGCAGCGGCCGCTCGATCTCGAAGTTGTAGAGGACGAGCGACAGGTAGTACAGCCCCGGGTCCGGGACACCGAGGAGACGGCAGGCGTCGTTGATCTTCCCCGTCCAGACGACGGCGCGGGGCGCGACCTTCAGCCCGTCGAAGGCGACCTCCTTGATGAGGCCCGCGTCGTGCCGAACGGCGGTGACCTGCGCGCCGGTAAGGACACGGCCGCCGTAGAGGTTCACGATCTCGTCGGCCAGGGTGCGGCAGAAGACGTCGATGCCGTCATCGGGGTACATGAACTCGGTCTTCGCGGCCCGCAGCCGCAGGACGAGCTTCAGGATGTCAAAGAGGCTCTCGTGCGCGATGCGGCCGTCGATGACCGCCCGCTGGATGCTGCTCTTCGCCCAGTCGACGTGGATCTCGGGCGGCGCGTGCTTCAGGAACTTCGCCGTGTACTCCTTGAAAAAGCTGTTGTAGAGTGTGGGGCCGTAGTGGCTGAGGATGTAGTTCTCGAAGTCGTCCTTGTCCGGCGGCCGGCTGCGCGAGAAGATGCGCAGGAGATCGCGCAGGGAGCGCAGGCGCAGGTGCGCGGGCAGATGCAGCAGGCTTGCCGGCCGCAGGGGCCAGCTGTAATGCCGTCCCAAAAAATAGATGCTGCTCTTCCTCGGCAGGATGCGGTAGCGGTCGCGCAAGGTCTCCCTGATGCACGCGAGCACCTCCGGCTTCGTCGTGAAGAAGCGGTGCGGCCCGATGTCAAAGCCGAAACCGCCGTAGCGGAAGGTCCGGCTCAGACCCCCGACCTGCTTCTCCTTCTCGACGATAACGACCCTGTGCCCCTGGCGGGCGAGGCGGTGCCCTGCGACGCAGCCGGTGATGCCGGCGCCCACGATGAGGACGGGCCTCTCCTTGTCCTCGCGCATCGCCTCGTTCAGATCAAAGCGTTTCATAACCCCTGTCTTGTCTCCGGCGGGAGCAGGCTGTCGATCATCTCCTGTTGCCGTTGCGCGCTCACGGTCCGGCCGGTCTCTTCGTAAATCTCTTTGAGCATCCTATGCAGGGAGACGCTGTGGGGGAGCGCGGCGGTCGCTGACTCCAGATACATGGTCCCCTGATAAAGGTCGCCCTTCTTGTACGCCCACGCTCCCTGGACAGCGTCATGCCGCGCCGGGCCGCAGGCATCCGCAGAGGCGCGTTCAGCCGCCGGGATCACGCTCATGACGACATAGCACGCCATCAGGTTCGCCGCGGCCAGGAGACACAGGGCGGGGATGAGAATCCTGCGCCCTCTCAGAAAAAGCACGACCGCCGCGCCGGCGAGGGAGATCGTCCCGCCCGCGATAAAGGCGACGGGGAAGAAATGGAAGGTCACGGCGCCGCGGTCCGTCGGCGCCACCCGCGCCGCGATCAACCCCTGACGGCAGACCACCTTGTTCTCTTGAAGCCCTGTGACCCGCCAGCCGGGGTCATAGTTCTGGTTAATGACGAGCAGATCGTCGTGGGCCCCCGCGCCGAGCTCGACGGCAATGACGTTGGGCGTCAGGGTGACCCTGCGCAGCCGACCGGCATCGCCGCTCTCAAGATAGACCTCGCCCCTGTACTTCGGCGCGCCGAACGGAACCGCGTGGCAGAAAGAGAGGACCTCGCCGTATATCTTGTAATTGTCGACGCACAACCCCCGGTTCTCCTGGACGAGGCGGTAGTTCGACGACCTCTCAAAGGTATTCCCTTCCCACGTCTGAACAAAGGCCGGCCGGCGCCGGACCTCTTCGGGGGACCGGCCAAAGGCCTCCTTCAGGATGGGGTTGTTCACCGAATAGAGGTCGAGCACCACCAGGCCCAGCGCGGTCCCCAAAAGGACCTTCCAGACACGGCGGCTGCTCTGACCGGCCCTCCTCTCCATTATACCGAATCCCAGGCCTGCGATGAGAGAAAATGAGAAGAGGAACATCCAGAGCAGACGCGAGGGATGGATCTGAAAAAGCAGAAAGGGCGCCCGCTCAAAGGGCTCTCTCAGGACCGGCGGGGCCAGGTTGAAGAGATACAACAGCAGGAAGCCCCATCCGGCAGCGGCGATGGCCGCGGGACGACGGCCCAAGCGCAGAAGGGCTACGATGTAAAAGACAAAAGGAAAGGCGCCGACGTACGCTCCGTGGAACTCCCAATAGTTGACATTGCGCGGCAGGCCCCAAAGGTCGCTGCGGGGAATATTCAAGAGCTGCTGACGGGAAAAGAAGGAGCTCAACAGCACCTGCAGGTCGTTGTGCTGGCGGGTGGTCAGGAGGGCGACGTGCTTGCGCGCGTAATCGACGAGCGGGAGGGCTTTGACGGCCCCCAGGACGAAGACGAGGAGCGCGAGAAATACGAGGAGCCCCAAGGGCTGCCACGATCTTTCCGTCGCGCTGCGGAACAACGCGTAAAAGAAGAGAAAGAGGAAGAGATAGAAGAGGACCGGGTAGACCGCACCGCTGAAGAAGATGAGCAGGCCGAAGAGGGCGCTGACGGTGATATATTTTTTGTCCTCCTCTAACGCCCTGAGATAGAAGAGGATCGCCCACGGCAACCACGCGAGCGCCGTATTATAATAGACCCCCTCCGCGACCTGGAGGGCGTAGATGCTGCTGAAGAAAAAGAGGACAGGCGGCAGGTACGCCGCGAGGCGGCTGCAGCCGATGGCGCGCGACAAAAGGTACATCCCCCAGAGCCCAAAGAAAAAAAGGAGCGTTACCATTATCTTGGTCCCGATGAGCTCGCCGAAGAGGAGGAAGAGCGCAAAGACGGGCGAGAGGGCCGGCGAGAAGACCAGGGCCGCGGCCTCTTGACCTCCGCCGAGCACTGGCGTCCAGAAGGGAAGCTGATGGTACTCGAGGAGAGTCTGGCGCTCTGTCGCGATGCACGAGAGCGCTTCATCCGAGTCGTGGTAGCCCGCCGTGGCCCAGTTAAAGGGGTGGACGAACAAGGGCCAGCAAAAGATCAGGGCCGCCAGAAAGAACAGAAACGCCGGGAACCACCTTGTGTCTGAGATGCGCATTTTTGGTATAATGGGCCTGTATGAAGGTCCTCGTCACCGGAGCAACGGGGTCCATCGGCAGGCCGCTCGTCAAGAGATTGGCGCAGACCGGCGCTGATGTCACGTGCCTCGTCAGGAACAAAACCGCGGCAGACGGCCTCGAGGGACCTGGGGTGCGGCTCATCGAGGCGGACGTGACGGATATCCAGACCCTCTATCAGGCCGTGGCCGGCCAGGACCGCGTCTACCACCTGGCCGCGGCGCACACGGCCCCGGACATCAAGACCATCTACACGGTCAACACCCTAGGCACGGAAAACGTGATCGAGGCCTGCTGCGCCGAGGACCACTCGCTGAAAAGATTTGTCTATATCTCGAGCGCTGCCGCCGCCGGGCCCAGCCCTGACGCGAGACCGCTCAAGGAAACAGACCCGCCTCGGCCTGTCACGCACTACGGAAGGAGCAAGCTCCTGGCCGAGAAAGCGCTGCTCCGCTTCAAGGACCGGCTGCCCGTCGTCATCCTGAGGCCGCCCACCGTCGTCGGACCGGGCAATCTTTTTTTCGACACCATTCTATCATTTATTCGGCGCGGCATTAAACCCTTATGGCAGGGCTGCACGAGCCTCTGTGGTTT
>Ga0172363_10001411_pt1 | contig 19362 bp, 16 predicted proteins | sample LakKivs2_kivu2a2_FD_114541 | JGI IMG/M metagenome (GOLD analysis project Ga0172363, IMG submission 114541) | Sediment microbial communities from Lake Kivu, Rwanda - Sediment s2_kivu2a2 | ecosystem: Environmental > Aquatic > Freshwater > Lake > Sediment | place: Rwanda: Western Province, Lake... | reverse complement strand
GGCTTATAGGTCAGCGATTGTTCGTTCCAAAGATAAACAGCTTCAGTCTCAGGCGGGAGTTCCGGCACCGGCTTTTCCGATAATTCAATGAGCCAGGAAGGTGCCCTGGTATCGCCAGAGGATGAGGATTGAAAAACCACAAGAAGACACAAGAAAATGATGAAAACAGACAAAGGAATAGTATGAGTGAAGTTTAACCGTAAGCCCCGACTGCTTCTTATGATTTGTAAACTGTGCTTAAAGGAAGCAAGACCCTTCCGTATATATTTTCTCACTGGCCTTGCCCTGAAAAAGAATCGCTAACACATTTATGATAAGTATTGATGCCCTCTATGTCAATAATAAGGGGAACCATATCTCGATCCGGTAGGGCCACCACAATCGGATTGGCCAGGACTTCAGATTTTGCTTTTATATGCAGATAGAAAAGGCGATTGATTCATTCGGGGTGAGATCGGGTCAGCGAATTGCGCCTCCATTTTTTAGCCGGAGCCGCGGCGGAGCATATCAGCATATTCAACGGGCAGGCCGCTCTGCTCCACCGCACTGGCCATGGCTTCAACATCATAGGGAACGCGGATTATCTCATATGTGATTCCGTCCTCTTTAAAATCGACCAGCGCGTAAGTGGCACGCGGGTCACCATCCTTTGGTTTGCCCACGCTTCCCGAGTTGATAAGGATAAATCTACCGCCTGGCTTTTTTCTGTTAACTTTTCCATCCCCAGGGCCTTCTACGGCCTCCCATCTTTCTTCTACGATAATGTCTTTTATGTAAGGCAAATGAGTGTGCCCGCAGACGATAACATCCACTTGTTCTGAATCGAACATCCTGATGACCGAAGCATAAGGCCGGTCTTCGAAAAGATATTCATTGATTTTTCTCGGACTGCCGTGGACCAGAAGAACCTTTTTGTCATATACCTCGAAGCTTATCCGCTGCAACAAACCCCGAAGATAAGCCTTATTGTACGGAGTTACTTTTTCCCTTGTCCAGGCAATCGAGCGTTTACCCAGCTCTTTAGATAAATCATCCCGGTAAGCACAACCGCAGTCGTCAGAATCGTGTCCAATGCCCTCATCATAATTACCCATAACAGTGGGGATATGTTTCTGACGCAAAAGCGCAATCACCTCGTTGGGAAAGGCTCCGTAACCCACCAGGTCTCCCCCGCAAAAAACCATATCTACCCCGCGAGATTTTACATCCCTGAGCACTTCCTTCAGGGCATGGATATTGCCGTGAATATCTGAAAAAACTCCTATTTTCATTGGCCTTGACCCCTTAAGAATATCCTCTAATTTTTTTAAGATTACCAATTAATCTGGAAAAAAATCATCTTGCCACGTAGAAAAAAACCGTATCTCATCATTTCCTTTGATTAATTAGCGAAACATTTGCCTTCCCAAAAAAGCCGGGTGAAAATGAGAGAGCTAACCTGAATATTATCAAATTAACGCGATAATTGATAAGAGCCAAAACAGTCTGACCTGTTATATTTACCATTTTCTTCCGTATCTTTCTCTTTCTACATTATCTTTTCTTTAAAATCCAAGTTTTTCTTTCACTATAATCATCCTTATTCTTCCCGGCGTAGTTTCTTTATGGACGATGAGGATTTTGTTCACACCACTGTTTACGCCATAGACCTTCAAAGCCCTGGCATCCTCAAGAGGCAGACAGTATTCATAAAGACGTTTGTTCCCGTCATCAAGCGTCGGCACTATCTTTTGAGCGCCAACCACCCAGATAACCTTAGCCGCACCGGACGAATAACCTGCTAATTGACTGCCCGTGGCTGAGCCAATTATCACACTTCCGGTCTCAGTGACAGCGTGAACACTGCCCAGGATATACTCCGGAACGGCGCCGAGCTTAACCGTCTCGCGCCATTCGTTTTTTGGATTCATTTTCGCCAGACGAAGGCGAACCGAGTTACAGCGATTATCGACCTCAGCCGGGATGCCAAGTGAATCAAGAGTAACCGAGGTAGCCGTAAAAACTTCTGCTTTATCGGGAAGGAGCGCAAAGAGCTTCTGCTTTGCTTCTTCACCGCTGGCCACAACAAAAGCCTTAATGCCATTATTCTCCAGAGCCTTCACGGTCCTTTCTATCTGTTCATCAGAGGCCAGCCTGGCAAAAGCCATATTCGGGATCAGTTTTGATTCTTTCATTTCTACCTCCTTAAGCCTTAAAGTATTTAAGATCCGGATCAGATTTTGACTGACTCAGCTAATCTTGCTTAACTTTCAAATAAATCTGCTCTTCTATGCACTGGAAATATTTACTCTTCACACCGGGAGCTTAATCATCCTGGTTATCTTCTTCAGGAATGAGATTCCCGGTTTCCTGTTGCTCTCCTTTCTCATTTTTTCTTACTTGAACCACGTATTTCTTTGATGGTTCCAGAAACTTTTGGATTTCCAGAAAGGCATCGCCAACACTGGCTGGGTTTGGTTTTTTCTTTCGGTAATAAATCCAGCCTCGCTTTTCCATGTATAGCAACAACCGGTCGAAGATAAGCAGAAGAAATAGAACGCCAACAACTATAGCCAGCCAGAAAAATATTTTTAGGACCATTTTTTCTTACCTTTTATGATACACCCAGAAAAAAGTCCAGCCAACTGACTATTTCAGCCAAGAACGGCCAATGGCTTTCATGTCCTGGCTTCTATCGTCCCTGTTTCCTTTCTCTCTATATTCAGTGCCGCGGAACTATTGACTTTAAGAGCCATTTACCCTAATTTTTAAGTGGGAGCGAGAACGTGAGACCTGTCAGTAATATATTTCTTTTCTGTTTGTTAGCCTCCTGTCTCCTGCTCTTGTCTGAGTGCCATAACCCGTTTTCTCCGGTAGAAGATCTGGACAGGATTCCGGAGACGATTACGGTTAATGGTGTGAGCATATCGATGGAGACCTTCCTCTGGCGAGATTTCATGCCGACCATAGGTGCTCCTCCGGGCTCGCACCTGAGGGCGGTCATAACACTGACGGCTGAAGGGACCGCCAGCTTCCCGGATTATGTGGGGGCTGATAGGCTCTATGTTATTTACGGGGAAGAAGTCTGGGAAACTGCATTTGCGGAAGAAATTCGACCGCGTGACAATGCGCATCTTAACCAGATCCAGCTGGTCGCCCGGGGCGGGCCAAAATGGCCAGTTGAAAGTCTGGTGCACCTAATAGTCAGGATAACGATCAAAGGCCAGGGTTACAGGTTTATCAAAGCTCTTAATCAGATTATCGGGGCCACCTATTGAGCCTGATTGTATAACTGACGCGTGAAGAATAAGGAGATATTGAATATTTCATCATTTTACCCGCCCATTTCTCCGCCCCAGTTTCTAACCCTTTTTTGTGATTTTTTATCAACGCGTTTCAGCTAGAAATAGCCCAGGCTCCCTGGAAAGCAGGTCCAAATTCATTTTCTATCCAATATCAAAATTTATAGAAAATTTAGACTCATAGCCTTTATAATAATAAAAATGCGCAAGAAGGAGGGATAATGGAGACAAATAAGACCTTTTTAAGGGGAGATAGGGGAGTGATTAAAAAGCGAACCAGCGGCAACTGGTTAGCCTGGCTTAACCTGCTGGGTTTTATCCTGATGGTTGTGGTCAACTACTTAGCAAATGCCCTGCCGCTCAACAACCTGACCACGGGGCAACTCTCAGATAAATATCCAAATCTGTTTGTGCCAGCGGGAATCACTTTTTCTATCTGGGGTTTAATTTACATTCTCCTGGGTATTTTTGTTTTCTTCTCCTTGAAGCAGGCTATAACAGGCCGGGAAGTATTTTCAGCTTTCAGGAATACCGGAATTTTGTTCTTCCTGACGTGCCTGGCTAATGCCGGGTGGATTTTTGCCTGGCACTATGAGCAACTGATTCTATCACTGCTGGTGATGCTGACTCTCCTTGCCCTGCTCATTATGATTTATCAACGCCTGAGCAAAGGTTCTTATGATGAGATTCGCCTGGATAAATTCCCGGCCAAACTCCCGTTCAGCATCTATCTCGGCTGGATTTCTGTGGCCACAGTGGCTAACACAGCGGCAGTCCTGGTTGGGGTCAGATGGAACCGTTTCGGATTGAGCGAGCAGTTTTGGACGGTGGCTATGCTAATCTTCCTTACCGTGCTGACATTGATTTTCATTTTTAAGAAAAAAGATTATTTATACTCTTTAACCATCATCTGGGCTCTTCTGGGCATCCTTTACAAGAGACTCCAGGACACTTCCGCCTCAGATCGAATTGTAGAAATAGCCACCCTCACCGGACTTATCACCATTTTGCTGTTTATCATTATCCGGGCAAAAGGCCACAAATAGCCGGCAGAGCCTATCTGACCATATGCGTAACCAGGCCGCCTACCTCAGTAATACCGTTCTCAATCTGAACTTTATCACCAATAATTCCTGAGAATAGAAATGTCCCATTCTGGCGTCTAACTTTAATTCATAATATTATAAACACCAGATTTCTGGCCTGAACTCACCATTAAAGTGGCTTGTTCTTAATCCTTCAAATTAATCCTAAATGAGATAAAATTAAGTTACCGAAAGAAGGAAATCCACGCACCCAAGTAAGGAATTAGCCGATGGAAGATAAGCTCAACAGGCCCAGGCCGCCGGTCCGGAGCGAAATCGAAAAACTCTGGCAGAAGGTGCACAATCTCCTCCATAAAGCTATGCTCTTCGATGCCTGCTTTGCCCGGCAAAGGCTCCAGCACCTTTCGGCTTCGAACTTGATACGCAAAAACCCTGTCCGTGCTTATGAGCTTCTTCAGAATCTTGAAGCCCGGCTTAAAGAATCGGCCAGAGAAAAAGAAGCCCGCTCCCGAAAAAAGCCCAGACTATCTTATCCCCCCGAGCTCCCCATCACCAGACACCGCGAAGAGCTGGTAAAAGCCATTAAGAATCATCGAGTGATAATTGTTTCCGGTGAAACTGGCTGCGGAAAAAGCACCCAGCTGCCAAAGATGTGTATTGAAGCTGGTCTTGGGACCTCAGGCAGGATCGCTTGCACCCAGCCCCGAAGAATAGCCGCTATAACCATTGCCCAGCGCATAGCCGAAGAATTAAGGGAGCCCCTGGGAAAATCAGTTGGCTATAAGATTCGCTTCCAGGACAGGACTTCCCCGCAGGCTTACATCAAAATCCTGACTGACGGGATGCTGCTGGCTGAAACCCAGGGCGACCGCCTGCTCGCTGAATACGATACTATCATCATCGATGAAGCTCACGAGCGAAGCCTGAATATAGATTTTCTTCTCGGACTCTGCCAGTTGCTGCTGGATAAGAGACCCGAACTTAAATTGATTATCACTTCTGCCACTCTGGATGTGGAAAAATTCATCCGTGCTTTTAACGAACCGCCCGTCTTTCAGGTTAGCGGCAGGCTTTATCCAGTCGAACTGATGTACTTCCAGCCTGAAGCGCCAGGCCGGAAAAAAGAAGAACCTGATTATGTGGACCTGGCGGTGGAGGCTGTTGATTATTTAAAAAAAGAAAAACCCGCAGGCGATATCCTCGTTTTCATGCCTACCGAGCAGGACATCCTTGAGACCTGCCAGCGGCTTTCGGGCAAGAACTACCCCGATTCCACTATTCTCCCCCTTTTTTCCCGCATGCCTGCCTACCAGCAAAAGCAAATCTATTCGATAAAACAGGGGAAAATAGTGGTCGCCACCAATGTGGCTGAAACTTCGCTCACGATTCCTGGAATCCGTTATGTGGTTGATACAGGACTGGCCAGAATCTCACAGTATCAGCCATGTTCAGGCATTCACAGCCTGCCCATCACCCCGATTTCCCGGGCGAGTGCAGAGCAGCGAAAAGGACGATGCGGTCGGCTGAGCGAGGGGCTATGCGTGCGGCTGTATCCCGAAGAAGATTTTTTATCCAGGCTCGAATTCACGCCACCTGAGATTCTTCGCAGCAACTTAGCTGAGGTCATCCTTCGGATGCTTGATCTCGACCTTGGTGACCCTCTCAGGTTTCCGTTTATAGACCCGCCTTCCACCCGAAGTGTTAAAGACGGTTATCGCACGTTGATTGAACTCGGAGCTGTGGTTCAAAGGGACGGTGGCTACGAACTGACCTCACTCGGCGAAAAAATGGCCAGACTTCCCCTCGACCCGCGGCTTTCTCGCATCCTGCTTGAGGCTGATAAACAGAATTGCTTGCGAGAAGCAGCCATAATTGCTTCTGTCTTGAGCATCCGCGACCCGCGGGAGCGCCCCTTTGATAAGGCGGCTGATGCTGACCGGGTTCAGTCAATCTTTCAACATCCTGAGTCTGACTTTCTGACCTTTGTCAATCTCTGGGATGCTCTACAATCTATCAGAAGCCAGGCCCCCTCCGCTGCCTTAATAAAAAAATTCGCCCGCGATTATTTTCTTTCTTATGTCAGGCTCAGGGAGTGGATGTTTGTCCATGAACAGATTGTATCGCTCCTCGAGGAACAGAAAATCAGAATCAGGCGCCATGAAAAAGTTACAATGACTCCTGAGCTTTTTTCGGCCATTCATAAATCAATTCTGAGCGGTTTTATCTCTCATATCGCTGTTCATAAAGAAAAAAATATTTATCAGGTGGCTCGAGGTCATGAGGCCATGCTCTGGCCGGGCTCAGCAGTTTTCAAGAAAGCCCCGGACTGGGTCGTAGCGGCCGAAGCTGTCAGAACCAACCGGCTTTATCTTCGCACCGTGGCCAGAATCTCTCCGGAATGGGCGGAGGAACTGACCAAGCCCCTCTGCCATTATTCTTATGAAGAGCCCTACTGGGACAAAAGCCGCGGTGAAGTGAGGGCAAAAGAAAGAGTTACGCTGTTTGGCCTGACTATTGTTTCTGGCCGCGATGTTTCCTATGGTCGGAAAGACCCGGAAACTGCACACAAAATTTTCATTGAAGAGGCCTTAATCAAAAATAAGGTTAGCAAAAAATTCCCCTTTCTTGAGCACAACCAGCACCTGGTGGAAAAAGTCAGGCAGCTTGAAGAAAAGCTCCGGCAGCGCAATATCCTGATAGCAGAAGATTATCTGTTCAATTTCTATTCGGGCAGGCTTCAGGAAGTCTGTGACCTCGGCGGTCTGGAAAGAAGAATCAAGAATGCGGGAAGCGATGAGTTTCTCAGGCTTAAGGAAGAGAACCTATACCTGACAAGGCCTGAGCCTAAAGCAATTGAGCAATTCCCCGACAAACTAAAAATAAGAGGTCACACATTTAAGCTGGCTTACCGCTTTGCTCCCGGCGAAGAGGACGATGGCGTCACGGTTCTGATCCCTGCAGGTCTGATTAGCGAGGTCTCAGAGGAGCTTCTGACCTGGCCGGTTCCTGGAATGCTCCAGGAAAAAATAGAAGCGACTCTGAAAGCTCTGCCTAAGGAATACCGCAAATTGCTTCATCCACTGTCAGAAAAAGTTGGGCTGATAGCCAGTGAATTAAAACCAGCCAATGCTTCTTTCTTTACCTGCCTGGCCAGCTTCCTTAAAGAAAAGCTCAAGGTTGATGTGCCAAAAGCTCTGTGGGAAAAGCTCGAGATTCCGCGTTATCTTAAGATGCGGATCGCTGTGGTCAATGAGAATGGCCAGGAAATTCTGAGCGGCCGCGACCTTGATTTTCTCAGGAAAATGCTGAGCACCAGAGCCCAAATGCCGGTTGAAGAAGAATCGCCTGGCTGGCGGGAAGCAAAGGCCAGATGGGAAAGACAGGGCCTCCCCGGCTGGGAAGATAGTTTCCATGAAATACCAGAAGAAATCGCCATAGATGATTTCTTGAGAGGTTTTCCGGCGCTAACCTTTGAGGATGGGAAATTTGGTTTAAAGCTTTTTAAAAGCAAAAACGAAGCTTCAAAGGCTCATCTCCAGGCTGTGGGATTGATTCTGACGCGGCAATTTCAGAAAGACCTTAATTTCGTCGAGAGAAGCTACGCTTTTCCCGAAAAGCTCAAACCGGTCATGCTCTATTTTGGCGGAGAAGCGGTTATAAAAAATGAAATCATCAGCCGCGTGAAAAGAGAAGTCTTCCAACAGAATTTCAGAAGAAAGGCAGAGCTTCATGCCTTTATCAAAGAGAAGGCCTTGAAACAGATTTTTGAAAAAAGCCATCAGGTGTTCACGGCTGTGGCCGGGATTCTCGAAGAATACAGCCGGGCGCGAGAATTGATCCTGAGTATCGAGAAAAAGCATAAGAGGCTCAAGGTAACCTCTACCATGCCAGAAATTTTAAGAGAGGAACTCGAGCGTCTTGTGCCAAAAAATTTCCTGGCGGCTTATCCCGCAGATTTTCTAACCCAGTTGCCAAGGATGGTAAGGGCTCTTGGCATCAGAGCCGATCGCGCCAGGCTATCAGCGGAAAAAGACAGGGCCAAGGCAGCTCAAGTTGAACCGTTTTTAGCCGAATACCAACGATTAAGCAGGCTGGCCTCCCGGAAGAAAGCTTCTCCTCAAGAGGAAAAGCTTATTTTTGAGTTGCAATGGATGATAGAAGAATTTAAAATTTCATTATTCGCCCCTGAAATAAAAACGGCTTTTCCAGTGAGCGCCAAGAGAGTGGCGGTTAAGATCAAAGAAATCGAGAGCCAGCTGGCTGATTGAAGAGACAGCTGAGATAACCTGAGATAAAAGGAAACGAAAAGCTAAAAGATTAGAAGGAGGCATAAATGAGCGATGAAACCAGAACCCAGGAAAATCAGAACATGATTAAGGAAAAAAAGATGTCGCCGCGAAAGCTCAAAAAAATGCTCGGAGAAGAAATCTGCCTGTCAGACTGGTTGACCATGACCCAGGAAAGAATCAACGCTTTTGCTGATTGCACTGATGACCACCAGTGGATTCACGTGGATGTGGAGAAAGCAGCCAGGGGTCCGCTCAAGAGCACCATCGCTCACGGCTTCCTGCTGCTCGGTCTTCTGCCTTATTTCTTATCTCAATCGCCGCTGGCAAAAATAAAAGTAAAAATGCTTTTTAACTATGGGCTGGACCGGATAAGGTTCATAACCCCTGTCAGGCCTGGAGATCGTATCAGAAACCGCGCCCTGCTCAGAGAAATCAGAAGAAAAGGTTTCAGACGCTGGCTAGTAAAGATTGAGAATACTATCGAAATTGAAGGGAATTCGAAGCCAGCTCTAATAGCCGAACTCCTGGTCTTTGTCTTCTTTTAATTCATTAAACCCTTTTCCGGGCGATTTCCTTCAAGACAGCTATTGTCCGATCGATGTCCTCGTACTTCCTGAAGTCGGGTTCTTAAATAATCGGCCAGCTCTTTGATCCAGAGCATAGACTCACTGAGGCCTTCAAATTAAATATCTTGCGCCACGTCCAGGCCGATAAAAAGCAACAGGTTTCCCGCTGCCAGCTGGCTGAAGCGAAAACCATCATCTTCATGATTTTCCCAATGAGAACTGGCTCAGGTAGGACAGACTTCCTTAGCTTTTTCCTTGCTCGGGTAAAGAAAGCTATTGCCAGCCGGACTCTCCTCCAGGGTGCTCCTCATCTGCGCCAGGGACCTCATCTCCAGCTCCTTGGTCGTTCTTACTTTACATAGGATTTTTCTATCGCTTGATAAACCATGGTCCGGAATTTGTTCTGAAGGTCGCTGCAGCCTGCCGGCACCGGAAGAAGTTGAATCATGAAGACCGCTACCAGTCTTTCCACCGGGTCAACCCAGTAGCTGGTAAAGTAGGCTCCTCCCCAGCCGTAAGCACCCACCGTGCCCGGAATTCCGGAAGCGCCCAGGTTTTTAACGATGGAGAATCCCAGACCAAGACCCGTTGCTCCATCGGAGTAAAGCTTGCCCACGTGGTCAGCCGTCATCAGCTCCACTGACTTCGGGCTCAGTATCCGCATCCCGGCGAGTTCGCCTCCATTTTGAAGCATCAGCAGAAAGCGAGCATAGTCTTCAGCCGTGGCCACCAGCCCGGCTCCTCCTGAATAACACTTTCTCGGACCCTTTATATAAGGACTCGTACCCGGGTCTTCGGTCATCTTGACCTGTCCGCTATCGTCGACCCCGTAAGCCGGACTCAGCCTGGAAGCCTTACTCTCAGGCAAATAGAAACAGGTATCTTTCATCCCTATCGGTGCCGTGATTCGCTTTTCAATAAACTCGGCCAGCGTCATCCCGGACACGACTTCTACCAGATAACCCAGAATGTCAGTGTTATAGCCATAAACGAACCTTTCGCCCGGTTGAGCATCAAACGGTAGCTTGGCCAGCTTTCGCACCAGCTCGCCAATTTTCATATCCTTATCAGTTAGAAACCAGCCATGAATTCCGGCTTTTAAATACTCTTCCTGCGCCGGTCCTTCGCCGTAAGAAATGCCAGCCGTGTGGGTCAGAAGGTCGCGAATAGTGATCTGCCTCTTCGCTGGCACCACGCTATAACCTTTGACATCCTTGCCCTCAGCTTTGACCGCCACATAAGTTTCTTTAAACTCCGGGATATACTTTGAAACGGGATCATCCAGAAGCAACCTGCCTCCTTCCATCAGCATCATCACAGCTACGGAAGTGACTGCCTTGGATTGAGAAGCGATGCGGAAGATTGCATCCCTGGTCATTGGCTCAGGCCGGTCCAGCCTGAACTTACCGAAAGCCTGGTGATAAGCCACTTTGCCATTTCTGGCTATAAGCACCACCATTCCTGGTGCGCCATTCCGGTCGCAGTATTCCTGGAGCACCCGGGCCAGCCGCTCTAAGCGCTCCGCCGACAGGCCAACTTCAGCCGGTTTCGCCCGCGGCAAATCATAAGAAAACAAGGAAGCAGCAAGACTCGTGAAAAGCAGTAGAGCTGCCGCCAGGCTAAAAGTCAGCCGGAGTTTTCTGCTAATCCAGCGCTTTGCGTAAAGAACTTTCTTTTGCTTGGAATTTATGACTTCAGATTCCGGGTTGCTGTGATGACCAATACTTGGAAAATATGCCGCCAATTTCTTCATTGTTTACGTCCTTGTTTACCTCCTTATATAACGGGCTCCATTCATTATATTAATTTTGAGCCGGATACCAAATTTCCATTTGGTAAATAAAAAATCTGGCTTGCATAAAATCTCATGCCTCTTTGCGTAGAAAAGAAAACTGCCGGATTGAGAGAGATAATACTCTGAACTCCCGGTTTCGTCTCTTGACGGCTGCCTTCGGGCCATAATATACTCCATCCATGAAAACAGAGGAACACCCCTCCCGAATCTGGGAAATTGATTTCCTTCGTGGTCTGGCCATCATCCTGGTTGTTGGCTACCACCTGCTATTCGACCTGGGAGAGTTTGCCGGCGTCCAGAAGGTTCTTTTCTTCTCTACAAATTTGTCCACCGCAGCCTGGTCAATTGCTCAGCATTTCTTCGCCGGAGTTTTTGTTGTCATTTCGGGAATAAGCTCCAGCCTGAGCCGTAACAATCTCCGCCGGGGATGGAGGTTGCTGGCTGTATCGTTTGTGGTAACTGCAGCCACTTATTTCTTCGACCCATCGTCAGCCGTGCTGTTTGGCATACTCCACTGCCTTTCAGTCTCTATCCTCATCTACACTGGAGCTCTTAAGAAGGCCAGCGCTACTGTCTGCGCCGTATCAGGCGCATTTATCCTGGCGTTTGGTCTGCTGGTGCTTCCGCTCCTTAAAAAAAGCCTGGTTATCCGTTTTGATTGGCTTCTGCCGTTTGGAATCTACAGCACGAATTTTTCTTCCTTTGATTATTATCCCCTCATCCCCTGGTTTGGTGTTTTCCTTTCCGGAGTTGCACTGGGTAAATGGCTCTATGGGCCCAAACGAAGCCTTCTTCCCCGGCCTCTGCCAGAGACCCTCTTCAACTTCGCCGGCCGCCACTCGCTGCTCATTTACATTGTCCACCAGCCCCTCATCCTGGGTATTCTTTATCTCCTCGGCTATGTTAAGCTCTTTTAAATGAGGTTTTCCGAGCCGGTTCAGCAGATTTATAAAGAAGGCGAAAATGCTTTTTTATAAGCGACTGACTGCCGTTGTTCAGGCTAAGACATAAGAGGCTCCCAAGAAAATATGCTGATTCCATAATCTCTTCCCAATGAAATGAATTCTGGAAGTAATAAAAATTTGACTGGATATCGCAAGCCAATTAATACCGCAGGGAATATAAAAATTAAGAAAACAGCCTGAGCAGCAGGCGGTCGGACGAGGACAGGAAAATCGGGGTAAATTTCAGATATTCTTTATAAGCTTCTGAATATCACTCTTTTTGAGCATCTTTTCCATCTCAAAGAACTGCTTGAGAAGCTGGTTGACTTCATGAACAGGTCGGCCGCTACCCTTAGCGATACGTGCCCTCCGGCTTCCGCTTATAATCTTCGGGTTGGCCCTCTCCTCTGGCGTCATTGAATTGATGATGGCTTCAAAATAAACAAGCTTCTTATCATCAACGTTTAAATCGCTTAAGTTCTTGAAGGGCCCGGCCTTGGGCAGAAATCCGAGAAGCCCTGAAAGGCTTCCCATTTTTTTCAGTTGAAGCAACTGTCTCCGGAAATCTTCCAGAGTGAACTGCTGTTTCTTCAGCTTCCTCGCTATTTCTTCAGCTTCCTTAATATCAGCTTTCTCTTCAGCTTTCTCAATCAGAGTCAGGATATCCCCCATCCCAAGAATGCGTGAAGCCATCCGGTCTGGATGGAAGACCTCGAGTTTGTCAAATTTCTCTCCGACCCCGACGAACTTAATCGGCTTTTGAGTGACATAAACTATGGATAAAGCAGCACCGCCCCGCGCATCGCCGTCGAGTTTGGTCAGGATGGTGGAGGTAAGATTGATTTTTTCTTCAAAAGCCTGAGCACTTCGCACCGCATCCTGACCGGTCATGGAATCACCAACATAGATGACTTCCACCGGTTGAAGTATTTCCCTGACCATCCTCAGCTCTTCCATCAGTTCTTCATCGATGTGCAGGCGGCCAGCCGTATCCACAATTAGAGGATCATAACCTCGGTTTTTAGCAAAAGCGACCAGCTCTCTCAAAGCCTGAGCCGGGTTCCTCATCTTCTCAGCAGTCATGTCGTAAAAAGGCAGCTCAAGGGATCTGGCAATAATCCGGAGCTGGTCCTGGGCAGCCAGCCTTTTCAGGTCAAAAGAAACGAGCAATGGATTCTTTCCCAGCCCTTTAACGTATTTTGCCAGCTTGCCAGATGTGGTGGTCTTGCCGCTTCCTTGAAGTCCCACCAGCATGAAGACTGAAGGCGGGTGGCTGGAAAAGCTCAGGGCCCTGGCTTCCTGCCCGAGTATTTCAGTGAGCTCATCCCTGACAATCTTGACGAAGTGCTGTCCCGGGGTCAGGCTCATCATGACTTCCTGCCGAAGCGCTTTAGCCTTGACCTTTTCTTCGAATTCTTTAACCACCTTATAATTGGCATCGGCTTCAAGAAAAGCGAGCCGGATCATCTTCAGGGCTTCGGCAATGTTTTTCTCTGTTATTTTGCCTTCACCCCGGATGTACTTCAGTGTCTTTTGAAGCTTCTCTGTTAGTTGTTCGAACATCCAAACCGCCTTATTTGTCCCCTAAATCTTACGCCACTCGGTTAAAGGGGTCAATGCCTGTCCACCCCTGGCTTGACATTTTGGCACTGAATTAGTAAAGTCTTACTAAATTTTTAAAGCTCCTAAGGAATCATATCGAAGAAGCAACCATCAGCAAGATTGACCATATAGACCTCGTTGTCGTCAGGTTGCCATTCGTTGCGCCTTTTGGCACAAGCGTGTATACCTCTGGACGCACAAGGAAGCCCTTCTCTTGAAGCTCGGATCAGGAGGTATTACACTTATCTGCCCCCCAATCTTACGCCAGCCAGCCAATAGCATCGATTCGCGCCGATCAGAGGCAAAGACAATATAAACCAGCTCAGTTCTAAACAAGCTAACAGAGAGAAGCCGGCAGCCACCCGCTTCTGGACCCAAGATGGGCAAATGCACTTCTTCATGCCCGGGCTTGACAATAAGCCCTCAGATTAGTAAGGTATTACTACCTTTAAGGAAGGACGCCTAAATGACCCAAAAGAACGGTAAGACTGCCGATTCAGCCAAAGAAAGTCCTTTCAGTTCGAAGATTGACTACGATGAACTCAAAAAGCTGATAGCCTTTCTTGAAGAGAAAAACCTGACTCAATTCGAACTGGAAGTTGAAGGTTTCAAGATTAAAATCGGCCGAGGTTTGGCCAATTCAGGGAATCCGACGCCCCAGATTATCTCCTCAATGATACCTCAGTCTCCTTCCACCATGCCTGTATCTACCCCTGAAGGACAGGTTGTTGCTCCTGCGCCAGAAGAGGATAAAGGCCTTTTTTACGTAACCTCACCCATGGTCGGAACTTTTTACCGGGCACCCTCTCCCACTTCTCCACCCTTTGTGGATATCGGAGATTCGGTAAAAAAGGGTCAGACGCTCTGTATCATTGAAGCCATGAAGCTGATGAATGAAATCGAATGCGAAGTCAACGGAATGGTTGTGGATATTCTGGCTGAAAGCGGCAAACCTGTTGAATACGGGCAGAAACTGTTTGCCATCAAAGCGAGCGCTTGAAGGAAATGTTCTCCAAGGTTCTGGTAGCCAATCGGGGCGAAATCGCCTTAAGAATAATCAGGTCTTGCAAAGAACTCGGAATAAAGACAGTTGCAGTCTATTCTGAAGCTGACCGCAATTCCCTCCATGCCATGCTGGCTGACGAGAAAGTCTGTATCGGGCCAGCCAAGGCTTCCGAAAGCTATCTTAACGTGCCTAACATCCTGAGCGCGGCTGAGATTACCCAGGCTGAAGCCATTCATCCAGGCTATGGTTTCCTGGCTGAGAACGCCCGATTTGCCGAAATCTGCCAGAACTCAGGTTACGTCTTCATCGGTCCGCCGCCCGAAATAATAAGGTTAATGGGAGATAAGAATAAAGCCCGTCAGGCCATGAAGAAAGCCGGACTTCCTGTTATCCCGGGCAGCGATATGATTTTAGAAGACATTAACGAAGCCAAGAAGATAGCTCATAAAATTGGTTATCCTGTGATCATCAAAGCAGCGGCGGGCGGCGGCGGTAAAGGAATGAGAATTTGCCGCAATGGGGCCCAACTTGAAGAACAATTTCCCATGGCCCAGAACGAAGCCAAAGCCGCTTTTGGTGACCCCTCGCTCTATCTTGAGAAATACATCACTGGCTCCCGGCACATCGAAATCCAGGTCCTCGGCGATCATAAAGGTAACGTCATTGCTTTTGGCGAGAGGGAATGCAGCGTTCAAAGGAAATATCAGAAAATAATCGAAGAGACTCCCTCTGCGTTCATCGATGAAAGAACCAGAAAGAAAATGATAAAAGAAACTCAGGATGCGGCTGAAGAGATTGGCTACAAAAGCCTGGGAACTTTTGAATTCCTTGTTGACGAGAGAAAGAGATTCTATTTTATGGAAGCTAACACCCGGGTTCAGGTGGAGCATCCGATAACTGAGATGGTCTACGGAATTAACCTGATAAAAGCACAGATCAGGGTGGCGGCTGGAGAAAAACTTAACTTTCCTGCCGACCTGGAAATGAGGGGGCATGCCATGGAATGCCGGATCAACGCTGAAGATCCGGTTACTTTCATCCCGTCTCCGGGAAAAATAGATTTTCTTGTCTTTCCAGGCGGCGAAGGCATCAGAGTGGACTCAGCCGCTTATGCTGGATGGCAAATCCCGCCTGACTACGACTCGCTGATTGCCAAGATTATCTCCTACGCTCCAACAAGGCAGCTGGCGATCACTAAGATGAGAGCAGCTCTCGAAACCACTACCATCGTTGGCATTAAAACCAACATCCCTCTACTTTTGAGCATCCTCTACAATACAGATTTTATTAACGGAAATTACAACACCCAGTTTATGGAAAAATTCCTCAATCAGAAAGCAGCTTCAGAATAGAACCCGTCTGGCTGGTGGTGAGCCCTAAGCAGTTGGCGCGCGGACTGAAATTTCCAGACAAAACTATTATTAGCCCTTATTCTTCCCAGGATTTTCCTTCTTAAATATGCTGACGACGAATTTTCCGTCATTATCAGCATAAACATTATCATTAATGCCAAGATAAAGCCTGCCCTCAAGGGCAATGTTTACCTCAGCCTGAGGACCGATGAAAAAGACCTTAGTTACCTCTTCTCTTATTTCTTCTCCAGTTTCCTCATCTATTCTTACTTGCAGGACCTTTACCACTTTGCCGACCAGAGCCCCCAGATTATGGTCAGTGATTGGCTGCTGCACAGTCTGAAGGTCCAATCCTTCTGGCCCGCAATCAGCAACAGGATTCCCCTTTTGAAGGGAAATTGTTCCAGAAGCTTGAAAGACATACACCCCGCCCTCTTTGACGTCGATTTCAGTATCCACCCAGCCCAGATTCGCCAGGACTTCAACCTCTTTAACCGGCGTGAGGTTATCTTCTTGAGTATATTGCTGTTCTTCTCCTGAGATTATCAGGGCAGACAGCATAAAAAACATTGACCCTACAAACAGAACAGCTTGTCTTTGCGCCAGAATGCGTCTCATCTTTCCTTTCTCTAAATTGTCATTTTACTAAACCCAGCCTTATAATTTCCAGCATTGAGTGATGAATCAGACCATTGCTGGCCACGATGTCCGGACTGGAGATTTCAAACTCCTGCCCGCAGAGGTCAGTTATCTTCCCGCCAGCTTCCCTGACCATCAGTGCTCCAGCTGCCAGATCCCACGGTTTGAGCTTCATTTCCCAGAAGCCGTCAAACCGACCGCAGGCCACATAACAAAGGTCAAGAGCAGCTGAACCGCAGCGCCTGATGGCCTGGGCCCGAACCGCAAAGTTGCTGAAATGACTCAGGTTGTTGTTGGGACTTACCCTGACATCGTAAGGAAAACCAGTGGCTAAAAGGCTTTTATCGAGCTCTTGAGTCTCAGAGACTCTGACTGGTTCGTTGTTAAGATAAACCCCCTTGCCTTTGGTGGCGGAAAACATTTCTTCCCTGTTTGGGTCATATACGACGCCGGCGATAATTTCCCTCTTTAAAATAAGGGCAATGGAAACGCAGAAAATCGGAAGCCCGTGAGCAAAGTTGGTCGTGCCATCCAGAGGGTCAACTATCCAGCAATAATCAGAATCGGTATCTTTGCTCAGCTCTTCCTCTGCCAGGAAGCTATGGTCGGGAAAAGCCCGGCTCAGTTTCTCATAGATAATTTCTTCTGACTTGCGGTCATAGGCGGTCACCAGATCGACCTGCCCTTTATAATCAATCTTCTTTTTAGCGCTCAAACCATCGAGGAGATACCGGCCAGCTTCGAGAGCAACCAGCCTGGCCTGCTCGAGGTATATGTCCAGCCGCCCCATGGATAAATCTTATCAGTTAACTGCTGGCGTGGCAACGGGCTAAACTTTTTCTCCAGAGTTCCGTAAAATAAAGTATAATATTATGCTATGCTTATAGGGATCGGAAGGACATAAAAATGACAGAAAAAAAGAGTTCTGCCAGAAAAAAAAGAGTTCTGCTTTTTGCTGCGATAATCATTGTCATTGGAGTGATCATCTTTTTGAACCTGCGGGCCTCACGGGAAAAATCGATAAAAGTCAGCGCAGAGAAAGTTAAGAAACAGGATATAACCTCTATCATTTCTGCTTCAGGAGAAATTAAGCCAAAAAAGAACATTAACATCAGTGCCCTGGTAGCCGGGAGAATCGTTAAAATCGGAGTCAAAGAGGGGCAGGAGGTCAAAGCTGGAGATTTTCTGTTGCAGATTGACCCGACCTATTTCGAAGCTCAGGTTGACCGGATAAGAGCTACCATCAACCAGTTCAAAGCCGAGCTGATTAAAGCCGAAGCCCAATACCGAAGGGACAAGAGCTACTATGAACGGCAGAAACAGCTTTATGAAAGCGCTCTTATTTCCAAAGACCAGCTGGAGATAGCCAGGGTTCAGTACGAAGTCTCCTCAGCCACACTGCAATCGCTCAAGTTTCAGATTAAACAGGCAGAAGCCAATCTAAAGAGCACTCTGGACGACCTGAAAAAAACCACCTATGTTTCTCCTATTGACGGCATGGTGACCAGCTTGAGAGTGGAAGAAGGGGAAGTGGCTATTGTCGGGACGATGAACAATCCAGGCACGGTGTTATTGACTATTGCCGACCTTTCGGTGATGGAAGTTGAAGTGGAAGTGGACGAAACCGATGTGGTCAGCGTCGGGCTCGGCCAGACGACCAAAGTGAAAGTGGATGCCTTTCCTGACCGGACATTCCCGGGAAAGGTCACAGAGATTGGCAGCTCGGCCCTTCAACAGACCACTACGGGTTCACAGGAATCAAGGAATTTTAAGGTCGTGATTACCTTAGAAAATACAGACCAGCGTCTCAAGCCCGGACTTTCAGCTTCTGCAGATATAATCGTTGAGGAGAAAAAAGATGTTCTGGCTGTCCCCATTGCTTCCCTGATGGTCAGAGAAAAGCCAAAGGCTGAAGGCCAAAAAACTGCTGCTGAAAGCGAGCGGAAAGAAGAAGAAGGCGTTTTTCTGGTTGACGGTGGCCGGGCCAAGTTCCAGCCAGTTAAAAAGGGCATCATGGGTGGGATGATGGTGGAAATTGTCTCCGGTCTGACAGAAAATCAGGAAATTGTTACCGGTCCTTACTCAGCTCTCCGCGACCTGAAAGATGGCAGCCTGCTCAAAGTCGAAAGGAAGCAATAGATGGCTGTTCCGCCTTCGGATAACGAGATAATCCACGCTATCGACATCACCAAGATTTATCAGCTCGATGTGCAGCAGGTTCATGCTCTTCAAGGAGTGAGCCTGACTATTGCCAGGAATGAGTTTGTGGCTATCATGGGACCATCAGGCTCGGGCAAGTCAACCCTGATGAACATTCTTGGCTGTCTGGATACCCCGACTTCGGGCGATTATTATCTAAATGGAAAGCTGGTCAGCTCAATGTCTGAAGATGAGCTGGCTTATATCCGAAACAAAGAAATTGGCTTTGTTTTCCAGGTTTTTAATCTCTTGTCCAGAGCCAACGCTTTCAGGAATGTCGAGCTTCCGTTAATTTATGGCGGTGCCAGCAAACATGAAAGAGAGGAGAAAGCGCTGAAAGCCCTGGAAATGGTTGAGATGCAGGACAGGATTCATCATCTGCCAGCAGAGCTCTCTGGTGGAGAAAGACAGCGGGTGGCCATTGCTCGAGCTCTGGTTAATGACCCATCGATTCTCCTGGCTGATGAACCTACGGGGAACCTGGACTCGAAAACAGGACAGGAAATTTTGAAACTTTTTCATAAGATTCATGAACGCGGTAACACCATCATTGTGGTCACCCATGACCGTGAAGTGGCTGCCCATGCCCGAAGGATCATCTATCTCAGGGACGGGCAGATTGAAAAAGAGGAAAAGAAAGGAG
>Ga0172363_10001408_pt1 | contig 19406 bp, 15 predicted proteins | sample LakKivs2_kivu2a2_FD_114541 | JGI IMG/M metagenome (GOLD analysis project Ga0172363, IMG submission 114541) | Sediment microbial communities from Lake Kivu, Rwanda - Sediment s2_kivu2a2 | ecosystem: Environmental > Aquatic > Freshwater > Lake > Sediment | place: Rwanda: Western Province, Lake... | reverse complement strand
CTCCCTTTCGGGAGGACTCCCAATGTATAGACCTGTTTGGTCGGGCACTCTTCAGAGTGCCGTCCTTCGTCACCCTTAAGGGTGACCGACCTGTAAGTTATCCCTCCCTTTCGGGAGGACTCCCAATAGATATGGACTCCTTGTTAAAAAAGTGAATGGTCTTACTTTTTAAAGCGACATTTAGTTGGTTCCCTGCCCGAAGGTCCCGAACAATTACTACAGGAGACACATTCGGCTTTCCTCAGGTCTCCTCTCCTGATTCTATTGGGAAAATCCGGTTCTCTAATAAGGGGCCTGGCAAGGCCTATGAGGTCAGCTATTCCTTCCTCCAATATTTCTCTCATGGTCTCAGGCTTCCTCAGTCCCCCTACCAAGATTATCGGCACACTGGTTACCTTCTTTACCATTTCTGAATAAGGTCTGAAATAGGCTTCTCTCCTCATCCATCCCAGGTCTTTTCTGCCTTTTCTGTACCTGCTTCCAGCAAGTCCCCCGGATAATTCAATCGCATCGATGCCAAGTTCGGAAAGTTTTTTAGCCACTTCACAAGCCTCTCTCACAGTAAGCCCACCTTCAACGAAATCTCCTGCGGGAATCTTTGCCAGAACAGCATAATCTTTCCCCACTGTTTCTCTAGTACGTCTATAAACCTCCAGAAGAAAACGCATTCTATTGTCCAGACTTCCTCCCCAGGAATCTTTTCTTTTATTGGTTATGGGTGAAAGGAACTGATTTATAAGATATCCGTGAACCGAATGAATCTGGACGCCATCAAATCCTGCATTCTTAACTCTTCCTGCAGCCCGGGCAAAAAGGTCTATCACTTCTTCAATCTCTTTTGCGTCCATTTCTCTGGAAGTGATCTCTAGCGGCTCATATCCGATTTTTGAAGGTCCTATGGGAGTCTCCTCTCCCACATCTTTATCTCGCCTCCCGCCACAGTGATTGATTTGCATCACTATCTTTGTATCAAATTTATGGACTACATTAACCAGCTTTTTAAGCACAGGGACTAGACCATCCTCATGAATACCGGTCATCCTGAGGTCAGCCTTTCCTAGAGGATGTACATACGCATGACCGGTTATGATGAGCCCCACTCCTCCCCGAGCGAGCCTCACATAAAGTTTTACCATTTCCTGGGTAAACTCTCCATTGGGGGGTGACATTCTCTCCGCAGTTGCTGTTCTCACGAACCTGTTTTTCAAAACCATACTATTTATTCTTATTGATTCAAACAGAGTACCCAAATTCTTATCCCCGATAGTCCAAGAGAATCAGTAATCTCTTCATCTAAGATACTACTTTTTAGAAAAAATGGTACCATATATGATGCCATCTATCAAGAGAAAAATTTGTTGCATCCAAGTGCAATCTAAAGTTCGCGCCTACCAAAATCAATTTTTCAACAATATCTTTACCGAACCCGCAAGGAGGGAAAATGGTCGCTGTCCCTATTTTTTGTATTTTTTGGAAGGTAAAAAGGTTAGTGAACCCGCAGGAAGGGGAAAATGGTCGGAAAAATGGTCGCTGTCCCTATTTACTATTTATTCATATCTTAATGCTTCGATCGGGTTCAATAAGGATGCTTTTCTGGCTGGCCACAGACCAAAGAAAAGCCCTATTCCCCCAGAAAAAAGGAAGGCAAGAAGAACTGCAGCCAGAGAAACTTTTGTTGACCAGCCAGCAAATTTTGCAAGTCCACCAGCTATAGCCACGCCAAACAAAATTCCCAATATTCCACCAACAAGACATATTGCTATTGCCTCAATTACGAACTGTGAAAGTATATCCCGATTGTTTGCCCCGATTGCTTTCCTCAGTCCAACTTCTCTTGTTCTCTCCGTCACGGAAACAAGCATTATATTCATAATTCCAATCCCCCCAACAAGAAGGCTGATAAAAGCAATGGAACCAAGAAGCCAGGAAAAGGTCCTGGCAGTTGAGGAAACGGCTTCCTGAATTTCAGCCATATTTCTAACTTCAATTGTATCCTCGTTAGCAGGAGGAACATTATGTCTATGCATAATCAATTTTTTTACCTCCTCCTGCACGCTCTCCATTTCTTTTTCATCTTCCACCTGGACATCAATATAATCAACATATCTTTTACCTAAGAGACGGTACATTGCCGTATTTAATGGAAGTACAATTTCGTCATCTCTATCTCTCGGGCCCGTAGCCCCTTTTTCCGGGAGAATTCCGACTACCCTAAAGTTTACTCGATTTATTTTTACATATTCTCCGATGGGATTTTCATCTTCAAAAAGTTCCCGTACAACAGTTTTCCCCAGCAGGGCAACTCTTGAGCGAGTAATCATTTCCGCGTCATTGAAAAATCTTCCTTCCACAGGCTCAGAAGCTCCCATAAAGGGATATTCCGGGGTTACACCTGTAATTCTTGTGTTCCAGTTTTTGTTTCCATAAATGACCTGCCCGCGACCGGAAACACTGGGATTGACCCTTTTTACATAGGGAATTTTTCTTATATCCTCGGCATCTTCAATGGTAAGCCTGGTAACACTCCCTGCCTCAAGTGCAATTCCCCCCGGTCCGTGCCATTGCGGACGAACAGAAAGAAGATTTGAGCCCAGTGAGGCAAGACGTTGTTTAATATCTTCTCGCGCCCCAGTGCCCAGGGCAAGCATTGCAATTACCGCTGCTACACCAATAAGAATTCCCAAAATAGAAAGAAAAGAACGAGACTTATTGGAAAGGAGAGACTTCATTGCTTGAGAAAAATAATTTTTCAATCTAAACAAATCAAAGTGGTGAATCTTTAAATCAGGCGCAGGTTGACTTCGCTCCTCGCTTATGGTATGTGCTTCCCCTGTAACATACTCGCCAGATACAATTTTTCCATCGAGAAGTCTAATTATTCTCTTTGCTCCTTTTGCCAGCTCCTCCTCGTGAGTTACCATAACTATGGTAATGCCAGAGTCATTTAAACTTTTTAGGGTTTGCAAAACTTCCTGGGCTGAAGAAGAATCGAGATTCCCTGTCGGTTCATCAGCGATAATTATTCTGGGATTCTTTATGAGGGCCCGTGCAATTGCCACCCTCTGCTGCTCTCCTCCGGAAAGTTCATTGGGACTATGGTTTATCCTGTCCTCTAAACCCACTGTTCTCAATAAATCTTCGGGGGAAGAAAACTTTCTCTCCTTCAGGTTTGAAGTATACACCAGTGGCAGAGAAACATTTTCTCTTGCTTTTAGTCTGGGAAGAAGATTGAACATTTGAAAAACAAAACCGATAAACTCATTGCGAAAAGTAGCGAGCTCTTCCTGAGACAGTGCGGAAACATCCTTCCCGATTAGATGGTAAGACCCATTGTCGGGTATATCTAAAAGCCCAAGAATATGGAGTAGTGTAGATTTACCACTGCCCGAGGGCCCCATTATAGCCACAAATTCACCAGGAGAGATTTTAAGTGAAATATCCTTTAAGGCAGGAACGCCAACCTGTCCAATATGGTATGTTTTGTTTATGTTTTTCAATTCTATCATATCCAATTTACCGTACCCACAAGCGGCTACCTTCTGCCACCACCTATTCCCGGAAGTCCTCCGAATCTCCTTCCCAATGTTGGTTTTCCCTTTTCACCGGCTACAAGGACTAAATCAGTTTCCTCCAGGCCAGAAACTATTTCCACATTTTTTCCATCTTCAATTCCTGTTTGGACTTCTCTATCTCCAGGCTCGCCGGATTTCGTATTCAGAAGTACAAATTTATTGCCTTTTCTTTCTCTGATAGCAGTGGTGGGCAACATAAGGACATCCTTCTTCTCACTTATCGTCACATCAACGTTTGCGCTCATCCCCGAGCGAAAAATTCCCAATGTTTCATCTGGCAAGATATCCACTTGATATATAGTCACATTATTCACAACCTGAGATTCATAGGCGATATGTTCAATTTTTCCCTCGATATTTTTCTCCGGATAGGCATCAAGAACTATTTTTGCTTTCTGTCCCGGCTTCAATTTTCCCATATCTGTTTCATCAACTTGAGCCTGAACAATTAAATTATCAGCCATAACCAGAATCGGGTCTTGAGATGTTATTGTCTGGCCGGGTTCAACGTTTCTTTTGATAATAAACCCTTTCAGGGGTGCAATAATCGGCGTGGGCTTATAAACATCCTCCCATTTCTTTGATTCCTCCTCCCCTTTTGCCCTTGCCGCATCAAGGAGAGCCGCCCGATCCAGAGAACTCATCCAGGCAAGAATTTCTCCCTTCCCGATCTCTTCTCCTTCTTTAACCAGAACTTCCTCTATCCTCCCGGAAATCGGTGGTTTAATTTCCAGGCGATTTCTCGGCTTTACCACCCCACTCGCGGAGACGGTTAAAGAAATTGACCCACGCTCGGGCCTTATTTCTGTGTAAACAGTCTCTTTTTCCCCTCGCCTTAAAAGAAAAAATGAACCCGCTATCAACACAATAACAACAATCAATATCCAATTTTTCAATCTCATTATTCCTCCTCACCTAAAACTCTCTTCCACTCAGCGCTGGCAACAAACGCATTATATTCTGCTTCAAGCAAAGACTTTCTTGAGTTTATAAACTCATTCTCTATCGCATCCCAATCCTGATAAGAAATAAGACCATTAATATACTTTACTCGTGAAATTTTAGCCCGCTCTTCGGAAGCTATGAAATATTTCTCCTTAACTTTCACATTCTCTATGCCATCAATAAGTCCGTTATATGCTTGTTCAAGTCCCAATAAGATTTCTTGCTTGACTTGCCGGAGATTCTCTTCAGATTTAGCTTTACCAGTTTGGGCAATTTTCAAATCATATATTGTCTTTCCTCCTGAAAAAAGTGGATAGGAAAGGCTCAGACCAACATTCCACCTCGCTCTTTCCAGAGGCCATTCCGGCCCGCTCCTTGAGGCGCCTCCACTGAAAGAAATCTGGGGGTAAAGATTTCCTCGCGTGTATCTCAAATTATATTTCGATGAGTCGACTCCGTACATTGCCACCAAATAATCGGGGGTTTTTACCAGCATTTCCGGAAATGACAAGACTCCTTGTGGAGGTTCCACCTTAAGAGTTCCACTTACATCGATAACTTCGAATTCATCCCTTCCCATTTCTTTTAAAAGTTTAACCTGTTGAGTCTTTAGACTTCGCTCTGCTTTAGAAAACTCGTATTCTGCCTGATACAGATCTGCCTCAGAACGCAAATAGGCGCCTTTATCTTCTCTTCCCGCTTCGTATCTCAATTTTACAATCTCAGTATTTTCTCTTCTTCTTTGCAGTATCTCATCAGAAAGTGAAATCGTCTTTTGCGCGTTTAAAACCTGTGCAAAAGCAACCTTCAAAACGCATATCGTATCCGAAACGGTCCTTTCAAAGCTCGCCTCTTCTCCTTTAAGCTCTGCTCTTCGCTGTTTTAGGCTACTGGAATTCTTAAAACCAGAAAATACGGAAAGTCTTCCAGAAATTCCATAATTGAATTCTTCATTCTCACTTCCGCCCTCAGCAAACGATTCAAAACTGGTTATAGAACTCGACTTACTCCAGCCGGCGCTTGCCGAAACCTGCGGCAAGAAGTTTGTAAATGAACTCTTATAGGAAAGCCCTGCCGACTTAAGAGACTCGCGGGCAGAGATTATTCGTGGATTTTTCCTTTGTGCCTCGGCGAGTACATCTTCCCAGACAAGTGCTTCAGCAAAAACAAGGTGCAAATTTATAAGGACGATGCCTGCCAGTAATACACCCCAGAGCAAAGACCGCCATAAATCGCGAGACAACCTTTTAAAAATAATCATTCTCTTCATTCTTCTCTCTTTTCACAGTCTTCCTTAATTTTCTCTTCTCTTCTTTTTTTGAATCCTTCTTTAAATTCTTTAAACTTCTCTAATTGCTCAGGTGTGAGCAATTTTTCAATCTCGCGATCGGTCTTCTTCTTAATGGCCAGGGTCCTTTCTTTCATTTTTTTCATCTCTTCCTGGATTTTTTCCCAACCCTTTTTCATAATTTGAGAAACCTTTTCTTCCTGTTCTTTAGATAGTTCCAACTCCTGGCATAACCTTTGCAAACGTCCCTCGTGAAATTTTTCTCCCTTATGTTCCACCATTCTCACCCATTCCTTGCCAATCTGTTCTTCGTTACTTGTGCCTTCCGAACTAGCAAATCCTAAGAAGAGTAAGCTACAAACTATCAAACTTTTCAAAATCGTCTTCATCTTCCCAACCTCCTTCCCTCTATCCCAGAGAGCCATAATAGATTTCCAGTAACTCTTCTTCAAAATTTTCTTCCCACTGCGTGTCAATCAGTAAATCTGATGTTACCTCAGTTCGTCTCTGATAAAAAAAGTTTCTGTAATTTAGCAATCCCGCTACCAGCAGAAAGAACATCAAAAATACAAGAATTGACTTCTTAAACACCGGAAGATATGCGCGCCACATCAGTTCTTTACTTTTATCTTTAATGCGCTCAAATAGCTTGGTTTCAAAAAATTCCTGCGGTTCCCTTCTTTCTTTTAAAAGTAACACCTTTTTTATCTCTTTCAAATACTCTAACTCCCTGGCGCAATCGGCGCACTTCTTAAGATGCTCAAGTAATTTTTCCTCTTCCTCTTTTGTTATTTCCTGGTCAAGATAGGCAGATAACAATATTTTGAACTTCGTACAGAACATAGCTCATTCCCCCTGTGGATAAAGAAAAGCCAATTTCTCCTTCAGTTTTTGCCGCGCCCTGAATAGCCATATCTTTACTTTAGCAAGAGAAATCTTCATTACTTGAGAAATTTCATTATAGGATAAACCTTCTATTTCTTTCAAAGTTAAAATAATGCGGTCCTTTTCTGGCAAAGAATTCATTGCTTTCTGGATAATATCCTGTAATTCCTTCTGTCTCAACTCTTCAGTAATATCTCTTTCCTTACTAGCCAAAATATCTTTCAACTTTAATTTCTCTTCTTCACCAAATTCTGTTTCATAAGATATAATCTTATTATTTCTCTTTCTGAGTTCATCAATGCATTTATTGACTGTAATTCTATAAAGCCAGGTAGAAAAAGAGGATTTCCCTTTAAAACTGCTTCCCTTAGTATATACTTTAAGGAAAACTTCCTGAGCAATATCATCTGCTTCTTGAGTATTACCAATAATGGAATAAATTGTATTAAAAACAGTAATTTTATACTTCCTGACCAGCAATTCAAATGCATGCTGGTCGCCCTTTTTAAACTTGCCAAGAAGTTCGAAATCTTCTTCCATTGAGTCTGCACCTTTTCCCACCTCTATTATTTAGACGATAGAGGCGAGCGAAATGTTACACCTTCCGGTATTTTTTATACCAAAATGCACTACGGGACGCTTTAAGCACAGGTGGATGCTTGAGGCATAGGTAGATGCCTGAGGAAGAGCGGTATCTCTAATATCTTACAATTTATCTGTTATCTTAAAAAATGTCTGGACAACCTGAGGGTCAAATTGAGTGCCTGAGTTTTCCTTAATCTCTTCAATCGCCTCTTGTTTAGTAAGGGGTTTTTCTCGATAGGGTCGCTCAGAAATCATCGCATCAAAAGCATCTGCCACTGCCATTATCCTTGCACCTAAGTTAATGGCTTCTCCTTTTACACCATAAGGGTAACCTTTGCCATCATATCTCTCGTGATGCTGCTGAATCAACTTAATAGCCCCTTTCAAGAACGTTAATGGTTCTAAAATCTCCGCACCTTTTAGCGAATGAAGTCTCACTTCTTCCCATTCTTGAGCAGTTAATTTTCCCGGTTTAGTCAAAACATAATCATGAATGCCAATCTTACCCAAATCATGAAGCCCACAGGCCTGTCTTATTTCATCGACCTCTTCAGCTGATAAATTCATTTCCTGAGCAATCATTACTGCGTATTTAGTTACATTTAATGAGTGGCTATGAGTATAGTGATCTCGGGCATCAATTGCTTGAGCCAAAGCTTTGACTGTGCGTAGATAAGTCGCTTGTAATTCTTCATAAAGGTTGCTTAAGTCTCTTGTCCTTTGTTCAACCTTATCTTCCAATTCTTGATTCATCTTGCCGATTATTTGATTGTGTTTTTCCTTTTCTTTCTCCAATCGGTAAATCCTTAAATTTCGCTCTACACTATGCAAAAACTGTTCCTTCTTAAAGGGCTTGTAGATATAATCGTTTACCCCTAGTCTTAGTGCCCTTACGGGAGCTTGTTCATCGGCATAGCCGGTTATTATGATAACTACACTCTTTAGCTCAGGCCTAATCCCCTTTATCTTCGCTACTGCCTCTATACCATCCATGCCCCCCGGTAGTCTAACATCAGCAACGATAAGCTCAAAAAAGGTTTTTTTCACTGCCTCAATGGCCTGGTAACCATCGCTGGCACTAGCCACCAGATAGCCCTCCTTCTCTAACATAAGAGTTAGAGCCTTGCAAAAAGACTCATCGTCCTCTATGATCAGAACGTGCTCTTTCATTTATTATTCACCTTTCCTTTTCTAAGACGCTCTTAAAAGTTTGCTCACTCTTTTTGCTAAATAGAGACTCCCTGTTTTTTCACCGGCATCCTTATAGTAAAGGTAAACCCTTTTTGCGGCTTTGAGGAGACTTCAATACTACCCTTATGATTCTCAACAATTCTATATACGATAGAAAGTTCCCTTACATTTTTTACCAGCATTTTTATGAGTATTTCTAAGGGCTTGCAAAAATCTTTCCTCTGTCTCTTTTTCAGATTTTATTCCAGAGACATCAAACTTCATACACATAGCTATTTTAGTAAAGATCATGACTATGGAACTCCGAGATGGTTTCCTTCCTCCAGAAAACCTTATTTCTCGGACTATTTTATCGATGAAGCTAATCTGTTTCCTGTTCAAACCTATATTTGCCACAAGGGAATTTTTATTCCGATTTTTCATCTGTCAAGTCCTGTGTGGTCCTGTTCATTCTTTCGAATATTCTTCTTTCCAACTCTGTCTCACTTTTGATATTTTTGAAGTTTACATTCAATCTTATAAAGGCATTAATTAGACTTCGAATAATATATGACTTAGGAAGTTTATAACCCCCACTGAGCTTCATTGAAATACCCAGGTTATGAAGCCAATCATCCGTCTTTTTATCTAGAGAAAAGGGCACACGAAATAGATTTTTCTCTATATCGCTCCTAAATCTTTTTTTCATTTGTGGTTATCACCTGATAACAAAAAACCGAACTGCTCTCTTCAAAAAGCAGTTCGGCTAATAAATTAATTAAAGACTTCTCTGCTATTTTTATAATTGGTTTCGGTGGCCCGGCCGTCATTATCACTTTTTCCTTGCTGACCCGTAACTTTGCCGCGTCTCGTAAGGTGGCCCAAACCAACTACGGAATCGCGCCCCGGGGCATCCCAAATAATGGTTTACCGGGGGCCCCTACCTCTCGGTAGGTTTGCCTTTTTCGTCCCAACTTTTCTGTTTTAAGTATATCACAAAAGTTACATTTTGTCAAATGTCTTTTTATGCTTTTCAAAATTCTTACTTAGGAGTATTAAATAAAAAGGAAATAATACCCGGTCCGAGTCTGCTTCACCATATAGCTAACAAAACTTTCTATATATCCTCAATGTGTTCTCAGCAACAATCTCCTTGGTATATTGCTGCTCGACCATCTGACGCCCGGTATGTCCCAGTCGCTCCCTTAACTCCTTGTTGCCTAAAAGGCAGTTAATCCGAGAGGCTAAAGACTCAAAATCTTTTACCGGAATGATATAGCCATTAATGCCATCTTTAATAATCTCTGGCATTCCTCCGGTTTCAGTAACAACCATTGGCTTACCTGATGAAAGGGCTTCCAACATCTTTGGTAGCGCCAACGGGATTTGAACCCGTGATCTCTGCCTTGAGAGGGCAGCGTCCTAAACCAGACTAGACGATGGCGCCACCGACTACAATCGTAAATTCTTACATTACTGGGGCTCTTCGGGAATTTCCGGAGGTCTCTTCTCTCCTACGGTCAATAATTTCTCACCCAGTCTATCCAGTTTCCTTTCTGCTTCTTCATATCTGGTTCTACTATTAGATAAGTGTCTCCCCAATACTTCAAAATCTTCCTTGAACTTAATCAAGTCTCCACGCAGGCGAGTCAGATTACCCAAAATCTCCTCCGCAGCTTTCTCGATTCTCAATCCTTTCAGCCCCAGGACTAATGCCTGCAAATAGGCATAGAAGCTGTTCGGCGAGACGGGAATAACTCTCTTGGAAAGCGCATAGGAAGAGATTCCTTTCTCTTCGCCAACAGTCTCATCCTTAATTATCGTCTCATAATATACATTTTCAGCAGGGATATAGAGGAGCGCAAAATCGAAAGTATCCTCATCCGGTAAAATGTACTTATCGGAAATATCGTCAATATGTTTTTTGACATCTCTCACAAACTCCCTGCGACTTGCCTGCTTATTCTCTTCGCCACTGGTTTCTAACATCTTTTTGAAGTTCTCCAGAGGAAACTTAGAATCTACCGGAACAAGCCGATTACCCAGGCGAATAACCGCATCCACAACTTCTCCATTCTTGAATTTGTGTTTGAGGGTGAAATGTTCTCGTGGCAGAATCTGTCCCAGGAGATTTGCCAGGAGGAACTCACCCACTTCGCCACGAAAGGTAGGTGCCCGGAGAAGATCCTGAAGGCTCGATATATCTTTTCCCACCTCAAAAATTCTCTTGTTCGCTTCTTCCATTCTCCCCAGGCTTTCCTTTACAGAAGTGACGACTTGAGTAGTATTGCCGAGCCTTTCACTTACCTGGCTGGTGATAGCGTTTAACTGGCTTGTCAGTTGAGTTGTTAGGTTTGCTATCTGCTGTTGCATTACCAGAAGTGCCGGCTCACTTCCTCCTTTTCCTTCTAAATCCTTAATTCTTCTCCTCGCACTCATGGCCATCCACATCACAAGAATAACCAGAAAGCCCACTCCTCCAATTAAAACCAATATGGTCAATTCCATTAATTCCCCTCCATTTGAAACATGTTTGGGCGACCACGGAGTGTCGCCCCTACTACATTTTTCCCCAATACCTTCCTCCTCCGATTTGATCGGGGACTCCAGAGCTTTCATCTATGAACAAACTATTTTTTTATTATACCAAATTTAAAAAGGCGGAGACAAGAATGAATTACATCGACTTCCTGTATATTTCCTCTATCTCTTTGGTACTCGGGCGGCGTGGATTTAATGAGAGGACGCGCTCGTTCTTGCCAACGGTTTCAGCAAAACCAGCCAGGGACTCCTCCTTCACTCCTATCTCCTTCAATCCTCTGGGTATGCCTATCTTTTCTGACAGTTCCCTTACTGCTACTACACTCAGGCGGGCGGCGTCCTTTTCCAATAGACCTTCTACCTTCTTCCCCATTGCCGCAGCAATGTTTTTATATTTAGAAGGATTGGTCACGAGATTAAACTCCATTGCTTCAGGCATAAGTAAAGCATTTGCTAGTCCATGGGGAGCTCCGTAGTAGAGGGTGATCGAATACCCCATGCCATGAATTATTCCTGCCCCGGAGGAAGTAAGCGCGATCCCCGCAATTGAAGAAGCAAAGAGCATCTTTTTCCTGACTTCTATATTTTCCGGTTGGGAAACTGCCCCTGGCAAAGCCTCAGCAATCAAGCGTATCGATTCTAAAGCCAATATGTCACTAACCGGATTTGCCTTGGTACAGACATAGCTTTCAATGGCATGACTTAAAGCATCCGCTCCTGTATTGGCGGTAAGAGAGGCAGGCATGCTCAAAGTTAACAGCGGGTCCAGAATAGCAAGCCTGGGGTTAATATGGGAGCTACCGATTATCTGTTTCAACATTTTCTTTCGCTCAGTAACGACTGCGTATTTTGTAACTTCACTCCCCGTTCCCGCTGTAGTGGGGATAGCGATAATGGGAACAGCCGGTTCTTTTACCTTATCCGTCCCGAAATAATCAATAATACTACCCTTGTTGGTCATAAGTAAGGCGATTACCTTTGCTGCGTCCATCGAGCTTCCTCCACCCAGACCAATCACTACATCAACCGCGCATTTCTTGGCAAATTTTGCTCCTTCTTCAACTGTCTCCACGCTCGGGTCGGGTTCCACTTTGTTAAATACTTCTACCCGAAGATTATCAGAAGTAAGCGAATTTACCAACTCGTCCAGGCTACCCGACTTCTTTGACGAGGACTTCCCTGTAACTATCAAAACCTTCTCGCCAAACTTCCTGGCCTCTTCACCCACTCTTTTCAGACTTCCTTCGCCAAAGATAATTCTTGTTGGAGAATAGAAAACAGATTCCATGTTTACACCCCCTCACCCTAACCCTCTCCCCTATGGGTAGAGGGAAATTTTATTTCACAAACCGGCTTATAATCGCAAAATTCGCACTTTTTGCGCCGATCGACAGGTGCGAAATCTTCTTCCCGAATTTTCTTTATGATTGTTTTTATTCTCTTTTCCAAATCGTGCTCCGTATCCTTTCCCATCTTTACGCTGCTCAGTCGATTATGCCTCAGCCAGTATAAGCTCAACTTTTCCACAGGACTGTATCCTAATACCTTCTCTGACCCCCATTTGTAAAGGAGCATTGGCAAAACGTAAGGCTCCTCATTCTTCTGCCGATTCGTCTTATAATCGATAATATGGTATCCCTTCCCGCAAGGTTTATCAATTCGGTCGATTATTCCCCTGATTTCGCAGTCTTCAATAAAAAGATGGAATGGCCCTTCTACTCTAATGACATTATCAATTTGATTCTCTGAATTATCCAGAAATTTCACAAGGATCTGTTTAGCTTCTTTCTCATAGACATTTCTAATCTCCCTGTCACCAATTCCATGAGCCTTCGCCAGTGAACGGAACTTACTCGTCAATTTCGACTCTCTCCATTCTTTCCCTTCTTTTCTTGATAAAATGTACTCTTCCAGAGTCTTGTGAATTACTGTCCCGAACGTCGACTCTTCAATCATTTCTTCTTCTTTATCTCTTTCCAATCCCGGGTCGGGAGGGAGATTGAATAAGTAAAGATATTTATACCTTAAGGGACACTGGTCAAAAGTGGCAATCTGGGTAACCGTAAAAGAAGGAAGAGAAATCTCGTAGGAAGGAAGCGACTTATAGGAAGAAAATACGATATCTTTTATCTCTTCCAACGCCACGGCCTCAATCCCCTTCTCTCTTCGGCCTGCCGGATATATTTCTTTCTCCCTGATTTCCTTCTCCTGCAAAAACTTCTCCCTCCTATCCTCAATTAAGGAAGAGAATTCTTCTTTTATTTCTCCCCGCTCGTCGAGAAAATAAGACATAAACGGACTCAACTTCCCTTGCGTGTTCCCGGTGCCGGAAATTATCAATTTCTCTCGGGGTCTGGTAAGGCTAACATAGAGAAGCCTCTTTTCCTCCATGTCGGTCTCTTTTTTCTTTCTTTTTCTCTCTTCTCTGGTAGATATAATCGATTGTTCATCATAGGCATAAAATGGAGTAGCTCCTCCCACGAAAGGGAAAGTCTTATCCTTAACGTTAGCTAAGAAAACGATAGGAAATTCCAATCCTTTTGCCTGGTGAATCGACATTATACGTACAGCGTTCTCTTCACCAGGTTTAGCTTCACTCTCCACTACTCCCTGTTGCGTAACTTCCTTTACATAAGCAATGAAATCTTCCAGTGTGGAGAAGATATTTCTCTCCTCAAATTCCTCCACGAGGCTGAAAAATTTCTTAATATTTGCCAGGGTTCTCCTCCTTTCAGTGGGAGGCAAACTCTGGGCATAATGGAAATAGTTGCTCTGGCTAATCACTTTGTATACCAGCTCGCCTAAACTGTAATTACTCTTCTCCAGGAAGAACCTCTCCAACAAGGCTTTGCAATTCCTGAGCGCCTTCTTATCCTCCTCTTGAATGTCAAGATTATCCAACTTCCCCAGAGCGTCGTAAATGGGATAACGCTTCCTGACTATCTTTTCCTCGTCTTCTATTTCTCGCTCAGGAAAGACGCTCGCCAGAGAAGAGAGACTGGAATTCTTAATTCTGAAAATGGGCGACCTCAATAGTCTCACCAGAGAAATGTCATCGAAAGGATTATTGATTGCGCCCAGTAATGCTACCAAATCTCTTATTTCCGGCCTTTCATAGTAACCTGTCCCGCCCGTAGTAACAAAAGGAATCCCGTGTCTCCTCAAAGCTTCCTCATATATTCCTACGGGAGTCCTGATCGCTCTCAACAGTATCGATATATCCTTGAGCTGCAAGCTTCTTCCCCGGTCTTCTTCTCTTATTGGATTTTTTAGACAATATTCTCTCAGCAACTGGAGAATTTTCTGGGCAATAAATTCAGCTTCTTCTTCCTGGGATTCTGCCAGAAATGTCTCCACGCCACATTCCTCTCCTTCTTTTTCTGAACTTATAGGTTCATAATCAGGAATTTCCGTCTCCAGCGCCTTATTGACTACTTTCAGAATCTTATTGAAGGAACGGAAATTCTTAGTCAAGGAAAGGCTCAATTCAGATTCTTTACTAAAATCTTCAATATTCTCAGGCTCCGCTCCTCTAAAAGCATAGATGGATTGTTTGATATCACCTACCACGAAGTAGTTATGAGAGAACTGGCGCAAGAGTTTATCCTGAAGAGGCGTGGTGTCCTGGTACTCATCAACCAGGACGTATCTAAACTGTTTTCGGTACTTCTCTCTTATCTTCCTATTATTCTGGAGAAGATGCAATGTCTCCAGGAGAATTCCGGAAAAATCGAAGTAGTGGCGCTTTTTAAGTTCCTCTTCATAAGAGTCATAAATCTTGGCAATGAGATGTGTTAAATTTCTCTTCTCTTCATCTTCTACTTTGGAAATCTCGCGCAGAAATTCCGCAGGAGACATCGCCCTGTTTCTTATTTCCTGAACGTATTCATAAATCCCGGCAAGAAACTCATCCAGCCACTGGTCTATTATGACCCGGGGCAACTTCCCTTCCTCAAGTAATGATTCACCTACCTTGCAGAAAAGGATTTTAGCCTCAATCTCATTAACCACTCTGAAATTCGGCTCCAGACCTATTTCCAGTCCATTCTCTCTAAGAAGTCGCGTACAGAAAGAATCGATGGTACTGATGTAGGCTTTTCTTGATAGAACTTCCCTGGGAAGAGACATATTCTGTAACTCTTTTTCCAATCTCTCCCTCATCTCTCCCGCAGCCTTGTTGGTAAATGTAACCGCCAGAATACTCTCTATAGCCTCTTCGGGAGATACTCCCTTGTCCAGGAGACTGGAAAATATCTTCAGGTACCTGCCTACCAGAACCGAAGTCTTCCCTGTTCCTGCTCCTGCCTTCAGGCAGACAGTACCTGCAATTTCATCAACTGCTCTCTTCTGTTCTAAAGTTAAAAAAGGGGACACAATACTTTTTTCTCCAAAAAAGGGGACAGGCTACTTTTCCCTTAGCTCCACTCCTGCCTTCATAAATATTGTACCTGTCACTTTATCCTTTGTCACTTTATCCTTTTATCACAAAGGAAGTAGAAGTCACAATTCCAGCAGTTTCTTGGCTTCTGGGGATAGTATCCCTGGAGAATCTCCTTTGCCTTTTCCCTGAGATGTTTTAGCGCTCCCTCAAGAGAATCATCAGTGGATAAGACCACTCCCCCAGTAGAGTATTGTTTACCCACCTCGACCGTTGCTTTGATATTTGCCTTAGGATTCTGGAGCTGTTTGCGCAGCCAGTATATAGAGAGCCTTGCTACGGGCCTCTTCAGGTCTTCTCTGGCACCAAAAAAATAGACGGGTAACTGGAAACTTTCTCCTTCGTTCATTTTCCGACAGAGGCGAAACTCCATAAACGGATTCTTACCGGTCTTATAATCGATAACTTCCTCAACTCCCCCTGCAAGCCGATCCAGGCGGTCTATTCTTCCAGAAAGAGTCAACCCATCTATCTGCCAGGTGAACTCTCTCTCTATCTCCTCAATGGAAAAATTCTCTCTTTCCCTCTCCTTCTCCAGATACCTGAGAAGAATTTTTGCAGCCAACCTTTGATAAACATCTTTCTCAAACAGGGTAGAAAAACTCCCCCCCTCCCGGGAGAAGACTTTTTTAATCTCTTTCTGCATATCTGTTCTTGCCTGGGAAGAATGGAGAGCATCTCTACCATTGTATTTCTCGTGAAAGGATGCAAGAATACTGTGGAGGAGTCTTCCAAAAATTAAAGCAGGTCTTGGCTTAATCCAGATTTTTAAGAGGAAAGAGAAGAAGAACTTTGCCGGACATTCGCTATATGATTCGAGCTTATAGCCAGAGAACCTATAATCGGGAGAAATCTTCACTCTATCCCAGAGAGTCTCCTGGTCGAACTCTCCCTTGATTCTCATTATCTCATTATATTTCTCTCTATCAATCTTTTCCAAAAGACCCTCCAAATCTTTATTTCCTGTGGTGAGCCAGAAGTTAACTAAATCCTCCCGGGTTAAAATTTCATCCTTCTCCTCAGGGCCGAGAACCGGTGGCTTATCGAGAAATTCTATCCCCTTATCCCTGCATTTCTCCAGTAGTTCGTCTTCCCTCTCTGCCCCTACGAATTTCAGAACTAAAGAAGATACAAGAGAATCGCGATTAGACTCGTAGGTTCTTCCATAAGTTAAATAGAGCTTCTTCTTCGCCCTACTTATAGCCAAATTGAAGATTCTCTCTTCTTCATTCAGGTGTTCGGAAAGTTCGGGAAGGGGTTTCAGTCTCAATCTCTTCCTTTCCCGAAGGTTTAAGAGTGATGATTCGGACAAATCCCGGGGAAACTTTCCTTCTACAAGTCCAGTTACGAAAACTACGGGGAAGAAGTTCCCGCTTGCCCTCTGCACAGTCATAATCTGGACGCTATCCTCCCGGGGAATAAATGTAATTGCTTCCTCCCGGCCATAAGAAGTAAGCATCTCGTCAAGATAACTCATAAAATCAAAGAAAGACAAATTGTTTTCAATCTTCCGGAATTTCTTCACCACTTCCAGAAAATAGCTCAAGTTTTGAGCCAATCTCTTACTCTTCGTCCCTGCCTCCAGATATCCAAACCTCAAGAAAACTCTGTAAATAAGCCTTTCCAGAGATTCTTTTTTAGCCTCTCTCTCCATTTCTCCTAATGCTCCCAGAAATTCCTGAAGAGAGAAGATAGTCTCCTCATTTAAACCCAATCCGGGATAGCTTGTGCTGGACCCGGCCTCGGAAAAGTCCTGGGGTAATTTCTTCACCACCATTTTTATGACCGCCAAGAAAGGCAAGCCTTTCCTTTCACTATAGGTCACGAGCCTCTGAATATCAACAGGGTCGATGTTGAACTCAGGGGCTGCCAGAGCTCTCAAGAGATGCGTGTTCATTTCTTCTTCCTGCCCCCAGACGCATTTTAAGATGGAGATAATCTGGACAATTTCCGGCTGCTTGAAAAATGCTATGCCTCCCATTACCGCGTAATCAATATCGTAGATTTTCAAGGCGTCTTCTAAATTCTTTATCTCTCTGGAGACGCCGCGGCAGAGAATAGCGATATCGCGATAATGGTAACCCTGGCGCGTCAAACCATAGACCTTGCGGGCAATGAACAGAGCCTCTTCGCTTTCACTGCCACATTTCACTAAAGTTGTCTTTGGAAAGGAGGTGACTATTTCGGAAAGCGAAATTATGTCTGGTTCAAACTCAGTTAGGAATTTCTTCTTCACCTCCTGGGGCAGGGCTCCACGAAAACGAAAGACACTCTCTTCTTCATTGCCTGAAAAAAGTACCTCCTGTTTCTTTGAAGCTAAAAGAGAGAAGAGTTCGTACTGATTCAAATCGATGTTTTGAAAATCATCAAGAAGAATATAGCTAAATCTTTCCCTGTAATTTTTGAGAACATCCCGATGACTTTTAAAAAGTTGAATGGTTTTTAACACCAGGTCCCTGAAATCCAAGCGGTTCTCTTTATGCAGATAATCCTGGTACCGTCTATAAATTCTTTTCAAATCCCCGAATTTCCCGTAGTCAGCCAGGCTAACTTGGGGATTGAGTTTTAAAAGGTCAATGAAGTCGACCACCTCATCCAGGAAACCTGAAGTATGCTGGACCTTACCGTAATAGTTCAACTTCAAACTTTTGAGAATCTTACTCAACACCAGCCTTTCTTCTAATCCGTCGAGCACCTGAAAGTTGGGATAGATGCCAGGAACCCTGTTATAATTTTGCCGGAGAACCCTCTTGCAGAACGCAGTAAAGCTATTGACCCAGAACTCTCCATATCCCGGCTGAAGATGCGGCCTTAAAGCTCCCACCATCTCCTCCTGGTCAGTAAACACAAGTATCCTTTCCGGTGGAGCAATTCCCGAAGATATGAAATTTTCGATTCTTCTCTTTAAAACTTCGGTCTTGCCCGAGCCGGCTCGACCCAAAAGAAGAAGCGGGCTCCCTCTATGGGCCACCGCCTCCCCCTGTTCTCTATTCAAATCTTTCAGAGTATCCACCTTACACACCCGACTAGTAAAATAGGGTCAGGAAAATTGACTCTGACCCCTTTTCAACCCCTTTTCAAATTAAGTATTGTGTCCCCATAATTCTTTGCGAATGCCTTTACTCCTTCTCTTTGCAGAGTCTCACAGACCTCATCTAAATCCACCCCGGCTTTTTTCAGCCGGGAAAGAACTTCTTTAACTCCACCCCAGTTCCCTTCCAGGGATAATTTTGGCTTTCCGTGGTCTCTAAAGGCATCGAGCGTCGCCTGTGGAACGGTATTTATTGTATCCGGGCCAATCAATTCTGCCACGTATTTCACATCACTATAGGCAGGGTTTTTGGTGGAGGTGCTTGCCCACAGCGGCCTTTGAACTCTGGCACCTCTTTTTTCCAGGGCTTTGAACTTTTGTTGAGAGAAAATCTCCTTAAACTTTTGATAAACCTTCTTGGAATTGGCTACTGCTGCCTTTCCCAAAAGCCCCTGTAAATCTCTCTTCCTTTCAGAGTCTTCCTCCGCTTCTATCAGCGAAGAAATCTCTTCATCCGCCAGTGTGTCTATCCTGCTCACAAATAGACTGGCAACCGAAGCCACCCTCTTTAAATCTCCTCCCTCCCGGGAAAACCCTTCCAGCCCCTTGATATATGCCCGGGCAACGCTTTCATAATGGGACAAGGAGAAGATGAGAGTAGCATTTATATTGATGCCTTTCGATATCAGGCGCTGTATTGCCACAGCCCCTTCTTTTGTTGCCGGGACTTTTATCATAATGTTTTCCCTTCCTATTCTCATAAACAATTTTTGAGCCTCATTTATAGTCTTTTCAATATCGTACGCATATTTAGGAGGAACTTCAATGCTCACATATCCATCTTTTCTTTCTGTTCCCTTATATATTTTATAAAGAATATCTGCCGCCAGAGTCACATCCTTTATTGTCAGGCTCTCATAAACCTCTTCAGGAGTCTTATTTTTCCGAGTT
>Ga0172363_10001407_pt1 | contig 19413 bp, 14 predicted proteins | sample LakKivs2_kivu2a2_FD_114541 | JGI IMG/M metagenome (GOLD analysis project Ga0172363, IMG submission 114541) | Sediment microbial communities from Lake Kivu, Rwanda - Sediment s2_kivu2a2 | ecosystem: Environmental > Aquatic > Freshwater > Lake > Sediment | place: Rwanda: Western Province, Lake... | reverse complement strand
TATACCGGCCCGGCCCGGCTTCCGTCCTCCCTGTGCCAGGACAGGGCCAGACGAGCCATGGCATTCAAGGAAGAACTGGGCGGCACGCTCCCTGGAAATGAGAACCTGGTTATTTATTCGGACTGTGAGAAGACCGATGACCAGGTGGTCTACCCGGGACGGGTATGGTGGCTTCTGGGATGGTATCGAGACAGCGGACAAAGGGGGGATTCGATAGTGCCCGTCAATAGTGCGACTCTAAACAATCCGGCTGCGGCCAGCAGGGTATGGGGCACCCATATTGGCGTTCCCAACAGCGAAGAAGCCACCACCCTGATAAGAGAGTTTCTGGACAAGCCGTAGCGGCTCCCGATATTTGGCTTCGCTATCAGGCGGGTATCACAAACCACGCCTTTCGCCGTCAAGGCTTGCAGCGTACGTTCTTCAAACCGGATCTGGGGGAGTGCCGCTACTTGGGACTTCGCGCCTCCGCCAGGACTTTCCTGACAATGCCTACGGCTTCGTCCACTTCCCTCTCGGTGATGATAAGGGGTGGCATGAAGCGCATCGCGTTGGGCTTCAATCGGTTGACCAGCAACCGTTTTTCGATACAAGCGAGGACCAATTTCTCAGAGATTTCTTGGTTGAACTCCAAAGCTATCAGGAGCCCTCGCCCCCTGACATCCGTGATGAAATCAAACTCCTTCCTCATGTCTTGCAGTTTGGTCACAAGATAATTCCCTACTCGTTTAACGTGTGCCGGCAGGTCGTTGTCAATCATGTACTTCAGCACGGCGTAAGACGCGGCGCAGGCCAGGGGATTGCCCCCGTAGGTGGAGCCGTGTTCGCCCGGCGAAAAGACGGCGCAGTGTTCCTTGGATAAGATAGCGCCGATGGGCACGCCGCTTCCGATTCCCTTGGCCAGAGTCATTATGTCCGGCTCGACTCCAAACTGCTGGTAGGCGAAGAGCGTACCGGTCCGGGAGGCCCCTGTCTGGACTTCATCAAGAATGAGAAGGATTCCCTTCTCCTTGCACCAGCTTTGCACCTTCTGGAGATAGTCATCGGCCGGTACGTTCACACCACCCTCTCCCTGGATCGGTTCCAATAGCACGGCGCAGGTCTTCTCGTTGGTGGCCTGCTTGATTGCCTCGGCATTGTTGTATTCCACGTTGACGAAACCGATTGGCAGGGGCGTATAAGATTCCTGAAACTTGGCTTGTCCCGTGGCCGCGGTCATCGCCAGAGTTCGCCCGTGAAAGGAGTTCATGGCGGTGATGACCTCGTAGGCGCCGTTGAGTCGAAGTTTGCCATACCTGCGTGCCAGCTTGACTCCTCCCTCGACAGCTTCGGCGCCGCTGTTACAGAAGAAAACTCTATTCAGGCAGCTATGCTCGACCAGAAGCTGGGCCAGCTCTAGCTGAGGTATGGTATAAAACTGATTGGATACGTGGATCACGGTCTTGGCTTGCTTTTCAAGTGCTTTTACGAGCACGGGATGGCAGTGACCCAGGCTGGTCGTTGCCCAGCCGCTGTAAAAGTCAAGGTACTCGCGACCCTGGTCATCCCAGACTCTCGCCCCTTTGCCGCGAACCAGCGTCACGGGGGCCCTTTTGATTGTTTGAAGGAATAACTTCTTCTCTAGTTCTTGCCACTTCTGAGCCATTTCTTGCACCTCCTGCATTCAGTCCGTCGGGCACATGCAGCCATGTTTTCACGTAAGGGCTGCTGCCGCTGACTGCGATGATTCGATTCTGTATTACGTCGTGTTTCCGCCGTCCATATTAACATATCGGTCTGGGAGGTCGCAACATGCACGGCATCGGGGCCATCCAGACGGGTTAAGTCCCGAATCACGGCATGAGATCAAGAATGGATGTGCCTGTCAGGCGAGCCTGAAGTTGCTTTCGCCCACCATCCCGGTCAATTCACCCGCCAGTTCGGGGCAACAATCAACTGTTATGTCGGGCATCTCCAGGTTAGTTGCTTCGCCGTCGCCGACAACTGTCAGAGAGACTTTGTCCTCGCCGGGGTAACTCTTGAGAATATCCACAATCCTACGAAGGAATTCCACATCTTTCTGGGCGTCGCCCGACTGGTTGACATCTATCATGACATGGCGATGTCGCTCTTCCTGCAGGACCTCTTGTCTTATAGGGAGAAGCATCGCCTCCTGACAGTTCAGTTGCACTTCCCCATCCCTGACCTTCACTATGCCCTTAATGCTGATGATATTCCCCTCCTGCCATACGGCCTGAGTGGTCTCGTAGAGCCTGGGCCAGGCGATGACCTCTATGCTGGCGTCCAGGTCCTCGATCAAGGAGATGACAAACGGACGGTTGTCCTTGGTGCGTGCCTGCCGCACAGAGACCACCATCCCTCTCACGGTCACCGTTTCATCAACCATATCCCTATTGATTTCACCGCAGGAAATAACTCCCGTCGAAGATAGCTCCCCGGCCAGCAGGTTCAAGGGCTGCGAGAAATAGACCCCGAGCAGTTCTCTTTCCCACATCAGCTTCTGTTTGACGGATACGTCTTCCTCCGCTTGCCGGCGGGCGACCTGCGGGACGGGCGAGCTCTGACCCCATAAATCGAACATGCTCACCTGTCCCGATTCCTTTGCCCTCTGTTTGGTTTGAGACATAGAGATAATTTTGTTCACGGAATCGAGCAGCGTCTTCCGGGCGCCCAGGCAGTCGAACACGCCGACTTTGATCAGACTTTCCAACACTTTCTTGTTGATGTTGCGAAGGTCCGTCCGATAGCAGAAATCTTCTATGGACTCGAATTCTCCCCCCATATCGCGGCCGGATAACATATGCTCGACCGGGGCTAAGCCAACATTCTTGATAGACGCCAGTCCGAAGCGAATGGCGGGCTCGCCCCTTCCCTTCCCGTCGGCCGGAGAAGCGGCCGGGGCTGCGGCTTCAATAGCAAAAGCGGCATAGCTCCTGTTGATGTCCGGCGGAAGTACGGTGATGCCCAGCCGCCGGCATTCGGCGACCGCAGAGCGGACCTTGTCCATATTATCGGAATACGTGTTGAGAAAGGCAACCATGTACTCGATAGGGTAGTTTGCCTTGAGATAGGCGGTGCGATAGGCAATGAGGCCGTAGCTGACGCTGTGGGCCTTGTTGAAAGCATAACCGGCGAAGGGCTCGATCAGGGAAAACACCTCCTGGGCTAGTTCGCCGGATATGCCCTTCTTCTTGGCTCCGGCGATGAAATTGCGCTCTTCCTTCTTCATGACCGCGGGTATTTTTTTGCCCATGGCTTTGCGGAGAATATCTGCTTCGCCCAGGCTATAGCCGGCCAAAGCCTGCGCGATGAACAGCACCTGCTCCTGGTACACGATGACTCCGTAGGTTTCTTTCAGAATCTCCTTCAGAATCGGATGAGGATAGCGAATGGGGGCGCTGCCCTGCTTGGCCTTGATGAAAGTGGGGATCTGTTCCATGGGGCCGGGACGGTACAGCGCAACCATAGCTGAAATATCGCTGAAGGCGGTGGGCTTGAGTTCCTTGATATACCGTCGCATCCCGGCGCTTTCCAGCTGGAAGATGCCCTTGGTCTCTCCGGAGGCAAGCAACTCAAAGGTCCTGGTGTCATTGAGAGGGATGCCCTGCAAGTCCAGGGAGATTCCCCGGTTCTCGGCGATTATCTTCTTGACCTCGGCCAGAATGGTCAAGTTAGACAGCCCGAGGAAATCCATCTTCAACAGCCCAAGGCGGGCTATGTTCCACATATGGAACTGGGTCATAACTGTGCGCTGTTCACCCTTCCCTAACAGCTGCAACGGCACATATTCGGTTAAGGGCTCCTGCGCTATGACCACGCCGGCGGCATGTGTGCTGAAGTGCCTGACCATCCCCTCCATCTTCCTCGCCGAGTCAACCAGATTACGTATCGCGGCGTCCTGGTGGTAAATTTCATTAAGCTCATGACTCTGTTCCAGCGCTCTGTCCAGCGTTATGTCCAGCTCAAGGGGAATGAGTCGGGCGACCCGGTCAACCTGAGCATAAGGCATGCCCAGAGCCCGGCCCGTGTCTCTTATGGCGGCCCTGGCCCCCATGGTGCCGAAGGTTATTATTTGAGCAACATGGTTGGAGCCGTACTTCCGGTTGACGTAGGCGAAGACTTCATCACGGCGGTCGTCCTGGAAGTCGAGGTCTATATCAGGCAGTTCACGGCGCTCGACATTAAGGAAGCGTTCGAAAACCAGTCCATACGCCAGCGGGTCTACGTCAGTGACACCCAGACAGTAAAGTGCCAGGCTGGCGGCAGCGCTTCCACGAACGCCGAAATAGATGCCCTGTTCTCTGGTGAAGGAAATTATGTCCCAAACAACGAGGAAGTAGTGGGCGAACTTCGTCTTCTTGATGACGTCAAGCTCGTAGCTCAGGCGTTCTTTGGCCTCGGAGCCCGGATGCTGGTAACGCCTTTCCAGCCCTTGCCAGCACTGTTCGGCCAGGAAATCGTTGGCATCCCTGCCCTGAGGCAATTCCACGTGCGGCAGGTGCAGCCTGGCGAAATCGAGCTCCAGATGGCACATGTCGGCGATGGTTTGGGTATTCTCCACCGCCTCGGGCAAATCGGCAAAAAGCTGCGTTATTTCTTCCGGGCTCTTGAGATAGAAGAAATCGCCGGCCAGTTTCAGCCTTTTTTCATCGTACACTGACGTGTTGGTCTGAATACACAAGAGAAGTTCATGGGCCGGAGCGTCTTCTCTATTAACATAATGCACATCGAAGGTGGCCACGGTCGGTATTTTGAGTTTGGCCGACAACGAGACAAGCTCCCGGTTGATTTCCTCCAGTTCGGGAATAGGATGTCTTTGAATCTCCAGGTAGTAATCACCGAAGACTTCCTTATACCATGAAGCCGCGCTGACAAGGTCATCCTTTCGCCCCTCGAGGATAAGGTGAGCCAGTTCCCCGTGAGCACAACCAGAAAGCGCAATGAGCCCGTCGTGATGAAGTTTGAGAAGTTCCTTGTCCACCCTGGGCTTGTAGTAGAATCCTTCGAGGTGGCTCTTGGTGACCAGTTGGAGCAAGTTTCGATAGCCCTTTTCGTTTTTCGCCAACAAAGTGAGATGATAAGGAGTCTTGTGACCTGCTTCGCGACTGTGGCAATCGGTCTCGGCCACGTAGACTTCGCAGCCCAGGATTGGCTTTATGCCGGCTTCCTTGGCCGCCACGTAGAAGTCAATTACGCCGTACATTGCGCCGTGGTCGGTGATGGCCAGGCTGTCCATGCCTAGCTCTTTGGCGCGGGCAATAAGCTGGGGGATGCGGCACATACCGTCGAGCAGGCTGTATTCGGTGTGTACGTGAAGGTGGACGAACTTCTGGGGCATCATTCAGATTATAACATCCGTGTCAGGCGCCCCCGAACGAGGAATTTCCGGGCGCAGGAAATTTCTCCCTCCAGTGGAATGAAGATTGGCACTTTCGGCGTTTACCCCAATCTCGTTGGGGACTTCCGGTCTATGGTAAACTGGGAGGGCCATTATAGTGCGGCTTTCGAGCAGGGAGAGGAGTCAGCGATGAGTGCAAGCAAATTCAAGAAAATCTTCGAGCCGGCGAACATAGGCACGATGCGGTTGAAGAACCGCGTAGTGATGCCTCCGATGGGGACGAACTATGCCGAAGCAGGCGGCGCCGTCAGCCAGAGAATGCTTGATTACTATGAGGCCAGGGCCGCAGGCGGCGTAGGACTCATAATCGTCGAGGGGAGCGCTCCCAGCCTGCGGTGCAACACCTATTTCCAGGGCCCTCCATCTTACCAGGCCTCTCTGGGAGACGATAAGTTTATTCCCGGCTGGAGGAAACTGACGGACGCCGCTCACAAATACGGTGCCAAAGTAGCTATCCAGATAATGCATGCCACTTTGGAAAACTGGGACGGCAAGGTGGTGCAGGTGAGTCCATCCCCGCTGATAGTGCCGGCCAGGGTCATGGGCATTCTGGGAGAGCCACCTCATGAGCTGACGCCGGAAGAGATTGCTGAGAGAGTGAGCTGGTTTGCCTCGGCCGCCGGACGGGCCAGGGAGGCCGGTTTCGATGGGGTAGAAGTTCACGGCGCTCACCAGTACATCGTCTCTGCTTTTCTGTCTTCGGCTACCAACCAGCGCACGGATAGGTACGGCGGCTCGGTGCAGAACAAGACAAGGTTCCTGGTGGAGATACTTCAAGCCATCAAAAAGGAAACGGGGCCGGATTTCCCCGTCTGGGTGAGGTTCAACGTTCAGGAATGGGGAGTGGAGAACGGGATCACCAGAGAAGAGACCAGACAGATGGTGCCACTGGCGGTCAAGGCGGGAGCCCAGGCGCTTCACGTATCCGGCTACGGTGTCGGGTCTTACATAACCACGGCTCCGATTTGCGACACGGCGGGCTTCTTAGTGCCTCTGGCTGAAGAGGTCAAGAAGCTGACGCACGTGCCGGTGATAGCGGTCGGCAGGCTGGACCTCGAGCTCGGTGAGAAGATTCTTGAGGAAGGCAGAGCTGACCTGGTCGCCCTGGGCAGGCGCCTTCTAGCTGACCCCGACCTGCCCAATAAGGCAGCTGAGGGAAGGCTTGATGAAGTCAACTCTTGCATAAATTGCATGGAGTGTATCGAACGACTGGCCTTCGACCTGCACGGCGAGGGTGTGACCTGCGTCGTCAACCCCGCGCTGGGCAGAGAACGAGAATACGAGGTTAAGCCCGCGACAAAAGGTAAGAATGTGGTTGTTGTCGGCGGCGGTCCCGCCGGCATGCAGGCCGCCATTGTGGCGGCACGGAGGGGCCACAAGGTCGCACTTTTCGAAAAGGACGCGAAGCTGGGCGGGCTACTGCACGTGGCTGCTCGGCCCCCGTTCAAGGGCGACATCGTTCCCTGGATAAACTGTCTGGATAATCGGGTCAAAAGAGCTGGAGTGCAGGTCAGACTCAACACGGATGCCACTACCGGGACCATCACTAAGCTGAAGCCGCACGCCGTTGTGATAGCCACGGGAGGCGCTCCGTGTATGCCGGATATCCCCGGCATTGGCAAATCGAATGCGGTCACTGCCCAGGACGTGCTCTCGGGGAAAGCGAAGGTGGGCCAGAACGTGGTTATCATCGGTGGAGGGATGGTCGGCTGTGAGACAGGGCGCTATCTGGCCGAGCAAGGAGAAACGGTGACCATCGTGGAAATACTAAAGCGGATGGCCAACGATATGTTCCCCATGGTTAGACGCAGGCTCATGGACGGGCTGAGAAGCAAGAAAGTGACACTGCTGACCGGCGCGACCTGCGAAGAGATTAAGGGAGGCAGCGTCCAAATCTGCACTGCGGAAGGGAAACGGCAAACTATTCCGGCCGACACAATAATTATAGCGGTCGGCTATAAGGCGAATGACCGCCTGTACAAAGCCCTGGAAGGCAAAGTCCCTGAAACATACCGCATAGGCAATTCTGCCGAACCGCGAAGAATCCTCGAAGCCACCAGCGAGGGATACCGGACCGGTCTGGCACTGTAATGATGCGCACATAATGGCAATGAGTAGCCATCGAGAGAATGACAACGGGCGGCTGTAAGAGAAAGGGCTAAACATGAAGCTGGTGACTTTTGGCGTTTCTACGCCGGTCGGGGAGATACGGCGCATCGGGGCTCTACACCACGATAAAGTCATCGACTTCAACATGGCCTTCGCGCGCTACCTGGCTGACAAGCACGGCAATGTTGAAGGCTATGAGCTGGCCTCGGCGATGCTGCCGCCTGACATGATTGCCTTCTTTAGCAGAGGAAACGAGGGAAGAGAGAAGGCAAGGCTGACTCTAGACTATGTGACGACATATCATGGTGCTGGCAGCTTGTCTGGTCCCCGGGGTGAGCGGATTATCTACGAGATGTCTGAGGTCAGCTTGAAGGCGCCTGTGCCCCGACCGAATTCGCTGCGCGACTATCTCACCTTCGAGGGCCACGCCAGCTTTTCCGGAAAGAAGCAACTGGATAAGGGCTGGTATGAGATTCCGGTCTGCTACAAGGGTAACCCCGACAGCGTAATTGGCCCGGATGGGACGATTCTCTGGCCGGCCTTCACCGATTTGCTGGACTACGAGTTGGAGTACGGCATCTATATCGGCAAAGAGGGCAGGAACATTCCGCGGGAACGGGCGGAAGAGTATATTGCCGGCTACACCATTTTCAACGACATCAGCGCCCGTGATATACAGTTGAAGGAAATGCAGGCGGGCGGAGTCGGCCCGGCCAAGGGCAAAGACACCTGCAGCGTCATGGGGCCTTGCCTGGTAACGCCTGACGAGCTCGACGCCAGGAATCTGCATATGATGGCCCGTATCAACGGCGAACTGTGGTCGGACAACAACAGCGGCACGGCTTACTGGACGTGGCCGCAGATTATTGAGTTTGTCTCCATGGATGAGACGCTGTATCCCGGTGATTTCCTTGGTTCGGGCACTGTGGAGCATGGCTGCGGGCTGGAGCTGAACCGCTGGATTCAACCGGGCGATGTCATCGAGTTAGAGGTGGAAGGCATCGGCATTCTAAAGAATCGGGTCGGTGGGAGGCCGCCGAAACGCGTATTCACGCGCTAATCCCTTGTGTGCAGATCGCTGCATGCCCTTAAATGGCCCCTCGTGAAGGGTGCAGAATCAAAGAAAGAAGGATAGGACCATGACTAAAGCACGATCGATTCCTACCTGGGAATCGGGGATTAAGCGGTTGGCCCCTAACGTCTATGCCTATATGCAGTCGAAGGCTACCTGGTACTGGAGCAATGCCGGATTCATTGTGGGCAACGACTACGTGGTGGTCGTGGATTCACTGGCCACGGTCGGCCTGACCCAGAGGTTCAAGGAGGAGATTAGGAAAATCACTGATAAGCCGGTTCGCTACTTAGTCAACACACATCATCATGGAGACCACACGTATGGAAACCATGTATTTGCAGGGGCTACCATAATCTCGCATGAGGCCTGCCGCCGCGAGGTAACAGAGACACGAATAATGGACTCCGCGCTGTTGAACGCCATCTTCCCTGAATTCGATTTTCGGGGAATCGCCGCCACGCCGGCTGATATCACCTTTGACAAGGAGCTTACTCTGCATATCGGTGGACGAGAGGTTCGACTACTGCACTTGGGGCCCGGCCATACTACCGGTGACATAATTGTGTATTTGCCCGACGAAGAAATCATCTTTGCCGGCGACTTCATCTTCTTGTATTCCACGCCGGTTGCCATGGACGGGTCATTCGCCGGCTGGCTCAACAATCTGGACGCCATGGCGAAGCTGAACGCACGGACGTATGTCCCGGGGCACGGACCGGTGTGCGGCTCGGAAGGGCTGAACCTGTGTCGCGACTACATCGTCTTGATCCTGCGCGAGGCCAGGAAGCGGTTCGACAAAGGCCTCACCCTCGATGAAGCAGCCAAAGATATTGACCTGGGACAATTCAGTCAGTGGCCCAACCGCGAGCGTATTCTGCTCAACCTGGAACGCCTATGGCGTGAGTTCCGGGGCGAAGATCCTGCTACCTCTAAACTAAACATTCCCGAAATCTTCGTACGGATGGATGCCATGACAAGGTCAGGAGAACTCTAGAGATAGCTTAGCCTTTCCTGACAGTCGGTCCGTCAAATCGGGTTGATTGGTGATGTATGTCGCAAAGAAACCTGATACATCCGTAGCTGGGGTCCCTATGTGGCCAGCCAGCACAGCGAGTTGACTTCGCCAATTCACAATTGCTATTGTTGCTCCCGGCGGGTGTTTTGTGACAGCCGTTGCAGCGGGCAATAAGGCTGCCCGTACCAATAAACAGAGAAAGGAGTCACTCGAATGATCACTTTGAAGGAAGGGAATTGGCGCGTTCCCAAATGGAACAGGAAAGTGTTCGCCGTCGCCGGGGGACTGACAAACTACAAGAAATTCTGCCCGGAAATGAAGCTGGAAGAGCAGGCGATGGCGGCGTTCCGCCAGATGCTGGAGCAGAACGACTTGAAGCGCTCTCCGGCAGAAGTCAAGGGGCTAATCAACTTTCTCGCCTGCGGTTCATTTGCCGACCACTTTCAAGACCAGCTCCTGTGCGAAGCTAAGGTGACCGACTATCTCGGTCTCGACCCGATGTACGATATCGGTGTCAAGACCGGTGGGGCGACCGGCGGTTCCACGGTGTTGACCGCTGCCATGGCTATAGCCAGCGGCTACGCCGATGTGGCGCTGGCCGTGGGCTGGGAGCGCATGTCCGAGGTGGATACGCGCACGGGGAATTACTACATTTCCACCGCCGCCTGCAAGGACTTCGAGACCAGGCTTTCCCGCATCTATTCCGCCTACTATGCTCCCATGGCCGTCCGTTTCGCCTGGGCCTACAACCTGTCGGAGGAGACCAGGGCCAAGGTGGCGGTCAAGAACCACCTCTATGCTTATTATTCGCCGTACGCGCAACAGCCCGGTAAATACACGGTCCAGGAAGTGCTGAACAGCCCCATGTCAACCTACCCGCTGCGCTTCCTGGAATGCTGCGCCATGACGGACGGCGCCGCCTGCATGCTGCTTTGCGACGAGAAGACCGCCCATAAGCTGAGCGACAGGCCTTGCGAACTGTTCATAGCCGGCGGCAGCCATACCCTGAGGGTGGCAGACCGGCGGGACATGGAAATCCCGCTGCTGCCGCACGAGTCACCCGATTTGTACAAGGGCCTGCGCAAGAAGGAGGGGCAGCGGTGGCCGGGATTCGAAAGCTTCGCCGCGGCCCGGTTTGCGGCTTATTTTGCTTACCGGATGGCCGGCATCAAGAACCCGCTTGAGGAACTCGACCTGGTGGAGCTCCATGATGCGTTCACCATTAGCGACATTCAGACCTACGGAGACATCGGACTGCGTCCCTACGGACAGGAGCCCGACTATATTGAGTCCGGAGATGCCTATTTCGGCGGCAAATGTCCGGCGAACTTGTCGGGAGGATTGATAGGCACCATGCACGCCGTTGGAGCGACCGGCATCTTCTCGGGGATTGAATGCCTCTGGCAACTGCAGGGCAAATACGATAGGTTCCACGGCGACCCCAAAATCTGGGAGTCTTTTGGCAAGAAGAAGCCCGAAGACTGGAAGAGTCTGCAGGTACCCCGCGCCAAACAGGCGGCCTGGGTATCTCACGCGGGCGTGGGGTCGCACGTGACAGTGGGCGTTCTCAGAAAGGCTTATTAAAGGAGGAAGACCATGTTACCAGAAGCTAAGAGAGTCGAGTACACCGGCACACCGGCAAAGGTACTTCAATCGGAACCCGCTATGGTGATAGAGTGGCCCAGAAGCCTGGCCCACAGGCACACCTACGGTAAACTCTCTCCATTTTTCCAGGGCCTGGCCAGGGGCAAATTGCTGGCCACTAAATGCACCAATCCCGAATGCAAGGAGCACAGGCTCTGGCTCCCGCCGCGGGCCGACTGTCCCGACTGTAACCAACCCATGGTCTGGCAGGAACTGCCCCAGCCGGTCATCGGCATGGTACACACCTACGCGCGCGTGGAATATGCCGGCGCCGGCATAGAGCTCACCACCCCCTATTTCCAGATTGACGTTGAATTGCCCGGCGTGTGCACCATCTTCAAGGGCTATCTGCAGTACGGGACGGCCGAGATAGGCATGAAAGTGCAGGCGCGTTTCCGCACCGAGAACCCGACCAACACAATTCTGGATATCTACTGGGTCCCCATGCCAGGCTAACCCAAACAAGCGCTGGCAAGATAGGAGAGGAAGCTTGGGCAAGCTGCTCTGGAAGCCGACCGACGAACGAAAGAAGAGCGCGAACATTACGCGCTTTATGGAGTTCGTCAACAAACGGCACAAGCAGAATTTCCATTCCTATAAACAGCTCTATGACTGGTCTGTGGACAAGATACCCGATTTCTGGGCTTCCGTGTGGGATTTTGTTGGGGTCAAGGCATCCAAGGGATATGAATCCGTGGTTGACGACGCGACCAGGATGCCCGGCGCGAAGTGGTTCACCGGCGCGAGGCTGAACTTCGCCGAAAACCTGCTGAGATACAGGGACGACGGTACAGCCTTTGTCTTCAAAGGCGAGACCCAGAAGTCGGCCAGGATGAGCTACGCCGAACTCTATAACTCGGTGGCACGGCTGGCCGAATCTCTTCGAGGGCTGGGAATCAGGCCGGGCGATAGAGTGGCCGCGTACATGCCCAATATGATAGAGACCGCCGTGGCCATGCTTGCCAGCACGAGCATCGGGGCCGTCTGGGCTTCCTGTGCCACGGATATCGGCCCGGGCGCGGCCATAGACCGCTTCGGTCAAATCGAGCCGAGGGTCCTGTTCACCGTTGACGGCTATTTCTACAAGGGGAAGGGCTTCGACACCCTTGCCAACGCCGCCGAAGTCGCCGGCAGGATACCGAGTATTGAGAAGGTCATAGTGGCGGGCTACAGGGAAGAAAAGCCGGATATTAATCGTATCCCCAATTCCGTACGTTATGACGATTTCCTGGCGCCGGGAACGCCCGAAATTCGGTTTGAACAGTTGCCTCCCGACCATCCTCTGTTTATCATGTTTTCGTCGGGGACGACCGGCAAGCCGAAATGCATAGTCCAGGGCGCCGCCGGAATTCTGATCAATCAGCTTAAAGAGACCATAATCCACACGGATTTGAAGCGGAGCGATGTTCACTTCTTCATCACGACCTGCAGCTGGATGATGTGGAACTGGATGCTGAGTTCCCTGGCGACGGGCAACAACATTGTCCTGTATGACGGCAACCCCAATTATCCCGGCCCCGGCGCCATGTGGAAGCTGATTCAGGACGAAAAAGCCACCATGTTCGGCTGCAGCGCCAGTTACATAAACTATCTCAGGAGCGAACACATCAGGCCCTCTAAGGACTACGATTTGTCCTCATTGAGAGAGATTTGGCAGACCGGTTCGCCCCTCTCGGCGGAAGGCTTTGAGTACGTGTATCAGGAAATCAAGAAGGACCTCCACTTCAATTCCAGCGCAGGCGGCACGGACATCAATGGCTGCTTTTTCACGGGCAGTCCTGTTCAACCTGTCTACGCCGGCGAACTGCAGGGACCGGGCCTGGGCATGAAGGTGAAAGCCTATGATGAACAGGGTCGCGCGGTGTTTGACCGGCAGGGCGAGCTTGTCTGCGAGGCGGCCGCCCCGCCCATGCCGCTGTATTTCTGGAATGACCCGGGCGACAAGAGGTACAGGGAAGCCTACTTCGATGTCTATCCCGGCGTGTGGCGGCACGGGGACTACATCGTGTTCCACAGCGACACAGGCGGAGCTACTTTCTACGGACGCTCAGATTCGGTGCTGAAGCCATCGGGAGTCCGCATCGGCACGGCCGAAATCTATAACGTAATGGAGGGGCTTCCGGAGATTGCCGACAGTCTGGCCATAGGGCAGAATTGGCAGGGAGACCAGCGCGTGTTACTGTTTGTCAAACTGGCCGGAGGACATCATCTCACAGATGACCTGGAGAACAAGATCAGGAAGAGTCTGCGCGAGAAAGCCTCTCCCAGGCACGTCCCGGCCAGAATCATTGCGGTGCCGGATGTCCCTTACACCACGAACATGAAGAAGGTCGAAAGCGCCGTCACAAACATCGTCAATGGCAGGCCCGTCGTGAATCGGGATGCCCTGTCCAATCCCGGGTGCCTGGATTATTACGAGAAACTCGTTCGAGATGGAACGCTGAAATCTTGAGCTGCTGAAAGAACGGCGCTCTCGGAGGTAACGGACCATGGACTTTGATTTGAGCGAGGAGCAGAACCTGACCCGCCAGTCGATTCGAAAGTTCGCCGAGACTCAGATTGCTCCGGTGGCGCGTGAACTGGAGGAGAAGGAAGAGTTTTCCGCCGAGTTGACACACAAAATGGCGGAGGTAGGGCTGCTGGGTTGTTTCGTGCCGGAGAAGTACGGTGGGTCCAACATGGGCTACGTCTCATATGCTATCGCCATCGAGGAGCTGGCCAGGGTGGATGGTTCCCAGGCCGCCACCATCGCCGCCGGGAACTCCCTGGGAATCGGGCCAATCTACTATTTCGGCAACGAAAAGCAGAAAAAGGAATGGCTTCCCCGGCTCTGTTCGGGAGAGTGCCTGGCCGCGTTCGGCCTGACGGAGCCGGACGCCGGTTCCGACGCCGGAAGCTCGCGGACCACCGCGACGCTTAAGAACGGGGTCTGGACCATCAACGGCCACAAGATTTTCATTACCAACTCCGCTTGCCCGATGACCGGGGTGATCACCGTCCAGGCCGTGACCGGTAAGCAGGCGAACGGCAAGCCGGAGCTCAGCTGTCTTATTGTCCCCAGCGGGACGCCCGGCCTGACGGCCAAGGAGATGAAGGACAAGATGATGTGGCGGGCGTCCGACACGGGCGAGCTTTTTTTCGATGACTGCAAGGTGCCCGAGGAGAACCTTCTGGGGAAGAGGGGCGACGGCTTCCATCAGATGCTGGCAACGCTGGACGGCGGACGTCTGAGCATCGCCGCCATGGGACTGGGCGGCTCGCAGGCGGCCTTTGAACTGGCCCTGCAGTATGCCAATTCACGCGTCCAGTTTGGACGGCCGGTAGCTTCGTTTCAGGCCAATGCGTTCAAACTGGCCGACATGGCGTTAGAAATTGAGGCGGCCAGGAACCTGCTTTACAAGGCCTGCTGGCTGCGGGAAAATGAGCGTCCTATCACCAAGGAGGCAGCTATGGCGAAGCTGTTCTGCTCCGAGGTCATGCGTCGCTGCGTCCATCACGCCGTGCAGCTCCACGGCGGATACGGCTTGATGAAGGACTACGCCGTGGAGAGACTGTATCGAGACCAGAGGCTGCTCGAGATCGGCGAAGGGACCTCCGAGATACTGCGAATCGTAATCGCCCGCAACATCGGCGTCTCGGGAAGGGCAATCTAGACTACTTTTCCACAAAGACCTTGACCACTTCCCTGCCGTTGGCCACGTCGACTTCCAGGTCGTCCAAGGCCTCGATAATCGTCTCCAGGTCTTCGGGCTTGAGATTACGAACGTCGAAATCTATCCCCTTCTCGTGCAAAGCTCCCGTGACTTTGTCCCTTGCCTCGGGCGGCACCAACGAGGCGAACTTCATCCCCGAGCGTATCAGTGACACCGGCACGCGGATGTTGACACGTTGGACCTGTTCACTGGCCTCCTGCCCTGAGCCGGGTTGCACCGTCACCCGCAGGTATTTGGGCCTGGAGTCTCTCGATGCCCCTGCATCGCTGCCTTCGGAGCTGTCCGCCCCGGTCTTCAGCGCGCTGAGCAACCGGTAGGCCTCATCTACGCTTATCTTCTTTTCTGCCAGCATCTCCAGTATTCTCTTTTGGTTTTCAGACATTGTCTTTTCCTCCTTTGAACGTTCTAGATGACGGAAACGCGTATGTTTTTATCGCGGTTCGATATGTCAATCCGAAGGCCGGGAGTCGAGCAAAGGACTTCCACAGCGGCGCCGATGCTCCGCGGCGAACAGAGAACGGCATAAGAACTCCCGACGACGGGCGGCAGCTTCCTGCGCAGCGCGCGGAGAATGGCCGCAGCGACCAGTATTAGCGGGGAAAGGGCGACCAGAAGCAAGAACGCCACCGGCAGCAGCAAGAACAGGGGCAGCCACAGGGGAAACCCTCTGTTGTGCCAGCCAATTCGTACTTGCAGCAGCAGGGGCGGCCGTTTCATTGCGTCAGCCTCCTGATTGCTTCCTGTGCCGAGATTTCTCCCCTCTCAAGTTCGCCGATCACCTCTTCCTGCGGGTGCGCCTTTACGACCTCCACGAACTGAAGCTGCCCGGCAATCCGGTTGAGCCTGTTCTTGACCGTGGGGTAACTTATGCCGAACATCTCCTCCATCTCCTTGATGGAGCCGTGACAGCGGACAAACGCCATGACGAAGACCTGGTCCTCGCCCGACAGGCTGGCCAGAGGCGGCAATGCGAAGTTGCCCTCGATGGCTATTCCGCTGTCGGTCACACGCACGCGTTCGACTGTGACGGGCTTGCCCTGCGTCATTTTCGTTAAGTCGTTCCACTCTGCAACCATTTGGCCCCCATATAATTTAATTGACTCAATTAATTTTCTTAATATTCTGCCACCGTGCCATTAATTTTGTCAAGTCCTCTGCCATTATTTATGAAAATTTACAATAAATCATTACGACGGCGATGTCTTCGACTCAAGCCACCGTCGCCCCGGCCTTTTTCTCGGTCCACCGGAAATCCGTCGAAAAACGAGCGATGCTTGACAGTGCCGCGGGGAATGGTAAAGTATGAGTTGAAATTCCCGGCCAAACCGGATTTGCTGCCAGCGCACAATACCTGACGGGGGACGTTTGTTTCTTTGCCGGCTGACATAGACCTGAACGAGGAAAGAGAGCTTGTCAAACAGGCGCAAAAAGCTCCCGACGCTTTTGCCGAGCTTTACGACCGGTATTACGCGGGGATCTTCGGCTACTGTCTGAGGCGGACCGCCGACCTGGAGACGGCGCAGGATATGACCTCAGAAACGTTCGTGAAGGCGTTGAACAAGCTCTGGCAGTTCCGCTGGCGTAACGTCTCTTTCTCCTCGTGGCTCTACAAAATCGCCGCCAACGAGATCAATCAGTATTTCAGGAAGGCCGGACACAAGAAATCCGTATCACTGGAAGAGTTGCAGGAACAGGGTTTCGAACCCATCTCGACCAGCGACCCCGAAACCGAACTAATTGAGGCACAGGAAGAGCTGAGGCAATACCAGGACTTTCTGGAAATTCAAGTCAAGCTTGTCGAGCTCCCCGCCAGGTACCAGGAGGTCATCGCTCTCAGGTTCTTCGAAAAGAAACAGATCAAGGAAATCGCCGAAATCCTGGGGAAAAAAGAAGGAACGGTGAAGTCCTTGCTCTCCCGGGCAGTGGAGAAACTGAGACAGTCCTGCTAGACGCCTCGAAGGCCTGTATTCCGGCGGTTAGAAAATGCAACCTTTTTCGACATCCTGCATTTTGAGTAGTGTAAGGAGGCGAAGTCTATGAAACATGAGGATTTACTTAAGAAGCTGGAAGGCCTTAAGACTCCGGAAATCGGACTTTCCGGTCACCGGCAAACGCTGAGAATGGCCTTACTTCATTCTGCCCGTTTCAGGCGGAGAACAGCTATGGATTGGGCAAAGGTGCTGGCGCCAGTGACGGCGGCCGTGCTCTTGGTGGTGTCTCTGGCATTGTTTGGAGTGGTCGGGTCGGGGTCCATATTCCCTAGTTTGGGAGATAACCAGATCAGCCAGTTCTCTTCCTACCAGCAACTGCAGCAATTTGTACAAAACAACGCGGGATACAAGGAATTCTATTGGGGAGTCGCGGATGGATTGGTCGGCCTTTTCTCAAGGAGCCCGGAGAGTAATGCGCTTGTACTGGTGCCGGCCGCCCCGGGAGACTCCGGTTCAGGCTACTCTGGTACCAACATTCAGGTTGCCGGGGTGGACGAGGTAGACATCGTTAAGACCGACGGAGAGTACATCTACCTGGCCTCCGGGAACAAGACTATCATCGTGAGGGCGTATCCTGCTGACGAAGCTCAGATAGTTTCCGAAATCGAGTCGGCAGGCACAGTGATAGGAATATTCGTCAACGGAGACAGGCTGGTCGTGTTTGAGGAAGAAAGTCCCTATTACGCCCTGTATGATGTTCGGGACTCTGCGGACAAATTCTACATGCCTTACATAGCGCCCAAAACATATATCAGAGTGTATGACATCTCGGACAGGGCAAATCCCACCTTGCAGAGAGAGCTTTCCACCGATGGCCAGTACGTCAGTTCCAGAATGATAGGCGAGTATGCCTACGTGGTGATAACTGAACCCGCATATCAACAGGATGATGAAGTGAACCTTCCCAAGATTTATTCCGATGGCAATGAGCGGGAAGTGCCGGCCACCGACATCTACTATTCCGCGGTCGCTGATTACTACTATACGTACACCACCGTTATGGCCATAAACACACAGGATGATAACGAAGAGCCGACATCCGCGACAATCCTGCTGGGGGCCAGCAGCAACCTCTACGTCTCTACGGACAACATCTACCTGACGTTCCCGGTATGGGGAACGGGCGTGGGCGACTCGGAAAAGACCTCGATTCACCGGATTCAGATATCAGGTAACAACATCACGTACGTCGCCAACGGCGAAGTGCCCGGCATGGTCTTGAATCAGTACTCCATGGACGAGTACGACGGCTACTTCCGGGTGGCAACCACCACCTGGAACGAAGGCAATCGGAATAACGTGTACGTCCTCAACATGTCTCTGAACATCACCGGCTCGGTGGAAAACCTGGCACCGGGGGAGAGAATCTATTCGGCCAGGTTCATGGGCGGTAGATGCTACCTGGTGACCTTCAAGCAGGTTGACCCGCTGTTCGTGATAGACCTGAATGACCCCTATGACCCCGAGGTGCTCGGCTATCTGAAGGTGACTGGCTATTCCGACTACCTGCACCCTTACGACGAGACCCACATCATAGGCATAGGTAAGGAAACGACGGACGCGGGTACCTTCGCCTGGTATCAAGGGGTCAAGATATCCCTGTTCGACGTCAGCGACGTCCGCAACCCGGTGGAGATATCGAAGATTGAGATAGGGGACAGGGGCAGCGATTCGCCGGTCCTGTATGACCCGAAAGCTTTCCTGTTCGACAGGTCCAGGAATCTGCTGGTGATGCCCATTTCGGAGGCCAAGGTAGATGTGACGAAGTATTCGGAGGAAGAGCTGGCCTGGGCATACGGCGAGACCATCTACCAGGGCGCATATGTATTCAACGTAACTCTGGACCAGGGCATCCAGCTAAAAGGCAGAATCACCCACGTCGAGAACCCTGAAGACCTGGAACAGGGCTACTATTACTACTACTATCCTTTTGCGGTAGAGCGGTCTCTCTACATAGGCAACGTTCTCTACACCATCTCTCAGGCTAAGATAATGATGAATGACCTGGGGACTCTGGATTACATCAACGAGGTAGCGCTGCCGGGCTCAACCTGGGCGCCGTACGAGCCCCTCCCCGTAGAGCCCGGCTCCGTTGAACCCTCCGGTGTCGGGTCTGGAACTGTGGAGCCTACAAAATAGCCGGAAAGGAAGGGCAGATCCGAAACGTCCGGGATTGTTTATGTGAGGGTGAATGAAATGAAGAAGATACTGGTAATCGCGTTAGCTTTGGCACTGCTCGTGCCGGTGCTGGCCTGGGTCCCGCCGGCTCAGCCCGCCCTGGCCGGGGAGGTAAAGTCCGATAAGGAACGTGTAGCTTCACCGAACGTCGGCGAGGCGGAACAGGCATTGCTGGTTGAAGGAAACACTGCTTTTGCCTTTGACCTCTATCAGGCGCTCAAGGAAACGGATGGCAATCTTTTCTACTCTCCATTTAGCATCTCGCTGGCCCTGGCCATGACTTATGCCGG
>Ga0172363_10001405_pt1 | contig 19422 bp, 22 predicted proteins | sample LakKivs2_kivu2a2_FD_114541 | JGI IMG/M metagenome (GOLD analysis project Ga0172363, IMG submission 114541) | Sediment microbial communities from Lake Kivu, Rwanda - Sediment s2_kivu2a2 | ecosystem: Environmental > Aquatic > Freshwater > Lake > Sediment | place: Rwanda: Western Province, Lake... | reverse complement strand
TGCCCCACGTCGCCCTCGGCCTTACTGGCAGGCTGGAAAGCCTGCCCCACGTCGCCCTCGGCCTTACTGGCAGGCTGGAAAGCCTGCCCCACGTCGCCCTCGATCAGGCCAATGGTGATCAGGTGGTAGCCAAAGGTCTTTTTGAGCAGGCGGACGATTTCTCCCAGCAACTCGTCAATGTCCAGGATGGAGGCCAGGTGGCGCCCCACCTCGGTGATGACGCGGAATTGCTCGGCCCGCCGCCGCTCGACCTTAAGGAGCCTGGCGTTCTCGATCACCACGCCGATCTGGTGGCCGATGGAGGTGAGCAACTGGACGTCCTGGTCGGTGAACTCGCGATAGCCGCGCGTCACGGCGAACAGCGCCCCTAACACCTTGCCCTTCGAACTCAGTGGGACGCTGGCCAGGGAGTGGAGCCCTTCCTCCCGCACCGCCATCCTGGTGAGGCGAGGGTCGGCCGAGACATTCCTGACCACCAACGCTTCGCCGGATTGGGCGACGCGCCCGGAAAAGCCCTCGCCGACCTTCAGACGGTCAATCTCAGCCACGAACTGGGGGCTGAAGCCCCGCTGGACGGCGATGCTCAGCATCCCGGTATCTTCATCCAGGAGATAGATCCCGCCGCTTTCGATCTCCAAGACAAGCAGCGTCTTGTCCAGCGCACCTTTCAGGATCTCATCCAGGTCCAGCGATTGGCTCACGGTGGCGGCGATGGCGTTGAGGGCGGCCAGTTCTTTGGTGCGGCTGGCCATCTGCCTTTCGAGCGCGCGGCTGCGCGCCTCGACGTTTCTCACCCGCAGCCGGTACCCCCCCACTGCTGCGCCTGCCAGCATGAGGACGACGATGGTCCTGAACCACCAGGTGGCCCAGAACGGCGGGACGATGGTGACTTTCACCGCAAGGCCATCTTCGTTCCACACCCGATCGTTGTTTGAGCCTTTGAGTCTGAGGGTGTAGGTTCCGCCCGGCAGATTGGTGTAGCGCCCGAATCGTTTGGTTCCGATGGTATTCCAATCTTCATCGTATCCCTCCAGCATGTAGGCGTATTGGTTCTTCTGTGGCTGGAAGTAACTGAGCGCGGCAAACTCAAACGCAAAGTCGTTGTTCGGCCACTCGAAGGTGACTTCCGTCAATGCTTCGACAGCCTGGCCGAAATCTACCGCTCCTTCGGCTTGGCTCAGGGCAAGCTGACCGCCTTGCGCCAGCGACGTCAACACGATGGGGGGCGCGTAGGGATTGTCCTTGACGCGATCCGGGTAGAATGCATTGAACCCGTTGATGCCGCTAAAAAACATCTCACCACTGGGGCTCTTGAAGTAGCCGTTGAAGTTAAACTCGGCGCTCTGTAGCCCATCGCCGACGCCATAGTTTTTGAAGGTCTCTGTGCGCGGATCGAACTTTGAGATCCCGTTGTTCGTACTTAGCCACAGGTTACCCTGATCGTCCTCCAGGATGCCATAGATCACGTCGTTCGGTAGCCCATCTTTCACCCGGTAATGGGTAAAGGTTTCACTCTGCCTGTCAAGCCTGTTGAGGCCGCCGCCCCAGGTGCCGAGCCATAGCGTGCCGGAGCGGTCTTCGTAGATCGAGAAGACGATGTCGTGGCTCAGGCTGTGGGGATCAGCGGGATCGTTTTGGTAGTGGATGAATCGCCCGGTGTCTCGGTCGAACCTGTTCAGCCCGCGATGGGTTCCAAACCAGAGTCCGCTCGCCCGGTCTTCCAAGACGGATCCGACGTTGTTTTCGCTCAAACTGTGAGGGTCATTGGGGTCGTTCAGATAGCGGGTGAATTGCCCTGTTCCTTCGGCTTCGCTCAGGACAAGCTCGCGATCCAATTTGTTCAGACCCCAAGCTGTTCCAATCCATAGCGTGCCATAACGGTCTTCGTAAATAAACCAGACCACGTCGCTGCTCAGAGTATGTGGGTCATCGGAGTTGTGTTGGTAACGGGTAAACTGCTCTGTTTCCCGATCGAAACGGTTGAGCCCCCCAGCCGTACCAACCCAAAGCATCCCTGCGCGGTCTTCGGTTATCGCTACGACGGTGTCGTTGCTCAGGCTGTGGGGGTCAGCAGGGTCGTTCTGGTAATGGCGCCACTGGTTCGATGCGCGGTCAAATCGGTTGAGGCCCTGGCCGTCCGTGCCAATCCACAGCACACCCGCTGAATCCTCGTAAATGGTCCATACGCTGTTCCCACTCAGGCTATTGGGGTCATGGGGGTCAACCTGATAAAGAGCGAACTGCTCCCTTTGACGATCGTAGCGGTTGAGGCCGGCACCATAGGTTCCAATCCACAGCCCACCCGATTCGTCTTCGACCATGGACCTGATATCATCCTTGCTCAGGCTATATGGATCATCTGAAGTATGTCGGAAATGGGCGAACTGTCCGGTTTCCGGATCCCTCGGCTGCCCCTTCGACAGGCTCAGGGCGGGCTCCTTCGGCAGGCTCAGGGCTTCGGCTCGGGACAAGTCCAGGCGATTGAGGCCGTCGGTCGTCCCCACCCACAACATCCCCGACGAATCTTCAAGTATGGATGTAACATTGTCGTTGCTCAGGCTGTGCGGGTCACTCGGATCATTCCGATAATGGGTAAAGGTCTCCATTTCCCGATCAAGTTTGTTCAAGCCCCCGCCGGCAGTTCCAACCCAGAGAACGCCCGAGCGGTCTTCGTAGATGGACTGGACTGCACTGTTACTCAGGCTATCAGGGTCAGCGGGATCATTCTGATAATGGACAAACTGCCCGGTTCCTTCGGCTTCCCCTTCGACAGGCTCAGGGCCTTGGCTCAGGACAAGCTCCCGGTCCAGGCGATTGAGCCCGCCGCCAGTGCCGACCCACAGCGCGCCGGCCGAATCTTCGAGGACGGTCGTGACCGTACCCCTGCTCAGGCTGTGGGGATCAGCGGCATCGTTTTGGTAACGGATGAACTGCTTCGTTTGTGGATCAAACCGGTTGAGCCCACCCTCACGAGTGCCGACCCAGAGCAGGCCCGTTCGATCCTCATACACGGAGAAGACGTGATCGTCACTCAAACTGTTGGGGTCGTCAGGGTCGTTCCGGTAGTGGTCGAAGTGTCCTGTCTGGGGATCGAAGCGGTTCAGCCCGCCGCCATACGTGCCAATCCAGAGCACACCGGATTGACCTTCGACCATGGACAGAATGTGGCCATCGCTCAGGCTATAGGGGTCTTCCGGGTCAGGCCGGTACACGATGAAGTTGTAGCCGTCGAAGCGGTTCAGCCCGTCCTCGGTGCCAATCCATACGAAGCCCCGGCGGTCCTGAAGCATGCACAGAGCAGCACTCTGGGAGAGGCCATGTTCGAGGCTGAAACGATCAAATCTGATCCTGGTGGATTGGGTGTACAGAGGACGTTGGGTATCCTCTGCCTGATCCTCCCCAGGTGGGGTATGAGTCGGCGTGCTCACCCGGGTGGAACCCACTTCGGTTTCGGGTGGCGTGAGCGTCGTCGCACGGCTACAGGCCGTCGCCACGAGCACGATCGCGATCAGTAGCCCGAAGATAGGTGCGCACCCGAGTTTCCGAGAGCTTCTTGGTAGCACTTTGCCTCCTATCCTGCTTGCACTCGCCGCAGGCGAGACGAAACAGGCTCAGAGGTCATATCTTATCACATCTTGTCTAGCCCTGCAACATACACACGACTTGACAAACAAACAAAAAGGGCCCGGGCATCGTGTGTCCCAGGCCCCTCGATTTCATCAGGGCTTACCCGCCCCAGGGCATCGCGGCATACTCGGCGAAGACCTTGTCGTGCAGTTCTTTGAAGAGCCGTTCGTGCCCGCGTTCCCAATCGGCGAGCATCTGCAGGGCATCTTTGGCCTTGCCCTCTGCCTGGGAGGCGGCCATCTCGTAGAACTCGCTGATGTCGCGCTCGATGATGTAGGCCATGCGCAAGATCGAGAGGTCGGGGACCATAGACTCCATCACCGTCTGCTCCAGCATTTCGGACTTGGCCCGTTCCATGAAGAAGCCACTTTTCTGCAACTCGGCGCGCATGCCGGTGTCGTCGGCCTTACTGCCACTGTCTAACCCTGCCAGCAGCGACTCGATAAACTTGATGTGCTTGTCCTCTTCGCCTGCCAGCCTGCGGAAGGCCCCCTGGGCTACGGCGTGGCTCATACGGGCAGCATTGCTCTCAAAGAAGTTCTTCCCTTCGTGCTCACGTTGCAGCGCATATTCGTACACTTTGCGTACGTCCATTGGTACTTACTCCTTTCTGTTCTATGTTGTTTGGTGAAGCGTGGTCTCTATCCCTCGAAAAACGGATGTTGTTCGCTGTCCCACCACGTCTGGTTCTGGGTGAGGTATTCAAGGGTTTTGTCCAGGAGACGGAAGTGTTGCTCTTCCTGACCAGTCAAGAAGTCGTAGGTCTCCCGGGCGCGGGGGTCGTCCGTTGCCCGCCCGGCCCGGGCGTACAGTTCCTGCGAGATGCGCTCCGTCTCCTTGCCAAACTCCAGCGCGGCGATGTCGCCGATCAGGGACACTTGCCGGTCGGGGGTGAAGACGGGCAGAGGCTCGGGCGGTTCCTCGCCCGGCAGGTCTGGAGCAGCCGGGTCCAGGGGGAACTCGGCACGCAGCGCCTCCTCGTAGGGGAGCCAGCCCCGTCCCTCTTCCAAGGCCCGGTACTCGGCCAGCAGAAGCCGCAGGTGCTGTTCCTCCTGGGCGGCCAGGTCGAGGAACATGGCCTCGCCGCGCGCGCCGGAGGCGCGCCCGGCGACCGTCGTGTAGAATTTGTAGCCATCTCGTTCGAGGCTCATGCCGCGCCTCAGAATCCCTTGCGGAGTATTCCAATTCATCGCTTCAATCTCCTTCGTAATTCGTAATTCGTAATTCGAGGGTCACGTGAAGCCGCGCGTGAAGACCAGCGCCACGTTCTTCTTGTGCCTGTAATCCGACAGGCGGACAGTGTGTCCCTCCACGTCGGTCAACTCAAAGTCCGGCGCGGCCTGTCCTATGGCGACGTGCCCGGCCATGGTGGCACCCCTTTCTGGCTATGGCCGGTCTCTGACCGCGCCATCTTCCTCCAGCAGACGCGACTGGATCTCAATCCCCTGCGAAAGCATCTTGTGGATTGGGCAGTGCCGGGAGACCAGGTAGAGCCTCTTGCGCTCTTCCGGCGTGAGGTCGCCAGTCAGCACGATCTCTTCTTCGATTTGCTCTTTGTACTCCTGGATGTCTTCGCAGTCCTTGCAATCCTCGGCGAAAACCCGGTCATACTGCATGCGCAGTTCGACCTCACGCAGGTCAACGTCGTGGTGCTGGGCGTAGGTGTGCAGGACGATGGCGGTACACGAGGCCAGGCCTGCCAGCAACATTCCATACGGCGTCATCTGGTTGACGTCCTCGACGGGCTGGAAGTCGTGTATGTCAGGCACGTGAGGGTCGAGGGCCAGGATTTCGGTTTCAAACTGGCTGTTCTGACGGACGATGACTCTTTCTGCCATAGCCGGTCTCCCAGGGCCGAATAGTTACGGGACAAGATGGCATCCTGTCCAACATCGGAGGGACAAGATGGCATCTTGTCCTACATCGGAAATTTCAGCGCAGCCATCCGACGACGGTCATGTAGATGACGCTCTCTTCGACGCCGTCCACGCCCAGCAGCGCGTTCGCTTCGTCGTCGTATAGCGCTGCGATCTGGCAACTGCCCAGGCCCAGCGCCACCGCCCCGAGCGCGACGTTCTGCGCGATGTGCCCGGCATCCAGGTAGACGTAGCGGTAGGCGCGCTGCTGGTACTTCCACTTCGAGCGTTCAAAGATCGCCGTCCAGACGAAGACGACGTTGGCCCAATAGGCGCTGTCCTGGTCGAGCGCAGCCTGGGCGACGTCTGGCCGGAAATCGCCCGTTTTTAGTTGGTCGAGCGCGTGCTGTTCGACGGCGTAGTGATAGACACCGGGCTCGATTCCCCCTACCGCGTGAACCACGACGTAAGTCTCGACCGGGTAAAGCGCGCCAGCGGAAGGGGCTGTGCGCAGCCCGAAGCCCTGGGTGCGCCGGGTGGTCCCTTGCGCTGCCCACAGCAATTGTGAAAGCGCTGCCTCTGGCAACGGGATTGCCTGAAAGCGACGTATGCTGCGCCGCTCACTGAGCGTGCTCCACAGCGGCGCGCCGCCCTCGGTTTGCGGAGGGCTCAACCGAATCTGGGGCACCCCAGAATAGTGCTTGTAGGGCGCTGGCCTGGCGGCCCAATCCAGTCCGCCGACTGACATGTGGGCGCGCTGGTATTGCGTCTCTTGCTGAAAGATGTCTCCAGGGCCTGGTTTTGTCATCTCGCTTCTCTTGGAATTCACCCTGCTCACCAGAAACGCTCGAAGCGCTCCTGTTTGGCCTTACAGATGGGACAAACCGCCGGCGGCTTCTCCCGGGCGCACAGGTAACCGCAGACCCGGCAGCGCCAGACGGGGAGAGGAGGTAACTCCTCGCCGGGCGGCTCCGGCGGGCGGGCGAGCAGGTCCTGGGCGCGCTGCCCCTCGGGCGGACGGCGTTCCAGGATGGGCTGGACCTTGCGCTCACCCCGCAGCACCTCTTCGGAGACGTAGAGCGCACAGTAACAGGCTCCCCAGTCGAGCAGGTCGGCGTCGCGATAGTCGCATGGGCAGACGATGTCCAGGTCCTTCTGCCCGTCCCCTGTCGCCAACCGGCATGGACAGGCGCGGTAACCGTATCGCTGTTCGTTGATCAGCAATCCTTCCACCAATCCCTGCACGAACTCCCGCTCCGGGTTCAGGTGGTAGCCGGATGCTTCTGCCTCCTGGTCCAACTGCTTGTAGAGAGCAGCGATCTTCTCCGTGGGGATGACGCTCTCCTCGTTCATAGTCCCAGCACCTCCTGAAGTTCCTCCGGGTGATATCCCACCACGCACTGGACGTCGTCCACCACGATGGTGGGAAAAGATACGGAAGGATTCCAGCGGCGGACCTGGGCCAGCACATCTTCTCGTTCCTGTCCTTGCAGCAGGTCCACGTATGCGTAGTCGAACGCCACTCCAAGGCTTTCCAGAAACTGGCGAGTCCGCCTGCACCAGATGCAAGTGGACAGGCCGTAGAAGACAATATGATGCTCGTCGTGAGAACCCTGTATGCTACCTCTTGATTCTGGCATCAGCCTCTCCTTCTCACCCTTGCGAAGGTGGCGATAGTTGCTATTTCTGTCCGATTTGCGGGTTAATGTTGCCAGGCCCGCCGCACTCCGGGGTATAGCACGTAGCGTCAATGAAGATACATTTCTCTTTGCAACTGGGGCAGGTTTCGGGTGGGGTGGGAGCCTGAAGCGTGTAGGTCTCCGCCAGGTACGTAATCAAGGTAGCCTTCTCGTCGTCGTTCAACCGCGCGCCCTGGCCGGCCATGCGCGTGACCGTCTGTTCCCACTCCTGGCGGGTCTTGTGGACCTGCGTCACGCGGTCCAGGCTGTGGCAGACAGTGCAACGTTCCTCCAGGAGTGCTGCGCCGTCGCCTGCAGGAGGTTGCACGGTGGGCTGTTCGTGAACCGCCTCCGTCGGCGGTGCAGCGGGCGGGGTCCCGCCCGCTGGCTCTGTCGTCCCGGGTGCTGCCGGACCGCCGCAGGCTATCAGAATCCCGGCCACCACGAGCAGTGTGGCGACCAATGTCCAAACGATCGTGTTGGCTCGCATATTTCCTCGCCTTCTGTGCTGCTCCTACTCGCCAGACGCCTTGATGAGTCTGGCAAAACGAGCGCCAAACTCCTCGCCGTGCTCCAGGTCTGCTTGTGTCGGGCCACCGATGAACTCGAAGGACTCTACCAGTTCCCACTTCAATGGTTCGATGAGGCGCTCCAAGTGCCGCTGTGCGCCCCCGCTCCACCCGTAACTGCCAAAGCGAGCGACCTTCTTGTTGCGGATGCGCTTGTGGGCCACCACGTCCAGCACCTGGACCATGGGGGGGAAAAGCGATCCTTCGTAGGTGGGAGCGCCCACCATGACCCCCCGTTGCGTCCACAGCGAGGGCAGGATGTAACTGACGTGGGTGTGCGTGACGTCGAAGATTGACAACGACACCCGCTCGCGGGAGACGCCACGCGCCACGGCGTTCATCATTTTCTCGGTGTTGCCATACATCGAGCCGTAGATCAACGTGATGCCGGCCTCTGTGGGACCGGTGGCGTACTCTGCCCACTGCCTGTACAGCTCGACGATGTGTTGGGGATCCTGGCGCCAGATGAGCCCATGGGAGGGGGCGATGACGGAGACGGGCACGTCGGCCAGTTTAGCAATGGCCTGGAGCACCGGCTTGCTGAATATAGCCACGATGTTGACATAGTAGCGCAGTGCCTCTCGTTTGTAGAACTCGGAATCAACACACTCATCGTCAAAGATCGCGCCGCGCAAGGCTCCGTAGCTGCCAAAGGCGTCACAGGAAAAGAGAATGTGTTCGGTGGTCTCGTAGGTCATCATCGTTTCGGGCCAGTGGACGAAGGGCGTGTAGACGAAGCGCAAGGTGTGTTGGCCCAGTGAGAGGGTGTCCCCATCCTGGATCACCTGTACACCCTCGGTGATCCCGTAGAACGATTCGAGCATCGCACAGGCTTTTTCAGTGCCCAGGATGGTAGTCTGGGGGGCTATCTGCCGCAGGGTGCGCAATACGCCCGAGTGGTCTGGCTCCATGTGGTTGATGATGATATAGTCCAACTGAGAAACGTCAGTGACCTGGTGGATCTGATCGAGAAACTCGTCTGTCTTGAGTGCTTTGGTGAGATCCACGATGGCGGTCTTCTCGTCGCTGATCAGGTATGTGTTGTACGAGACGCCCTCCTGCGTGATGGGCCACATCCCTTCGAAGAGATCAGTCGTGCGATCGTTGACGCCAATCCAGTAAATGCCTGGCTTGATCTCAATGGGTGGCATGGTTCCTCCTGCGGCGCTGCTTCCGCCAAGGCGGCTGAACGCCCACCTACAACATTCTCGCCAAGGTGCGCAGGTGTTTCTGCTCCTCACGGATGATGCCGGTGATGGCCTCCTGTTCCGCCTGGCTGACCATGTCGCGCAGGTCGTAGAAGAACAACAGGGTGTCTTTCTCAAAGTCCAGGCCTGCGCGGAGCGCCATCTCCCTGGTTTCGGCCTTCCTGGCCAGGGCCATGGCCTTGTCTGGACCGGCGAACAGTGCGTTATTCAGGGCGACCTGCATGTAGGCCTGATACTCGTCGTAATAGGCAGCGGGGTAGACGGTGGACGGCGCGGGAGCTGGCGTCGGTCCTTCCAGCATCCTCTGGAACACACGATAGTGCCCTTGCTCCTGGACGGCCAGGTCCTCGAAGAGCGCTTTGACCTCGGGGTCGGTGCTCTTCGCGGCCACTTCCCTGTAATATGCCTCTCCGTTTTTCTCAATGTCCATCGCCATTTCGAGCGCCTGGGCAGCAGTGAATAAGGTCATCTGTCTTTACTCCTTTTGTTGAGAGACCTGACAGGTTTTCAAAACCTGTCAGGTCTGTAGCAGTTACTCAAGCACGCAGATCGCTCCGGGCCGCTTGATGCGCAGCACCAGGCTTTCCAGCACGCGGAAGTTGTGGTCCATGTTCTCCGGCCCCAGGAAGGCCGTGACCAGGTCCTGCGCGATGGCCAGGTCAAAGTTGTGTGGCCCCAGCGCAAGGACCACCCCCTGGTTCTCGGCCAACGCCGGCGAGCGGAAAAGACCGCCCTCGGCCACGTCCTTGATCAACTCGCTCTCCAGCCGGCCGATGTCCCTGGCTACGCGCTGGGTTTTGGCGTACAGCGCAGGGCTGAGTACGACGGCGAAGGGGGCGTAGAAACCGTCGGTCACCAGCGCCTCGGTGGCGGCAACGATATTGGCAAAGGCCGTGCCCGGCTCGGCCCACTTGCCCAGCGGCACGGTATGGTGGCCGGTCGCGTTCAGCAAACCCTCGTAGCCGTGATCGGGATGCCCGTGGAAAATCAGCCTGTCCTCTGCGATAGCGCAGGCCGCGCTGGCAGCGGCGGCCGGCCCCAATTCCAGCGGCTGCCCCATGTGGCGGCTGGCCTCGATGTCACGCCACGACAGGCGAAAGTCCTGGTGGATAATGGGCAGAGGCAGGAATTTGCGTCCGGTCACCTGGATCACGTTGCTCTCAGTGCAGCCGCAGCCTTCTTCGTCGTGCATGCAGGCCTGGCCGCTGCCGACGGATGCCACAGGCACAATCTGTACACCTGCTCCCAGCGGGCCGGTGAGGGAGATAAAGTGCCGGCCCACCAGCAATTCGCGGGCTACGTGCACTACCACTTCGTCCAACTGCTCCCACTCCTCGGCGCTGAGGGGCGCGTCGTCGCGCATCAAATAGTCGCTCATATCAGCCTCCTATTGCGCGTCCATCAAGCTGCCTACGGTAAGCTGGCCCGCCGGAGGCGCCGGTTCGCTTTCCTGCAGTTCGTGGATAGTCGCAGCCAGGAATTCTTCCTGGATGATCATGTTTTCGACTTCCAGTTTCAGTCCTGGATGTTCTGTCAGTTCTGCCTCCTGGCTCAAGTGGGTAAACCTGTCGCGCGCCGTGTGGGTCAATTGCAGGTCCGACTGCAATGCTGGCTCCACCGTTCGGCTCATGTCCAGTGGGGGTGGATCGAACTTGGGTTCGTGAGCAGCCTCGGCCAGGCTCTCGGCAAAATGGGACAGGTGTTTCATGTGGCGCATGGCTGCCAGTTCCAGCTCGCTGCTCACCGGGCAGTCAGCCCCGAGGACAAAGGCGTGGCGCAGGTGCTGCAAGACGAGTTTGTATTCATCTGTCATCTCGCCTTGTAACCGCCCTGCCATTTCTGGGGAGAACTTGGCCGGGTCCCCATAGGCAAACGGCTCCTCGGCTGCCGCTCCCAGCTTGGCCAGGGTCGCTGCAAAGCGTTGTTTGTGGATGTTCGACTCCCGGCTTTGTTGCAGCAGCACTCTTTTGATTTCAGGGTCGCTGACGCCTTCGGCCTGCTCCGCATACAACTTGACGAGGCGCTCTTCCCACTCGATGTACGAGCGCAATAGCGACCCGTTTGACGTCGGATCGTGCGGGTATACGCCTGGCGTCATGTCCGGCTCTGCGCCCAGCTCGCCGATCACGTCGGCCAGCCAGTCCGTGTGCCACATCTCTTCGCGGGCCATCGGAAGCAACATGGCCCCCAGGGGAGTATCTTCGCCGACCTGGTAGGCGTGGATCAGGTAGCGGATGACGGAGGCATGTTCGTCGCGCAGGTCGGCGTTGAGCATATCAATCAATGCTTGTTTGTCCATCATGCTACACCGATCTCCTTGCTGCTCTCCCACAGGCCGTGGATGTTGCAAAGCGCCAGCGCGTGCAGCGTGCCTGGCTTGTTGATCTTTAGCGATGTGGTCACTGCGTGGTGCGTGTAGACGGGGCCCTGGTTCGGGCCGGCGGCAGACTCACCGTGAGCGTTGAACTCGAAATGGCCTACGTCGTAGGTAAACTTGTCCCCTTCTGGATGGAAGTACAGGGAAATCCAACGGATGTGGTGTTCGGTCGTGTTGGGGTGGGCGATCTCCTTGCCCAGGCCGACTTTTACCTCGAAGGCTTCGTCCGCTTTCACCTGGTCCGGGCACTCGATGACTGGAACGTGCTTCTCCTTTTTCCAGTCTGCCTCTTGAATCCTATCTCCGAATTTCATGGTTGCCTCCATTCTTCATTCTTCATTCTTCATTCTTCATTCTCATGCCACCTGCCGGAACAACTCCCGCTTTGCGCCGCAGATCGGGCACTGGGCGGGAGATTCCCGCTCTGCGACGTACCCGCAGACCGGACAGACGTAGTAATCGTGAGTCTCGTCGCGCAGCATGGCACTCAGCGCTCGCTTGTAGAGCGCGGCGTGCCCTTCCTCGACGTCCCGCGCCTGGCCGAAGGTCAACGCCGCCGCTCGTTCCCCCTCCTCCTCCGCCTGGCGGATGAACTGCGGATAGTAGACCTGGTTGACGCTGGATTCTCGCTCGAAGGAGGACTGCAGGTTCTCTTCTGTGCTCTGCACGATCGCCTCGCCCAGCAGCCGCAGGTGGCGCTCGGCGTGCACGCCTTCGGCCGCGGCGACGGCGCGGAACAGCCTGGCGACCTGCGCGTAGCCTTCCTCGTCCGCCTTGCGGGCGAAAGCCAGCAGCCGGTGGTAGGCCTTGGCCTCACCGACGAAGGCCTCATACACGTTGCGTTGCGTCTGTTCTTCCATGATCTGAAACGACTGAAGTCGTTACTACGAGGGGTAGAGATTAGAACTTTCTGAATCTCTCGCGCCTGGCCCCGCACAGAGGGCACCTGTCGGGTGGCTCCCCTTCTACTGTCCAGCCACACACCTCGCAGATGTAGACGTCGCCTATATCTGCATCCTTGCCCGAGAGCACGGCCTGGCGGGCTTGCTCGTACAGTCCCGCGTGCACTTTCTCCGCCTCCCATGCCCATTTGTTGGAGCGTACGGCGTTCTTCTCCTGCTGCAGTTCGGCCACGGCCGTGAAGGCGGGGTACATTTCCTCAACTTCGTACGTTTCGCCGCCGATGGCGGCCTCGAGGTTTTCCCTCGTCTGGCCCAGATTGCCCAACGTCTTGAAGTGGCCGGTGGCATGCATCTGCTCGGCGAAGGATATGGCCCGGAAGAGCCGCGCCACTTGCGGGAATCCTTCCTGCTCTGCGCGGTCGGCAAAGATCATGTACTTCATGTGCGCCTGGCTTTCGCCGGCGAAAGCCGCTTCCAGGTTGGCTTGTGTCATCTTATGCATAGGTTACCTCCATTCTCCATTCTTCATTCTTCATCAGTCTTACCCGGCCTGTAGCAATGTCTTCAGGTCAAAGTCGTCGTCCACCAGCCGGCCGGCGTAGGCCGAGACGTCTGTGCCTCGCTCGATGAGTTGGGTGATGGGCCGCACGCGCTCTTTGTCGTTGAGCAGGATTGCGCCTGCGATGCGCCCTCCACGCAGCACGACCTTGCGATACTGGCCGGCCGCCGTGTTTGTGTGCCGCAAGTGGGTGTATGCGTCCCCCTCCGCCAGGCATTCCCCCAGCGAGGCCAACTCGGCCCCGACGATTTTGAGCGTGGTGGTGGGGAGCGAACCGGTGTAGGCGGCGCTGCCGGGCGCGACCATCTGAGCTGCCGCCACGCGGGCCTGTTCGATGGCCGGCGGGATGATCCCATAGACCCGGCCTTCAAACTCGGCAACGTCGCCCGCGGCAAAGATATCCTCGACGCTCGTCTGCAGTCGCTGGTCTACGACGATGCCACGGTTCACGCTCAGCCCGGCGGCCTGGGCCAGCGCCACTTCGGAACGGATGCCGGTTGAGAAGAGCCCCAGTTCTCCAGGTACCAGGCGGCCATCCTTGAGCCGGATGCCGGTGGCACGCCCATTGCCCAGGATGGCCTCCGTCGTGCCGCCCGTGAGCACGCGGAGTCCCTGCGCTTCGAGCAGTGACTGCAAGACCTGCGCTCCTTCGACGTCCAGTTGGCGCGGCAGCAGGTAGGGGAAGAACTCGACGACTGTCACGTCCAGCCCGGCGGTGTGCAGCGCCCGGGCCGTTTCCAGTCCCAGCAATCCTCCGCCAATGACGACGGCCGTGGAGACCTGCTGCGCATAGGCCTTGATCGCCAGTGCGTCGTCCAGTGTGCGCAGGGTAAATACACCCTCGTTGCCTGTTCCTTCACAAGCTGGAATCGAGGGACGACTGCCTGTGGCGAGCAAGAGGCGGTCGTATTGCACACTTGAGCCGTCGGCCAACGTAATACGATGGGCCGAGGGATCTAATGACGTGACCTGGGTTCCCAGGTGCAGGTGGATGCCGCGCCCGGCGTACCACTCGGCCGGGCGAAAGTAGAGCGCGTCCTGCTCGAGCTGGCCAGCAATGAATTCCCACAGTAGAGGACGGCGGTAATAGGGATAGGGCTCCGCGCCGAAGATGTGCACCTCGGCCGCCGGATCGGAGCGCACGAACTCCTGCGCGGCTGTCACGCCGGCCACACCGTTCCCAACGATGACGTGCCGCATCGCTTATCCCATTTTCTCGAACATGTCCTTGCCCGCGCCGCAACTGGGACATACCCAATCGTCGGGCAACGCCTCAAAAGGTGTGCCAGGATCAACTCCGTTGTCTGGGTCGCCCACCGCCGGGTCGTAGACGTAGCCGCATACCATGCATTCCCACTTGTCCATTGCTGTTGCCCTCCTTTCTCTATTCTTCATTCTTCATTCTTCATTCTTCATTCTTCATTCTTCATTCTTCATTCTTCCTGGGAAGCACAGGCGGGGCAATAGCCGCGAAACACCACGTCACAGTCCACAACCTGGAATCCGTAAGTATGTTCAGGCGGGAGTACCGGGGTCTGGCGGGCCTGCGGGACGTCTTCGACCCGTCCACACCCCAGGCAGATCAGGTGGTCGTGACCTGCTGTATTAACGTCATAGTGCCGCTCTCCCAGTCCCAGGTCCAGTTCCTGCAGCATGCCCATCTCGACTAGTTCGTGCAGTGTGTTGTAGACTGTGGCATGTGACAGGTCGGGCATCACGTCCCGCACGCGCGCGTAGACTTGCTCGGCAGTGGGATGTGGATGATTCTCCTGCAAAGCCTGGATGATGGCCCGGCGTTGGGGCGTCACCCGGCGGCCTCGGGCTCTCAGTTGTGCACAAAGGCGATTGACGGGTGTCATGTGGTTATTTATAACCCCTCTTACTTTGTAATTATTATAACATGCTTGGGATTCTATGTCAAGCAATAGGTCAACCCGAAAGAACAGCGCCGCCTGTTCAGGGCGGCGCTGGGAGCAATGGTATGGATCAAAGTGACGTTAGTTGCCTTCGGTTTCCCCTTCTGATGGCGCAGGGGGGGCGGGTATCTCGACCGGTACCGGGGCTGGTGGTGGTGGAGTAGGGCGGGGTGGGGCATAGGTCTGCGTGCCAAAGCGGGTCAGCACGACAGCGCCCAATCCCAGGCAGCCAAGCACAAAGACCATGAGCCAGCCGAGCGGAGCCAGGCAGAAGGCCGCGCTCAGTCCCATGCCAACCAGTGTAATGAGCAGTGTCCCCAACCCGGCCGCCCACAGCGGCGCGCTACTGCGGACGTGGAGCGCCTGGAGCAGCCGCTCGCCGATCAGCGCGCCGGCGGCGGTCCAGCCGAACAGTCCGGCTACACCCAGGGCGAGCGCTGCCAGCGCCGCAATCGGCGACAGACAGATGGTAACCGCCAGGGTGACGATGAGCACTGTGGCAGCCACTGACGTCAACAGCCCGATCCCCAGGCTGTGCCACGGTGCCCCGGCCATAGTCTGGCCGACCTGTGCCGTCTGGTGAGGCCAGAGCAGCGCCACTAACCCTGCGACTGCAGCGACGACCAGGACCGCGGTCACGCCGCGTATGACACTGAGCATCCAGCCCAATATCCGGCCCGGGCTGGCAGCCCAGAACGTGAGGGGGGATGGCGCACCAGGCGGAGGCGTGGGGAGTTCACGCCAGCGGCCTAGGCCAAGAGTGGGCAAGGGCAGACCTTCGGTGATCTTCCCATCTACGCGGGCGCCCTCCTTCTGCTCGAGGTCACAGTTCCAGGTGCATACGAGGTCCCCCTTTACCCATGCGCTTGCGCCCAATACAATGTCCCCGCCAGAGACGACCAGGTCCTCTTCGACGGTTCCATCCACCGCGGCGCTCCCGTTCCAGACAATCACGGAGCCTGCGACGTAGCTGTCGGCCTCCAATGTCACGTCACCGTTGAAGACGACCAGGTCGCCATCCACCTGCCCATTATTTTCGAGTGTGTAATCCCTGTTCCAGATGACGATGCCATCGTCGCCAGGCGGAGCGCCATCTGCCAGTGCTGGCGTGGCCGGGAGCAGCAACTCTCCAGCCAGCAGCACGATCAACCAGATAAGCCATTGTTTGCGCATTGTCTCACCTCCATCACAGGAGGCCCGGCTTCAGCCGGGACGTTCCCCGATACATCGGGGCCTCCTCATGTTTTACACTAGTTGTTGGAAACCTCGATCAGGCGAACGCTGCCGATGCCCGTGGTGATCTGGATGTGCAGTTCCGTCTCCGTCTCGCCGAAGACGTCGTTGACGTAGGCATTGCCAGAGCGTTGCAGGCCGGATACCTCTACTGTCGTCAGTCCGCCCTCTGTTTCAACCTGCACGCCCACATTGTCGGGCAGGCGCAGGGTGACCGAACCGATGCCGGCCGTGACCTGCACATCGCCTGAACGGGGCCAGGCTCCTGAAAAGTCCAGCGTGATGTCCCCTACACCGCCCTGCACTTTCATGCGCTCGGGACTGGCGTTGCCGATGCCGGTCACTTCCAGTTTTGAGGCCCCGGCATCGAGCGTGAACTGGCTCATGCGGGCTTCATTCGGCTCGTCGAAGCGTACCTCAAAGTCCCCTGCGCCCAGCTTCAGGCCGAGTTTCTCCAGTTGTAGCCCGGTCAAGTCCAGTCTTCCATCGCCAGCGCCCACCTCGAGATCCATCTTGAGCGGTATCTGGGGTGAAAATTCCAGGTCCCATTCGTTGTGGACGTTTCCAGTGGGGACACCCCAATCCTGGCGGGTACTTCCCTGCTCAATGGTCAGGGTGCCATCCTCGAAGGCAATTTGCGGTGCCCAGCGTTCGACGTTGTAGCGAAAGCGGCCGGAGAGGAGCTGGTCGGAGGTGCCGGCTTCGATCGTCAGTTCACCTGCGCCGAAGAGAACCTCGACGGTAGCTGAGTCGGTTTCTCCAAGGGGAATGGCCTCCCGCCTGTCCTGTATCTCTCCGACTTCGATGGTCGGCACGTTGATCTCGACGTCCGGTACGCGTGGAAGTGTGATTTGGCAACACGCGATCTGGCTACCCAGAAGCGCCAGCCCTGCCAGTATAAGCATGATCTGTTTCATCTTCATCCTCCTTCGTGAATGTTCCAGGACGCAGATGAACGCAGATTTTCGCAGAAGAAATATAAAAAATCCGCGTGAATCCGCGTGAATCCGCGTCCGATCAAGATCAGTGAGTGGTGCGCAAGAGGCGCACCGCGCCCATCCACAGGCTGTTCAGCGCCAGGGCCACACTCAGGCTGCACAGGCCCAGGAAAGCCAGTGGGATGGCGAGCTTTTCTACCAATACCAACAGTGTGCGGCCGGTTGCACCCAGGAGCGCCAACAACTGGACGAGTGTCTCTGGCCCGCCGCTGACCAGCGCTGGCGCGATCCCGGTCGCGTTCAGCAAGTCCAGGAGGGCCGGGGCCAGCCCCAGCAACGCCAGCGTGACCGTCCCCAATGCCAGAGCCGCACCGCCGACGATGGCCCGCCGCGCCCGGTCTCTGCGCTGCAGGCGGGCCATCACCTGCACGCGCAGGCGCACCGGGGCACGCACCAACGGTGCGGAGGCCAGCAGGCAGTCGAGCGCCTGCATGCTCTGCCACGTGGCCTGACACGCACTGCATCCGGCCAGGTGGTTTTCCAGCGTCACGATCTCAGTATTGTCGAGCCGGGCATCCAGCCGCGCCGACATCATTTCGCTGGCTTGTTCACAGTGCATGGCCCATTTCTCCTTCCATCGTCTTTGCCAGGGCACACCGGGCGCGATGGAGCCGCGACTTGACCGCGCCCACGGTCAGGCTCAGCGCTTCGGCAATCTCCTCGTAGGAGCAGTCGTACCAGTAGCGGAGCGTGACCGCCGCCCGGTCGGTGGACGGGAGTGTGGCGAGCAGTTGCTGGATCTGTGCTTCCCGCTCTTGTCGGGCGACCAGCGCCTCCGGGTTAGGACAGTCACTCGCCAGCCGCTCGGGTGCGACAGCCTCGTCTTCCAACGACAGCCAGGTGATCCGCCGCCGGCGCAGCCGGTCTATACAGTAGTGAGACGTGACGGATAGTAGCCACGTGCGGAACGGTCGCTCCGGGTCGTAGCGGCGCAGGTTCGTGTAGGCCCGCAAGAACGTTTCCTGCGCGGCTTCCTCGGCCTCGGCGGCGTTGCCCAGCATACGGTAGGCCAGATTGTAGACGGGTGTCTGGTAGGTCATCACCAGGTGTCCAAACGCAGACTGATCGCCCGCCCGTGCCAGCTCGATCGCTTGTGTTTCGTTGATCACACGTGTGCTCCTGCTTACCCTGGACGTCTCCAGGCCCTGACAATCTCTACTACGTATTATACTACAGAAGGTTGCATGGGTTGGCGTCTCACTGTTTCTATTGCACACGAAAGGCCTGCACGAGGTAGTCAGGCTCGGCGTATTCCACGGCCGGGTCCTGGCTCAACCGCTCGCTTACGTCTATCTCCGCTCCAACTGGCACGCTGAGGCGCAGCACGCCCAGCGCGGGAATCCGGCCTGTGACCTGGACGGAGTACCGGCCTAACACAGACGAAATGGTCTCCTGGCGCACCCCGCTCCTGAACTTCACGAGGACCACCCCGGCTGCAAATTCAGCCCTGGTTGGCTCCGTTCCCCGGATGGGCACGCGAGATATGGACGAAAGCGAGACGTGCGCTGATGGCAGGGCAGGCTGCCCCTGCACTGGCTCAGCGGCCAGCGCCCCGCGCGAGGCCCTGGCCAATGCCCTGTACGCATCAATCCGCCCGTAGCCGAAAACGTCGTCCCGCCCCGGCGTGCCCACGTCCACTGCGGTTTCCTCGATGATCTGCTCGACCTGGTCGTTGCTCAGCGTAGGATTTACAGACCAGACCAGCGCGGCCAGCCCAGCAACGTGTGGGGCCGCCTGGGAGGTGCCGGCGATCTGGGCATACTCCCCGTAACTGGCTCCTCGCCAGCAGGTGCTCATGATCCAGTGGTTGGGGTTGCTGTCCCAACTGCTGGTGGGGTTCCCGCCGGGAGCGGCCACGTCTACGTAATAGCCAGTTTCCGAATAGCGGGCGTGTTCGTCCTCATTGCCCGTGGCAGCCACGGCCAGCACGTGGGGGTAGGCGGCCGGGTAGATGACCGGGTTTCCTGCCTGATACTCGTTGCCTGCCGCCGCAACCACCAAAGCTCCCCGGCTGTAGGCGTAGTTGACGGCGTTCTGTAACGTCGCGCTGCCGTTCTCCCCGCCCAGGCTCATGTTGATGATGCGCGCCCCGTGGTCGGTCGCCCAGATGATCCCCTGGGCAATCTGACTGGAGACTCCCAAACCTTGCCAATCCAGCACCTTTACCGGCATGATCTTGCCTCCCCAGGAGACACCGGCCACGCCCCGGCTGTTGTCGGTGAGCGCGGCGACGATGCCGGCGACGTGCGTACCGTGCCCTTCGTCGTCGGAGGGGTCGGCGCCGTTGTGTATGAAGTCGTAGCCGGCGACGAACTTGCCCTGCAGGTCAGGGTGGGTCAAGTCCGCGCCTGTGTCGAGTACAGCGACGACGGCGTCGCTGCTGCCGGTGCTGACGGCCCAGGCGTAGGAAGCCCGGACCTGGGGCAGGTTCCACTGGTAGGTGGTGTAGTGGGTGTCGTTCGGCGTAATGGGCTGTGGGAGATACTCCCAGTTGCGGA
>Ga0172363_10001399_pt1 | contig 19471 bp, 15 predicted proteins | sample LakKivs2_kivu2a2_FD_114541 | JGI IMG/M metagenome (GOLD analysis project Ga0172363, IMG submission 114541) | Sediment microbial communities from Lake Kivu, Rwanda - Sediment s2_kivu2a2 | ecosystem: Environmental > Aquatic > Freshwater > Lake > Sediment | place: Rwanda: Western Province, Lake... | reverse complement strand
CCAGGCAGCACTATTGGGGAGAGCCAATTCCAATCATTCACTGTCAAAAATGTGGTCAAGTGTCGGTTCCGGAAAAGGATTTACCGGTGGAGCTTCCTTACGTTGAGAAATATCAACCAACCGGAACAGGAGAATCTCCATTAGTAGCGATTAGCAATTGGGTAAATGTTAAGTGTCCGAAATGTGGAGGCGAAGCTCGACGGGAAACCGACACTATGCCAAACTGGGCAGGTTCTAATTGGTACTACATGCGTTATTGTGACCCCCAGAATGATAAATCCCTAGCTGACCCTAAAAAATTAAAATACTGGCTTCCAGTTGATTGGTATAACGGCGGTATGGAGCATACAACCCTGCATCTTTTATATTCTCGTTTTTGTTACATATTTCTTTTTGACGTTGGTATTGCTCCACAATCAGAACCTTATCAGCGTCGAACTTCTCATGGAATAGTTTTGGCCGAAGATGGAAGGAAAATGTCAAAATCTTTTGGAAACGTAATTAACCCCGATGATATTGTTCAAAAATATGGCGCAGATACTTTACGAGTTTATGAAATGTTTATGGGACCATTTGATCAGGCAATAGCTTGGAGTACCCGGGGAGTAAGGGGAGCTTTTCGATTCTTAGAAAGAGTTTGGAAATTAGTTTTAGAATCTTCCCAGAATAAAAGCAGTTCAAAAATCTTAAGGGCACTGCACAAACTTAATAAAAAGATAGATAATGATTTGGAAGTAACCAAGTTCAATACAATAATTGCCGCTTTTATGGAATTTGTAAATTTATGCCAAGATCACAAAGAAGAAATAGGGAGAGATGTTATTGAACGACTTCTAATTCTGCTTTCTCCTTTTGCTCCTCATATATCTGAAGAGCTTTGGCAAAAACTCGGCCACAAAAAAAGCATCTTTTTAGAAAAATGGCCAAAATATGATTCTGAATTCACCAAGGAAGAAATTATAACTTTAATTATCCAAGTTAATGGTAAGATTCGGGATAAAATTGAAGTTGAGGCGGATATTTCTGAAGAAGAGGCAAAAAAACTTGCTTTATCTCGCAAAATCGTGCAAAAATGGATAGAAGAAAAAGAAATCAAAAAAGTAATTTTTGTCCCAGGAAAATTAATTAATATCGTTGTAGCTTAATTTTATGTGTGGAATCGTAGGTTATATTGGTAAAAAACCGGCCTTCCCAATTTTACTATCTGGTCTAAAAAGATTAGAATACCGCGGTTACGACAGTTATGGTTTTTGTGTTTTGGATCAACCAAGGGAGCCATTTTTATTTAAAAAGGTGGGAAAAATTTCCGAATTTAAACAAGATTTTCCAAATCTAGGCGGAGAAATTGGGATTGCCCATACTCGTTGGGCTACCACTGGCGTCGTTACCGAAGTTAATGCTCACCCTCATTTTGACTGCTCCAAAAATATTTTTTTAGTTCATAATGGCATTATTGAAAATTATCAAGAACTTAAAGAACGGTTAATAAAAGAGGGTCATAAATTTTCTTCTGAATGTGATACAGAGGTTCTTTGTCATTTAATTGAAAAATATTTTAAAGGAAATTTAGAAGATGCCTTGAGAAAAACTTTAAGAGAAGTTCGGGGAGCTTATGGAATCGCAGCAATTTCTAAAAAAGATCCTCAAAAAATCGTTGTTGCCAGATTGTCTTCTCCTCTACTTTTGGGCATAGGCCAAGACGAATTTTTGGTTGCCTCTGACCCTGCAGCAATAATTACTCATACCAGACAAACCATTAATTTAGATGATAATGAAATCGCCGTTTTAAAACCTGACGATTTTTTCATTTTAAAAGAGAAGCCTTTAGTTCAAATTGAGTGGACTATGGAGGAAGCTGAAAAGAGAGGATACCCCCATTTTATGTTAAAAGAAATAATGGAAGAGCCCGAAGCGATTGAAAATGCTATTAAAGGCAGATTGATGATTGAGGAGGGCTCGGTAAAGTTGGGGGGATTAGATAGTGTTGCCGATAAATTAAGGGAGATTAATCGTTTAATTTTAGTTGCCTGCGGGACCGCGTCTTACGCGGCTAGGGTTGGAGAATATATGTTAGAAGAGTATGCCGGGATTCCTACTGAAGTTGATATTGGCTCTGAATTTCGTTATCGAAAATCTGTCGTCGATAAAAATACAGCCGCTATTTTTATCTCTCAATCTGGAGAAACGGCCGATACCTTGGCAGCTTTAAAAGAGATGAAAGCAAAAGATATTTTAACACTTGGGATTACAAACGTGGTTGGTTCAGCCCAAGCCAGGGAGACTGATGCTGGCGTTTACACTAGGTCGGGTCCCGAAATAGCCGTAGCTTCGACAAAAGCTTTTTTAGGGCAATTGACAGTACTGGCTATGCTTACGGTTTATCTTGGCAGGCAAAGAGATATGGCTTTGGTGATGGGAAAAAGGATTGTTTCTGAACTTTCGAAAATCCCAGAGTTAGCAAGAGAGGTTTTAAAATTAGCTCCGGAAATTGAAAAATTAGCAAAAAAATATAAAGATTTTAAAAATTTTTGGTTTATTGGCAGAAAATATAATGCACCTGTTGTTTTAGAGGGTGCCCTAAAATTAAAAGAACTTTCTTATTTACATGCCGAAGGAGTGGCTGGCGGAGAGTTAAAACATGGCTCCCTTGCTTTAATAGATGAAAATTTCCCAACAGTAGCAGTTTGTCCCTCGGATTCGGTTTATGAAAAAATGATTTCTAATATCGGAGAAGTGAAAGCCAGAGGAGGACCGGTTATTGCCGTTGCCACTGAAGGTAACGAAGAAATTAAAAAATTAGCTGATGATGTAATTTATATTCCCAAGACCTTGGAGATGTTAACCCCAATGCTGTCAGTAATCCCTTTGCATCTTTTTGCTTATTATATGGCGGTTTTACTAAAACGCGAGGTAGATAGGCCAAGAAATTTAGCCAAGTCGGTTACTGTTGAGTAATTTTCGATAAGATATGGAACTTTTAGAAAATAAAATTGGTAAAAAAATTATTTTAATGGGTAATGAGGCCATTGTCAGAGGCGCCCTGGAAGCGGGCGTTAATTTTGTTTCAACTTATCCAGGAACCCCAGCTTCGGAAATCGGCAACATTTTTTCTCAAATTGCTAAAAAATCTGGAACATATTTTGAATTTTCAACTAATGAAAAAGTAGCTTTAGAAGCTGGCATCGGAGCCAGTTTTTCTGGTTTGAAAACACTGGTAGCAATGAAAAATTTTGGTTTAAATGTTTGTCTTGATGCTTTAATCCCCTTTGTTTATACCGGCACAAAGGGCCCGACGGTAATTCTAGTTGCCGACGATCCTTCTTGCCACAGTTCGGCCCAGTCCGAAGAAAATTCTCGACCCCTATCTTTCTTAGCTCATATTCCAACCTTAGAGCCTAGTGACCCCCAAGAATGTTTAGATTTTACTAAATTAGCTTTCCAGGTTTCAGCAAGATTTAAAATTCCCGTAATGATTAGAACCACTACTAGAGTTGCTCATCAGAAAATGCTAGTTCAACTCGGAAAAATTACGAAACCCGGCAACGTAGGAAGGTTTGTAAAAAATCCTCACCAATTTATTACCTTACCACCGAGAGTTCTAGAGATGAAAAAGGAGCTTTTAGAGAAAATTAAAAAAATCAAAGATTTCTCCGAAAAAAGCAAAATTAACAAATTAGAAATTAGAAATTGGAAATTAGGAATTATCACATCTGGCACTCCTTATTTATATGTAATGGAGGCCTTAAAAGAACTGAATTTAAATTTGCCGGTTTTAAAACTGGGATTTTTTTATCCTTTGCCAGAGAAAAAAATAAAAAATTTCGTCAAAAAATTAAAAAAGGTTTTAATAGTAGAAGAATTAGAACCCTTTTTAGAAAAAGAAGTTGAAAGATTAGCCAAGGATGCTAACCCAAAATTGAAGATTTTCGGGAGAAATTTGATTCCCGAAGTCGGTGAATTAAAACCCGAAATCGTCAGTTCCGCTATTGCCAAAATAATGGGCAAAAAAATAAACCTTAAATCTAATATCTTAAATCTTAAATCCGTAAAGCGTCTTCCCCAGCTCTGTCCCGGTTGCCCTTATTGGTTAGTGATTTCAGCCATTAAAAAGGCGGTTGATATTAAAAAGGTGATTTTTGGAGGAGAAATTGGCTGTTATATGTTATTCGGTAACCCGCCGATTAACTTACAGGATTATTTATCTTGTATGGGTTCTTCGGTAGGAATTGCTCATGGGATTAAAAAATCTGCGGGGCAAAAAGTAATTGCTTTTGTGGGCGATTCTTCTTTTTTCCACGCCGGTATTCCGCCCCTGATAAATACGGTATTCAATAAATCAAATCCTTTAATTATCATTTTAAATAATCAAACCACAGCAATGACCGGTCACCAGCCGCATCCCGGCGCCCCAGTGACACCAAATGGAATAAATATCGAGAATATCGTTAGAGCTTGCGGAGTAAAATACGTAAAAACAATTGACCAGACAAATCAAGAAGAGTTTGCTAATACAATAAAAGAATTTTTAGAAAAAGATGAAGTTTCGGTAATTGTTGCCACTCGTCCTTGTGTTTTCGTTGCCAAGAAACAAAATGCCTAAAAATTTAGACCAATTTAATATTGTTATCGTTGGAACCGGTGGCCAGGGCCAAATTACACTTTTACAAATCTTAGCCGAGGCCGCCTTTTCTGAAGGTTATGAGATTAAAACTTCCGAACTCCATGGATTATCTCAGAGAGGCGGCTCGGTTGAGGTTCATCTTAGATTCGGCAAAAAAATCTATTCTCCCCTAGTTTCTCAAGGAAAAGCAGATTTAATTTTAGGTTTAGAAATGCAAGAATGCCTAAAAGCTTGTTATTATGCTAACCCAAAAACGATTTTCTTAATTAATAAATATGTTGTCCCGATTCCTTTACAAAAGCCCTTTTCAGAAAAAGAAATCTTGGAGAACTTAAAAAAATGTTCAAAAGAGATACTTCTAATTCCGGCAGCCGAGATTTGCCAAAAAGAATTCGGGACTAATGTTGTGGTCGGAATTTATCTTTTAAGTTTAGCTTCTTTTAAAAAATTAATTCCCTTTAAACCAGATTCAATTCTGAAAGCTATAAAAAAAATAATTCCAGAAAAATATCTGGAATTAAACCTGAAAACTTTTAAATTGGCCCAAGGTTAAACTTTCTCAATTTGAGCCCCCAGTTTTTTCAATTTCTCTTCAATTTTCTCGTGGCCTCTTTCGATTTGGGAGATGTTTTCGATCGTAGTTTGGCCTTCTGCAATTAATCCAGCTAAAATCAAGGCGGCACCCGATCTAATGTCAGTGGCGCTTATTCTATTTCCAATTAATTCTTTTTTACCAAAAACTAAAGCCCGGTGAGGGTCAGTAATTTCAATGTCAGCCCCCATTTTTCTTAATTCATGTAAATGCTGAAAACGATTTTCGTAGAGTGGGTCGTGAATTAAGCTTTTACCTTGAGCCTGAGTTAATAAAACCGAAGTCTGGGGTTGTAAATCAGTAGGAAAACCAGGATAGGGAAGAACCTGGATTTTAGTTGGCTTAAATTCAGTTGATTTTTTTACTAAAATTTCGTTTTCACCAACTTCGAAATTCACTCCCATTTCTTTCATTTTTTCCAAAAAGAAGGTTAAATGATCAGGATTAACATTTTTAATTTTTCCTTCACCGCCAGTTAAGGCGAAAGCCAGTAAAAAGGTACCAGCTTCTAAAGGGTCAGGACAGATTGAAAAATTAGCTCCTGATAACTTTTCTCTACCTTCAATTTTAATGGTATGAGTTCCTAATCCTTTAATAGATGCCCCCATTTCTTTTAGAATTTTTCCAGTGTCTTGAACCTGGGGTTCAGCAGCCGCAATTTCGATTTTTGTTTTCCCCTTGATTAAAGAGGCAAACATCATTGCGTTTTCAGTGGTGGTAACTGAAAATTCTTTTAAAACAATTCCTTTGCCTTCTAGATTGTCCGGCACTTCAAAGTGGTAAAAACCATCTTTTTCCTCTACTTTTACCCCAAAATCTTTCAGGGCTTCCAGATGAGTTTCAATCGGTCTTAATCCGATTTTATCTCCGCCAGGATGAGGAACTTTGAATTTTTTAAATCTGGCCAAAAGTGGTCCAATTAACAAAACCGAAACCCTCATTTTCTCAAAAAGATTAGTTGGAATTTTCTCTGGATTAATGTTTTTTGGATTTATTCTGATTTTTCTTTTTCCAAGCCACTCAATTTCCGCCCCCATTTGTTTTAAAATCTCAATTTGGTCCAAAACATCAGAAACTAAGGGCAGATTATTAATAATCGATGCTTCTTCCGAAAGCAAGGCCGCAGCCAAAACTGCCCCAGCTGAATTTTTATAACCCGAAATTTCCACTTCACCCGAAAGCGAAATGCCACCTTTTATTAAAAACTTCTCTGGCATATATTTTGACTTTAATTCAATTTTAGCTTACGATAAAAATTAGATTATGTCAAAGAAATTAAAAAAAATTGTTTGTTTTGGTGGAGGGAATGCTATGCCAAAAGCAGTTTTAACAGGTTTGAAGAAATATCCCTGCGAGATATTTACCACAGTTTCAATGTTAGAGAGTGGTGGGTCAAGCGGCCAGCTGAGGGTAGATTTCAAAACTTTGTCATGGGGAGATTTAAGGAGACATCTTTTGGCTTTAAGTGAAGCCCCTGAATGGAAAAAGAAAATTTTTCAGTTGAGAGTGGGAAGAGAAATATTTGACGATGGACATGTAGGCCATCCTTTCGGCAATATTTTTCTTGCCGGATTAGAACTTTTCGCGAAAAATTTAAAAGAGGCCATAAAAATCGCCCATGAATTTTTGGAAGTTAAGGATCACGTTTTACCTCTTACAGTAGAATTTGCCCATATTTATGGAATTTTAGAAAATGGAGAAGTGATTTTTGGTGAAGATGAAATAGACGTTCCTAAAAAACACAACCCGAAATTGAAAATTAAAGAAATCCACCTATCCAAGAAAATCAAAGCCTACCCCCCTACTTTAAATGCGATAAAAAAAGCCGATTTAATTATAATTGGTCCAGGGGATTTATATTCATCTTTAATCCCTTGTTTTCTTCCAGAAGGAGCAAAAAAAGCAATACAAAAATCTAAAGCAAAGAAGATTTTGATTGTAAATCCAATGACAAAATTAGGAGAGACAAATGATTTTTCAGTTTTGGATTTCGCCAATGAAGTTGAAAAATATATGGGGTGCGAGTTAGATTACGTAATTTATAATAATCAAATTCCTTCAAGAGCAAGAATTAAAAATTATAAAAAAGAACATCCAGAACTTTTAGATTTGGTAAAAATTGATAAAAATTTAGATAAAAAGAAACCTGCCCCGTACCGAACTAAAGGTTCTGGTGCGGGGTTTATCGGTAAAAATCTTTTGGTAAAATCCGGCCCAATAATTTACGATTCAAAAAAAGTTGTAAAAGCCATTTTTAATCTATGCAAGCGGTAATTTTAGCAGCCGGCGAATCTTCCAGATTCTGGCCATTAAATCAAAGGCATAAATCCCTTTTAAAAATAATGGGCAGGCCTTTGATTTGGCACACAATTGAATATTTAAAGTGGGTAGGGACGAATGATTTAGTAATTATTCAGGGTCCAAAAAGAGATATAGAAGAGGAGCTTAAAAACTATAATTTAGGATTAAATACTCATTATGTTACCCAAGCAACGCCAAAAGGAATGGGAGATGCTATTTCCCAAGCGAAAGATTTTTTAAAAGAACAATTTTTTGTTTCAAATGCTGAAAGAGTTGATGGTGGAAGATACGCGGAATTTTTGTTTGGAAAACAAAAATCATCTGGTGTTAATCTTGTTTTGTTCGGAATCAAAACAGATAAACCCTGGCTTTTCGGCGTTTTAGATGTAGATGGCGATAGAGTAAAAAACATAATTGAAAAACCAGAAAAAGGAAAAGAGCCATCAGATATTAGAGTAATTGGGACTTATCTTTTACCTAAAAAATTTTTAGATTATTATAAACGAGTTTCCGAACATCAATATGCTTTTGAAGATGCCCTAAGTTTATATATGAAAGAAAATGATGTTCGTCTGGTTATCACAGAAATGGAAATCCCATCTCTAAAATATCCCTGGGACCTATTCAGAACGAATAAATTACTAATGGATAAATTTTTAAGAACAGAAATTAAAAAATCAGCCAAAATTTCAAAGAATGTTGTTATTGAAGGAAATGTTTATATTGGCGAAAATACAAAAGTTTTTGAAGGGGCAGTAATTAAGGGACCTTGCTATATTGGAGATAATTGTGTTATCGGAAACAATTCCTTAATTAGAGAATATACTAATTTAGAAAATAATGTTTTAATTGGGGCTTTTGCCGAAGTAACTCGCTCTATTTTTCAAGAAGATGTCCATACTCATTCTGGTTATCTTGGCGATTCAATTTTTGGCAAGGGTTGCAGATTGGGAGCAGGTAATATTACTGCCAATGTCAGAATTGACCGCGGCGAAATAAAATCAACTGTTAAGGGTGAAAAAATAGGAACTGGCTTAGATTCTCTTGGTGTAATTATGGGCGAAAACACCAAAACTGGAATTCATGGTTCTTTAATGCCCGGGGTTTTAATTGGTTCAAATTGCAATATCGGTCCCCACTCAGTTGTCTTTGAAAATCTTGAAGACAACACAAATTTCTACACCGAATTTAAAGGCGTAAAGAAATAAAGCTTTCCATTTGACCGTGAGTCCTGTTTTTCCCGACAGGATTTTTTCGTTTTTTTTATCGATAATGTTTTATGATATACTGAAAAAATATGAAGGTCTTAAAAGTCGGTAAGAAAAATTTAAAAGAAATAATTGGGATAGCGGTAAAATCCGTCAAGCGAGGGGAAGTTTTAATTTGTCCAACTGATACAGTGTATGGGTTAATAGCTGATGCAATCAATAAAAAAGCAGTTGAAAAAATTTTTAAAATCAAAAAAAGAAGTTTTCAAAAAACAATATCGATTTTTATTAAGGACTTGAAAATGGCAAAAAAATTCGCCAAAATTGATAAAAACCAAGAAAAATTTTTAAAAAAGGTTTGGCCGGGGAAAACAATTGCAGTTTTAAAAGCAAAAGGCAAATTTCCAAAAGGGACTGTCTGTCAGTGGGGAAAAATCGGACTAAGAATGCCAAAATATAAATTGTTAAACGAGATATTAAACAAATTTAAAGGACCAATTGCTCAAACTTCAGCCAACCTGGCCGGGAAACCCACTCCAGGCGCAACAAAAGATATTTTAGAGCAGTTCGAAAATCAAAAATACCAGCCAGATATGGCGATTGACGTTGGTAGATTATCCGGCAAACCCTCAAAAGTTATTGATTTAACAACTCAACCGCCTAAAATTTTAAGAGAATAAATTTTATGTTGATTTTAGGAATTGACACTTCGTGCGACGACACTTGCGCCGCTATTTTAGAAATTAGAAATTCAAAATTAGAAATTCTATCTAATATCATGTCGTCACAGGTGAAATTACACGCAAAATATGGCGGGGTTTATCCTATACTGGCGAAAAGAGAACACCAGCGCAATCTCGCCCCCGTATTGAAAAAGGCCTTACAAGGGGCGAGATTGTTAAATTCAAAAATCAAAAATCAAAAATTAAAAATAGACGTGATCGGAGTTACAGTTGGTCCGGGGTTGGAACCTTGTTTGTGGCAGGGAGTGAACTTCGCCAAAAAATTATCAGAAGATTTAAAGTTGCAGATAATTCCAGTAAATCACATAGAAGCCCATGTTTGTGCTAATTTTCTAAAAGTGAAAAATAAATGCGACCGCATTCATATTTCGCCTAATAAGGGATTGTTTCCAGCGGTCTGTTTAGTTGTTTCCGGTGGTCATACTCAGCTTATCTTAATGAAAGATATTGGTAAATATAAATTAATTGGGGAAACAAGAGATGATGCGGCTGGAGAATGTTTTGATAAAGCGGCGAGAATCTTAGGATTAGGTTATCCCGGAGGACCAGCCATTTCGCGGTACGCCGCGCAATGGAAATCCGAAATCCGAAATCCGAAATCCGAAATTAAATTACCGAGACCGATGATTTATCAGAAAAATTATGATTTCAGTTTTTCCGGATTAAAGACCGCTGTTTTATACGATTTTAGAAGACGTTCGCCTAAAGTCAGAAAGTCAAAAAAATACATTCAAGAGATGTGCCGAGAAGTCCAGCAGGCGATAACAGATGTTTTAATTCATAAAACTTTTAAAGCGGCTAAGGATTTCAGAGCAAAATCGATAATTTTGGGAGGCGGCGTAGCCTCCAACGATGAGTTAAGAAAACAATTTAAAGAGAAAATCCAAAAGGAAATACCAAATACCAGATACTTAATACCAGATACAAAATTCTGTACCGATAATGCGGCGATGGTAGCTATAACTGCTTTTTTCCACAAAAAAGAAAAATTTGATTTGCCACAAATAAAAGCTGATGCTAATTTAAAAATATGCTAATTAAAAACAGCGACCCCCAAATTGCAAAACTCATCGAAAAAGAAGATAAGCGCCAAGCAGAGACGCTAAATTTAATTGCTTCAGAAAATTATCCTTCAAAAGCGGTTCGGGAAGCTCTAAGCTCAATTTTTGTAATGGAATATGCCGAGGGAAGGCCGGGGAAACGATATTACGGAGGAATGAAGTTCGTTGATAAATTAGAAATCTTGGTTGAAGAGAGGGTCAGAAAAGTTTTCGGTTTAGAGGCAAAAAAATGGGCAGTTAATGTCCAGCCCTATTCCGGCAGTCCGGCAAATTATGCCGTGCTACGGGGCCTTTTGAAACCAGGAGATAAAATTATGAGCTTATCTCTACCACACGGAGGCCATTTGAGCCAAGGGGCGCCAGTTTCTCTATCTGGCCAAGATTTTAAAGTAATTAATTATCTCCTAGGCAAAGATGGTTTTTTAGATTACAAAAAAATTGAAAAATTAGCTAAAAAAGAAAGACCCAAAATGATTATTACTGGATATTCTGCCTATCCAAGGAAAGTTGATTTTAAAAAATTTAGCGAAATCGCCGATGAGATCTCAGCCTATCTCTTCGTAGATATTGCCCATATTGCTGGTTTGATTGCAGCTGGGGTTCATCCCAGCCCCTTTCCTCACGCTGATGTAGTAACGACTACTACTCATAAAACTTTACGAGGGCCAAGAGGAGCAATTATTATTTGCCGGAAGGAATTGGAAGATAAAATTTTCAAAAAAGTCTTTCCTGGTTTACAGGGCGGTCCCCATGAACACACCATTTGCGCAATTGGAGTTGCCTTAAAAGAAGCAATGAAACCCCAATTTAAAAAATACGCTTCTCAAGTTGTAAAAAATACCAAGACTCTAGCCGAAGAACTTAAAAAATATGGCTTTGATTTAATTTCAGGCGGGACAGATAATCATTTAGTTTTAATTGATTTAACTAACAAAAACATTACCGGCAAACCAGCTCAGGAATTACTAGAAAAAGCTGGAATAGTTACCAATAGAAATACTATTCCCTATGACCCTCTTACCCCTTACGATCCTTCAGGTATTCGTTTGGGCACGCCAGCAGTTACCACTCGTGGAATGAAAGAAAAAGAAATGAAAAAGATTGCCTCTTGGATCAATGAAGTGATTTCTAACCCAAAATCTGTTCCCAAAATTAAAAAAGAAGTTAAAAAACTCTGCCAAAAATTTCATATACCATGAGAATTTTAAATGGGAAAAAGTTATCGGGGAAAATTCTGGCCAATCTTAAAAAAGAGATAAAGAAATATAAGCCGGACTTAACCTTAGTGGTGGTTCAAGTTGGCGAAAATCCGGTTTCTCAAATTTTCATTAATCAAAAGAAAAAGGCCTGTGAAAAGGTGGGCTTTAATTTTAAGTTATTTAAATTCCCAGCAAGAATCAGTGCCATAGAATTAAAAAAAGAAATTGAGAGAATTGTTAAGAATCCAACTAATTCTGGAGGAATTATTCAATTACCCCTACCAGAAAAATTTTTACCAGAGGATTTTCTAAATTTAATTCCCGAAGAAAAAGACGTCGATGTCTTATCAAAAAAAAGTTTAGGAAAATTTTATCAAGGAACTCTGAAAATTTTACCACCAACCGTTCAGGGGATTTTATATCTTTTTAAGAACTATAAAATCGAACTAAAATGGAAAAATGTTGTGATTGTGGGCGCGGGAAGATTGGTTGGATTCCCTTTAGCTATTCAACTCTTGAAAGAAAAAGCCACTCTTTCAGTTTTAAATGAATTTACAAAAGATGCCCCATCTTTTATTAAAAAAGCTGACATTTTAATTTCCGGGGTTGGCAAGCCAAATTTAATTAGGGGCAACATGGTGAAAAAGGGGGTAGTGGTGATTGATGCCGGAACAAGCATAAAAGAGGGAAAACTCACGGGTGATGTCGAGTTTAAGTCAGTCTCTAAAAAAGCAAGCTATATTACTCCGGTTCCTGGCGGCGTGGGCCCCCTCACCGTCGCCTGCTTATTAGAAAACTTAGTCAAGCTCAATAAATAAATTTGATGGGAATCGGATTCCCATCAAATAAAAATCTGGCCAGTCAGCCAGTTTTTTATTGGTGCCGCGGGTGGGAGTTGAACCCACACGTCCTTTTGGGACAATAGATTTTGAGTCTATCCTGTCTGCCAATTCCAGCACCGCGGCTCACCTTATTTTTTAACAAATTTTAGCTTATTTTTCCAGCTTATAATCACATTCCTTTTTTGAACATTTAATTTGGCTTTTTTTTGTTTGGATTAAAAGTGAGCCGCATTTTGGACATTTCTCACCAGTGGGTTTATCCCACAAGGCAAAATCGCATTTGGGCCAGTTCGTACAACCATAAAATATTTTCCTTTTCTTAGTTCTCTTTTCGACAATTCCTCCTTTTTTACATTTAGGACACTTTATTCCTAAATTATTTTCTTTTAAGGATTCAGTATATTTACATTTAGGAAATTTTGAACAGGCATAGAATTTTCCATATTTTCCAAGCCGGATTAATAAGGGCGCTCCGCACTTGGGGCAGATTTTTTCGGTTGGTTTCTCGGTAATATCTTTTTTGGAAACTTCTTCGTATTTTTTCTGGAGATTTTCTTCAAAAGGCGTATAAAATTCTTTTATTATGGGGACCCACTTCTTTTCACCTTCGGCAATTTTATCCAAATCCTCCTCCATTTTGGCAGTAAATTTGATATCAACAATTTCTGGAAAATGATTTACCAAAAGGTTATTAACCACAATTCCAATTTCGGTTGGTCTAAATCTTTTTTGTTCATCTTTTTCAATATAATTTCTTTCTTGGATTGTGGATAAAATAGGAGCATAAGTGGAGGGCCGGCCAATTCCATTTTCTTCCAGAGCTTTAATCAGGCTTGCCTCATTATATCTTGGCGGAGGTTCGGTAAAATGCTGAGAAGGAGTTAGTTTTATCAGTTCTAAAATTTCATTTATTTCCAGTGGCGGCAATTTATTTTCTTCAAACTTTATCGGATAAACTTTCAAAAAACCATCAAATTTTAAAACCTGCCCCGTAGCACGAAAGACATAGCTTTTAGCAGAAATATCAATAGTTGTTGAGTCAAAAACAGCTTGATTCATCTGGCAAGCAACGAATCTTCTCCAGATTAGGTTGTATAACTTGAATTGATTCTGTTCTAACTTTAAGGATTCCGGCGTTTTGTCGGGATACGCGGGTCTGATTGCTTCATGGGCCTCTTGGGCGCCCTTTGATTTTGTTTTGTACCTTCTTAAATATCCTGCCCAATAATTTTCTCCATAATTTTTAGCGATAAATTTTTTAGCGGCAAATAGAGACAAATCAGAAAGGTTTAAGGAATCGGTTCGATGATAAGTTATTAGACCTGTTTCATAAAGTTGCTGGGCAATTTGCATTGTGAATCTGGCGGGGAAACGGAACTTTTGCCAAGCATCTTGTTGTAAAGTGCTGGTAGTAAATGGTGGCAGGGGATTCCTTTTTATTTCTTTTTTCTCAATATTGAGAACTTTGTATTCAGCGTCATCCAAATCTTTAACAATTTTCTCTGCTTCCTTTTTTGTCTTAATTCCTAACTTCGGAATAACTTTCTCATCTTTTTTAATTAAAATAGCTTCGAATTCGTTATTTTTGATTTTTGATTTTTGACTTTTTATTTTGAGGAGCGAAGCGACGATTATCCAGTATTCTTGAGGGATAAAGTTCTGGATTTCTCTTTCTCGCTCAGCTACCAATCTAACTGCCACCGATTGCACTCTACCAGCTGACAAACCTCTGGCCACTTTTTTCCATAAAAAAGGAGATAATTCATAGCCAACAATTCTATCTAAAACCCTTCTTACCTGCTGGGCATCAACCAGATTCATATCAATCTTCCTTGGATTTTTTAGCGCTTCTTCAATCGCCGATTTTGTAATTTCATGAAAGACAATTCTTTGGTAAGGTCTTTGACCATTTAAATTTAAGATGTAGGCTAAATGATAAGCAATGGCTTCGCCTTCTCGATCCTCATCAGTGGCTAAAATCACCAGTTCTGCTTTTTGAGTTTCTTCTTTCAAAAACTGGATAGTTTTTTTAGCTTTAGGAATAATAATGTATTTTGGTCTAAAATCATTTTTGACATCCACTCCAAACTCATCCTCTGGCAAATCTCTAACATGACCATAAGAAGAAAGAACCCGGTATTCTGGACCTAAAAATCCTTGGAGAGTTCTTGATTTCGTCGGACTTTCAACTATGAGTAATTGCATATATATTTCCTCCTAAGTTTCTTACTTTACCTTTTATTTCTAAAATGGCAAGAGTGCCGGCCACTTTAGCTGCTGGCAATTTTGTTTTTTCAATAATTCTATCAACATCTAAAGCCTCTTCTTTTAAAATATATAAAATCAAATTTTCTTCTTCATTTTCCCCCTCTACGTTGCCGGGTTTCGTAATTTTGGGCAAATTTAGCTCTTTTAAAATATCGTTGGCGTTTTCAACTAATTTTGCGTCATTTTTAATTAAATAGTGGGGTCCCTTAGAGTTGGATGAGTGAATTGGGCCAGGAACAGCAAAAATTTTTCTACCTTGTTTCCTTGCCCATTCGGCAGTAATTAAAGCTCCAGATTTTTGTTTAGCTTCTACTACCAAAACCCCAAAAGAGAGGCCAGAAATTATCCTATTTCTTTGAGGGAAGGTAAATTGAGTGCCTCGAGTTCCTGGCGGATATTCAGAAATTAGACAACCCCCAGCTTCTAAAATTTTCTCTGCTAATTTCAAATTTGATTGAGGATAAATACTTTTTTCATCCACTCCGGTTCCTAATACAGCGATTGTTCTTTTATTTCTTTCCACAGCTGCTTGGTGGGCAAAAGTATCAATTCCCGGAGCCAATCCCGAAACAATAGTTAAACCTACTTCCGCCAAATCCCCGGCAATCTCCAAAGCCACCTGTTTTCCGTAAGAAGAAGCCATTCTAGTTCCAACAATTGCAAAACAATTTTCTACATCCTGCACCTTTTTCGAAAAGGTGCAGGATAAATCCCCTCTACAATAAAGAACCTCTGGCGGATCTTTAGTTTCTTTCAAAAGTTTTGGATAACTTTTATCTTCAATATCAATAGTTTTTATCTCGTCCATAATTGTGAATAGTTATATTCTTTGACTTTATCATTTAGTTTTTATTTTCTCAATTGCTTCAGATAACACCCCGTAGAAGAATAAATTCTCTACGGGGCAGGTTTGGCAATTCTTAATTTCTCTATACTTTCTGAAAGCATTTGGCAGTAAAGGTTAAGGCCAACAGAATTTATGTTTCCTGATTGTTCTTTGCCTAAAATGTTGCCGGCACCCCTAATTTCCAAATCCTTCAAAGCAATTTTATAACCAGAACCCAATTCTTCAGCCTCTTTTAAAGCATCTAATCTCATTTTTGCTTTTTCAGAAAGGTGGAGACCGTAAAAAAAATAAGCAAAAGCCTGAATATGAGACCTGCCAATTCGTCCTCTGATTTGGTAGGCCTCCGCTAAACCTAAGCGGGTGCTATCCGCAACAATCAGAGTATTCACATTTTGTAAGTCCAAACCATTTTCAATAATTGTTGTAGTAATTAAAACATCTATCTCTTTATTTTGGAAATTTGTCATCACTTTAATTAATTCTTTTTCTTTTAATCTTCCGTGAACGATACCGAATTTTGGCATGCGAAAAGCACAACCTCGCTCCGCCCTTCGGGCTCCGCTCGGGTATGCGAATGTGCCCATGCGAATAAATAAATTTTCTAAAAAATTTTTAGCAGTTTCAATTGTTTCTACTCGGTTGTGTAAATAATAAACCTGGCCACCTCTTTTAATTTCGTTTTCAATTGCTGTTTTAATAATTTTTTCAGAAAATGATGAAATAAAAGTTTTTATCGGTAGTCTTCCTACGGGTGGAGTTTGAATTAAACTGATATCTTTTAAAGAGGAAAGAGCCATATAAAGAGTTCTGGGAATTGGAGTAGCAGAGAGAGATAAAACATCAAGGGAGGTTCTTATTTTCTTCAGTTTTTCTTTTTGTCTTACACCAAATCTTTGTTCGTCATCAATAATTAATAACCCTAAGTTTTTGAATTCTATATCTCTTGATAAAATTCGATGAGTGCCAATAACAATATCAATGCCACCTGTTTTTAAATTTTCAATTATTTCTTTTTGTTCTCTCTTTGATTGTAATCTTGAAAGTAGCGCAATTTTAATTGGTAAATTTTTCAATCTTTCTTTAAAATTTTGGGAATGTTGATTAGATAGGATTGTAGTTGGACAAATCATCGCCACTTGATAGCCGGACTTTACTGCCATTATCATTGTCCTTAATGCCACTTCAGTTTTACCAAAACCAACATCGCCGCACAAAAGTCTATCCATTGGCTCTAATTTTTCTAAATCAATTTTTATTTCTTCAATTGCCTGAATTTGATCTGGTGTCTCTTCATATTGGAAGGAGGAAGCCAATTTAAAATCAATTTCATCTTCGGGTAAATAGGGAGGGCGAGTAGTAATTTCTCTTTTAGCATAAATTTCTAAGAGCTCCCGAGCTAATTTTTCTGTTTCTTCTTTTACTTTTCTTTTTGTTCTTTGCCAAATTTGGCTGCCCAATCTTGAAATTTTAGGCTCAATGAAGCCAATATACTTCGACAGTTTTCTTTCCAAGCCAGCCGGAACATATAATTTATCACCAGCCGCATATTCAAGTTGATAATATGATTGGTTATTTATTATTATTTGTTGGTTGTAAATTCCAATCCCATGGTCTAAATGAACTAAATAATCTCCTGGTTTTAATCCCTTCAAATCGGAAAACAACTTTTGGGATTTCAATTTCTTTTTTAAAATTTCTTTGGACGATTTTTCATCCTCAATTTTTACTGGGAGTTGCCAGATTTCTTCAATTTTGTTTCCTAAAAACTCAAAACGAATGGCGAAATCCAAATTGACGGGAAAAACATCAATAATCCCTCCTCTTTGGGAAAATTCTCCGGGCTCTGAAACTTGGAGGACTTTTTCATAGCCCATTTCATCTAATTTTCTTAAAAATTGAGAAAAATTGTAATTTTGATTCTTAGCTAAATAGAGAGTGTTATCTTCAAAAAAAGATTGAGTTTTCCTCGCCCCTAAAATTTTATTTAAATTTTTCTCAAACCAAAAGTTCCCCTTTTCCAGAAAATAGGGGGTGATACTGACAATTAGGATTCTATCAATCGTAGCCCTTGACAATTCCATCTAAATTATTATAATATATTATTTAGTAGTTCTGTCAAAACATTTTTACTTTCCGGTCTACCTGCGAGTGGCTGGCTCGATTAAATTTCTTTGAAATTTGGTCGGGTAATTTTAAATAGGTAATCCCTCCTTAATGACCTATTTTAGCTGAAAAATCTTCGTGGTGAAATACTTATTGTATTTTTTCTACGGGGCTCGCAGGTAGACTAGAGGGTAAAAATCTTTTTGGAGGTGCTAAATGGAAGTTATTCATTGGACCTTTCACGCGGTCCTTATAGTTCTTTTAATCATCTTCGCACTTGATGGACTTACCTTCTTGTGGGTCCATCGGATTTATCAAGTAATTTATCACTTCGTGATAAAGAGTCAGCCGCACCAAATCATTTTGATTGATATTGATGGGTTTAAATCCATCAACGATCAATATGGTCATCCGTTCGGTAACCGGCTGCTCAGAAAGATCGGTTTCTTGATTCTTAAAAAGTCTCGGCTTCGGGGATTCCGTTATGGCGGGGAAGAGTTCGCTGTTCTTCTTCCTTGGGCAGACGAGAAAAAGGCGGTTGCTCTTGCCGAACAGATTCGTCGGGGAATCGAGATAATTAAAATAGACGCATTGCAAATAACTGTCTCTATCGGTATTGGTCAGCATGAACAAGGAGCCGATGAAGCCTTATATAGAGTTAAGGCTAATGGCGGAAATCGTATTGAAGTTGCAAGGCCGGGATGACCCTCTCCTGGCCTTCTTCGTTTAATTATATCTGTTCATGACTACATTTAATTCGTTTCTTATTGCTACTCTAAGTGCCTCAACTGTTTTTTTAATAATTTCTTCAATAATCTTTTCTTCTTCTTTATTAAATTTTTGAAGAACGAACCTTTCGGGGGTTTTAGGTTTTCCAGTTTTTGGTTGGATTCCAATCCTAAATCTGATGAAGTTTTTCGTCCCTAGCTCTTTTATTATCGATTCTACACCTTTGTGACCGGCTGAGCCCCGGTTTTTGACAATTCTGATTGTGCCAAAAGGTAAGTCAATGTCATCGTGAACAACCCAGAGATTTGGGGTTGGTATTTTGTATCTTTGAACCAAAGGTTTTACCGTCTTTCCTGAAAGATTCATAAAGGTTTTTGGTTTTGCCAAAATAGCATTTTTCAAATCTAAAACTTTCAACTCATCGATTACCCTAGAGCCCACATTGTGGCGAGTGTTTTGATATTTTTTGCCCGGATTCCCAAGGCCTACAATTAAAATCATATTTGTAAGAGCGGATTTACGCAGATTAAAACGCGGATTGACGCGGATATTTTTTCCGCGTTTTTTCGCGTAGCTATCCGCGTCTATCTGCTTCTATTAAAGGATTATATCATTTTACTTGCAAAACGAAAAAAATCTAGTATAATTAAAAAATATGAGAAACATATTGGCTTTCATTTGGGAAATCACAAAAATCGTCATTATTGCCTTGGTGATAGTTATACCTATTCGTTATTTTTTGTTTCAGCCTTTTTTTGTCAGGGGCCAATCAATGGAGCCAAACTTTGAAAATGGCGATTATTTAATTGTTGATGAGTTATCTTATCACTTTAGAGGTCCTGAGAGGGGAGAGGCAGTAGTTTTTAAATATCCTCAAGATCCTACTCAAAGATATATAAAAAGAATTATTGGCTTACCTGGCGAGACAGTAGAGATTCGAGAGGGTAAAGTAATAAT
>Ga0172363_10001397_pt1 | contig 19490 bp, 22 predicted proteins | sample LakKivs2_kivu2a2_FD_114541 | JGI IMG/M metagenome (GOLD analysis project Ga0172363, IMG submission 114541) | Sediment microbial communities from Lake Kivu, Rwanda - Sediment s2_kivu2a2 | ecosystem: Environmental > Aquatic > Freshwater > Lake > Sediment | place: Rwanda: Western Province, Lake... | reverse complement strand
TTCTTGCCCTGAACTTCTACTCTGGATATCTTCCTTATCCTCTGGATGAGATGTTCTCTCTGTCTCGGGATCAAGACTATGTCTATGTCGTTGACTTCTGGTTTTTTTCTCCTGATGCTTCCTACTATCTCTATTCTTTCACAGAATTCTTTTATCTCTGACAGGAAGTTTTTGGCTATGGTTTCTGCTTGTTGTAGTTTCATGGTATCATTATCTGATTAAGGATATTTTAGAATTTGGTTGTTATCTCATCTTTTATTATTCCTTGCTATTTCAACCTTTCTAGTATTCTCTTTTCTTTTTCTGTATCTTCTTTACCTTCTTTCAAGGCTTTTTCTACTTCTTTATCACTTTTACCGCAGAATTTACAACCACTGATACCTTCGTATCTTTCAGGAACTCGATGAATTTGGGTTTTATATCCAGCTGCTGATCGAGATGATTTTGCTTGGATAGAAGGCGGAAAGTATTTAGCTGTCACCCCCATTTTACCGCAAAATGGACATTCTAATTCAACTTCTGCAATTGGAACCCATCCAGCCATAATTATTACCTATCACATTAAATTTTTCCAGATTTTATTTTTATCTAAAACAAACCAATATCTAAATAACATTTTTTCGAGACTTTTGTAATTTTTGAACTTTAATTCGAGTAACTTCATAAAAGCATAATTATGTTTTTTTTCTTTCAAGTGCAATAGTTCATGATACACGATGTATTTAATCAGTCTATCTGGTAAAGAAATTAGTTTTAAATTGAAACTCAAATTTCTTTTTAGAGAGCAACTGGCCCATTTTGTTTTTTGAGTTCTTATTAAAATTTTGTTAAGTTTTACGTCTATCTCATTTGAAAACCATCCTACTAAAATATTGAAATTAAAAATGCTATAAAAGCATCTTTCTTTGAAACAAATCTTTGAGATATTATTGGAATTTTTACTCCACGTTTCACAGCTTTAAAAAAGAATGCACCAAAAACTATACCAAATGATGCTGTCAAACCACTTGAAAGTATTTCGATAATTATTTCTTCTGACATGATTAACAATTTTATTTTAAATTTATTTAACCTCTACCATCTCCCCTTCCTTCGCTAATACTATCCTCGTAGACTTAGTATCAATCAACCCAACAAACATCTCAGGAAACTCAGTATGAACCGGTATCAAAACTTCAGGACAAACTTCCTTCAACACAGCAGACAATTGCTCAGGAGAACAATGACCAGAAGTATGAGCAAACTTCATCTTCAACCCACACAGTTCAACCCAATTCTTCAGTCTCTCATAAGTGACAGCCTGTTCCTCAGAATAGGGCTCAGCCTTACCGTACACATAAATGCCAGGAATGTCTTTGTCAACTGGCTTGAACTGGATCATCATGCTTATCCCATTAGTAGTATACAGTAGATACTCTTCAGGTCTTTTCAGCATCTTCTCTCTCTCAGCAGGACCCCAGATGAACATGTCATCAGGCAAATCTTCTATCATCTTCTTCTCATGGTTAGTCCTGCAATGCTTGAATGTCTCTTCGTATTCATCCGAACCTCTCTTCCTCATCCTGCTCAAGTAGATCAGGAAATCTCCTTTTCTAGGCAAGTCTTTAATCAGACCAGTCTTCTGCGTTTCAAGTAAGATGTAAGCCAGCCTCGACTCGATGACAAGCTTTCGACCATGTCTTTTAGCAACCTTCCAAATAGTCCTTACTCTGTCCAAATCCACGGAAGAACCGTCATAGATAACAAAATCATCACATTTCTCGACATGGTAATTGGTCTTTCTCTCAACGTCTTCTTCAGAAGGTAGCTTATGCTGGTCAGCCTCTCTTGGTTCTTTAGATAGGTTTGTGCCTTCACATATCATACATTTGACATCCTGGTTCTTCAAGACTTTAACAAACTTCTCAGTCAACCCCTTCATGAAACCAGACATCCTAAAATCTCCAGTATAGACTATATCCCCAGAAGATGTGTGGATAACAAAAGCATGAGCCCCAGGAACGGAATGATCGACAGAGTTAGCATTAACAGTAATGTCTTTTATTGGCTTAGGCTTACCGGTCTTCAATTCTCTGAACTCCAAATGTGAGACATCCCTGTCCCATGTCTTGTTGTAAGTCCTGTTCCTGATCTTGATCAAATCTCTGGTGTATCGTCCTGTAAATACTGGTATGTCTTTTCTGACTAGAGGAAGGTAACCGTAATGGTCTGCATGTGCGTGTGATACTATGATTCCATCGACAAAAGGCTTTCCCGTAGAAAACTTGAAGAAATTATTGAACTTGGGTAAAACATTGGTCTTGAACAAGTCGTCGATGTTAACCGGTCTCAACTCAGGCCATTGAAAATAGACTTCTTCTTTGGAGAAGGATGTTCCGAAATCTAGGAAAACTCTAGTATTTTTATCTTCCAACAGAACTTTGTTACCGCCTATGCTACCGATGCCACCGAAGAAAGTGAGACTAACCATAATTTATTCTAAGGATTTTAGGTTTAAATTATAAAACTAATCTTTTTTTAAACTAATAATAATAAAATGAAAAAATGGTTTCTCATTCTGCTCGTAGTAATCTTATTAAGTGGCTGTATTAAACAACAAAAAGCATGCACGGAAGAAGCTAAAGTATGCCCAGATGGTTCTATCGTTGTTAGAGTTCCGCCTGATTGTGAATTTGAACCCTGTCCTTCTACATCAACAATAACTGAGACAACTATTCAAACAACTACTGTTGAGAAAATATCATCCAAACTCTTATCCTGGACTAAAGAAGAAGGAACAAGGGTTGACGGTGTCAGTTCCTGCACGATGATTAAAGACAATGAATACTGGATGTACTACACAGGAAAGGACATAGAACTAGCAATATCCTCAGATGGTTTAAATTTCATCGAAAAAGGAACAATAATCGACATGAAAGATGTTGAAGGCGTGGACATGGTGACTAATCCTTCCGTTTTCATGACAAAAGATGGAAAATACAGGATAATATTCGAGGGTAGTAGATGGGTTGAAGGAGGACAAACAGACAGAAAACTCTACAGCGCTATCTCAACAGACGGTTTAGAATGGACGGTGGAAGAAGGAGTAAGATTTCAGGATATAGGCGACGGAAAACCAGGAGAATTGTTCACATCAGTGCCAGACATCATAAGACTGGATGATGGAAGATTAAGAATGTACTATACTCGAGGGGCATCATCAGCTATTGCCGTATCAGACGACGACGGGATGACTTGGACCAAAGAAAAGAACTTGGATTTAAAAAGAATCGCAGTCGACCCAGACATCGTCATTTTAGATGACGGAACTTACAAATTATTCTTCACAACTTTTGATTCAGAATGGGGGAAGGGAGAACAATATGTGATGAGTGCCAGTTCGATTGATGGAATTAATTTCATAGTCGATGAGGGAAAACGTATTCAGCCAAGCTCAGGAAATAACATGGTAGTTGATCCAGATGTTATTAAGCTTCCAGATGGGAAATACAGGATGTATTACGGTGAAACTAATACTGGTATGTTATTCATGATTAATAGTGCAGTGTCAATTAGTTAAACTATAAACTGTTTTTTTTCAATCTTCAAACATCTTTTTCTTCATCTCAAAATTCATCTCAGGATGTTCTTTGAATAAATCTTTTCTGTGCGCTTCCAACATATCTATCGGTTTTCCTAAATAATCTGCTACAGTTCCAAGCTTAACTTTCTTCTTCTCAGCAACCTCAAAGACTTTAGAAATCTTTTCCTTCCATCTCAAATCTCTCAGGAAATGATGGTCTGTTATGAAAGCTTCTAGTGGGCATTCCGAGATTATCTTGATCATGTTCTCCACAGAAGCATTCATCGCCTTCGTCCCAAACCTGTACATTATGTACGACAACGGTCCGTCAGAAAACACTAGGTTCGGTTTATTTTCAAGGATAAAATCAGTCTGATCTGATGTACATGGGCCTTCTACATCACTAGAATAAAGAAACTTATAGTTCCCATCATCGACCAAAACTTCAAAAACATATCCTAATCTAGTACTGGGACCATGAGAAACTGGGGGGGACAATTTAATCTTCGTTTTGCCAAACTGGAACTCTTTTCCATCAGCATACTCTAATTTTTCCGGTAAATCTTTAATTTGTTCTAAGAAATAAGCGGCTCTCCCTTTTTGACTGAGGTTAATTTTCTCGGTTGGATGTTTAATCAATAAAATTTTATCTTTGAACTGATTGGGCTCATCCCATGAGAAATGATCGAAGTGATAATGCGTAATGATTATTACATCTGCCTCTTTTGAGAGTTTTAAGATTTTTTTCCAAGTTTCATCCATTCTTTGTAGTTCTATTGGGTGAGGTTCGTATCCGAATCTTATTGGGGCGAGTGAAACAGAAGGATCTATCAGCATATTCACGTCTTTTGTAATTACTTGAGTGCACATGCTACGAACTCCCATGCTATCTGAGGCGATAGGAATTACTTTCAAAACTTTTCACCTAATTAAACATTTTATTTCTTTAATCATTTTATCTAATTCATTCATAGTAAATACTTTATCTGTAAAAAGTAAAGATTCTTTATTTATTGGAGTAAGCTTAAGAGATCCACCAGTAACTAGAATAGTGGTGTATTTTGGGTTTACCATCTTAATAATCGCAAATTTATGGTCTATATACGCCGTAACAAGTTTTTGTGTATAATATTTTGATTTTGAAGAAGATAATTCATAGGATTTTGCTTCAATTATAATTTTTGGATTAATTTCATTTGGTATGACAAAATCAGGATTGAATACAAGGCCTCTATAACCTATGATTCGAGTATGATGTTTGAATGGTATATTATTTTCATCAAGTAACTTTTTAATGATATTTTCTTGTTCTGTTGGTGTATCAATATAAGATTGAGTAGTCAAAATAGTCATTAAATTTTTATGAAATGTTTTAAAAGAAACATCAGGTTTCAATGTTTTAAATTTTTGTTCTATGAATTTCATTATCTTTCTTGATTTATCCATTTTAGGATGTTTCCTACCAGCTTCGTAACCTCTGTAATTGTCCATATGGATTTCTATCATTCTACAAAACTCAATTAATTTTATACCTAATAACACACGAAGAATTATTAGCGATTGTGGCTCGAAAAATGGTAAATAGAAAGGGAATTTTTTGAACCTATCTGTCAAATTGTAAACATGATTATGGAGAGATTTAAGTTCTTCACGTGATAATTTTGTACAACCTTTTCCTTTCCATGCCGATTCTGTGATTTGTGGATAAAGATTTATTTTTTCTAATCCCTCTTCAAAGTTCAATGTTTTTCTATTTTTCGAGATTTTATCAAAAGTTTTAGTAAATCTTACTGTGTTCCAATCACTTAAACTCTTACGGTCTTCATATTGCCCTAAAGTCGTATTAAGTCCACTAAGCTTCGCAATTTCTTTTGCAGAAACTCCAAACGCTATTCTGAGTACTTTTATTATTTTAGGATTCTCAAAAAGATTTTCTCGAAACACAGAAAAATCTTTAGTTACACTTTTTGTTTGGTTATATAATTTTTCAAATTCTTTTATATTATCTATTTTTAATTTGGACAATTATTTCACTATATAGCAATTTAGCTTTAATACTATTTAAACTTTAATGAATCAAAAATAAAATGTGAAAACAATTAGGGGACAAGTTACAGAAGAGTTGGAAAAAGGTTTCAGAAAGCTCGCGATGGAGAAATTTGGCTATACTAAAGGTGCTTTATCCAAGGCTTTAGAAGAAGCTGTAAAAGAATGGATTGAAAAGAATAAATAAAATTTTATTTTTTTATGAATTTAGAATACTCACCAAAATTTTGTTTCCATTCATGTTTTGACCTTTCTTCCCATATTTTGAAAGCTTCATCTTCATGTCCAAAGAATATCTCTCTGGCACATTCGTTTACTTTACAAAAGTGTTCAATCAATTCATCTCTATCAAATTTTTCTCGTCCTTCTGGTGTATGCATGGAAAAACCAGCATGTTTTATCATATGACAATTTTCACATAAACTTATAAAACCCTTCAGGTGCTGTATGCGTTTTTCATCATCGTACTCCCATATTTCATGACAATGCAGAATACCACCATTCCCACATATTTGACATCTATAATTTGCTTCCTTATATGACTTCTTTCTTATAGTATCCCATATTTCTCTTGGTACCAATTTTCTTACATTACTGAACCATATAGTACTCGGAACGAGCTCAATCTCTAACTTCATTAATACCGTGAGATAATTAGAAAATAATCTTTAAGTTTTTTTATTATATGTCTAAATTATAAAACTCAATAGGTGCAAGAAAAACTCTGGATCGATGAATATCTTAACGTCTTTTGTTTCAACATAAGTTGCCATTCCTCTAGTTCCGAGAGAATCGAACGCGATAGGAATTATTTTCATGATTAATCTATAACAAGTAAAATCAAAAAACTATCTGATTCTTTGGGTTATTCTATCTTTTTAATAACCCTAGGCAAAATTTAGTGTTCCTTAGTGGGCAGATCTTTCTACAAAAGTAGTTAGGTTTTTTCATGATTAAATTATGGGAATCAAGAACAAAAATCTATCTGATTCTGAGTCAATCGAAGGTTTAAGTTTTTGCAAAAAAATGTAGCATATAAGAGGGTTGATAAATTGCTTCTTTATGTAATTCTTCTGCAAATATATCGATATTTACAAAACCTGAATCAGTCAAGTATTCTCTCAACTTTTCTACTGTAGTTACGTACAAACCCCTTCCAGAATAAGCATATTCTTTTTCGTAATGATTTCCCAATGTCCTACCAAAAAAGACACCATTGGGTTTTTTCAAAATTCTGTATGTTTCTTTTAAATATCTTATGACTTCACTTATTTTTCCCAGGGCATGTATTACAGAGCCAGAGTGAACTACATCAAAGTGAGCAGTTTCAAACCTTGTAGAAATAACATCACCGACTTCGAATACTTGACCCATTGTTTCTTCGTCTTCATACAGCTCAAAATTTATACCTCTAAAAAGTTGGCTTATATCGATTCCTTTTGAATTTTCAATCTTTAAACCATCTTTTATAATCCTTCTTAAATCCCAGCCACAACCACAGCCCGAATCAAGAAATTTAGTAGATTCATTCATACTCTTAATAACGTCCATATAGCATGGATGATTATCAATTCTAGGAACAGCAAAACGATCCTTTCTCTTGATACGAAATATGATTTCCGATTCGTACTTTTTTCTAATTTTTTCAATTCTTTCTGAGATTTTTCGAGTAGATTTCGAATCATTTGGCTTATATTCAGTAAAAAGTTCTAAAGCTTTTTTTGGGAGTAAAATTTGTTCTTTCATGGAAAATAATGGAAAAAGAAAAACTTAAATACAAGAATGGTCTTTGAGTCTCAGAACAAATTAATCCTGTAATTTAATAGAAATATGAACTCCTTGTGGTATCGCAACCCTTAGAACTTGTCTTAAAGCCCTATCATCAGCCTGTAAATCTATAAGCCTTTTATGAATCCTTAACTCCCATTTATCAAAAGTAGTGTTGCCATGTCCAGTTCCATCTCCACAAGGTGTCTTCATCGGCGCTACTCTCAAATGTTTTGTGGGTAAAGGAACCGGTCCTTTATAATCAATCCCGAATTTCTTCGCAATCCCAACTATCTCTACACAAATATCGTCTAATTGTTTTGGATCTTTTCCTGAGAGTTTGATTCTGGCTATCTGCATGACATCACTGTTTCTAAATATTCTGATAGAGAAGGATTTAAATATTTACTCTCTATAACCGAATGACTTAAAAGTTGAAAAACTTGCGAGAGCGAGTAATGTTGCTACATACATAGAGAGTCTGTAATCTCCGAAAGAAAGTATTATAGTGGCCAGTATAGGACCTATTATTGCAGATAAACTCAGTATGGAATCCAGTATTCCAGTGACAGTAGCTTTTTCTTCGTTTCTTCCAGTCAAGTATCTTAAAGCCCCTACGTACATTAAAGACCAGGATATTCCGAGTAAGACTTGAGTAGGCAATATTTGCCAGAAGTTTTTTGCTAGAGTGAAACTGAAGAAAGTTACAGCAGAAAATAAAAGACCTAGTTTGAGTAATGTTTTTTCTTTAAACCTGTCAGTCACAGCATACATAACTACAAATTGAGTAAAGGAATTGACCGCTTCTATCGCAGCAACCCAGAACAGATTCGCACCAATTGAGATCAAATACAAAGCCCAAAAAGTCCAGATTATATGTGCACCGCTGTGACGGATTAAAACACTCAAATAAACAGATTTGTTCTTCTTCAATATTTTTAGGGGGAAGAATGGTACTTTAACTGTTCTAAACTTTACCGGTTCTAGAGTTAATGTGGCCAAGAATGCTAAGAGTGAGAAAAAAGAACTTAGGATGAAAATCTCTTTTAATGCAAAATAAGTCGTTATTACACCTGCCACGAGCAGTCCCACAAACCAACCTAGAGAACCAAACGATGCAAATTTGCCCATGTTCTTATTCTTTTCATGAACGTATGCAATCAAAGCAGATGGATAAATACCCACACAAAACCCTACTAATGTTCGTATTGTTAACAGTGAGATGTAACCATTGGCAAAAATCTGTAAGAGAAATGCGAAAGTTGAAGCAAGCAATCCGATTGTTATGAATACTTTTCTTCCAAACCTGTCAGAAGCGCGGCCAAAAATATAGGATGAAAAAAATGATGCAGATGAATACAGTGCTACTATTATTCCTATACCAACATCAGATATGCCTATTTGTCTAGCAAAAACTGGTATGTAAATGAAAGAAACTTGTGCAGCAGCAAAAGTCAAAAACCTGATTAGATTTACTTTCATCTTCTATGTGCCTTCTTTCCAGTCGGATAAATATTTCTTTTGTCTTTCTGTTAATTTATCAATTTCAATTTCCATCGATTCTAATTTGAGTTGAGCAACTCTGTCATCAATCTCCTTGGGAACATTGTAAACGTCTGGTTTTAATTTGTTATGATTCTTAACCAAATACTCACAACATAATGCATGATCAGCAAAAGACATATCCATAACATCGGAAGGATGACCCTCTGCAGCAACAAGGTTTATTATCCTACCCTCGCCGAGTAAGTATATTTTCTTTCCATTCTTCAGTGTATATTCTTCGACATGTTTTCTTATCTCTCTTTTGCTCTTTGATAAACTTTCTAGATCTTCGACGTTTATTTCAACGTTAAAATGACCTGTGTTGCCGATGATAGCTCCATCTTTCATCAATTCCATGTGTTCCTTTCTTATGACATCTCTATCCCCAGTAATAGTGATGAAAATATCTCCCAATTTAGAGGCTTCCTTTAAAGGCATTACTCTGAACCCATCCATTACAGCTTGTAGAGCTTTAACTGGTTCTACTTCTGTGACTATAACGTTTGCCCCCATGCCTCTAGCTCTGTTTGATAGACCATAACCACAACGACCATAACCACAAACAACAAAAGTCTTTCCAGCTATCATCATACTCGTTGCTCTTAATATCCCGTCGATTGTACTTTGACCAGTTCCATAAATGTTATCAAACATGCCTTTTGTAGGTGTATCGTTTATAGCAAACATTGGATATTTCAATGCGCCGTCCCTTGCCATCGCTCTTAGTCTTATTACTCCTGTCGTGGTTTCTTCTTGACCACCAAATACGTTCTTTATCAAGTCTTGTCTTTTTGTATGAATTGTGTTTACTAGATCGCCACCATCGTCCAAAGTTACATTGGGTTTGAAGTCTAAGACTTGATTCATACACCAATAATATTCTTCACTATTTTCTCCAGTCCAAGAAAAAACATTTATTCCTTCCTCAACTAAAGCAGCGGCAACATCATCTTGAGTCGATAAAGGATTGGCAGCACATAGAGCAACTTCTGCTCCTCCAGCCTTTAAGGTTTTGACAAGAACAGCAGTTTCTTTAGTAACATGAAGAGCAACACTTATTATTAACCCCTTGAATGGTTTCTTTTTTTCAAATTCTTCTCTTATCTTCATCAGAACAGGCATTCTACTTTCGGCCCAATCTATCTGCAATTTACCTTGTTTGGCAAGTGACAAATCTTTTACTTTGTATTTCATAAATAAACCTCCATTCTGAATAACTATTGTTTAATAAATTTATGATTTATCATTTGAAAGATTTTCTCAGAAGATTCTTTTATATTTAGCTTATCAGAATCAATCATCAATTCTGGATTTTCAGGTTCTTCATAAGGAACATCTATTCCTACCATTTGTCCCACACCATCAATTCTTTCTCCACTCTTAATTCTTTCCATCGCTTTTTTGTACAAATTACTTACGATTAAATCATCCTTTCTTTTAGATTCCCTATCAACACAAGTTTCTAAAGGACATTTAATGTAAACTTGGGCAAAATTTGGTATCAAATCTCTTGCTAAATCCCTCCAAACTTTTTTATGGCCAGTAGCATCTATTATCACATTAATTCCGTTTTCAGTCAGAAATTTTCCAATTAAAATTATAGCTCTATAAGCATGTTCTCTTTCTTCTTCTGTGTATTTTTTTTCAGGCGTTAAGATTTTTCTTATTTCGTCCATTCGTAGATATTCAACTTTTATATTTTTTTGTCTTAGTTTTTTTAACAATTCCTTCGCTCTTTCAGTCTTCCCAGAACCAGGTAAACCAGTTATCCAAATAGCCCAGCCGCTCATTCAATCACTTCAGGACAGATTTGATTTTATTATAAATTTCCAGATCAGAAGCAACGATTACGCTGTTGTCATAATCAAATGCAATTTTCATATCGACATAATCTTTCCCTTGAATTGTTTTCATGACCCCGCCTGCTTCTCTTAATATCAATTGACCAGCTGCAGCATCTATAGTTCTTTTTGCACTCAACCATAGATATCCATCAACTGCACCTTCAGCAACAAAACATATTCCAAGACATCCCGACCCCAACATCCTAACATAAGGAAAGTTTTTGCCAAAATCTATTAAACGTTTAAAATTTTCCTCCCTGTTTTTGACTACATCAACCAAAACACATCCTGTCTTTTTTTTAGTTACTTGAATTCTTTCATTGTTTTTGAATGACCCATTATTTTTTATCGCGTAATAAAAATCTCCGGTTATTAAGTTTCCTACATAACCAACTTCTATCCCTTTCATTGTTTCTGTCAGATCTCCGATAGCGATGCATGTTGAAATTATTGGCAAACCAAACTTCATGTTATTGGAACCATCAACAGGATCAACTACCACAACAACTTCTGGCTTTTCGCCAAAGGTTTTTATTCCACTCTCCTCTGCTATTAACTTAAAACTTTTTCCAGTCGATTTGAACTCATTGATTATTAGTTTTTCAATGACATCGTCCAACAACAGAGTTTTGTCTCCACCACGACCAAAACCTACGATTTTTTTCCTCTTATCTTTCTTGAGATATTTTTGAGCCTCTGTAAAAATTTTTTCTCCTATAACTTTACACAAGTTCAACCAGTATTCATTATCCATATCAATCCTTTAAGTATGAGTTAATTTTTTTAATGTTAAATTCATCCTCGTTTAGAATGTTCTTTGTAAAGTTAATTATTTTTCTTTTTGACTCATTTAATAATTTAATTCTTTCCTCACCAAAACCATGTTTTTTTAACCATTCTGCATCATAGAAAAGAGGGTGAATACAAACTAATGCCCTGAAAGCATAGAACAAAGGTGAGACTTTAAACATCTCTTGATCGTTTCTTTTTTTGAAATATTCCATGAAGAACAATTCTAAAAGCTCTTTGAAGGGCTTCTTGAATTCGTCAAAAGCTAGAACAGAATAATTGATGAAATTCATCGTTAAACATGTTGTGTCATCTGCTGGTTCTCCGTACCTAAACCTACTTCTATCAAATATAACAAGTTTTTCGTTATCAAACCATATGTTACCTGGGTAAAAATCGCCATGAACGACAGTTAACCTCTCATTTTTATATCTTATTTTCTCCCACCATTCGACCATCTTTTTTACTATTTCAAGCAATTCTTGATTAGTTGTGAAATCCAGTTTTTTGGGGAATGTATCTATAACTCCCATCGTCAATTCCCCGTGACCAACAAAATCTCTCACAACTCTTTTATACAAAGACTCTCTGTTATCGCCTGTATATTTTTCAGAATGAATTTTAGCCAGATAGTTTGCCAGGAGTTTAATTTTTTTCTCATCATTTTCTGTCAAGTTTCCTCTTTTCATCATTTCATCCAAGTCATTCCAGTATTCTGTACCTTTTCCTTCTTCTAGAATTATGAAGAAATCCTTTGGCTTTCCGACAGACAAAAGTGAGCCATCATCTTGTAATGAACCGACATCTATAACCTTGATATGGTTGGGTAAAAGATTGTAGTCCATCAAAGACCTTATAACAACATTAGCTCTATCAGCAGGGTAATCATGGCCGAACCCCTGTCCTCTCAAAGTCTTTAGAATGTATCGTTTTTCTTGACCTCCTCTATCCTTTGCTTTAATTAAAAATCCTTCAGCGTGAAAACCTTCTCCTAGTTTTTCTATGTTTGTGACTGTAATATCTGAACTGAAAACTCTTGAAAGATAGTTTCTTAAAGTCTCTTTATTTATTTGCATCATTCCGACCATACATTTATAAAACTTATTTAATCAATAAATATTTGGTTGTATGGAGAAATTTGATTGCTTTCTTCCTACTTGGGATGAATTACACGAAAACATTAAAGAAATTGCAAAGAGGATCAAAGAGGATAAGTTTCAACCCGATATAGTAATTGCTCTCTCAAGAGGAGGTTTTGTACCTGCCAGGGTCCTTTGTGATTTGATGATAATCAAAGATTTGGTCTCAATAAAAGTCGATCACTGGGGTGTAACTGCTGCTAAAGATGGAAAGGCACATTTGAGATATCCTATTAATGTTGACCTAACTGGAAAGAAAGTCTTGATTACGGATGATATCACAGATAGTGGAGAAAGCATGATTATTGCAAAGGAATTTGTGGAAAAACTCAACCCTAAAGAAATACGAACAGCAGCAATATTCCACATCAAACATTCAAAATTTGTCCCAGATTATTACAGTAAGAAAATAGATTGGGTTTGGGTGATGTGGCCTTGGAACTATATTGAAGACATGTGCAACATTTTACCTAAAGTATTAGATGAAAACAAAGGTTGTTCTGTCGAAGAAATTAAGAAAAATTTAAAAGAAAGATTCAAGATTGATTTACCAGAACAAAAAATCATAGAGATAATGGGTGAACTAGCGGTAAGGGGTATTGCTGTAGAAAATGGTATTGGTTGGGTAAAGAATAAAATCGATTAAACCTTTGCATTTTTCAAAGCGTCTTTACAGAAACAGTTTCTCTCTTCAGGAATGTTTTTTATAGTCTCTTTTAATATCTGTTTTACTTTGTTTTCACTTTCTTTCATTACTCTAATTATTTCTTCAACATCTACAGGCTTTTTTGCCCAGACATCATAGTCAGTTATCGTCGCTATTATCGCAAAGCATATCTCTTTTTCTCTGGCCAATATTGCTTCTGGTACTCCTGTCATTCCGATTAATTCGGCGAAGTTTCTAAACATCTTGCTCTCTGCTCTAGTGGAAAACCTAGGACCTTCAATACAAAGATAGGTTCCTTTATCATGATGTGCTATTCCTAATTTCTCACAAGATTCTATCAAAACTTTTCTTAACTCTGGACAGAATGGGTCGGCCAAAGAGACGTGTGTCACATCTCCAGTATCATAGAAAGTTGTTCTTGTTTTTTTCCAATCAATGAATTGATCAATGATTACAATTTCTCCTGGTCTATATTTTTCTTTCAAAGAACCAGTGGCACAAGAAGCTAAAATTCTAGTTACACCGAGTTGCTCGAAACCAGATATGTTTGCTCTATAGTTTATATCGTGCGGTGGTATTTTGTGTTCTCTACCATGTCTTGGAAGAAAAGCAACATCCTTTCCTTGAAATTCGCCAAGATAGTAATAATCAGAAGGTTCACCATGGGGAATGTCAATCCTAATATTTTTTACATTCTTAAACATTCCAGGATCGTAAATACCAGTTCCACCAATAATACCGATATCAGCTTTCATGGTTTAAAAATCAACAGTTAAATTTAAATGCTATTCGATTTCTATTTAAAGGATGATGCCTTTTGGTGAATTTTTATGGCCAATTCACCAGCTTCCTTCATGTTTCTCCCCAACGAAAGAAAGCCATAGTTCTTTATAACTATAAAATTATTCTCACCGAGTACATCCAGAACTTCATTAGCTAACTCCATAGAACCTGGTGGAATTTCTTCTTTTGTTTCAACCAATTTTAATTCTTTCGCATGTTTTAAAATTGAGTCATCTTTACCGCAGAAGATAGCATTAACTTCAAACCTTGTGTTGTAAATCAAATAATGCATCAAAGCTTCGAGTGACGGTTCTAAAACGCCTTCAATATACAAAGAATTTTTATACACGTCATAATTGGCTACTCTGACAAAACAATCATTGCTTAAATTTTCTTTCAATTTATTTCCTGTTATTATGAACTCGTCTTCTAACCTAACACTAAGACCTAAAGAATTATTCTCGGAATTTATTAGTTTGTTCTTAAGGAATTCGTTGCACCATTTTTTTAATTCATCAATATCTTTCTCTTCAGGCATCTCTTCAGAAACAAAATTTATTTTGGACTTGGTTACTTCTTTTAAACCCAATGAATCACTGAATAAAATTTGAATGTAAATGAATTTATTTTTGTGTTTCAATTATCACTTTGATAGAATCTTTTGCACTAGCTACAATTTGAAAGCCTTTGCCAGTCTCAGCTAAACTTAACCTATGTGTAATCATATCATGGACATTAACTTTTCTAGAACGAATCAATCTTATAGCTTCTTTAATATCATCAGGAGCAGCAGCATACGTAGTTGTTAATGTTATTTGATTACTCCAAAAATCATTAAAAGGTAAATTAATATTAATGCCAGGATCAGTAGGAGCAAAGAATAAAATTGTACCTCCTTTATCCACAGATTTCAAAGCCTGATAAATGGCTGATATTGCTCCAGTGCAAACTATTACTCTGTCGGCCAACTTTTCTCCGTTAATTTCTTTTACTCGATTTGGCACGTCTTCTTTAGCATTAATAACAAAATCTGCTCCAAATTTTTTTGCAGAATTCATTCTATATTCGTTTACATCTGTTGCGATAATTTTTTTTACACCAATAGTACGAGCGAGTTGTATTTGAAGCAACCCAGAGATACCACTTCCTATCACTAACACAGTATGATTTGGTTTTATGTTTGCTCTTCTCTGTCCTCTTATAACACAACCCAAAGGCTCGATAAAAGTTCCATCTTCAAAAGATATTTCGTCTGGTAACCTAAATGTTCCGAATTCTACGTTTATCTTTGGTACTCGAACATATTCAGAAAAACCACCAGGATCAAAGTTTGTGCTGTGCAAAGTCTCACAAACAGTATGATGACCATTCAAGCAGTATCTACATTCATTACAAGGAACATGATGTGATACAAAGACTCTATCCCTAACTTTAAAATCTTTCACATTCTTTCCAGCTTCAACAATCTTTCCTGTCATCTCATGACCTAGAACTCTTGGCGCCTTTTTTATTCGATACCATTCCATCACATCGCTACCACAAATGCCACATGCCATGGTTTTTACTAATAACTCATCAGGACCAATTTGTGGTTTTAGCATCTCTTCTATTCTTATGTCTTTGTTGTTGTAATACATGACTACTTTCATAAAGAATCATCAAAATTCATGCTATATTTATTTGAATTTTATTAGAAACATCAATTCCCATAGGAATATCTAATTTTGCTATAATGTACCAATAAACGTTTGATTGATTTCCAGCAAGAGTTTGAATTGTTTTGAGTACATCTCCAGCTAGACCTCCAGGTAAAGTTTGTGATAAGTTTGTGGGTATTTTTATTTCAAAATTGTATTCTCCTTGAGAGTATTCTTTTTCTCCGTCTAACGGCATCTCAAAGTTAAACACATATTCCTTTTTTTGTTGAGAACTAACATTAGTACCTTGAATTCTAGTATTTTTTGTTAATCTCTCTCCAATAAGACCGACTTTTAAAGCTTTCGCCCTAGTTGGTTTCTTGAGTTTTAAAAAAATTTTTCCTCTTACAGTTTCTCCAATAGAAAAATTGAATTTTTCAAGAGTTATCTCGATTTCTTTCTTCCCAAACCCAAACATTAAACCATCTTATTTTTTCTTTTCCTTCTTAAAACTCTCTAACAAATCATTAGCATCTTTCGCTGTAGCATTCTCATGGATTATCGCTCTCAATGATTTAATCATAGCAACTGGATGTTCAGATTGCCAGATATTTCTTCCTAAGTTTACACCTATAGCTCCTTTTTGCATTCCATCGTAAACGAATTCTAACACTTCGCGTTCTGTATCAACTTTAGGTCCGCCAGCCATGACAACTGGAACAGGACATCCTTCTACAACTTTTTCAAAATTCTCACACCAATAAGTCTTAACTACACTAGCGCCAAGTTCAGCAGCAATACGACAACAAAGAGCAAGATATCTTGCGTCTCTTTTCTCTAATTCTTTACCAACAGAAGTAACAGCCATAACTGGAATTCCATATTCTTCAGCTTCGTCAACAAGTCTCGCAAGATTTAACAATGTTTGATGCTCATAATCAGTACCAATAAAAATAGAAAGTCCTACAGCAGCAACATTGAGTCTTACTGCTTCTTTTATAGATGTTGTGATTCCTTCATTAGCTAAATCTTTTCCGATTATACTTGTCCCCCCAGATACTCGAAGAATTATCGGTACTGTAGTGTTAGGATCTATGCATGAACGTAGCACACCCCTTGTAACAAATATACCATCACAATAAGGAAGTAATGATTTGACAGTTTCGCCTGGTTTCTCTAGTTTAGAAGTTGGCCCCAGGAAATATCCATGATCTATAGGCAAGAATAAACAATGACCATCTTTTTGTATGAGTCTGGACAATCTGTTTTTCTTTCCCCAATCCATATCAATTCCTCCTTTAATATTACTTCAATAACTTTTTTATATCTCTTGGATTTATAATTCCTTTCTCAGTTATAAAACCACTAATGTATTTCGCTGGCGTTACATCGAATGCAGGGTTTTTTGCATGAGATCCTTCAGGTGCAATTCTAACTTTTTTTAAATTGCCCTCAGACAATCCCCACATGTTTGTTACTTCTTCTTCATCTCTTTCTTCTATTGGGATATCATCCCCAGATTTTATATTCATATCAATCGTGCTAGTTGGTATAGCAACATAAAAAGGAATTCCATTTTCTTTTGCCAAGACTGCTTTTTCATACGTTCCAATTTTATTCGCTACAGAACCGTCAGCAGTAACTCTATCTGCCCCGACAATACAGATATCGATTTCTCCTTTTTTCATGTAATAACCAGCTGCATTATCTGCAATTATAGAATGGGGAATTCCTTCTTGCAATAATTCCCAAGCAGTCAATCTAGAACCCTGACATCTTGGTCTAGTTTCATCGACAAAAACAAATATTTTCTTTCCTTCGTAATGAGCAAACCTAATAGGAGCTAAAGCCGTACCATAATCAACTGTTGCTAAAGCCCCAGCATTACAATGAGTTAATATATTGTTTTCATCTTTTATGAGTTCATTACCATACTTTCCTATTTGCTTGCATGTCTCTACATCTTCATTCGCAATTTTTTCTGCTTCTTGTTTCGCCAAAGAAATTTTTTCTTGAACGGAATTTCCTTTTTCAATAACTTTCAACATTCTATCGATTGCCCAAAATAGATTGTAAGCAGTTGGTCTAGCATTTCTTAAAATGTTAGCAGCATTTTCAACATAATTATCAAAATTATCTTCAGGGGCTTCAAGACAAGCCTGCACTATCCCATAAGCTGCCGTGACTCCAATAGCTGGAGCACCTCTGACAATCATCTTCTTAATAGCTTCAGCTGTTTTTTTGTAATCTAAAGAATTGTAAATTTCAAATTTGTGTGGTAATTTAGGCTGGTTGATTAATTTTACTGCTTTTCCTTCTATCCAAACGGTTCTAAACTCTTTTAACTCATCACCAATCTTAACTCTCATAAATCGTAATATAAGTTCCAAATTTTATAAATAAGAAAAAGAAAGGGAGGTTACTTTGCCTTCTTAATTTCCAAGACTATTCCTGCTGCTACAGTTGTTCCCATGTCCCTGATTGCAAATCTTGCCAATTGTGGTATTTCTGACTGTTTTTCTACAACCATAGCTTTTGTCGGAACAACTCTAATCCTTGCTGCATCACCAGTCTTTATGAAATCTGGTTTTTCTTTAATGACTTGGCCTGTTTTTGGATCAACTTTTGCTATAATCTCTTCAACCCTACAGGCAATAGAAGCTGTTCCCAAATGGAATACTGGTGTGTATCCTGCTGTTATAACAGTTGGATGTTGTAACACGATTATCTGTGCTGTGAATTCCTTAGCTACTGTAGGTGGATTTTTAACATGACCTGCAACATCTCCTCTATTTGCATCACCTTTACCAATGCCACGAACGTTGAAACCTATGTTATCTCCTGGTTTTGCCTCAGGTTGTTTTTTATGGAACATTTCAATGGTCTTTACTTCACCTTTTGCTCCAGAAGGTTCAAATATCAATGTATCACCTTCCTTAAGTATACCTGTTTCAACTCTTCCTACTGGCACAGTTCCAACACCTGTGATTGTGTAGACATCTTGGATAGGAATTCTTAATGGTTTATCCACTGGTTGTTCAGGTGGTTTGATCGTCGCATCCATTGCTTCGACTAATGTAGAACCTTTGAACCAAGCCATTTTATCAGATTTCTTAAATACATTGTCACCCTGCAATCCCGAAACGGGGATAAAAGGTATTTCATCTGTCTTAAAACCGATCGAACTTAAAAGTTTCTTTACATCTGCGACAACTTCTTCGTATCTTTTTTGATTAAAATTATTCGTGTCCATCTTGTTAATAGCCACAACAAGTTGATTGATACCCATAACTTTCATCAGGAATGCATGTTCCTTTGTCTGTTCTTGTACACCTTCACCTTGTTTTGCAGAAACAACAAATATCGCTGCGTCAGCCTGAGAAGTTCCCGTAATCATATTCTTAACAAAGTCCCTGTGGCCTGGACAATCTATGATAGTATAGAAATATTTCTTGGTTTGGAACGGTCTATGCATGATATCAATAGTAAGACCTCGTTCCCTTTCTTCCTTCAAACTATCCATCACAAAAGCAAATTCGAAAGTTTCTCTTTTCAATTCTTTAGCTACATCTTTCAATTTTCTCAGTTGATCCTCTCTTATCGCACCAGAATCATAGAGTAGTCTTCCGATTAAAGTAGATTTACCAGCATCTACATGCCCGGCAGTTATGATGTTAATTTTTGGTAATTCTGCCATTTCTACACCTCCTC
>Ga0172363_10001395_pt1 | contig 19507 bp, 13 predicted proteins | sample LakKivs2_kivu2a2_FD_114541 | JGI IMG/M metagenome (GOLD analysis project Ga0172363, IMG submission 114541) | Sediment microbial communities from Lake Kivu, Rwanda - Sediment s2_kivu2a2 | ecosystem: Environmental > Aquatic > Freshwater > Lake > Sediment | place: Rwanda: Western Province, Lake... | reverse complement strand
GATGCGATACCGCAGCACCAGGGGACGGCCGGCCCTCACGGCGAACGGCTTGGCAGCCGTCACGCTGGGCGCTATGAACCGAAGGGACGGGTTCATGTTCCAGCTCTGCCTGCCGTCGCCGCTGGGTGTACCCCCGGCCGCGGGCGCCTTGCCGTTGAGCGGGTGCGTGATGATCGCCAGGCCGCACGCCTTGCCGTCCCTGCCCGTCAGCGTCAGGTCGTACCACGCCGCGTCGGGCCAGTTGCCCTTGGGGTTGTTCCAGGGCGAGCCGCCGCGCTTCACCGCCCCGTTGGGGTCGTACATCGCCACGCTCTCGCCGCCGACGCGCCGGCCGTGAAACGTCAGCCCCGAGAACGGCCAGGGCTTCAGCAGGACGGCGTCGGGGTCGGCGTGTCCGCTGACGGGGTCGGGAAAGCACATGGTCACCGTCCAGTCGATCACGTGCACGCCGTCGCGGGCCGAGGCGGCGATTCGGGCCTTCTCGGCAATCACCTCCACGGTCCCGGCCGACCAGGCGTTGACGGCCGCGATGCGGGCCGACCTGTCGTCGGCCTCGACCTTCAACTCGGTGTTGGTGATCTGCCCGGGCTCTTTCCACACGGCCTTGCCGCAGGTCCAGAACCCGCCGTCCTTGCGTCCGCTCACCTGCGGCCAGGCCACGAACACGCCGCGCAGCCACGCGTGGTCGCCTCCTTTGCTCTCGGTGAGCACCTGCCCCGCCGGCGTGCGGACCGGGTGGAGGTAGCCGACGACCGGCACGGCCGTCTGCGGCTCGTCGGCCGGCAGCTTGCCGTACACGTAGCGGCAGATCACCTTGCCGTCGGGGGTTTTCAGCGTCACAGCCGCGGCGTCCTTCTCCGCCGCGTACCTTCCTTCCGCCGCCGTCGCAACGTTTGTCGTCATGGCCGCTGCTCCCGCAATCAGCAGACTTCGCAGCATCGTTCGTCTCCCTGCGTCAAGGAACCGTGACCGTATACGTCCCGCCCGCGCGGGTGGGGAATGACACCGCGCCGTCGCCGGTTGGCCTGGTGACGACCGGCCTGCCGGCGGCCGTCACCGACAGTGCGCCTCCTGCGCGAACGGTGCAGGGCAGGCCGGCCGTCGAGCGGATGGTCGCCGAGACGAGCCTGCCGTCCTTCCAGGTCATGTCCACGGCGAAGCCGCCGCGGGCGCACAGGCCGCGGGCGCTGCCCGCCGCCCACGCCTTCGGCAGCGCCGCCAGCAGGTGCAGTTCGCCGAGGTGGCTCTGGAGGAGCATCTCGGCGGCGCCGGCCGTGGCGCCGAAGTTGCCGTCGATCTGGAACGGCGGGCAGGTGTCCAAGAGGTTGTCCAGCACGCCGGTGCGCAGCAGTTCGTGGAGCATTTTGTAGGCGTGGTCGCCGTCGAGCAGGCGCGCCCACAGGCTGATCTTCCAGGCATTGGACCAGCCGGTGCCGCCGTCGCCGCGGGCGCGGAGGCTGACCTTGGCCGCTGTTGCCAGCGCCGGCGTCGTGCGCGGGGAGATCTGCCGGCCCGGATACAGCGCGATCAGGTGCGACAGGTGGCGGTGGGTGTCGCGCTCGCTGTCGCGGTCGGTCTCCCACTCCTGTAGATGCCCCCACTTGCCGATCTTGGGCGCCAGCAGCTTGTCCCTGGCGGCCGCCAGCGCGTCGCGGAAGTCCCTGTCGCTCGCCAGCAGGTCGGCGGCCTCGATGGTGCTGGTGAACACGTCCCAGACGAGCTGCTGGTCGTAGCTGACGGCCTCCTCCTGCGGCCCGTGCTCGGGGCTCCAGCCGTCGGGCACCACCAGCGTGCCGTCGGGGCGCTTCTTCAGCCGGTCCAGCCAGAACTCGCAGACCTCCTTCATCAGCGGCCAGGCCGTGCCGGCCAGGTACTTGCGGTCCCGCCCGAAGGCGAAGTGTTCCCAGAACTGCCGGGCGTGCCAGGCGCTGCCTGGCGGGTTCCACCGCCAGCTCCCGCCGCCGTGGATGCCGTTTTCCGTCTGGATCGTCCAGCCGCGCCTCGCCCCGAAGTGCGCCGCCGTCCGCCTGCGGGCGACGGGCGCCTGGCTGAGGACGTACTCGAGAAATGCCCGGGCGCAGTCGCCCAACCCCGTCGGCTCGGCCGGCCAGTAGTTCATCTGCACGTTGATGTTCGAGTGGTAGTCGCTGCGCCACGGCGGGCTGTTGGACTGGTTCCACAGCCCCTGAAGGTTCGCCGGCAGCGTGCCCGGGCGCGAGCAGGCGATGAGCAGGTATCGCCCGTACTGGACGAACAGCTCCTCCAGGTCCGGGTCGCCGGCGCCGGCCTTGTACGCGGCCAGACGCCGGTCGGTCGGCAGCGCGGCCCGGGCGGCGTCGGTGGCGCCCACGTCGAGATCGAACCGCTCGAACAGCGCCGCGTGATCGGCTGAGTGCTCCTTGAGCAGGTCGTCGAAGGTCCGCCTGGCGGCGCCGTCGATGCGCCGCGTCACGAGGGCGTGCGGGTCGTCGCCACGGAAGCCCTTCGCGGCGTCGCCCAGGTAGTCCGTGTCGGCGACAAGAAAGATCGTCAGCGCGTCGGCGTCGCGGAACTCGACTCCCGCGCCAGACGGCGGCATGGGCGTCCTGCCCAGTTCTCGCAGGGCCGCCTCGACCTTGCTCTCCACGGCCGTGACCGCCGTGCCACCTTCGCTCACGACCAGCACCTGGGCCTCGTACTTCGCGCCGTTGCGCAGGCTCCCGGCGGCGGTGATGCGCCCTCCGGCCGGCGATGGCCTCGCGCCGTGCATGTCCGTCAGGCTCACCCGCCCCGAGTAGGCCTTGGGCTTGTCGGCCGTCAGACGCACCACCAGGACGCGGGCGGGATACGAGCAGAAGCACTCTCGCCGATAGCGGGCGCCGCCGCACGTGTAGGTCACGGTCTGCACGGCGCGGGCGATGTCAAGCTGGCGGCGATAGTCGGTCGCGTCCTTGTGGCCCAGGTCGATGTAGAGGTCGCCGAAGGCCTGGTAGCTGCCCGTGTCGTTGGCGTCGCCTTCCCAAAGGCTGTCCACGTTGAACTGCACGCGTTCGCGCTCGGTGCCCCCGAAGACCATCGCCCCCAGACTGCCCCCGCCGATGGGCAGGGCCTGTCTCTCCCAATCGCCCGCGGGGGCGGCGTACCACAGGGTGTTCTCTCCAGCGCCCGCCGCCGGACCCATCGGGGCAAGGCCCACAACGAGCGCGCACAGCGTCCTGGCCGGTTTAACATTCAGCATTTGGCATTTGACATTTGTCAGACTTCCCATCCCTTGCGGAAGTCGGGTTTGATGTACCTGTTGGCCTCGGAAACGTTGGTGACCAGCATCTTCGCCGCGTCGTACTCCAGCTTCCTGCCCGCCCGTTGGGCGGCGATGGCCAGCAGGCCGCACTCCGTCAGCCGGGCCGAGTAGGTGAAGTTGCTCTTGGGAAAGTCCCAGCTCTTCTCGCCCATGGCGGCCTGGAACCATTCCTCGGCGTGTCCGGGCGAGCGGGGTATGGTCCGCTCGGGGCGATTGAAGTCCCTCATGAGCGCCTCGGGGGCCAGGCGCGGGCTTTCCCCGTAGTCGCCCGCCACCACGAGAAAGCCCTTGGTCCCGACGTACAGCGTGCCGGTTTTCGGCAGGTCCTTGCGCTTGGCGTCGGGGTCGTTGGCGATGGCCTCCGGCAGGGGCGGGCGGCGCCCGCCGGTGTAGTAGGAGCACACGACGGCCGGGCGGTCGCCCTTGGCCGGGAAGCTCATCCTCTGCGTCGACTGCAGCGGCGGGGAGATGTCCGTCTTGCCCGTCAGGTCCAGCGGCTCGATGGCGGTCGGGCTGTCCAGGTCCAGCGACCAGAAGACGTTGTCCCAGCCGTGGCAGATCTGGTCGCCGATGGCCCCGGTGCCCAGCTCGTACCAGCGCCGCCACTGCATGCCAAGCAGGCCGTCGTGGTAGTGCGGCCAGGTGCGCGGCCCCAGCCAGCATTCCCAGTCCAGCTCCGGCGGGCAGGGCTTTTGCGACGGGATGGCCTTCATCCCGTGCACCCAGTAGCGGGCCGGGCGGTCCGTCCAGGTGTGCACCTCCTTGACCGTGCCGACGGCCCCCGCGCGGATCCACTCCACCGTCAGCCGGTTGCCCTCGTTGGCGTGCCCCTGGTTGCCGCACTGCGTGGCGACCTTGTTCTCGGCCGTCGCCTTGGCGAGCTGCCGCACCTCGTGGACCGAGTAGCCCAGCGGCTTTTCGCAGTAGACGGCCTTGCCGAGGCGCACCGCCCGGATGCTCGTGGGCACGTGCTGGGGGTCGTGCGTGGCCACGACCACCGCGTCGATGTCCTTGTCCATCTCGTTGAACATCTTGCGGTAGTCCTGGTAGAACTTCGCGGCGGCGTATCGCTTGGCCGCCTTGGGCCATTGGCGCTTGTCGCAGTCGCACACGGCCGTCACGGCGACGTTCTTCCGCCCGCCCATGCCGAGCAGCGCCCCGCCGCGTCCGCCGATGCCGACGAAGGCGAGGCGAAGCAGCTTGTTCGGCTCGGCGCAGCGCAGCACCCGCGGCCCGGCCAGCGCCGCGGCGCCCAAAGCAGCACCGCCCCGCAGCAATCCTCGACGCGTGATCCCGACGCCCATGATTTGCCCTTTCTCTTACGGCGCGCGCGCCTTGACCGCGCGGCCGCCCCACAACACTGCAACACCGCGGCGCCGCGCCGGGCGCCGCCGCCCTACACCTGCCACGGCGCACGCATCGCGCGCGACAGCAGCAGGTTGGCCTCGTCGTCGCCGACGAAACGCTCGGCGGCCGGGTGCCATCGCATGTCCCGCCTCAGCAACATGCAGGCGTTGGCGGCGTGGTTGGTCGTCATGGTGCGATGCGCCACCACCTCGTTGGCGACGCACCGGCGGCGAGTCCGGACGCCGTTCAGGAAGTCGCGCAGGTGGTGCATCGGCCGGCCGGTGCGGGCCACGTAGTCGTTCACGATCTTCTGGTAGTCGCCCAGCAGCGCCGGGGCGGACACGTCCGGGCGGGCGTAGCCGTCGGCCACCGACACCCACCCCTCGTCGCCCTCGTAGCGCACGCCGCAGGTGCCGCGCCACCCGCCCGTCTGCATCACCAGCTTCACGCCGTTGGCGAAGCGGGCCGTGAACCCCTCCGCGTTGCCGTTGCCGGGATACGCGTACTCGACGGCCGAGGTCTCCTTCAGGTCCAGCGCCGACTGGCACTGGCAGAACGTGTGGCTGCCCCATCCGGCCACGCCCGTGCCGAAGTCGTAGTAGTCCAGCCAGGCCCCGCAGCCGCCGAGGTAGCCGCGGTTGAACGGCCGCCAGGTGGCCGGGCCAAGCCACATGTCCCAGTCGATCGTCTCGCGATCGGGCGTCGGCTGCGGCGGCAGGATGTCGGTCCTCATGCGGAACGGCAGGATGTGCGCGCGGACGGTGTGCACCCTGCCCAGCCGCCCGGTGCGCACCAGCTCGTCGGCGAAGACGAAGTTGGCCTCGCTGAGCCGCTGCATGCCCGCCTGGAAGATGCTGCCGTAGCGGCCCGCGGCGGCCACCAGCGCCCGGCCCTCCGCCACCGTCATCGTGTTGGGCTTCTCGCAGAACACGTCCAGGCCGGCCCGCATGGCCCGCACGGCCGCGGGAGTGTGCCAGCGGTCGCCGGTGGCGATCAGCACGGCGTCGAGGTCGCCGCGCGCCAGCAGCTCGCGGAAGTCTCGATACGCGGCGCAGTCCTTGCCGCCGTACGTGCGGTCCACCGTGGCCTTGGCGCGGTCGCGGCGGTCCTTCTGCACGTCGCAGACGGCCACGAACTGCACGTCCTTCTCGTGCAGCAGGATGCCCAGGTCGTAGCTGCCGCGCCCTCCGACGCCGATGGCGCCCATCACGATGCGCTCCGCCGTCGCCGCGCGGGCCGGCGAGCCCAGCGCCGCCGACGTGACGACGTACGGCCCGACGGCCACCGCCCCCCCCGCCGCCGCCGCCGACCGCAACAGCCCCCGCCGGCTCAGGACCTTCGCCTTACGCTGCGCCGCCGCCATGGGCATCTCCCTTCGCAAACGCCAGTCCCTTCTTGTACTGTGAAACCATCCGCGGGGGAAGTCCGGCCGGACGCGGAACCTGGGGTGCTGAGCGCTGCCCCAGCGTGAAGTTGCGGTCTAATCCACGGCTATCCGGCCTTCAGCCCCGGCCGCCGAGCAAAGCCAGTTGAAGCGGGCCGCCGAAAGCCGGGGAGAGTGACGGTCTGGTCGAGGGACAAGCGCAGACGGGAGACCTACTGGTGGCCATCGGTTTGGGAACGTGCGGGCGGGCCTTGCGGTCGACAGCCTGTTCGACACCCACGCACAGCGGGTGGGAGCCTGCGTGAGCCCACGAAGCGGTCTTGCCAAACCAGTAGAAGGCCTGCGTTCGGCGGCGCAGGGGTAGCAGTTCGCCTACTTGCGCCGCCTCGTCGCCGGATCGGAATCGCTGCGGGCCCGCTCCTTCCAGGAGCCGGGCGGAAGAAGCCGCTTGGCCTCCCGAACGTAGTCGTCGCGGTAAGTGGGAGAGGTAAAGCGGAAGGTCACCTGGTCGCCGGCTTCGCGCCAATGGTGTTCCTTCGTGCCGCGCCAACCTATCTGCCGGGGGCAATCCTTCTCGACAAGAGCACACAGAGCTCGCAAGCAATAGACAACTCCAAGGTCATCTGTCCAACAGGCTATGCTATAGTGGCAGTTCTGGAAGTCGTCCTCGCCATGGTCATGTCCTTTCTGGTTGGGTTCGTCCCGTAGAACAGCAGACTCCCAGCCGCTCTGGCTGCAACAGTGCGGACGGCTCAGTACACCGCGACTCGCAGAAAACGGCGCCCGGCGAACAGGCGGAGGACCCAGGAGGAGGGGCGATTCTCCCTCATGACAACCGTGCCTCATCTGCCTTGTGCCTGCCTCTCGATGCTGACGACCGCGCCTACCGCCTCCTGGACAAGTGGGTCATCCCCGTCTCGCTCCGCGAGCAGACGGACTATCTCATACAGCTCTGCTACCATCTCCTCCACGCGCTTCCGAGGTGCGCCACGCAAGTACTCTCGGATCAAGGGATTGTCCGCGCCCATCGGTATGCCCTTTCTCACCCCGAGCCTTCGTCCGCCGACCTTCCACCCAGGATGGACCGGCTCAATTCGCTACGGAACAGCGCGAGCCCCACGAAACCAGACCGAGGAATTGGTGCGCAGCGGCACGCTTCGCCGAGGCCCGCTTGTGGGAGTTGCACCTTCGGCCCACGCTTGCCCGAACGGGCGCAACTCGGCGGGTCGGACCACGATACGGGGCATCGGTTGGATGCTCGCCATGCTCTTTTCCTTCGCGTGCCGCCCTCTTGCCGGCGGCCGAGGAAGGGTTACCATCGAAGCGGCCGTGGAGCAAGCGGAAACTCTGCCCCATCGGCGCCGGGGGCGCGTGCATCAGCCGGAGCCCTTCGCTATAAGATGGCATTGCGCTGTCCAAGGATGATCGGGGCGCCGAAATGAACATGCAGATAGACCAGGATGAGCGGGCGGTCCTTCGCGAGCTTGCGCGGCAGGTGGCGGAGCACGCCGCCCGGCCGATCAACGCCGCGCGCGAGAGGCTCTGGCGCGATCACAACGCCCTGCGGCCCACCAGGGCGGCGGTGCTGGTCAGCCCGGAGGGCGGCTGGCGCGACTGCGTGCGCGACGAGGACCTGCGCTGCACGGGCGACCCGGCCCGCTCCTTCGAGCGCCAGCTCCGCCAGAGGCTCTTCCGCGCCGAGCGGATCGGCGACGACATGCCGATCACCGCGAACTTCGACGTCGGCTGGCTCATCGACCGCGGCGACTACGGCGTGCCCGTCCCGCACGTCCGGACGGAGGACCTCGGCAGCTACCACTGGCAGGCGCCGATCCGCACGCCGGCCGACACGGGCAAGCTCCGCCCGCGCAGCATCCGCGTGGGCCACGAGGCCACCCGCCTCCGGCTGGAGCGGGCCCGCGAGGCCCTCGGCGACATCCTGAACGTACGGCTGCACGGCTGGCCGGTATGGACGGTGGGTCTCACGTGGGACCTGGTGCTGCTGCGCGGGCTGGACCAGGTGATGCTCGACCTGTACGACGAGCCGGGGCTGGTCCACGAGCTGATGGCATTCCTTCGCGACGAGAAGGACCGCGAGCTGGACCTCTACGAGCGCGAGGGCGTCGTGCCGCTGAACAACGGCCCGGACGACATGGTCGGCTCCGGCGGGCTGGGCTGCAGCGACGAGCTGCCGGCCGCGGGGCATGCCGGCGCGGTCCGCATCGGCGACGTCTGGGGCCTGGCCGAAAGCCAGGAGTTCGTCGGCGTCGGGCCGGAGCAGTTCGCCGAGTTCGCCCTGCCCTACCAGCTCCCGCTGATCAACCGCTTCGGCCTGGCGTGCTACGGCTGCTGCGAGCCGCTGGATCGCAAGTTCGACGTCGTGCTGCCGGCCGTCCCGCGCCTGCGGCGCGTGAGCGTCTCGCCGTGGTGCGACCGGGCGGTGGCGGCCGAGAAGCTCGCCGGCCGATACGTCTACTCCTGGAAGCCCAACCCGGCGCTGGTCTGCGCGCCGAAGGTGGACTGGGCGGCCGTGGAGCGGTCGATCCGCGAGACGCTGCGGATCGCCTCCGCCTGCCGCGTGGAGATGGTGCTCAAGGACACGCACACGTTCTGCGGCGACGCGACGCGCCCGGGGCGATGGGCGCAGATCGCCCTGCGCGCCGCCGAGGAGGGCAGTTAGCAGGATGCACGGGATGCACGGGATACGACAGACAGACAGAAATAGCAGGGATACAGGGGATGCAGGGGATAGTTCAAAGGAACCGAGAAGAAAGACAAGGATGAACCCCAATGAACGCACATGAAAAGACAGACCCCGGCAGACAGAAAAATGCACCTTGGGGGAAACCCGCAATCCGTAATCCGCAATCCGCAATCGCCGCGTGGGTGATCCTCCTTGCCGCGGCGCCCCGTTCGCCGGCGCAACATCCGTTCATTCTGTGGACGGCCGAGGAGGCGGCGGCGATACGCAAGCGCGTCAGCAGCGAGCCGTGGGCGAAGGCGGCCTGCGAGGCCATGTGCAAGCCCGACCGGCGGCGCGGCGGCGACGCCGCCGTCGTCGCCAACCTGTTCCGCTACTCCGTCATGGGCGAAAAGGCCCCCGGCGAGGCCGAGAAAAAGGCCCTGCTGGCCGGCGGGCGCGTCCGCGAGCACGTCGAGGCCCTTCGCTACGACGTGCTGTACGACCTGCTGAGCGGCGCGGAGCGAGCCGCCGTCGAGAGGCGCTTCCGCTCGGCCGTCGAGTCGGCGATTGCCGGCCGCAGCAGGGGACCCAAGAACCGCTACAACTGGCTGCCGAACCTGGGCTACCCGTGGATGGCGGGTCGGCAGCTTCTGGCCGTGGCGCTGCGCGACAAGGAGCTGGTGGGGCGGATCTTCCACTGCGACTTCGGCTGGGCGTGGTACATCGGCAAGTACCTTTCGGACACGGGGCTGTACAACGAGGAGTTCGGCAAGAGCAACTGGGCGCCGCCGCTGCTGCTGTTGTACTGCCGCGGGGCCAGGCGCATGGGGGCCGACGAGCTGGGCTTCGGCTACGTGGCGGAAGGCAGCAGGGCCACGGCGTTCGGCATGGTCCACGCCTACATCGACATCGCCTATCCGAAGGTGACGCTGTACACCGGCAGCGACCACTGGCCGACGGTGACCATGGGCGACGCGAAGAACCAGGCGCGGCGCATCCTGCCGGGCTACCCGTGGCAGCAGTGCAACTTCGTGGGCTGCCTGACCGACGGCGCCGGCGGCGGGGCCGAGCGATCCTACGGCGGGATGTTCGACCTGCCCTTCTGGTTCGAGATGGCCCACGCCCAATGGCCCAAGGCGGGCTTCGATTACTTCCTCGCCCAGATGCGCGGGCCCAAGGACGAGCGGTACTACCCGTCGCTGCTGTTCGGCCTGGAGCCGATCGACCCGAAGGCCGTCAAGCCCCCGCCCGCGCCGTCGCAGGTGTTTCCCCAGCGCGGGCTGGCCGTCCTGCGGGCCGACGAGTCGCCGGCCTACTGGACCGGCCCGGCCCCGGCCGTCGCCATGCGCATGGCCACACCCTACGCCCACCACGTGCAGGACAGCTTCTCCATCTGCGGGCTGTACGCCTTCAACCGGCCGATCTACGTCAACCACGTCAACTCGACCAACTACACCGGCGTGGACCCCGGCTGGAGCAACTCGATGCGCGCGCACATGGGGGTGATCGTGGACAGCGCGACCCCGAAGACGGTCGGCGAGCTGCCCAGCCGCCACGACTTTGCGCCGGAGGCGAAGTTCTTCGCCTGCCGCGGCAAGGGAATCTACGACGGCGTCGACCAGACCCGCGCGCTGGTGCTCACGAGGGACTACCTGCTCGACGCCTTCGCGCTGGCCTCCGACCGGCCGCGCAGCTACCTGTGGCTGGCGCACACGTTCGGGCGGGCCTGCGCCGACGAGCCGAACCGCCGGGCGCCCTCGGCCGACCTGCGCGGGCCCGTGCCCGACCTGGCCGGCGAGGAGAGCTGTGCCACGGACGGCGACTGGGCGGTGACGGCCACGCAGTACACGCTGGGCGCCCACCCGAAGTACGGCGGGCTGGGCAAGGCGTTCTTCGACCGCCGCGTGGGCGTGCGGATGACGATGCTGGGCGAGGCGGGCACGACGGCCTACACGGCCTGGACGCCGGTGCTGCACGACTGGCGCGGGCGCTGGATGGCCCGCGAGCGGTTCGCCTACGGGGCGGAGGAGCCGGCGGGCGTGACGTTCGCCGCCCAGCGGCGCAAGGCCGCCACGTGCTTCGTCGCCCTCCACGAGCCGTTCGACGGCGCACCGCGCATCGCCGAGGTCCGCCTCATCCAGCGCACCGACAACGCTGTCGGCGTGGCAATCCGCGGGCAGGCCGGCAGCGGCATCGACGACCGCGTGCTGATCGCCTTCGGCGACGCCGCCGACAAGCCGACCACGCTCAGCGACGGCAGGGAGACCTTCACCTTCACGGGGTACGCCTTCGTGCGGTTCGGCACCGGCCGGCTCGTGGCGCGCGGCTCGCTCCAGGACATGAAACTGCCCGACAGGGCCGCGCGGGCGGCGCCGAAGGCGCCCGGGCGGATCGCGGCTTTCTGGCAGCCGGCGACGGCGGTGCGCGTGCCGACCGGCGGCAGCGCAACGGCGAAGCTGACGCTGCGCAACGTCGGCTTCGCGCCCGTGACGGCGAAGATCGCGGTGGAAACGAGCGAAGGGGTTGCCTGCGAACCGCAAGCGATCGAGGTAAGCGATTTCGCGCCGGGGGCGGAGCGCGCCGTCGTCGTGAAGTTCCGCCCACACCTCTGCGCCCCGCCGCTGTTCGCCAACAACCGCCTGTATACCGTGCGGCTTGTCGGCCCCGCCGGCGGCGCGGAGGTCCAGCCGGCCGAGCTGAAGGTGGCCGTCGGCGTCTGCCGCGAGCGCGAGCTGCTGGGCCTGGGCGAGTGGCGCAGCACGATCTACGCGCCGCGCTACCTGGCCCGCTACTACTACATGGACAGCGGCGGGGCGACGGTCCTGCTCGACCCGGCCGGGCAGCGCCGCACGCCCTCCAGCAGCATGACCTACCCGATGGTCGTTCTTCCGGCCGGAAAGGACGCCAGGGGCAACGCCGCCTGGTCGCGGGCCGAGCGCGTGCCGAAGTTCCCCTACTTCGTGCCGGTGCTGGTGCATCCGGCCGACGCCAACGACCCGGCGCCGAGCGGCGTGCCCGGCCAGGCGTACGTCTACGAGGCCGGACGACACGCCCACGGCTCGCGCAGCGACGCCGAGCAGTGGTTCTGCGAGGACTGGATGCTGTTCCGCTGGAAGGCCGGCAAGGCCGGCGAGCGGATCATCTTCGACTGGCTGCCGCGCGAGGGGAACGATCAGCCCGGCCTGTGCCATCCCGGCGTGAAGGACGGCCTTGCCGCGGCCGACAAGCCCGGCAAGCTGATCGTCGTGGGCGCGAAGGGCGCAGCCTATGAGGGCAAGTGCGACGACTGGCCCCGCGGCGTGCGGATCGGCGCCGACGCCGGCGACATCGTGGCCGTGTTCCGCCGGCCCGCCGGGACCGACCACGGCGAGCTGATGCTCTATCCGCCCGGGTCGCAGTGGGCCGGCGGCGGCGTCGCGCAGATCGCCGACCGCGCGATGGGCTTCACGTACTGCACGGAGGCCGAACTGGGCGACCTGCTGGCGCGGTGGCGCAGGCTGCCGGAGAAGGTTGAGCCGTCGCCCGAGGCGGCCGGAACGTACAGCGGGGCGTTCATGCCTCACCTCGAGAGGTGAGGCGATTGCGGATTGCGGATTGCGGATTGCGGATTTCCGCATAGGGGTGTTCCGCTTGCGGTTCGCAGAAGCCCGCAGCGCGTCGGCGCACGAATCCGCAATCCGCGATCGGTTGTCGCCAGGCATCTGCTCCGCTAGAGTAACCCCTTCCGCCGCGTCTGCGGCGGCACCCGGAAAGGATCAGTCCATGCGCATCGCGGTAATCGGCGGCGACGGCACCGGGCCGGAAGTGGTGGCCGAGGGGCTGAAGGTCCTGGCGGCCGCGGCGGGCAAGGGCGGCTTCGCTTACGAGACGAAGGACTTCGACCTCAGCGGCGAGCGTTACCTGGCCGCGGGCGGCGACCCGCAGCGGCCCACCGTGCCGGTCGTCCACGACATGGAGATCGCCGAGCTGAAGACCTTCGACGCCATCTATCTCGGCGCGGTGGGGCATCCGAAGATCGCCCCGGGCATCCTGGAAAAGGGCCTTCTGCTGCGGCTGCGCTTCGAGCTGGACCAGTACATCAACCTGCGCCCGGTGAAGCTCTACCCGGGCGTCTGGACGCCGCTGAAGGACAAGGGCCCGGCCGACATCGACTTCGTCGTCGTGCGCGAGAACACCGAGGGCATCTACACGGGCATGGGCGGCGTGCAATACAAGGGCACGGCGGCCGAGGTCAGCACCCAGATCAACTGCACGACGCGTTTCGGGGCCGAGCGGTGCATCCGCTACGCCTTCGAGTTCTGCCGGCGGCGCAACAGCGCCCGCAAGCGCCTCACGCTGGTCCACAAGACCAACGTGCTGACGTTCGCCGGCGACACGTGGTGGCGGACGTTCCAGCAAGTCGGCAGCGAGTACGGCGACGTCGAGAAGGGCTACAACCACGTCGACGCCTGCTGCATGTGGTTCATCAAGAACCCCGAGTTCTACGACGTGATCGTCACCGACAACATCTTCGGCGACATCATCACCGACCTGGCGGCGATGATCCAGGGCGGGCTGGGCGTCGCGGCCGGGGGCAACCTCAACCCCGCCGGCGTGAGCATGTACGAGCCGATGGGCGGCTCGGCCCCGAAGTACACGGGCAAGGGCGCCATCAACCCGATCGCCGCCATCGCCGCGATGGGCATGCTCCTGCGCAACACCGGCGTCCACAAGGGCGACGCCAAACTCATCGCCGCCGGCGAGCTCGTCGAGCGGGCCATCATGTCCGTCACGCCGCAGATGAAGTCGCAGGCGGCAGGGAAGATGGGCTTCTCGACCGCGCAGGTGGGCGACATGGTCGCCAGGGCGGTGGAGCAGGGATAGGCGCAGCACGAAGGGGCGGGACATGGCGAAGCGAACCAAACCGCGAAGTGCGGGACTGAAGACGGCTCCTGTGGATGACGGCCTGATTGCTCTGCCCGTCGGGCAGATTGAGCGGGCGATCATCATGGTCCGGGGCGAGCGGGTGATTCTCGATCTGGATCTGGCCTTGCTATATGGGGTTACGGCTAAGCGGCTCAGGGAGCAGGTCAGGAGGAACATGGATAGGTTTCCCCCTGATTTCCTTATCCGCTTGCGTAGATTGGAGTTACGAGAGGTTGCCGCAATTTGCGGCAACCTCGCGCAAGTCAAGTATTCACCGGCACTTCCGTACGCCTTCACCGAGCACGGCGCCATCATGGCCGCCACGGTGCTCAACTCGCCGCGGGCCGTGCAGATGAGCGTGTTCATCGTCCGGGCGTTCGTCCGCATGAGGCAGATGCTCGCCCAGAACGCCGAAATCGCCGCCAGGCTGGCCGAGCTGGAGGCGAAGGTCGGCAGACACGACGAGCAGATCGCCACGATCATCGAGGCGATCCACCAGCTCATGGCCCCGCCGCCCGAGCCGAAGCGCACGCTCATCGGCTTCCAGAGCGAAGGCCGGCCGTGACCGCCCGGAGCAGCCCATGCGCCACGCCACACAGGCCGACCTGCCGCGGATCGTGGAGATCTACAACTCCACCATCGCCTCGCGACAGGTCACCAGCGACGTCGAGCCGGTGACGGTCGAGTCGCGCCGCGCGTGGTTCGAGCGCCACAGCCCCGACCGCCGCCCGTGCCTCGTCCACGACATCGGCGGCCAGGCCGCCGCGTGGGTGAGTTTCGAGCCGTTCTACGGCCGGCCGGCGTACGAGCACACGGCCGAGATCAGCATCTACGTCGCCGCCGAGCACCGCGGGCGCGGGCTGGGCCGGCGGCTGCTGGACGAGGCGATCGCGCTGGCCCCGCGCCTGGGCATCCGCACGCTGGTGGGGTGCATCTTCGCCCACAACGGCCCCAGCCTGCGCCTGTTCGCCTCGGCGGGCTTCCGACAGTGGGGACTGCTGCCCGACGTGGCCGAAATGGACGGGCGCGAGTACAGCCTGGCCATTCTCGGCCGGCGGGTGTAGACAACGGCGCGATCGTCAGAGGAGCCATAGAGAAAACCCCATGCCCGCCAAGCCGAAGTACGCCGCCGACCCGCACATCGCCGAAGTCTACGACCAGCTCGAAGACCACATCTTCGAGTTCGTCCTCCTGCGCCGGCTCATCGGCCCGGCCGAGGACCTCCGCATCTTCGAGCCGTTCTGCGGCCCGGGCCGGCTGATCGTCCCGCTGGCATTCGCGGGGCACTTCGTGGCCGGAATGGACGAATCGGAGTCGATGCTCCAGCGCTGCCGCATGAAGCTGGCTGTTCTGCCCGACGAGGTCGCCGCCCGCGTGGGCCTGCTCCGCGGCGACGTGCTGCGGGAGCCCTGGCCCGACGAGATGGACCTGGTGCTGCTGGGGGGCAACTGCTTCTACGAGCTGGCCGGCGAGGCCCAGCAGCGCGAGTGCATCCGCCGCGCCCGCGAGGCCCTCGTGGGCGGCGGGCACTTGTTCTGCGACAACGACGAGCACCCCGCCGCCGAGCTGCACACAAGCTGGCGCCTGCCGCCCGGACAGTGGCGCAAGACGTTTCCCACCGGCACGTGCAGCGACGGCACGCGCGTGGAGGGCTTCACCGAGACGGCCTCGTTCGACGTGCCGGGGCGGACCGTCCATTACCGCAGGAAGATGGTCATCACGCCGCCGCGCGGTTCGCCCGTCGAGCACCGCTGGGAGGAGACCTGCCGGCCCGCGCGGATGGACGAGACCCGCCGCTGGCTCGAGGAGGCCGGGTTCGTCGTGGAGCGGACCTTCGGCGACCGCATCGGCCATCCGTTCGTCAAAGGCCAGGGGCGAGCGATCCTCTGGGCGCGGCGGCTCTGACCGGCCCTTTGCCCGCCGGCCGCCGGCAGACCGTCTCTTTCAGATGAGGCCGCCGGGTCCGCCGGCAGCGTCCACTGCGGCAAAGGGGCGAGCCGGTTGCCCTGTTCGGCCGCGGGCGGAGAGGCTATACTTGTCGCTATGGGCCTGCAGGCGGAAACAGGCGGGCCGGACGGCGGCATCCGGCGGATCGAGCGGCGGCCGGACGGCACGCTGGCTGTGGAGCTGGCCGGGCGCGCCGAGCCGGCCACCGAGGCCAAGGTCGCGCGCTGCTTTCCCTGGTCGCTGCCGGGACGATACGTGTCCATCCTCAACAAGGACGGCGAGGAGCTGGCCCTGCTGGAGTCGCTGGAGCAGCTTCCACCCGACAGCCGGCGCATCGTCGAGGAGGAGCTGAGCGCGGTCGTGTTCAACCCGCGCATCCGGCGCGTGCTCAGCCGCAAGGACGAGTTCGGCATCACGTCGATCACGGCCGAGACCGACCGCGGCGAGGTGACCTTCCAGGTGCGCAGCGAGGACGACGTGCGGTCGCTTTCGGCCACGCGGGTGCTGTTCCGCGACGCCGACGGCAACGTCTACGAGGTGGCCGACATCACGCGCCTGGACCGGGCCAGCAGGAAGCACCTGGAGCGGTACCTGTAGGCCCGTACCATCGTGCTGCCGGCGATGGTCCGGGCGACACACGAAGAAACGACCGACGACGAGGACGAATGGGGACCGGGATCGCTGAAGTGACCGGGCCGGTCGAATGGGGCGGTCCGCGGGTTCACGCTTGCGACGTTCGCGTGTACGCGCGGATGGCGGGTTTGCCCTTGCGCATGGCGGCCAGGCGGTCGGCCAGTTCGCCGCGGCGCTGGGCCAGGCACAGGCAGAGCTGCTCGTGAAGCCGGCGGAGGCGGCGGATCCTGGCCGCCTGCTCGGCGTTGGGGGGCGCTTCGGCGAACGTCGCGGCCAGGCGCTGCACGTCGCCTCCGACCGCCTGCACGTCGGCGGGGGCGGGCTGGTCGGCGGCGGCGATGCAGCGGCCGAGGGCCGTCTCCACGGCGGCCAGAAGGGCGTCGGCGTCGGTTGGCTGCGGCGCGCTCATGGTTGGCGGGCCTGCTGGAGCTGTGCCCCGGCCGCGTCGGCACGCACCTCGGCCAGCAGCTCGGCGGCCTCGAGCTTGTCCGGCTCCAGCGCCAGCACGTCGAGCAGGGCGCCTTCGGCGTCCGCCAGGCGCCCGTCGCGGGCGTACAGCGTGGCCAGGCAGAACAGCACCGACGTGTCGCCGGGGTGGCGATCGAGGTAGACCTGCAGGTAGTGGATGACCTTGGCGAAGGTGCCCATGCGGCAGGAGGTCTGGAAGAGGCCGAGCAGGGCCACGAGGTTGTCGGCGTCGAGCTGGAGGCAGCGCAGGTACATGTCGAGCGCGGCGGGGAAGTCCTGCCGTTGCTGGAGGACCATGGCCAGGCCGCCGTAGGCCTCGGCGCAGCGGCTGTCCATGTCGGCGGCGGCGCGGAAGGCGGCCTCGGCGGCGGGCAGGTCGCCGTCCTGGAGGGCCAGGATGCCCAGCCCCACGTGCGGGCCGGTGCGGCGCGGGTCGAGCCGGGCGGCCTGGAGGTAGCAGTCGCGGGCGCTGTCGGGCTGGTCGACGGAGGCGTAGCAGTCGCCCAGTTCCATGAGCACCTGGTAGCGCTGGCGGCGGCGCGGCTCGTCGGCGCCGCGGGCGAACAGGCCCCACGGCGGCGGCTGGTCCGGACGGGCGCGCAGCGAGATCAGGATCGCCTCGACGGCGGCAGTGCAGTCGCCGGCGTCGAGCAGCGCCGCGGCGGTGCGGTTCGGCAGGTCCGCCGGAAGCTGCCCGGCCTGCTGAAGGCGGTCGAGCAGGGCGAGCGTTTCGGCGGCCCGTCCGGCGGCCAGGCACGCCTCGGCCAGGTTGGCCAGCACCAGCGCCGGCGGCGTGTCGAATCGCTCGGCGGCCTTGCGCAGATGCTCGACGGCCTCGTCGAAGCGGCCCAGCTCGTACAGCACGGCGCCGGCGTCGTTGAGGGCCTCGGCGTCGGCGGGGCAGCGCAGCAGGTGCTCGCGGATCCGGGCGAGGGCCTCCTCATGCCGGCCTGCGCGGGCCAGCGCCAGCGCCCGGCGGTGTTCGTCGTTCTGGGCGGCGTGCGATGTCACTTCGCGCATGTCTCCTGCGGCGGCGTTGCCGGGCCGTTGCCGGCGGAAGTGCAAAGCCTGTGCCGCTTCCGCCGCGTCGGCGGGGAGGGGCGAAAAAGCGCCCGATGCGGACCTTCGCAGGCACCGCGCGCCGCGCGCAAATCGCTGCGGCCGCGGGGCCGTAAAGATTCTGAGCGCCAAGGCGCCAAGAGAATTACCGCCGCCGCGGCGCGCATCAGATGAAATCCAGCAGGCTCAGCTTCAGCAGGCGCGACGCCGTCGCCAGCGTCATCTCGTAGAGCGTCTGCGCCCGCGCCAGTTCGGCCGAAAGGTCCACGACGTCGGCGTTCTCGATCTGGTCGGCCTGATCGCCGGCGGTGTTGCGGACGGCATCGAGGCTCCCCCTGAGCGTGTCGAACGCCTGGAGGCGCGAGCCGGTGGTGGTCATGCCGCGCGTGACGTTCTCGAGGACGCCCTGGAGGGCGTCGATGGCCTGCTGGAGGAGCTGGCCCTGGTCGGCGCCGCTGACCGCGACGCGCCCCATCAGCAGGTCGCGCGCATAGATGAGCGTGCCGAACAGGTCGCCGGTGCCGCTGTCGGAGACCAGCTCGCTGCCCGTGCGCCGGATGCCCGTGGCGTCGACGTACAGCACGCGCCCCGCGGCGTCGATCACGGGCACGTTGCCCTCGCCGAAGTCGTTCAGCGCGGCCGCCGGCCCGTCGCCGATCGACAGCAGCCCGTCGGCCTGGATGGTCACCGTCGCCGGGGCCGCCAGCGCGCCGTTCAGGCCCGTCACGTCCAGGTGCACCACGTCGCCGTCGGCGTTGGCGACGGCCAGGTCCGTCTCCGTGCCGGTGAAGCTGACCCACGGCCCGCCGGCGAACTGGACGCGGCCGTTGGGCACGTCGACGGTCAGGTCGTAGCGTCCGAGGATCGTGTCTGCCGAGCCGCCGTCGGCGGAGAGCTTCAGCCCGGTGGCCTCCTCGTCGGCGACGACGGTCGTCTGGTCGTGCCGGGCGACGAGCAGCACCTGCCCGCGGACGCTGTTGGTGCCCGTGCCGGCGGCGGCGCCGGTCCGCCCGAAGAACGCCGCCCCCTGCCGATCGTCCAGCGAGAAGATGCCCTCGCCCACGAGCGTGCCGGGCAGCTCCACACCCGGAGCGACGGGGATCGACAGGTCCTGCGAGCTGCCCTGGTAGCGCACGGCCGTGACGTACTGCCCGTCGGCGTCGGTGGCGTAGGGGGCGATGTCGGTGCGCAGGCCGCCGAAGACGTAGCGTGCGAGGCTGGAGGTGTTGGCGAGCATGAGGACCTGCTGAAGGTCTGAGTCGATGCCCTGGGCGATGATGTCGCGCGAGCTGGAGTTGTACGTGTCGGTGGCGGCCTGCTGGAGCTTCTGGAGGGCGTCCTGGAGCGTCGTCGAGATGCTCTGGAGGGCGTCGTAGCCGGCCTGCTGCGTGCGGGTGACCTGGTCGAGGTTGGCCTGGTAGTCCTTGATCGTCCCGGTCTGGGAGCGAAGCTGAAGGATGCGGAAGGCGTCCACCGGCGCGTCGGAAGGACGGTTGACCCGCGCGCCGCTGGAGACCTGCTCCTGGAGCTTGGCCAGCACGCTCGTCTGCTGCGACAGCGCCAGCCGCGTACCGTTGTAGATCGTGCCCCAGCCGCTCATGTTGATCTCCGCTGAAGCTTCGGCGTTCCGCTATCGGCGAGCGGCGAGTGCCGAAGCCCGCCGCGCCGCGCTGCCGGCTGCCGGCCGCCGGCCGCCATCGTCACAGCAGGTCGAACAGTGCATCCATCGCCTGCTTCTGCGTGCCCAGGAACTTCGCCATGGCCTGGAACATCTGCTCGAAGACGATGAGCTTGGCGGCCT
>Ga0172363_10001393_pt1 | contig 19529 bp, 20 predicted proteins | sample LakKivs2_kivu2a2_FD_114541 | JGI IMG/M metagenome (GOLD analysis project Ga0172363, IMG submission 114541) | Sediment microbial communities from Lake Kivu, Rwanda - Sediment s2_kivu2a2 | ecosystem: Environmental > Aquatic > Freshwater > Lake > Sediment | place: Rwanda: Western Province, Lake... | reverse complement strand
GGAGACCCGATCTCTATTTTCTTCCCTTTTTCCAATAATAAAACCTCATTGAAGGTAATTTCCGAGCCCTCCTTCTTATTTATTTTTTCAATTTTAATTTTTTCTCCGGGGGAAACCAGATATTGCTTGCCTCCGGTTTTGATTACGGCTAACATATTTACTTTAATTTTTTGGGTTCTTGCGGAGTTTCCAGTAATTTTTCAACCTTGTCAGAAAACAGATTAAGACGTTTTTCCGAACTGTCATAAGAAGAAACGGCATTTCTTAAATGCGAACCCAGTTTTCTGAAATCATCCATTAACTTCCCGGCGTCCTGATAAACCTTATTTAATCTTTTCAGAATTTCCTGCGTTTGCCGGGAAATCTGGGTATCTTTAAACCAGTGCTCAATTGTTCTTAAGGTTAAATAAATCGTGTTGGGAGAAGTGAGAACCACTTTCCTTGACATAGCATAACCCGTTAAATCAAATTCTTTGCCGATATTATTAACTATCTCGTAATAAATGGCTTCGGCCGGAATGTACATTAAAGCGAAGTCAACCGTTCCATCGGCAGGTATTATATATTTTGCAGCGATTTTATCAATATGGCCCTTGACGTCATCAATGAATTTTTTCTGGAAAACATCCTTTTCAGCAGCCGAAGCTTCCACCATTTTAGCAAAGTTCTCGGAGGGAAACTTAGCGTCAATCGGCAGGGTTTTGGCATTAGGAAGCTTCAAAACAGCGTCTACCTGTTCGCCCGAAGAAAAGAGATATTGCAATTTATAAAGCTCTAAGGGAAAGTGCTGGGATAAAATGTGTTCTAAAGACGCTTCACCCCACTGCCCCCTGAGTTTTGGCGCTTTGAAAATCTCCTGAAAAGAAGAAACGTCTTTGACGCTTTCTTGAACGTGTTTTAAATCTTCTCTTATCTGGGTTGCTTCTCTGGTAAAAGAATGGATTTGCTCTTGCATTGCCCGAGAAGTGCCGTTTTGACTATCTCTGATTTCTTTCAGCTGTCCGGTTATTAAATTGGTTAGCTTCATATCTAAGTCCCTGATGGCGTTTGACTGACTCTGGTCAACTTTTGATTTTCTCAACAGGAAAAAAACCAGGACCCCAACAATAACCCCAACAATTATTAAAAAAACGATAAAAACCGAAATAAATTCAGCCATAAAAAGATAATACCACTATTTTGTTAAAATTACAATTATTAAGAAAGTAATATAAATTAAAAGCAAAAGAATTCCTTCTTTGGTGGAGATGCGGCTTCTGGTTCTGGCAAAGAAAAGGAAAAGCAAAGCGCACAAAATCAGAAAAACTCTCGCCACAAAAAGAGAAGGAATTTCCCCAATCTCTACCTGAACTGGCGAAATTAAAGCAACCGTTCCTAAAACCAGCGTAGAAGAAATTGCTATAGCCCCCATCAGTCCGCCTAAAATCATCCAGGATTGACCCCTTTTGGCCAGCATAAAGGCAAAGTAGGTTTCAGGCAGACCCACGCCAATAGCAACAATTAAAAGTCCGACCAGAGGAAGAGGTATGGCAATCGTTTCGGAAAAAACAAGGGATGATTTGATAATTCCTTCGGCGCTTAATATTATCATCAGAAATCCTCCGAATAAGATGCCAAGATTTTTTATAAAAGAGAAAAATTTGTTTTCTATTCTATTTTCTTTTTTATCGGGCAGACCGTCTGCTTCATGGTATATCCTGGTAAATCTTTCTTTTTTTGAAAAAAGCCAGAATATAAAAAAAAGGAAGAATAAAAGCAAAATAATGCCATCGCTTCTGGATAAAACTCCGTCCCAAAGCAAGACAAAAGGCAAGAGAGCGGCGATAACGGCAAAAGTACAAGTGGCTCTAACGGTTCTGCTCTCCAATTCTATGCCGTTTTTCAAAATAATGGCGCAGATAGCAACGGTGAAACTGAAAAGGAGAATGTTCTGACCGATAATGTTTCCGAGAGAAAGCTTTGGTATATGGCGCAGAGCAGAGCTTACTCCGATAAAAAACTCGGGAGCTACCGCACTAAAAGAAATGGTGAAAAAAGCGACAACGAATTCTCGCCAGCCCAGATACCTGGCAATGCGGTCCAAAGCATCAATCATCTTTTTGGCCGCAAAAGCAAGAACAAAACAGGAAACTATAAAAATAATGATATATAACCAGGGCATAAACTATTTCATAAAATATATTATTTCATAAATAATTCCTCCCAGAAGTATTAAGAACAAAGGATAAATCAAGATTTGTTTTGGTTTTATTTTTCTATACATTAATAAAATCAAAATGCCGTCAATGCCCAGCATAACTCCGCCAACAAAAGCTATGACCGGAATAAAACTTTTAAATCCGATTAAAAAAAGGGTCAGAGGCAAAAAACAGGTAATCAGCCAGGCCAGATTTTTTGGCAATTTTAAATCATACCAGAAAACCTTTTTTAAGGTCAGCCCTAAGGTGATAAAAGAAGTAAAGGTGGTTAAAAGCCCGAAAAGGAGCGCTAAAGAGACTATGCCGTCGCCCAGAACATCTCTTAATCCGGTCAGGGCTGATTCGGTGGTTTGAGGTCCGGTAATGCCTAAAATCAAGTAAATAAAAAAAAGATAAACAATCATCGGAATTAAAATGGCAACAGGGATGATTTTTAAAAGTAAATTTTTCTTTTGTCCCAATATCTCTTCTGCCTCCGGAATCAAAGCTGCTCCCCACAGAGAAAAAAGAATAATACCGTAAGGCAGAAAAATATGAGAAATATCCGGCGAAGGAAAAAGGTTTTCAATTGTTATAAATAATTTTCCCCGAAAAAATATGGCCAGCAAGATTATAAAAAATAAAACCAACCCCCAGAATTCCACTTTGGCAACGGCTTTGATGCCAGAGAAAATCAAGAGAGCGGCCATGACAAAATAAAAAAGGGTGTAAAACAAAGAGCTTCCCCCGAAAATTGGCGAAAGCAGTTCGGTTAAAAATTCTCCTCCCACGATTAAATAAGCCAAAAGCGCTCCGAAAATTCCTAAAATTGTTGAAGTGTAAGCTACTTTCTCGCCCCGATTTCCCAGATAAATTCTGGCAAAACCCGGCAATCTTTTAAAATCAGGGGTTTTTAAGGCCAGCTCTCCGAAAAACAAATGAATTAAAATAACCAAAGCCCCTAAAGCCAAAAAATAACCGAGAACCACCCAAAAACCCACCTTAAGAGTAACGTAAGGCAAAGCAAAAAGTCCCACGCCAATAATGGTGCCAGCAAGAACGGCTATAGCATAAATAGTTTTCATAGTTTAAAACCCGACGTTAAACTTTGGCCTATTCGAGAAAAAATAGCTGAGCAGAAGATAGATGTTGCTGTAAAAATTTTTTTACGAATTGGGTATATTCTTCCTCATTTGTTAGTTTTAGGCCATAGATTTCTTTAATCTCTTGAGGAGCAACAATTTTTGAGTTTCTTTTTCCTATATTTTCGGGAAAACTGGAAAATTGAAAACTTTCTAAAAAACTGTAAGCTTTTTCCCAATCTTCAATCCCTCTTTCCCGCCAATTGGGTCGAAAAACATCTAAAGGATTAACGATGCTTACATAACGCCTAACCGCGTCAGATTGAAATTCTGTTTCCACCGGAATACTTTTGTAACGACTACCAACTAAAGCTCCCTTCCTTCCATACTTTAAATTAAAATATTTCGCAAAGCCTCCATTTAATTTTTTCATAAAAAGAGGCACCCCATTTTCTTGATTTGGTACTAAATAAAAATGATCGTGAGTAACCACTAAAGAAAAATCTAAAATATAAACTAATGGTGGATGTTCTTTCGTGACAAATCCTGAAGGAATCTCTTCCCCTGCCAAAAGAGCTTTGGCAACTTTAATTACATCTTTTTTCCAAAGATTAAGCCCGGGCTTACCAATATTGGCAGCATAAATTTGAAACAAAAATCGATAACAGTCTTCTTCTCTTTCAAAAATTTTTTTCTCTTCCACTGCCCGAGAAACTATATGAAATGGCTGATTCTTCTCAAAAAATATCCTTCTATAAGGCATGAAGTTTAACGTCGGGTTTTAAACTTTATTCAACCTTAGTGAGTTTTTTCAGCATTCCCAGCATCTCCACCGGGAACAAAATGGTGGTATTTTTTTCTTTAGCTGCTTCGCTTAGGGTTTCCAAATATCTTAGAACAATCGGGTCTGCTTTTAAAATATCTCCAGCTTCTTTCAGTTTTTGGGCTGCCAAATATTCTCCTTCAGCCAAAATAATCTTAGCTCTTTTCATTCTTTCGGCTTCTGCCTGCTTGGCAATAGCCCTTTGCATATTTTCCGGAATTTCCACGTGCTTTACCTCAACGCCGGTTACTTTTATGCCCCAGGGATCAGTCGCTTTATCAATAATTTCGTGAAGTTTTTGGTTAATTTTCTCTCTTTCAGCCAATAATTCATCCAAATCTGAAGCTCCAACAACTCCCCTTAAAGAGGTTTGGGAAATTTGAGAGGTAGCCACTAGATAATTTTCTATCTCAATTATTGCTTTTTCAGGATCAGCCACTTTGAAATACAAAACCGCGTCAACGTTTATGGAAATGTTATCTCTGGTAATTACATCTTGAGACGGAACGTCTAAGGTCACTATTCTTAGTTCTAATTTAACCATCTTGTCAATAACCGGAATTATCAAAAACAGCCCGGGGCCTCGGATGCCGGCAAATCTTCCCAATCTGAAAATCACTCCCCTTTCGTATTCCCGGCAAATCTTCACTGCCTGGGAAAGAATAATCAAAGCAACGAAGATTAATCCAAACCAGCTAAAAAATAAATCAGTTAACATATTTTTTAAAATTAAAAAATTTTATTATCCTCGACCTTTTTCAGTACGTTTTCCTATTATAATGTTGTTATCCTAATTTTTCAACAAAAAGCGTGTTGCCTTTTCGACGCCAATATTTATAGAGTTCGCCGCTCCATAAAACCAGAGAGGAAAGCAAGATGATGATTAAAAATTCTGAAAGAGAAAGAGGTTCAAAGCCAAATTTTTCCGCCACACCTCCGACAAAAAGAGCTATTATTGTTAAAATAATGGAAATTGTCAAACCCACAACTATGAATTTGTTGGAAAAGAAGCCTATTTTAAAAATGGATTGAGTAAGAGATCTCATATTAAGCACATTAAACAACTGGGTAATGGCCATAACGGCAAAGGCACCGGCCCTGGCTTTTTCCAAGGAATCCTGAACTAAAAAGGTTTTAAAAATAAAAACAGTCAGAAAAGTCATAATGACAACCATTAAAACTAAAAATGGGAAAATATCTTTGGACAAAATATTTTCTTCTTTTTTTCTCGGCGGTTTTTTCAAGACATCTTCATGACGGGGTTCTGTAGCCAAAGCGACGTCAGCAAAACCATCGGTGACAAAATTCATAAAAATAATGGTTGCCGGCAAAATAATCAAAAAGGTTTGACCCCACAAGTAAGCACCGATGACCAAAGAAGTTACCAGGGTGCTAATTTCAGCAAAATTGGTGCTAATTAAAAATAAGCTGGTTTGTTTAACGTTAGTGAAAACGGTTCTCCCTTCTTCAATGGCGCTGACAATAGAGGCAAAATTATCATCGGCCAAAACCATAGCACTGCTTTCTCTGGCAACGTCGGTGCCAATCTGGCCCATGGCAATGCCAATGTCAGCCTTTTTTAAAGCCGGGGCGTCATTGACCCCGTCGCCGGTCATCGCCACAATATGCCCCTGTTTTTGCAAACTTTCCAGAATTTTTAATTTCATCTGCGGCGTTAATCTGGCAAAAATTGAAACATGCTTGACTGTTTCGCTAAACTCTTTCTCGCTCAATTTTTCTAATTCTTTTTCGGTTAAAGCCAGAGGATATTTATCCCCCGCTTCTTTTTCTTCACTGACTAAACCGATTTCTCTGGCAATGGCTAAGGCAGTTTCTTTATGGTCGCCGGTTTTCATAATTACTCTGATGCCAGCTGTTTTTGTCTTAGCTATTGCTTCTTTAACTTCGGGCCGCGGCGGATCTTTCATTCCTACCATTCCCGCAAAGGTAAGATTTTTAATTAGGTCCTCGGTCAATTTTTCCGTTTCAAAAGGAACGGTTTTATAAGCCAACCCGATAACCCTGAGGCCTTTTTTTGCCAGGTCATCTACTTTTTTTAAAATTTCTTCTTTTTCTTCCGGTGTTAATTTTTTTTCTTTTTCTCCAAGTCCTGAGATGGAAACTTCTAAAATAGCTTCTGGTGCCCCAACTACATAAATTTCTTTTTCTGTCGTATCTTTAGCCAAAATAGCCAGCGATGCCCCATATTTTAATTCCGGATTAAACGGCAAATCATCTATTCTTTTTTCTTTTTCCAATAAAACTTCTTTTTTAAGCCCGGCCTTTTCTGCCAGAACAACCAGAGCTCCCTCTGTCGGGTCGCCAATGATTTTGTAAGATTCTTTTCTTTTTTCTTCTTTTACTAATCTGGCATTGTTACAAATACAGGCAATATGTAAAAACTTTCTTAATTGACGATTTTCCAAAGGAAAGATAACTTTTTCCTTTTGGATGAATTCGCCCTGGGGCTTCCAGCCGTCTCCGGTTACCTTGATTTCTTCTTGATTTAACAAAATTATTTTTTCTGCATTCATTGTATTCTGGGTAATGGTTCCGGTTTTATCCGTGGCAATAACATTGGCCACGCCCAGGGTTTCGGTCGCCTGCAGATTTCTGACGATGGCATTTCTTTTGGCCATGCGGTGGGCTCCGATGGCCAGGACAATGACCAATACTATCGGCAGCCCTTCGGGTATTGCCGAAACTAAAGCAGCCACCGCAAAACGAAACGCATCTTTAAATCCAAAATGGCCAATAAATAACTCAACCAATAAAAGCGCCAAAACACAAACAAAAGCCAGGCCGGCCATTTGCTTGACTAATAAATCGGTTTTTATTTTGAAATGAGTTTTCGGAGTTTTAATTTTTTCCAGGCTTTCGGCAATTTGACCCAGAGCGGTCTTCAGACCAATGGCCGTAACTATTGCTTTGGCCTGGCCGGCCACAACAAACGTTCCCAGCCAGACCATATTTTTTTGGTCAACCAGAGAGGTTTTTTCCGGCAACTCCTTAATGTCTTTGTTTATGGGCAGGGATTCGCCGGTCAAAGCTGCTTCCATAGTCCTAAAGTTTTTTAATTCCGACAATCTGGCGTCAGCCGGAATTCTATCTCCTCCTTCCAATAAAATAATGTCGCCGGGCACCAATTCTCTGGCCGGAATTTTCAATAACTCCCCTTCTCTAATAACTTTGGCAAAAGGCACAATCATCTTTTTTAAAGCTCTGATGGCTTTTTCCGCTTTTGATTCTTGAATAAAGCCCATAAGCGCATTGAACAAAAGAACGGCCAAAATGATGTAGACGTCAAACATATGGCCGGTGACAAAAGAGAAAACAGCCGCGCCAATTAAAATATATATCAACCAGGAATGGAACTGTTTCAAAAAAATAAAAAAAGGGTGCAGGGCTTTTTTCTCGGGTATTTCATTATGACCGAATCTTTGCCAGCGGTTTTTCACTTCCTCTAAAGTCAAACCCTCCGGATAGGAAGAAAGTTCTTTTAAGGTCTTCTCAATGGATTTGGTATGAAATAAATTCATAATCAGTATATTTAAGGGTTTATTCTTCCCTCCCCTAATAATTAGCCTGATATTCTTTAAAAAACCTGGCTAATTTATCAGTTATTTTCCCTGGCTGGCCGCTTCCTATGACTATATCATCAACCCTGACCACCGGCACTATATTTCGCGTTGAAGAAGTGATAAACGCTTCTTCAACTTCAACTAAATCATCAAGAGAAAAATAATCTTCTTTTGTTTTAATCCCTTGCTGACAAGATAATTCCAGGGCAACTTGGCGCGTGATGCCGGGTAAAATTTTGCTGTCTGCCGGGTGAGTCAGGATAAGGCCATTTTTTATTATAAAAAAATTGAAGGTGGTGCCTTCCAAAATAATTTTCTTTTCATCAGGCGAGACAAACAAGGCATCATCGGCTTCGTATTTTTTAACCACTGTTTGGTGGGCAATAACTCCACCTACATAATTCAAAAATTTAATTTCCGGCCACTGGCGCTGGTAAGGATAAACTGCCAGCTTTATTCCCTTTTCGTACCACCTGGCAGGAGGCATCTTTAAAGGAAGAACCATTATATATAAAATAGCTTTTCCTGCCGGCGCCACCCCGCTTAAATTTGCTTCACCGCCGCTGTATATTATCTCAAGCAGCAACTCTTTCCCCTCCCGAGCGAAGCGAGGGGGAAGAAGAGACGAAGTTTCTTTGCCCTCCCGAGCGACAGCGAAGGGGGAAGAAGAAGATTTATCTTCTTCGCCCTCTTCTTTGTTTTTGATTATTGTTTCTTGGATAATTTCTTTTAACTTATTCTTATCGTGAGGTAATTCCATAAAAACAGCTTTAGCAAAATTAAACAAACGATCAATGTGATTTTCTAAACGAAAAACCCTGCCGTTGGGTAAGGTACGGCAGGCGGTAAAAATGCGAAATCCGCGAATAGTGCCTGTGATATCTTCTTTTAGAGGTAAAGCCAATTCTTCGGTTAAAACAAACTTTCCATTGGCATACGAAAACATAGATTTTTTGTTCTAACAGGGGCTAATCCTGTTAGAAATGGCGGCCCTATCGGGATTTGAACCCGAGTTACAAGAATGAGAATCTTGCGTCCTAAGCCGCTAGACGATAGGGCCAATGGTAATACTTATATCTATCGCCTTTTTAGCTTATCAAAAAATTAAAATTTTGTCTAATTTAAGCCAGGAATTATGCCAATCTTACCGCTATTCATAGTCTGGCGGTATTTGACAATAATCAACGATATATTTTGCCAAATCCTGGAAAATGGGAACTGCCGAGTATTCGGCGGTTTTGGTTTTAGGATTGTTTAATTTTACTAAAATTAGAAATTCAGGATTAAAAGCCGGGACAAAACCGGCAAAACTCTGCCAGGTTTTATCAGAATACCCTTTCTGATTTATTTCCAGAGCGGCAAAAGACATCTGGGCCGTGCCTGTTTTGCCGGCAACCCAATAGCCGGGAATTCTGGCCGATTTGGCAAAACCGTTTTCAACCACGCTGACCAGCATGGCCGTTAATTGGGCAGCTGTTTTGGGAGAAATTACCAAATCTTCTTCTATTTCGGGCGCGACTTCCAAAACCTCATCGCCCTTGACAATCTTCTTAACAAGAAAAGGCCTGACTAACTTTCCGCCATTGGCAATGGCTGAATAAGCCCTGATTAATTGGATGGGCGTCATTTCTATTCCCTGGCCATAGGCGGCGGTAACGAAATTTATTTCCCGGCCCCGTTGCCGCGCTTCATAAAGTTCTTTGTTCTCCGGAACGGTCTCCTGGAGGTTAATGCCTGTTTTTTCAAAGAATTCAAATTTTCCAATATATTGAAAAAAAAGTTCCCGACCCAGTCGTTGTTCGGCAAACACGGCACCGGTGTTAATAGATTTTTCCAAAACCTCGGTCATGGTTATTTCCGGAGTTGTCTCGCCCCGATAAATTCTACGCTCGTAATTGTAGATTGGCCAACCGTCAAATTCCATTGCTCCGGGGTCAAGATAGGTGGTCTGGGGAGTAATTTTCCCTTCATTTAAAGCGGCGGCCATGGTGATTGGTTTAAAAACAGAGCCCGGCTCAAAGATTTTTTGGGTTGCCGCATTTTTAAAAATCTTAAAATCAGAAACCGTTGAATATTGATTGGGGTTAAAGTTTGGCAAATTGGCCAGGGCTAAAATTTCTCCGGAATTAGGATTAATAACTATAATTTCTCCGCCTTCAATGTCCAGATTTTCTTTTGCCTGTTCTAAAAGTTTTTCAGCTCTGAATTGAATGGAGTAATCAACGGTTAAAAAAATATCTTCGCCGCTCCTCTGGCCTTTTTTAGCCCGTAAAATCTCGTCTTCATAACCTTCCAGGCCGTATTGTCCTTGTTGGTCGGCGCCGACAAAACCGACTAACTGGGAAGCAAAAGCTCCCTGGGGATAGTATCTGCCTTTTTCCCTGTCCAGATAAATTCCTTTCAGGTTCAGTTCTTTTATTTTTTGAATCTCCTCATCGGTTATTCTGTTTTTAATCGGTTCATATAAATTATTTTTTTCCAATTTTTCTAAAATAAAATCTTTGGCTGTCTCAACCGTAGCAAAAGGCGAAGAGGATTTATCCTCTCCTTTCAAAGCAAGAATCTCAGCTAATTTTCCGGCGACAATCTCTTTTTCTTTAATTTCTATCGGTGAGGAAAAAACCAGGAACCAATCTATGTTTACGGCTAAAGGTTCGCCGTTTCTAAAAAATATCTCTCCTCTTTCTCCAATAATTTGCCTATCGCTGCTATATAATCCTTGAGCCAGGGCCTGGTAAAAATCGGCTTTAATGATTTGAATATAAAAAAGCCGGCCGATAAGGACCATTCCTAAGAGAAACAAGGATACTAAAATAAAATTGATTCTCCAGCGAACCATTGTTATTTGGCCAAGACCGTACTCTCCAGGACCCGAATATATTCTATCCTGCTCGCTTTTTCAAAATTCTGAACGTAGTTGCCGATATTCCATAAAGAGTCAGCTTCGGCGAGATTAATTCCTAAGGTTTTATTTTCCTGGTTCAGCTGGCTTATTTTCTTTTCAGAATTCTGAATAAAATAAACTTCCGCAGTATAAGCATTAAGCTGATGTATAAAGACAATCAAAAGAGAAAAAATTATTAAAAGAGTAAAAATCCAAAGAAATTTCAGGCCTGAACTCAGTTTTAATCTGAGGGGCACTACTGAAACTGGGAAATCTGAGACGAAAACTTTATTTATTTTGGACATATTTTTACCGCCGCTCTCAGCTTACCGGACCGAGAACGAGGATTAATTTTAATTTCTTTTTCCGAAGGAATTATTGGTTTTTTCGTCAAAATCCTCAGATTTACACGGGTCGGACCCGTGTAATTTTTAAAGAAGGTTTTGACAATTCTGTCTTCTAAAGAATGGAAAGAAATAACGAGCAGTTTTCCCTCCGGGCGCAAAATTTCTACTGCCTGGGGAAGAGCTTTTTTTAAATTTTCCAGCTCTTCGTTAACCGCAATTCTTATTGCCTGGAATGTTCTTGTCGCACAATGTAATCTTCGCTGACGCTCGGGAGGGCCGGGATGTTGATATCGTAAAGGAACTGCTTTTTTAACGATTTTTACTAATTGAAAAGTTGTTTTAATCGGGCCAAATCTTCTTTCTTCAATCAGAGTCCTGGCAATTGCTTCGGCAAAATTTTCTTCTCCGAATTCTTTTAAAATTTTTTCTATATCCGGCTCCGACCAGAAGTTTACTATCTTTTCGGCTGTCAAAGGATTTCTTAAATCGTATCTCATGTCTAATGGTTCGTTCCTTAAAAAACTGAATCCCCGACCCGATTCTGCCAGATGCCAGCTTGACATTCCCAAATCAAATAGAATTCCGGAAACCGATTGAAATCTTTCTCTTTTGACAATCTCTTTTAAATTGGCAAAGTTATCGTTGACTAAAATTAATCTTTTTTGTAATTTTAAATTTTGGATTTTGGCTTTAAGGCGGCGGATATTTTCTGAATCCCAATCAATACCCAGTAACTTGCCCCTTGGTCTGATTGTTTCAAGAATCGCCAGGCCATGTCCGCCCTCGCCGATGGTGCAGTCAATAAAATTTTCATTCGGCTTTGGCTCAAGACACTGGAGAACCTCTTTTTGAAGAACCGGTATATGAACCATATTAAAATTAAACGCCCAGCTCCTTTAATCTTTCTGCTATGTCGCCAGCTGCCATTTCCGTTTTCTTCTTGTATTTCTGGAATTCTCTTTCATCCCAAATCTCAATCCTGTCGTAAAGGCCAACGAAAATAACTCTTTTTTTAAGCCCCGAATAATTTTTTAAATAATCAGGGATTAAAATTCTGCCCAGATTATCAAAACTTACTTCCATTGCTCCGCCCAGCATCAATCTGGCAAAACTTCTGGCATCTGACTGGGCCAGAGGAAGTTTAGATATTTTTTTGGCCAGTTTCCCCCACTCTTTAGCCGGGTAAAGAAACAAACATTGGTCCAGTCCCCGGGTAATAACCGCTTTCTTGCCCAAGAGCTGCCTGAATTTAACAGGAACAGCCAATCTTTTCTTTTCGTCTATTGAATAGGTATATTCTCCGCTAAACATGGTTATCCACAGAAGTGGCTGGTTATCAACATACTTATCCACAATTCCCCACTTCACTTATATTATTATCCACTTTATATTCTTAGTCAACCATTCTTTTCCATTCAAAAAACAGATGAAATAAGAACAAAATAAAAAATCACGGCTTATTTTTCCACAGAAAATCCACAGGCTAGTAGAACTGCGGCATAAAAAATCCCGCTTTTCGTTCGCGGGTTTTTTGCTTTTTGAACTGATATTAACCTATTCCTTATTTACAAATTGACGATTAATTTAAAACTGTCAGGATCTATTTTTGCTCTACCCCCTCTTTTAATCTGGCCGGATAAGATGGCCTGAGCTAAAACATTTTCAATTTTGTCCTGAATAACTCTTCTCATCTGCCTGGCGCCAAAGGTCGGGTCGTAACCCAACTCAGCTATTCTTTCTTTGAGAGGTTCGGTAATAACAAAGTCAATCTCTTTTTCTTTCAGGTTTTTCTTTAATTTTTTAAGCATCAAATCGGCTATAGCCAAAAGATTCTCTTTGCTTAACGGTCTAAAAACCACCATGGCGTCAAAGCGGTTGATAAATTCCGGCCGGAAAATGCCTTCTTCAAAAAGACGGTCCAGAAGTTTTTGTTTAACTTTGAACCATTCGGTTTTTTCTCTTAAGGCCTCCAGAATTATTTGATAACCGGCATTAGAGGTAGCAATAATGATTGAATTTTTAAAATCAACTTTACGGCCCAGGCCGTCTGTGACGTGTCCTTCGTCCAGTATTTGCAAAAATAGATTTAAGACATGGGCATGGGCTTTTTCTATTTCGTCTAAAAGTATTAAAGAGAACGGTCTTTTTCTAACCTGGGTGGTTAAAAGTCCTTCCTCGCCCGGAGCTCCCAGTAACTGAGGAATATCCGCCGCGCTCTGAAATTCTGACATATCTAATCTTATCATTCTATCTTCAGAACCAAAGTATATTTCGGCCAGGGCTTTGGCGGTCTCGGTTTTTCCAACGCCGGTTGGTCCCAGAAATAAAAAAGTTCCCATGGGGCCGGACCGGGTGGCAACCTCGGCCCGGGCCCTTCTCAAGGAGGCGGCAACCTCTTTGACCGCTTCTTCTTGATTGATAATTCTCTCGTGGATTAAATTTTCCAAATTAAGCAAAACCTGTCTTTCTTCTTTTTCTATTTCTCCAACCGGAATTTGAGTTTTCTCTGAAACAAGATAAGCAATGTGTTTTGGCAAAAGTACTTTGTCTTTGATGGCGGTTTGAAAAAGGTAAACCATCACCTCATCAAGCAAATCCATTGCCTTTTCAGGAAAAGGAATGGCCGGCAAATACTTTGAACAATAAACAATGATGTCTCTGAGGGATTGGTAAGAAACGAATTTTTTGTATTTTTGTTCCAATATTAAACTCAGGTTTTGCAAAAGCATCAATGTTTCTCTTTCAGAAATTTCAGCAACTTCAACTTTTTCAAACAGAGATAAAAGAGAAGGATTTTGCTCAATGTTTTTGTGAAGACCTTCAAAAGTGGTAATGGCGACAATCTGAAAAGCAGGATAGGCCAGGTAAGGAGCGAGAACACCGGAAATATCTATTACCCCGGGCCTGAAGCCGCCGCTGATAAAATTATGAAACTCGTCTATGACCAGAACAACGTTGCCAGCCAAAATCACTTCCCTGAAGATATTGTCCAGAGTTACTTCCACCTCTTCAAAAGATGAAATCTGGGCTAAAAGGTTTGTCAGGTCCAGTTGAATAATTCTTTTGTAATTTACTTCGGCTGAACTTTCTCCTAAAACGCTTTTTTTAGCCAGAGCATGAATCATGCTTTTTCTGCCGCTGCCTGATTCTCCCACTATCAAGACGTTGTTTATTTCTCTTCTGGATAAGATTCTTTCCATGGCACTAATTTCTTTTTGATGACCGATGATTTCGGGCAATCCCCTTTTCCTGACCAGCTCTGACAAATCGGTTGAAAACCGGTCTAAGGTAAGAGTGTAGCCGGCCGTCCATTCCTTTCCTAAAGAACCTTTTTTTACCAAGTTTTTCCATTCCCAGAATCTTTTATTTTCTTTTATCTTTTCTTCCAAATCTCCCAGCCACCAGCTTAAATTCTCAATATCTTGAGCTTTGAGATTATTGTCAATTAAAATTCTTTTAAAAATTAAATCATGTTTGGCCAGACCGGCAATTATATCTTCCGTTTCAATTCTCAAATGATTCTTTTTTTCGGCTATTTTCAGAGATTCAAAAATTGAATGCTGAAAATCCCCGGCATAAACCATGTTTATAGGTTGAGATTGGGAGCTTATGGTTTTAAAATAGCTTTGAAGAAATTGCTTAATTTCTTTAACGTTCAAAAGGGCTCGAGAAAATATAAAATTTAAATTTTGATTATTGGCAAGAAGAAAGTAGAAAAGCACAGTTGAGCTGATTTCGGCAATTTTCCTTTTTCTACAGAATTTTATGGAATCTGAAACCGCTCTGGCAGCTTCAAAACTTAAAAAATCTGCCAGATTATATTTTTCCAAATTAGAAACAACTTCCTTTATCGTTGCTTTTAATCTGGGCTTTTTAATCTTTGAATTCAAAAAAGATTCTATCAGCCAGAAAGTTAAAAATAAGGTAAGAAAAATTGTCGCTAATCCTAAGGTTAAAGATTGGGCCTTTTGGCTGATGGCATCGGTTAAAAATCCGTAAATGAACGTTAAAAAAATTAAAACAAATAAAACCAAACACAGCTTTCTTAAAGATTTGGCCAATTTAAAAACAGGATTCTTTGCCCATTTGACTGCCCGATAAATCGCCGTCGTTTTTAAATTAAAATTAAATTTATTTGCCATTGGCTAAAAAACAATTTTAAGCCCGAAAACTAATCCGGCAACTAAAAGCGCCGGCATAACCAGCCAGCCGATAAAAACAATGAAGCCAGCCAGAACTATAAAAATTTCCACGATGAGTCCAAAAAATATCAAAAAACTTCTGACGACGGCTCCCAAAACTCTGGAAATTAAATTGGAAAAGAAAACTTCAAGGTATCTCCCTATCTCAAATCCTCGGCCATAAGACCATTGGTATCTTCTCCAGTGAGAAAAAAAGGTCTTTATCAGCAAGGGAATTGAAAAATAGTTTAAATAAAACAAAAGAAAATTCTTCCAGGCCTTGATGATTTCCCTGGGCACGTCAAAAAATTGCCAAATTAAATATTGCCTGACCATATTTTGTCTTTTCGCTGCTTATATCATTGAATATTACCTGATTATCTTTATGCCCAGGCCGGAAATCTGGCTGCCGCCAAAAATCAAAATAAAAGCCAGCATTGAGCAGACAACCAAATTGAGTATTTTGGGCAAAGCGTCAAGCGGTAAAACCTCTTTTAATTGCTCAGCCATCATTTTTTCCATTTCTTCTTGAATTTCAGCCTGAGTGGTTGGAATGGCCGGTTTAGCTGGCGCTAAAGTTTCTTCTGGTTTAATCTTGAAAACTGCCGGCGCTTCGGTTTTACCGGTAAAAATATTATAGCAAGACATCAAGGTCCCGCCTATCAAAACAAGTCCGGCGATTAAAAGAATCCAACCGACGATTGACGAATATCTCATAATTACATTTAAATTAAACCTAATTCTTTAAGAGTATCCTCCGGAATAATCGGCCTTTCGCCTTGGGGCGTTCTTCCGGGATACCTCCAGGCGCTGATAATTTTGATTTTCGCATTCTGGTTTTTTATTTTAACGATTTGGTACATCAGCCAGGCCTCGGTCGGATGTTTTTTGGTGCCGGTAATCTGCATGGCCGCCATTGTTCCTTCAACAATCCCCTCTTCTGTTCTATCCGGCTGGCGGAAAATCCTTAAAACTCTTTTTTCTGAAAAACGGTACTGCTTTAATTTCATCTTTGAATGCTGGGTCCAAACAATCTTTCTCTCCCGGTTTTTAATTAATTTCATAAATGATGCTTACCCTTTATCATTTGACTGGTGCTGATGGGCTTGCCGTTTTTTCCCAAAACAAACCTTATTTTAACGATTTTTATCGGTTTTTTCTTTATTTTCCGGCGTTTCCTGTTGATGAGCAAGGCTGTTTGGTAGGTTGCCGGAGAAACCACCAGATAATCAAAATCTTCTTTTAAGGTGGGTCCGAATTTGTCTTCAATCTTTATTATGCCGTATTTCCCAGGAAATTCTTTTTCTATAAATTTTTCCAATTCTTTTTTTCTGTCCCGAAAATTTCTAATCTTTCTCTTTTTAATTTTTTCAGCCATTTTATTGGAAGTCAATCCGATAGTCGTTTCCCCCAAACCAAAAGCCCTTTTTAATAATGCCCGGTGTCCGCGGTGCAAAATATCAAAAGTTCCGCCCATAATAACTTTGGCTGATTTATTTTTGGCCATAAATTTTAGCTGTTGAAACGGGCAGCTTTTTTGAACCATTGGCCGTATTGGCATTCCCGGCTATGGGGCGGCGGCACAACCCTTTTTAAAATTGCCACCGCTTCTTTAAACAATTGAGTGATGTCCGAAGGGTCTGTTTCTATTTCCTGGATTTCTTTTCTAAAAGGCAATCTGTCTCCAAAACCGTTTTTCTTGTTGACAATATAAAAAGCTAAATATCCTTTTCTGGTTGTTGAAAATCCGTTTTTCTCCAGAAGATAGGTATAAACATCCATCTGTATCTGAAAACGGTCGTAGATATTGGCCGTGGCGCTGCCCGTGGATTTATAATCCAGAGGGGCTAATTTGCCGTCTTCAAACTCCAGAATATCGTCAACCGCGCCAAAAAGAGTGGCCCCCAATTCTTTATCATAATAGCGGATTCCGCTGAAGTTGCTCCTCCACTGGTTCAGCAGTTCCTGGTTGGGAAAAAGTTTTGCCTTAATATTGTGGGCTAAAAGCAAAGGATGCTGTTCGCCTTTTCTCCGGTAGCCGTCAAATTCCTCTTTCAAAAGAAGGTCAACGGCAGCATTCAAAGCGTAAGGATAGGGCTGGGGTCTTCTGATTTTCATTTTCTTTTCCAGCCAGAAACAGCAGGGGCACTCCAGATATAAATTCAAAGAATTGGGAGATAATTGAACCGGTCTATTATTGTTCATATACCGAGTTCCCATTGACGGGAACGAGGCGATGGTAATTAAAGTTATTCTCTAAAACATAACTTTCCCCACCGGCATTATATACAAAGGGGTTTCTTCTTCTGACATATTCAACATTCTTTTCACTTCTTCATCGTCAAAAGCTCCCACCACCACTGTTGCCAATCCTAAACTCTGAGCCTGCAAATAAACATTTTGAGCAGCATGGCCAACTTCCATGTAAACGTATTGAATCCCCCGGTCGCCGTATTTTGAGGTAGTTCTTGAAAAAACGCCTGAAAAAACCAAATTTACCGGCGCCTCGGCTATAAACATCTGTCCGAGGGCTGCTCTGGCCAATTGGCTGCTTATATCTCCTGGTAAAACTTCGGTTAATTTGTGGCTGGCTGGCCGATATTGATATACGCCCGCCTTAATTTCATTTGCATTTTTTACCACCAGATAAACCTCTAAAGGGTAAAGGGCGCCGGCCGAAGGAGTAGTCCGGCCGCCAAATTCAGGAGCCGTGATTCCCTGAGCTGCCCATAAAATTTGAGATATTTCTTTTAAATTTAAAGGTTCGTCCTTATAATTTCTAACGCTTCTTCTCTTTGAAAGCGCCTCTTCAAGGGAAGTTTGGCCTGTTTTATCCGGCTGGGGAAGAATAATTTCAACTTGAGGCATAGTTTCTTTTTTTGTATTAACTCGCTTTTCGTTATTATAAAATAAAAACCAGATAAAAACCAAAATTAATCCGCCGAGAATAACTCCGCCAAAAATTTTTATGGCTAAATTAGATTTCCCCACATTATTATCTCTTTTTTTATGATATCCTGTTAGAGATTCAATGTCAAAACTTTTAGATGTTTGATTATTTTGATTCTTAAAAAACAAGAAGCGCGGCCCCTGGGCTAGCAATGTTTCAGGCCGCGCCATTAAAAGAGCTTCCCCTGAAGCTCCGACTGGAGCTTCTTTTTGCTCTTTTTGCGAGGACGAGACTTAGAACGGTCCTCGCTAAAAATTTTACCGAGTTTCTGGCAGAGCTCCGAATACTCTCCGGGAGGAATCCACATGGTGTCCTGGTCCAACACTCTCACGCCATACCTCCGACGAGAGACTTCTTTGTATCCTCCGTCTTTTGTCCGAACATAGTTTATTCCTATGTCGCCAACAAAAGCTGTCACTTCCATCGCCCGGCCATCAACTCTTTCCACATCAACCTTGACCACCACCGGTCACCCCTTCCTTGTTAAATTGAAATTAAGGCATAACGCCTTTAGCTGTTTAGATTATATCAAAAATCTTAAAAAAAGTCAAAAATTTGAAAAAGCTAAGTTTTAAATAATTTTCGCAATTCTATTTTTGCCCGTTCCAGAATTCTTTTTCTTTTTGGTTTTAAATTTTTGCCGGCGCGATTGATATAAAAATTAAGCATGGACATGGCTGATTGAAACGGCGTACCCTTGCGGCGTCTGCTCGCCTCGGCTGATTTTTTAAGTGATGCGGCAATCTTTCGCGGCTTATCCCGGGTAAAAACGCCCTCTTCCAAATCCAGAGCAAAACTATGTTTGGTTATATAAGCTGACCAATAGCGCTTATTTTTTTCCTTTTTCGGCATTTAATCTTTTATCATTTTAACAATTATTTTTCTGCTCCTCGGCCCGTCTAATTCTAATAAAAAAATTTGCTGCCAGGTCCCCCGGATGAGCCGGCCGCCTTTCACCGGCAGGATTCTTTCCTGTCCTAATAAACCGGAAAGAATATGAGAATCGGCATTATCGTCAACTACCGAGCTTTCACGAAGTGAAAGGGAAGGTGAAGAAGAGGATTTATCCTCTTCGACTCTATTGTGAAGAAAATCAAAACCAGAAACCAATTTCTTAAGAAAATCCAACCAATCCTCCTTCAGCCCCTCTTCATTCTCGGTTAATAAAATAGCGGCTGTTGAATGCGGCACAAAGACTAAAACCAGTCCGTCTTTAATAGCGCTTTCTTTGACTATTTCTTCCACTTTGTCAGTAATGTCCATCAATTGGTATCTTTCCCTGGTTGAAACATTAAACTCTTTAAGCATATATCAAAGAGGATTTTATCCTCTGCCCAATATATTTTTATTCTACCAAAAAATTACCTTTGCCAAAAGAAAAAGAGAGAAGAATGCTAGCTTATACAAGCTGCTGGTAAAGTCCAATAAAAGCTTACGCATTCTTCTCTCTTGAAGTGCTGGGCATTGAGAAATTCGCTTCGCTTCGCTCAAATACCCGGCATTT
>Ga0172363_10001392_pt1 | contig 19531 bp, 19 predicted proteins | sample LakKivs2_kivu2a2_FD_114541 | JGI IMG/M metagenome (GOLD analysis project Ga0172363, IMG submission 114541) | Sediment microbial communities from Lake Kivu, Rwanda - Sediment s2_kivu2a2 | ecosystem: Environmental > Aquatic > Freshwater > Lake > Sediment | place: Rwanda: Western Province, Lake... | reverse complement strand
CGATGAAATTTTGCTCCAAGCTTTTACTTGTAATGCGGCTCCAAATCCAATAATTTGGTCAGGTTTAAAACCAGTTTATGTTGATTGCGATGAAAAAACTTTTAATATTGATATTGAAGATTTAAAAAGAACTCTTCGACAGGCTCAGGACAAGAAACCCAAAGCATTGATGATTCAACATACTTTTGGTTTGCCGGTTGAAATGGATGAGATTTTAGAAATTTGCCAAAAAAATAATTTAACCTTGATTGAAGATTGCGCTCATTCTTTGGGAGCTGAATACAAAAATAAAAAAGTGGGCTTGCCCGCCGAAGACTTGGCGAAGGTGGGAACCTTTGGCAAAACTGCCTTTTTTAGTTTCTCTCGCGATAAAGTAATCTCTTCGGTTTATGGCGGAATGGCTGTAACAAATGACGATGAACTGGCCAAAAAACTCAGAGAATATCAAGAAAAAATTGGTTATCCTTCTTATTTTTGGATTCTCCAGCAACTTTTACATCCGATTTTGTTGAATTATTTAATTTTGCCGACTTATTCAATTTTAGGAAAATATTTATTGGTTTTGTTCCAATGGCTTCAGATTTTATCTAAGGCTGTTCATTGGAAAGAAAAAAGAGGCAGAAGGCCTGGTTATTTTCCAAAAAGATTACCAAGTGCCCTAGCAATTTTAGCCCTAAATCAATTTAAGAAACTCGATAAATTTAATCAACATCGTCAAGAAATCGCTAATTTTTACTACAATGAATTAAAGAAAGCTTGCCCTGAATTTATCGAAGGGTTACCACCAAATCCTGATGATAGAAAACAAACTTTCTTGAGATTCACAATAAAACATCCAAAAGCTCATCAGATTATTAAAAAAGCTTGGAGCAAAAATCTTTTAATAGGGGATTGGTATGACAAAGTTATTGCTCCCCACGATACGAGATTAGAAAAAATGCAGTATAAGTTTGGTTCTTGTCCCAAAGCCGAAAAATTGACAGAAATAACTTTTAATCTGCCGACTCATATTAATATTTCTAAAATGGAAGCTCAAAAAATTGTAGATTTCATTAAAAATATAGAATAATAAGTATGATGAGATTAGGATTCCCAGTTATTGATATACATACACATTTAAGAAATAATATTCCTTTACATACAAAAATCGCCAAAGAGAATGGAATTGATGTTGTAATTTATATGGCAAATTGCTCGCCACCGCTTGATAGTTTAAAAACAATTAAAAAATCCTTAAAAGAAAAAAGATACTGTAAGGCAATTCCAGTGAGCGCGATAACAAAAAATCTTGAAGGAAAAGAACTAGTAGACATAGATAGAATCAAACCCTATGTCGCGGGATTTAGCGATGACGGAAAATGTTTATACAATTTAGAGATATTGGAATTTACATTAAAGAAAAATGTTTTAGCGTTGGTTCATTTAGAACCCGAAACAGAAATACTGAAGAAATATTTAGATGTCTATGATAAAACTGGCGGACATCTGCATTTCCAGCACATAAGTAAGAGAGAAAGCATCAATTTAATAAGATTAGCGAAAAAGAATGGTCTAAAGATTACCTGTGAAACATGCCCCCATTATTTCGCTTATTCCAAAGAAGATTTAGATGTAAAGGTTAGTCCGCCATTAGGGGTAAAAGAGGATGTTCTTGCTATAAAAGAAGGTCTATCTGACGGAACAATTGATGTTATAGCTAGTGATTATGCGCCACTCCCGAGAAAAACAGGAATAGCTGGTTTTAGGTCGTTTCTACCATTTTCTTACGGGTTAGTATTAGAGGGAGTTTTAACAGAAAATCAACTAAAAGAAAAATTATTTCTGAACCCCAAAAAAATAATCGAGAAAGGTGGATACAAAATAAAAATATGACCATTTCTGAGATAACGGAAAAATCAATCTGGGAGAATTTTCTTTTGGGATGTGAGGAGAAAACTTTTTTGAGTTCTTGGAATTGGGGAGAGTTTAATAAAATGATGAGAAGTAAAATTTGGCGATCAGGGGTTTATGAAAATAATGAATTAATTTCGGTTGCTTTAGCTGTTAAGACCGTGGCTAAGAGGGGAACATTTCTATTGGTGCCTCACGGGCTAAACATAAAATCAAAAATCAAAAATCAAAAATCAAAAATATTAGAGACGTTATTGGAAGAATTAAAAAAGATAGCTAAGGAGGAGAAAGCGAGTTTTATTAGGATAAGTCCGATTTGGCCTGCCCGCCGAAGCCCTGGCGAAGGCGGGGAGAGGAGGAGGAGGAATGAAGAGATTTTTAAAGATTTAGGTTTTAGACTAGCGCCAATCCATATGCATCCTGAAGCCAGCTGGAAATTGGATTTAAAACCATCAGAGGAGGAACTTTTAATGCAAATGCGGAAAACCACTCGCTATTTAATCCGCCAGGCCCAAAAAAATCAAGATATTAAAATTTATCAAAGTCAAAATTTAAAAGATCTCGATGTTTTTAATAAACTTTATCAAGCAGTTGTAGGACAACAGCATTTTATACCCTTTTCTTTAGAATATTTAAAAAATGAATTTTTAGCTTTCCAACCCGATAACCAGATATCTTTATTTTTTGGAAAATACAAAGGAGAAATTGTTGCCTCGGCTTTCATTCTTTTTTGGTCAAATATTGGTTTTTATCATCATGCCGCTTTATCGCCAAAATACCACAAAATTCCAGTTGCTTATTTACTCCAATGGGAAGCAATAAAAGAAGCGAAGAGAAGAGGATGCACTTTATACGATTTTTGGGGATATGTCAATCCTGAAAAAGAATTAAAGCATCCCTGGGCAGGTCCCACTCTTTTTAAGATGGGTTTTGGTGGTCAGCCACATTTTTATCTCAAAACGCAAGATTTGCCTCTATCAAATAAATATTGGCTTACTTTTCTTTTCGAAAAAATAAGGAAAACAAAGAGAGGTTTATGATTAAAAAATATCGGAAACCCTATCGAATCAAAAAGAAAAAATCGATTTTTCGCAATCGATTTTTTTGGCTAGGAATTTTAATTTTAATAGTTTTTATAGGACTATTTTATTTTTTAGTTTTTTCTTCTTTTTTTCAGATTAAAGAAATTAAAATTTCTGGCAATCAAAAAGTTTTAACTGAAGATTTGGAAAATACAATTCAAAATCAGATTGTCAGAAATTTATTTTTTTTCCCAACTAAAAGTATCTTTTTGGTCAATTTAAATAAGACAAAGGAAGCTATTTTAGGAAAATTTCCTCAGATAATTCAAATAAGTTTTAAGCGAAAATTTCCTTACACTTTGGAAGCCAAAATTGAAGAGAGAAAGCCAGTAGCTGTTTTTGATCAGGGAGAAAAAAACTTTCTCCTTGATAAAGAAGGAATAATTTTTGAGGAAGTTGCTGAAGTAGGAGATTATCTAAAAATCAAAAGCTCAAACCAAAATCAACCCCTTAATTTGGGCGATAAAGTAGTTGAGAAAGAGCTTTTACTTTCAATTTTAGAGACCGGATCAAAATTAAGAAACGATTTTAAAATTCCCTTAGAAGAGTTTTTGGTGGTTTCTGATGAAAGATTTAATACCAAAACCTTAGAGGGTTGGGAGATATATTTTAATCTAAAAGGAGACTTATCTTGGCAATTAACAAAACTAAAAGCAGATTTAGAAGAAGAAATTCCGCCGGAGAGGCGGAAAGATTTAGAATACATCGAATTGAGGTTTGGGAACTTCGCACCGTATAAGTACCGCGAAAGTCCTACTCAATCGATGTAATAAACAAAAATTGAATAGCCAATTTTGACTACTGGTTGGTAGCTATCCAGCCAGTGATAATAGCCAGAAGGTTGATTAAAGCCGGGACTGGGCAAACCCCTACCTCCCTGTAAAAAAGTGGCTGAAATTGCTAAATAACTTCCCTTTGGCAATTCTTTAGGATTGAAATTTCCGTGCCATTCACGGAATTTTTCTTTTAGATAATATTTAGCATCGCCTCCGCCAAAATAATCAACATAAATTTTATCAATTCTCTTTTCATCTGCCCATTTTTTTAATCTTTTTAAATCCTGGCCCCAATCAAGATTAGAATCCACGGTGTAAATATAACCATTATTGGGTCCCCCAGCCAATTCATTAAAATAGGCAAGAAAATGAGGATAAATAGAAGTTACTGAGACCGCTTGCCATAAAATAAGGGCTCCCAAAAGAAGATATTTAAATTTTAAAAGAGGTTCTTTTAACCAACTAATAGTTACGGCGCCAACTAAAACAAAGGTAAAAGGAAAAACTGGTAAAAGATGACGAACGCCGATGTTTAAGTTTGAAGCTAAACTAGTTAACCAGTAAAGGCAAATAAAGCCAATCATCGCAAATTCTGGGAAGTGATTTTTTAGCCAATCTTTTAATCTTCGAGAAGTATTTATCCAAAATGGTTTTTTAATTACCCAAGCGGCATATAAAATAGCAATCAGGGTTAAAATATGTAGGGCCAATGGTTCTTTTATTGAGTAAACAACAGGAAAGTAGTTTTTCCAACCGGCAGCTGAAACTTCGCCAAGAAAATAGGTAGTATTGCCACCAGCTCCTCTTTGAAGAACCATAAAAAGACCTAAAAGATATTGGGCATAGGGTCTTAAAATGGGTTTATCAGCCATCCAGGTAACTAATTTTGCCACCGGTCGGCTCCCAAAAGAAGAAAGCAAAAATTGGGTATCTCTCGCCTGTCTTTCAGGAGGATAATTCCAGACATGGTATTGATAAACCGGCCAAACTAAAATATAACCAATTACTAAAATAAGCGCAAGACGCAAAGCGAAAAGCACAAAGCTTTTGATAAAAGATTTAAAATTGATTGAGTGAATAAGCGTCCAAAATAAAACCAAGAGGGCAAAAAATGGGATTAAAAGTATTGCCGAAAATTTACAAAGCTCGGCTATCCCGAAAGCAATCCCGGCCCAAATGATATTTTTTTTAGTTGGGGATTGAAGAGCTTTTATAAAATAATAAGTAGCAATAAATACTCCGGTTGCCGCTCCAACATCAGTGGTGACTAATCTCCCGTGAGCTAAAAAAGTTGGCGAAAAAGAGAATAAAAATAGAGATAAAAGAGCAACCTTATTACCAAAAAGTTCTTTAGCCCACTTGAAAATATAAAATCCAAGCAAAACCAAGATTAAAATCATCGGGATTCTTCCCCAAAAAATCATTTCATCAGTTGGATTGTCAGAGTGAAAAAGGAATTTGTTCCCAAAATCCCACTGGCCGTTAATATCTTCTTCCCAGGCTTTGATATCTGAGGGAAAATTTATTCCTTTGATAAATAATAAAGGAAAGGCAGCTAAATCTTTTATCAGGGGCGGATGTTCAGGATTCAACCTCATATCTTTCTGGGTTAAATAGGAGTAGCCAGCTGGCAAATGAGCTAATTCATCCATTGTCAGAGAATCGCCCTTCATGCTGAAAACCGCAATAAAAAAGACAAACATTAAAAGTAAAACGGCGAGAATATTAGTTAGACGGTTATCTAATTTCATATTTCATAGATGAAAATTTCGTTTATTTTTTTAATTTCTCCTTCTGGAAATTTTTGTTGAAGTTTGTCAAATAAATCTTTGTCATATTCCATCGGTACAATTACGGCTTTATTAGTTATTTTAATCTGATCTAAGTTTTCTGGCAATAAATAAGTTGATTGGGGTTGGCCATATTTTGTGCTTTCGATAAACATTGGCGATTGGGCTGGCATAGGAATACCGTTTGGCCAGGGGACAGGCACCCCCGATTGATTCACTATTACATATTTTTGGGTTTCATTTGACAAAGAATTAAGATAGTTTCCTATTTCAACATAATCAGCCGCAAAAGCATTTTTCACCTCAGAATTCTGACCCCATTTGTTAAAGTATTTATCAAATTCCACCACCCCGGTCATCAAAAGAAAAAGAAAACTGGCTACAAGAAGCAATGTTTTGTGTTTTGTATTTTGGCTAATCCACTGATAAACATTCCAACCTCCCAGACCAGCGAAGATATAAACCACTGGAATTACTCCGATAACGCGAAGAGCGTGGGGGATTCCTTCGGAAGTTAAAATTCCCGGTAAAAGCATGACCAGAAACCACGTGACTAATGACCAATGACCAATGACCAATGACCAATTTTTATGTTTTCGGAAATTTATTATTTCTTTTACTGAAAGAGCAAAGCCGATTAAAAATAATATTCCGATAGGCCAGAAAAGCATTGGGGAGCCAGAAAAGTTATGGCGCCAGTTAGAATCGCCATAAAAATTAAACATTCCTAAATGCAAAATTAAAGATTTTCCAAAGGCTTGGATTGGATTTTTTTGGGCAAAAACTGATACGCTAGTAGCTCGTGAAATAAAATCCTGGGGATGCTGAAGGAAATATAGGCCAATGGGGAGGGCGACGAGAAAAACAAGAATTATAAATAATGAAGTATGAATTATGAATTTTTTCTGAAGTTTTTGTCTTTTGTAGATAAACCAGTAGGGGATTAGAATAGCGAGAAGCATTAAAGGAGCCACTCTGAAAGAAATATAGGTGTAGAATCCTAAACCGAAAAATATTCCAGCAGTTATGAAATCTAAAAGCTTTTTTTGACGGAGACCTTTAAGTAAAAAATAAAAAGAGAAAACTAAGATAAAAGGAAGAAAAATTGCTCGAAAGCCAATTCTGGAAAAATTAGTATGCCAAAAAGAAATAGCCAGAAAGAAAGAAGACAAGAGAGCGATATTTTTGTTGAGGACTTCTCGAGCTAACAGATACAAACCAAGAATAGTGAATATTCCGATAATAGCGGCAACGATTTTGATTGACCAAATAGAAACCCCAAAAATCGAAAAAGATAAAGCAATTAACCACATAAAAAGGCCTTCTCGGCCATTGTTTTCGGGATAAAATAGCTTGAAATTGCCAGTTTTCAGAGAATTTAAGGCATCGTTTCCATTCATTGCTATATCAGGATAAAGGCCTGGCGGAGTAGAATTCAAGTTCCACAATCTAAAAAAGGAGGCAATAGCTAAAATGATTAATAAGTATATTAGGGTTTTCTTTCCCATTAAAAATATTTTAGCATATTTAAGAAAAAAATAGAGGAGAATAGCTATCCAATCTGCCCCACTTAAATGGGAGTTATCACTCACCGAGTCCCGCGCCGGTAGGTGCGGGGCGAAGGTCGAAAAGAGGATTAATAAATCCTCTTTGAGTATTATTATCACTCAAAGCCCTTGACTGCTAATTTGGGTTTGATATAATGGACAGTGGTGAAAATAACCGAGAGACAGGAGAAAATATTGGACAGGATAGTGCGGGATTATATTGATTTAGCCGAGCCGATTAGTTCGGAGTTTTTGGGAAAGAAACATGATTTTGGAATTTGCCCCGCAACTATAAGGATTGAAATGCAAAAACTGACTGATAAAGGTTTTTTAAAACAGCCTCATACGTCATCTGGTAGAGTGCCAACTGACAAGAGTTACCGGTTTTTTGTTGATAAACTGATGAAGAGGAAAAAATCTGTTTTTGAGGACACTTTGGATTTTGAGAAAATTTTTAAAGAAGAAAAAAAAGATATTTTCAAATTTGCCAATGATTTGGTCAAAACTTTAGCCGAGACCTCCTCTAATTTTTCTCTTTTGCATATTTTGGATGAAGATCTTTTTTGGAAAGAGGGTTGGGGAGAGGTTTTAAAACAGCCGGAATTCGAAGAAAGGAATTTTATCGCCGAATTTAATAATCTTTTAGAGGATTTTGAAGAGAATATTGACGATTTGGAATTGAATTCAGAGATGAAAATTTATATTGGCAGAGAAAATCCGTTTTCCAAAGCCAGAGATTTTAGTATAATGGTGTCCAGGTGTCATCTTCCGAAAGGAGAAGAGGGAATTGTCTCTATTTTAGGACCAAAAAGAATGGCCTATGATAGGAATATCGGTTTAATTAATTCGTTAACAAAATTATTAGAAGAATTATAATATGGCAGAAGAGGAACAGGCCGCCTCCGCTAAAGCTACGGCGAGCCAAGAAGAATTAAAAAAACAATTGGAGGAATCTGAGAAAAAAGCATCTGAGTATTTAGCGGGCTGGCAAAGGGCCAGGGCAGATTTTTTGAATTATAAAAAAGAAGAGATGGAAAGAATTAGCGAGTTTTTAAAATACGCCAGCGAAGAATTTATCTTAAAAATTTTGCCCATTTTGGATAATTTTGAAATAGCGGAAAAAAAATTACCAGAGAATTTAAAAGCCGATGAACTTCGTTCATCTCCACCCTTCGCTGACGCTCGGGTAAAAGATGAAAAACCCGAAGTACAACCTTCGGTTGACTACGGGGCAAGTATAAAAGGGTTTTTACAGATTAAAAGACAATTAGAAAATTTCCTGAAAAGTCAGGGGGTAGAAGAAATAAAATCAGTAGGGGAGAAGTTTGACCCAAATTTTCACGAGGTTGTGGAAGAAATAGAGGTAAAAGACAAAGAAAAAGGAATTGTAATTGAAGAAATTTTGAAAGGATATAAAATAAATGGCAGGTTATTACGACCTACCAAAGTAAAAGTATCAAAATAAAAAATGATTAAACCTTATTATAAAAAACCGGGATTTGAACTATATTCAAGAAATTGTTTAGAAGCGTTATATCTATGAAACAATACGAAGCAGTTATAAAAACAATGGAAAAGAATGGTGGTTTTGCAACACTCGGTTTCTTATACAATGAAGCACTAAAAATTCCAGATGTAGAGTGGAAAACAAAAACACCATTTGCGAGTATTCGGCGCATTGTTCAAGATAAAAGATTTTTCTTTAAAATAAAACCCGGGCTTTGGGCATTGAAAAGATGGAAAGATAGGTTGCCATTCAACCTTCAACCACACAAAGAAATTAGTGAACAAACACAGAATGAGTTTAATCACGCGTATTATCAAGGTTTGCTTGTAGAAATTGGTAATCTTAAAGGATACAAAACTTTTGTTCCCGGCCAAGATAAAAATAAAGTTTTTCTAAATAAAAAATTATTTGAGATTACTACCGCTAAAGAATTTTATCAATTTAGTTATGATAATATAATTCAAAAAGCGAAGACGATCGATGTAACATGGTTCAACATACGAAAAATGCCAAATAGTATATTTGAAGTAGAATATTCTACAGATATTCAAAATTCACTTTTGAAATTTGTAGAATTACAGGATTTTAATATTAGTATGTTCATTGTTACAGATGGTGTTAGGCAGAGAGAATTTCAGACAAAGTTAAATCTAAATGCTTTTTTGTCTATCAAAAAGCGCGTTCGATTTCTAGATTACGAAAAGTTAGCTGATTGGCACTCTAAGATTTATGAATTTACCAATTTAGAAAGAGAAATTTTATATAAAGATTAAAAATATGAGATGCCTAAAATGTAACAATACAAAAGATTTTATTGTTTTTGGCAATCAAAATCTTAGAGTTAAATTCAATAAAGAAGGGCTAAAGAAAATTAAAAAAGAGAATTTTAGTATAACTGATATTTATCCTGTGATTTGCGGAAAATGTGAAAGTGAAGAAGTTGATTTTAATTACAGAGAAATTGAAAAAATAAAAAGGAAAATAAAATTTAAAAGGTCGTAAAATAAAATTTTTAATTTATAATCACAAATTATGCCGATAGTTCCTTGGAGACCATTTTGGGATATGGAGAGGTGGTTTGAGGAAGAACCGGAAGAATGGTTCGGAAGACCCAGATGGGGTCGTATGTTGCCAATGATTAGAACTCCAAGAATGGATATTTATGAAGAGGGTAATAATGTGATTGCTAAGGTTGAGCTGCCAGGAGTTGACCCAAAAAATATTGATGTTGAAGTAAAGGATAATGTTTTAAGGGTGGAAGCTAAGACAGAAGAGAAAAAAGAAGAAAAAGGAAAAGGTTATTACCGAAAAGAAATTTCAGCTGGCTATTATAAGAGAGCTGTTCCTTTGCCGACAGAAGTCATTGGAGAGAAAGCCGAGGCCAATTTCGAAAGCGGAATTCTCAAAGTGGTCATCCCTAAAAAAACAATTAAAAAAGCCGAGAAAAAAGGAATAAAAATAAAGGTAAAATAATCTTATGTCAAAAGTACTTGGTATTGACTTGGGGACATCAATTTCAAAAATGGCTTCCATTATACAGGGGGAGCCGAAATGTTTAGAAAGTCGAGAGGGTTCAACTTTGATACCCTCAATTGTGGCATTGGCAAAAAATGGAGAAAGATTAGTCGGAATTTTAGCTGAAAGACAAGCCATTACCAATCCCAAAAACACAATTCATTCGGTAAAAAGATTTATTGGTAGAAGATATTCAGACCCTGAAGTCCAAAAAGAATTAAAACTTTTATCTTATGAAACAAGAGAAAGACAAAACGGCGAGGTGGAGGTGAAAATGGGTGACAAATGGTATACCCCGATTGAAATTTCGGCAATAATTCTCCAAAAACTGAAATTAGACGCTGAAGAAAAATTAGGAGAAAAATTTACGGACGTTGTGATTACTTGCCCGGCTAATTTTGACGATTCTCAAAGAAAAGCAACAAAAGCTGCTGGTGAGATTGCTGGTTTTAATGTTTTGAGGATAATTAACGAACCAACAGCGGCTGCCTTGGCTTACGGCTTTGGAAGGAAAAAAAGTGAAAAGATTGTTGTTTATGATTTTGGTGGAGGAACTTTTGACGTTTCAATTTTAAATACTGCTCCAGATACTGTCGAGGTTGTCGCTACTGGCGGAGAAGCTCATTTGGGGGGGAGAGATGTTGACCAAAAAATTATCAATTGGATAGTCGATCAATTTAAAAAGGAACAGGGAATTGACCTATCTAAAGACCCTTTAGCTTTACAAAGATTAAAAGAAGCAAGTGAAAGGGCAAAAATTGAGTTGTCTTCGGCTTTAGAAACAGAGATAAATCTTCCATTTATTTCTTCTGATGCCGCAGGTCCCAAACACCTTCTTTACAAATTAACCAGAGCTCAGTTTGAAAATTTAATTAGAGATTTAATTGAGAGATCAATTGAAAGGACAAAAAAGACCTTAGAAGAATCAAAACTGGGAAGACCTGAAGTCGACGAAATTGTTTTAGTTGGCGGGACAACCTTAATTCCGGCAGTCAAAGAAGCAGTCAAGAATTTTTTTGGCAAAGAACCCAATAAATCCATTAATCCTGAAGAGGTGGTGGCAATGGGAGCAGCCATTCAAGCAGAAATTTTAAAGGCACAAGAGGAAGGAAGGGCTCCTGAAGGAGAGATTAAAAGCGTCTTATTATTGGATGTTTTGCCTTTGTCTTTGGGAATTGAAACATTGGGAGGAATAAATACCAATATGATTGCCAAAAACACCACCATTCCAACAGCAAAAACCCAGATTTTCTCTACTGCCGCTGACAATCAAACATCGGTTGAAATCAATGTTTTGCAAGGAGAAAGGCCAATGGCAACTGATAACCGGTCTATTGGAAGATTTATTTTAGATGGGGTCCCTCCTTCTCCAAGAGGGATTCCTCAAATCGAAGTAACATTTGATATCGATGCTAATGGAATTTTAACTGTTACCGCTAAAGATAAAGCTACTGGGAAAACCCAATCAATTAGAATTGAAGGTTCAATAGGTCTTTTAAAAGAAGAAATAGAAAAAATGAAAAAAGAAGCTGAATTACATGCCGAAGAAGATAAAAGAAAAAGAGAATTGGGCGAAGCTAGAAATTTGGCTGACACCCTAATTTATACTACTGAGAAAACCTTAAGAGAAGCCGGAGATAAAATCTCTTCTGAGACAAAAAAAGAAATTGAGGGAAGGATTGATGAGTTGAAAAAAGTCAAAGATGGTGATAATCTTGAGGGAATAAAGAGTAAAACCCAAGAGTTGGCATTGGTAATTCAAAAAGTTGGCGCAGAAATGTATAAAGCTGCAGGTTCACAAAAACCACCCGAAGAAGGACCAAAACCCGAAGAAGGCGAGTATAAAGAAAAATAATTATGGCAAAGGACTACTACCAAATTTTGGGTATTTCACGTGATGCCTCTTTAGAAGAAATCAAGAAGGCTTTTTATAAATTGGCTCACAAATACCACCCTGATAAAGGTGGCGACGAGAAAAAGTTCAAGGAGATAAATGAAGCCTATCAGGTTCTTTCTGATAAAGAAAAAAGAGCCCAATACGACAGGTTCGGTCGGGTTTTTGAAGGAGGAGCAGGTCCCGGTTTTGAGCCAGGTTTCGATTTTCAATGGTCTTGGGGAAGGCCTGATATGGATTTTGAATTTGATTTCGGAGACTTGGGAGAGATGATGGAAGAAATGTTTGGTTTTGGAGCGCCTTCAAGAAAAAGAGATTTTAAAAAGGGAAAAGATATTGAAATTGATATAGAAATTCCCCTGGAAGATACTTTAAAAGGGAAAGAAAAAGAAGTTACTTTGTATAAATACGTTACCTGTTCCAGATGCCAAGGAACTGGGGCTGAACCCGGAACAAAAATTACTGAGTGTTTTTCCTGTCGGGGAAGTGGCGAAGTTCAACAAATCAGAAAGACAGTTTTCGGTTCATTTACTAGATATACAACCTGTCCCGAATGTGGCGGAGAAGGTAATCTTCCGGAAAAACCCTGTAATGTCTGTAAGGGCGAAGGGAGATTAAAAGGTGAAGAAAATATCAAAATCTGGGTTCCAGCTGGAGTAGATACCAATCAGGTAATAAAAGTTGAGGGGAAGGGTGAAGCTAGTAAAAAAGGAGGAAAGGCAGGAGATTTGTATACCAGGATTTTTGTCAAACGCCACCCGATTTTCAAAAGAAAAGGCGATGATTTATATATTTCGGTTCCAATTTCTATTTCCCAGGCGGCCTTGGGCGATGAAATTGAGGTAGCAACATTAGATGGTAGAAAAATTTTATTGCAGGTTCTTGCCGGCACCGATTCCGGGAAAATTTTAAGGATTTCTGACAAAGGCATTCCTCACTTTTCTGGCTATGGAAGGGGGAATATGTATGTTGAGTTGGTTATCAAAACACCAAAGAAACTCACAAAAAAACAAAAAGAATTACTTGAACAATTAAGAAAAGAAAATTTGTAAGTATGTATTGGGTATATTTTTTGTATAGTAAGACCAAAAGAAATGTATATGTTGGTTGCACAGGAAATCTTAAGAAAAGATTAAAAGAACATCAGGATGGTTTAGTAGAAAGTACAAAGAATCGGAGACCAATTTATCTTGATTTATAAAGAAAAATATAATACTCTTTCTACTGCTAGAAGAAGAGAGAAATATTTAAAGAGTTTATACGGTTATAGAGTTAGAAGAAGGATTATAAGAGAATACTTGAAGAAAAAGAAATAGTATAGAGGGCCCTATACATAAATTTTTTAAAAAAATTTATGTCGGTCACGACACAAACTTTAAAAAAGTTTGTGTATAGAGCCCCCGTAGCTCAATTTGGTAGAGCAACACCCTTTTAAGGTGGTGGTTCCGCGTTCAAGTCGCGGCGGGGGCACAAAAGACCTGAGTTGTGTTTTAAACCGGCTCAGTTTTTTGTTGAATTTTCCACAGGATTTTTTCTTGACAGGGCTTACTCATTTTGCTATCCTAAAAATTAGGGGGTGAGGACAGTTAACGTACGTATCAAACTAAAAAAAGAGAGATCCTCGTGGTTCGGAAGGCGAATTCGTCCGCATAGGCGATTTTGCCCGTAACTTTGGCTTTTAGCGGAAGTTATTGAGCCTCGAAGGGTTTGTTTAACATTCCCTTCTTCTGAGGCGAGGCCGACCCAGGACTCAATCTTTTAAATAAGCAGGTACTGCTTACTGTTCTCATCCCCCCCCTATCTTTAAATACAACTGAGCCACATCTTCAACCCGGCTCAGTTTTTGTTTTAAAAATGTTAAAATAAATATATGCGACGAATAATTTTGCATATCGATATGGATTTTTTTTGCCCAGATTGAGGAGAGGGAAAATCCTCGGTTTAAAGGAAAGCCGGTTGTAGTTGGAGCTGATCCAAAAGAAGGCTAGGGCAAAGGGGTCGTGTCAGCGGCAAATTATGAGGCAAGGAAATATGGAATTCATTCTGCCATGCCAATTTCCAAGGCATATCAACTTTGCCCTCAAGCTATTTATAGTGCCTTTCGAGCCCTCCGAGAAGAAATCCAAGAGCAAATTGAATATCTTGATAAGAAACCTGGTTTGACCCCTTCTGAGAAGAAAGTCCGTGATAAATTACAAGAATCCCTAAACATTTCCGAAGAATTTATTAGCAAAGAACTAAAAGACGTCAAAAAAGAATTAGAATAAAAGATAGCATATAATTTAAAACTCGTTTCTTAATTTTGGGAAGCGAGTTTTGTTGATATACCAACTTAAATCTGATATAATTTCGATATAGTATGCAAATAACGCCACTAAAAAGAAAAATAATTTTTGGTTTTTTAATACTGATTTTGATCGGGGCAGGAGGTTTTAGTGGGTTTTTAGTTGGGAAATCGCAGTGTAAAATTTGTCCGCCAGAAGAAATTGATTTTTCCCTTTTTTGGGAGGCTTATCATAAGCTTCAAGAAAAATTTGTAAGTAAAGAAAAGTTTGACACTCAAAAAATGATCGAGGGCGCCATCTCGGGAATGGTTAAATCTTTGAATGACCCCTATACCGTCTTTTTGAATCCCGAGGATACCAAAAGATTTATTGAAGATGTCAAAGGAACATTTGAAGGAGTGGGAATGGAAGTTGATATCAAAAAAGGACAGCTTCAGGTGATAGCGCCTTTGGAAGGGACGCCAGCTCAAAGAGCAGGTTTAAGAGCTGGTGATAAAATTATCAAAATCAATGACACCTTTACTACTGATTTAACTCTTGATGAAGCTATTAATCTTATTAGAGGGCCAAAAGACACCCAAGTAACCTTAACAATTTTTCGAGAGGGATGGGAAAAATCTGAAGAATTTAAAATAGTTAGAGATGTCATTGAGGTTCCTTCTTTGAAATGGGAGATAAAAAAAACGCCCCAGGGCGAAGACGTTGCTTATTTAAACCTTTACCAATTTTCGGAAAAAGCCAGTCTCGATTTTTTTCAAGCAGCAATTGAGATTTTAAATTCGCCGGCTAAAAAAATTATTTTAGACTTAAGAAATAATCCTGGGGGATATTTGGAAGTGGCTCAAGACATTGCTGGTTGGTTTTTAGAAAGAGGGCAAATTGTGGCCATTGAGGATTTTGGTCAAGGAAAACAAAATGAGTACAAGGCCCAAGGTAATGCCCGACTTTTAGAGTATCCATTGGTGATTTTGATTAATAAAGGTTCAGCTTCGGCTTCAGAAATTTTAGCCGGCGCCCTGCAGGATAATCGTGGTATAATATTAATTGGAGAAAAGTCTTTTGGCAAGGGTTCAGTTCAGGAATTAGAAAGATTGGAAGGCGGGTCTTCTTTAAAAATAACGGTAGCTAAATGGTTAACCCCAAAGGGAAAACTGATTTCTGATGTGGGATTGGAACCCGACATTAAGGTGGAAATGACCGAAGAAGATTATCAAGCAGAAAGAGATCCTCAATTAGATAAGGCCCTTGAAAAAATACAAGAGATGAAGTAAAATATCTTAAGGATTTAAAAATTATCCAATTAACGGATTAACGTATTAAAGAATTAACTCTTGAATTCGCAATTCGTTAATAAAATAATGCAAGTAATCTTACTTAAAGATATAGAAAATCTTGGCAAGAAATATGAAATAAAAGAAGTAGCTGATGGCCATGCCCGGAATTTTTTGATTCCCAAAGGTTTAGCAAAACCCATAAGTAAAGACGTTCTTTTATGGCTGGAAACCCAAAAAGAAATCGAGGCAAAGAAATCCGAAGAAGAACTAAAAAAAGTTCAAGGAGTAGCTTCAGATATTGATGGTCAGGAAATTATTATTCCAGTTAAAATCGGTGAGGCGGGCCAGCTTTTTGAATCAATAACTTCTCTAAAAATTGCTGAAAAATTAAAAGAATTAGGTTTTAACGTTAAAAAAAGCCAAATTGATTTAGTAGAGCCAATTAAAGAATTAGGCGAGTATCCAGTCAAAATTAAATTTGAACATAACCTAGAAGCAGAAATAAGGATAATAGTGACAGAAGAGAAAGAAAATGGCTAAATTTATTTTTGTGGCTGGTGGCGTGATGTCTGGCATCGGCAAGGGAGTGGCGACTGCCTCGATTGGAAAGATTTTACAAAGTAAGGGCTTCCGGGTGACCGCTGTAAAAATCGACCCTTATATCAATGTCGATGCCGGAACTATGAATCCCATTGAACATGGGGAAATTTTTGTAACCGATGACGGAACCGAGTGCGACCAGGATGTTGGCAATTACGAAAGATTTTTAGATGAAAATTTAACTACTGAAAATTATATTACTACTGGCCGAGTTTATCAGGCAGTGATAAATCGAGAAAGAAACCTGGAATACGGCGGAAGATGTGTTGAAGTTGTGCCCGATATTCCAAATGAAGTAATCTCAAGGATTAAGAAGGCGGCTAAATTAACTCGATCCGATTTTGTTTTAATTGAAATTGGGGGGACAGTGGGGGAATATCAAAACATGTTGTTTTTGGAAGCAGCCAGAATGATGCACTTAAAAGAACCTGAAAATGTTCTTTTTATTTTGGTTAGTTATCTACCAATTCCCGAAATGATTGGGGAGATGAAAACAAAACCTACCCAAACCGCTGTTAAATCTTTAAATGAGGCGGGTATCCAATCAGATATCATTTTGGGTCGGGCTAGTGTTCCTTTGGACGAGCCAAGAAAAAGAAAAATCTCAATTTTTTGCAATGTTGACATTAAAGATGTTATTTCCGCTCCAGATATAAAATCCATTTATGAAATTCCAATTAATTTTGAAAAAGAAAATTTGGGCAGCCGAATTTTAAAAAAATTTGGATTGCAAGCTAAAAAACAAAACTTAAGAGATTGGAAGGACTTGGTCAAAACCATTAAGACAGCCAAAAAACCAGTTAAAATTGGAATGGTCGGAAAATATTTTGAGACAGGAGATTTTACCTTAATGGATTCTTACATTTCAATAATTGAGGCGATAAAGCATGCCTCTTGGCATTACAAAAGAAAACCAGAGATTTATTGGATATCATCTGAGAAATATGAAAAAAATCCAAGATTAGTTCGGGAGTTAAAAAATTACGATGGCATTGTTGTGCCTGGCGGTTTTGGGAATAGGGGAGTGGAAGGAAAGATAAAAGCAATTGAATTTTGCCGGAAACAAAAAATCCCATATTTGGGATTATGTTTTGGGATGCAGCTAGCGGTAATTGAATTTGCTCGCAATGTCTGCGGCTTAAAGCGCGCCACCTCCACTGAATTTACTACGAAACCCGAAAACTGTGATAAGGTAGTCGAAGAGGATAAATCCTCTTCTTCGCCCTTCGCTGCGGCTCGGGTGATTGATGTCATGCCAGAGCAAAAGGCGCTTTTGAAAGAAAAAAGATATGGCGGAACAATGAGATTAGGTGCCTATAAATGTGAGCTAAAAAAAGGCACTAAGAGTTTCGAAGTTTATGGAAAAAACCATATCTCTGAGCGTCACCGGCACCGCTACGAGCTAAATAATGAGTTTAGGAGTGTTTTAGAGCAGAAGGGAATGATTATGGCTGGCATTAATCCAGAAAAAGACCTGGTTGAGATAATTGAATTGCCCCGCCACCCTTTTTTTGTGGGGACCCAGTTTCACCCAGAATATAAATCGAGGCCTTTGCGGCCCCACCCATTATTTAGGGAATTTGTTAGAGCCAGTATTAGGGCTCGACGTTAATTACTTTAATAAGTCTTTGGGATTTATCAAAAGATTTTTTTCTTTTTGTCACAAAGCGAACCACGCCTTCTTTTAAGGCATATAAAGTATCATCTCCAGCTCGTTTGACATTTTTTCCAGGAAGGAATTTCGTGCCTCGTTGACGAATCAAAATTTGGCCAACTTTAGCCTTTTCTCCTGCAAAAAGTTTAATTCCGAGATATTTTGGCAAGGAATCCCTTCCCAATTTTGCTGCACCCGTTGACTTAGTCTTCGCCATAGTAGTAATATGTTATCAAAAATTCAAAACTTTGTCAAAACTCATTTAGATGATATAATATTACTAATTGGTGTCATTTTAATTTCTTTGCTATCTTTTGCAGCGGGCTACATCGTAGCCAAACAGCAGGAAAAAGAGCCAATTAAGATAGAGTTCCATGGAAAAGAAAATCCCACAACATATTGTTTTATTCCCTGATGGTAATCGGCGCTGGGCAAGAGAAAAAGGACTGCCGACTTTACAGGGTCATTGGGAAGGTTATAAAAATTTACTGAAATTCTGTCGCTGGTGCCAAAAAAGAGGAGTAAAAATTCTTACCGCCTTTGGTTTTTCAACCGAAAATTGGAAAAGGACAAAAGAGGAAGTGAATTATTTAATGAAATTATTTGAAAAAGGATTATCAAATAAAAAACACATTAGAGACCTTCAAAAAGATAAGGTGAAAGTAAAAATAATAGGTCAGAAAGAAAGATTGCCCAAGACCTTACAAAAGGTGATTGTCAACATTGAGAACTTAACTAAAGATAATAAAAATCTTCAACTAAATCTGGCAGTCAGTTATGGTGGTAGATGGGATATTTTACAGGCAGTTCAAAAAATTGCCAGAAAAAAGACACCCGCTTCAAAAATTACTGAAGAATTAATCGGAGAGCATTTATCTACCGCCGGCCTGCCAGAGCCAGATTTAATTATTCGGGCTGGTGGAGAGAAACGCCTTTCTAATTTTGTTCTCTGGCAGGGAGCTTATTCTGAACTTTATTTCTGTAAAAAATACTGGCCGGCCTTTACTGAAAAAGATTTAGAAGAAGCTTTAAAAGAATATGCCCGTCGTCAGCGGAGATTCGGCCAATAACCAAAATAAAAACCCGCGTTAACCGCGGGTACAACCCCGCCCCGCCCTCTAAGCCCTATGTTTAAATCATCAGGACAATAAATAGTTAAAGTGCGTGATGGTTATAGTTCGAAATTAGATATGGAGCATAGAGGGCGGGGCGGGATTAGTTTCTTTCCCTTATAATTACGACGATTTCACAGGTTTTTTATTACACTACAATTCAAGCCATTAGGGCTTGACTTTTTATAGAAATGTGGTAAAATTAAAATATGATCCAAATCTCTGAAGAAAAATTACAAAAGGTAAGAGAAATAGAATTTAACATAAATAAAAACCTATTTTTGATTTGTACCGTTATTACTTTGATAACGATGCTCATGGTGATAACAGAGTTTTTTAGTCGGGGAGCTTTCCCATCTTCTCAAATAGGTTTCTTCTATATTGCAGTTTTATTTGTTTACTCTATTCATAAAGAAATGTTAAGATGGCTTGGAGAAAAAAAGATAGAGAGACAAGGGGAGTACTTCCTTTATTCCTGGATTGGCTTAACTGTTATTTTATATATTATCAATTTTCTAACCAAGGAATATTTTAGCTATTCTCCAGAAGGTGTGGCTGTGGTAGCTCTGAAAGAAGTTTCTCTTCTCACCGTGAAAGTGGCCATT